>JFJP01037107.1_pt1 | contig 45905 bp, 38 predicted proteins | sample 431651 | NCBI WGS metagenome assembly JFJP01 (sample SAMN02602958, study PRJNA72255) | Microbial mat metagenome, whole genome shotgun sequencing project. | biome: fresh water; feature: sink hole; material: water; isolation source: purple microbial (photo- and chemosynthetic) mats found in...
TCAAAATATATTGTGACAGTCTGATAATATATATTATGTAAACTAATATTTATGTAAACTTCAATTGTGAGTTGGACTTGACACCTGATCAAATTGTAATCTTGTAATCTTTAATTTTCATGTTATATTACAGTGCAATTAACAACCCTATTGGAGGTTAAAATGAACTTATATTCTTCTTTTTCACAAAGCTCTGTTCTTGTTAAAACTAATTCGTTTATAAGAAGTGTTTATAACTGGATGGCCATAGGACTTGCTTTGACAGGCTTTACAGCCTATTACGTAGCCCATAATGAAACATTGATACAAATGATTTTCGGCATCCCCGGATTGCTAATGATACTCATTATAGCAGAACTGGGATTTGTATTCTTTCTAAGCGCAAGAATTCAAAAAATTGAAGCTTCTACAGCGACTGCATTATTTGCCATTTATTCAATTCTAAATGGGATAACACTTTCTTTTATTTTCATTGCTTATACCGCCACATCCATAGTTTCAACGTTTCTTATCTGTGCAATTACTTTTCTTGCCTGTAGTGTTTATGGGATGATAACAAAAAAGGATCTGACCTCACTTGGCGGATTTATGTTTATGGGACTGATCGGAATTGTCATTGCTTCTGTTGTTAATATCTTTTTGCAAAGCTCAGGAATGCAGATGATTATTTCCTATATAGGTGTTATTGTTTTTATTGGCCTTACAGCCTATGATACCCAGAAATTAAAAAGCATGGCGGTTACAATTCCTGATAATGCAACAGGTGGAATGATTCGAAAAGGTTCTATTATGGGAGCCCTTACCCTGTATTTGGATTTTATTAATCTATTTATTATGCTTCTTCGTATATTTGGCAGTAGCAAAGAGTAAGAGTAATTAATAAATTCATCAAAGCCCGCCCTTTCAACCTGTGTTTTCAATGCGCGGGCTTATTATAGATATTACCCTCAATGATGTTACAGATTTCATGACAATACTGCTCAGTAATCTTATGATCCGGGCCCTCCACCATTACTCGAAGCAAGGGTTGAGTACCTGAATAACGAATCAATACCCTTCCTTTATCGCCAAGCTTATTTTTAATATTTTGAATTGTATTCGCAATTAAATCAATTTTCATAAAATCAGGTCTTGATTCGTCAACTGATATATTCATTGAGACTTGAGGATACACTGTCATAGCGGATGCAAGAATGGACAATGATTGTCCTGTTTCAAGAATTACATCTATGAGCTTTAAGGCTGAAAGCATACCGTCACCGGTTGTATGGTTGTCCAGAAAAATCATATGCCCTGAATCCTCTCCACCTATAATGGCGCCATGTTTTTGCATTTCTTCGAGTACTTTTCGATCTCCGACATCGGCTCTGATATGGTGAATTCCATAGTTCGTTAAAAACTCAGTCAATCCAATGTTGCTCATAATTGTACTTACAATTATATTGTTTTTCAACTTATTATTTTGTTTTGCGTGTTTTGCACATATCGCCAGTATTCTATCACCGGTAATTTCTTCACCGGTCTCATCAACAGCGATCAGTCGATCTGCATCACCATCAAAGGCAATGCCAAGATCTACCTTTTCTGTAACCACCTTCTGTCTGAGCTGCTCAATATGCTGAGAACCACAGTTATCATTTATATTTGTCCCGTTCGGAGAGTCATAAATAAATCGGGCTTCGAACAAATCTTTATTAAAAACCATGTGACCGATTTTTGACGCTGATCCATTTGAACAGTCAATGATTATTTTTAATTTTTTTGCAAGTTTCTTGAATGGAACCTTTTCCAGTAAAAAATCAGCATATCTTTGCAAACCGTCTGAAATTATAATTATTTTCCCCACATCTCCTCGTGGAACATCTTCGTTGTTGAGAATTAATGTTTCAATATGTTTTTCTTCTTCATCTGAAAGTTTTGTTCCATTGTACTTGAAAATTTTAATGCCATTGTCTTGAAATGGATTGTGAGAAGCAGATATTACAATCCCCGCACCCGCCTCTTTTATATCAGAACACAAGAAAGCAATTCCAGGTGTTGGGATAATACCTGTCTGAATAGCATCTACACCGGTTGATGCAACACCTGAAGAAATTGCCGCCTCAAGCATATCTCCTGAAATGCGCGTGTCTTTTCCAATAATGACTGCTTTATATCCTTTTTTTTTTACAAATATGCCGACGGCTCTTCCGGTTTGCAAGGCAATTTCACATGTCATAGGGTAATGATTGGCCTTACCTCTGATACCATCTGTTCCAAAAAGTATCCCCATTTTTTTATTCCTGTCCGATCAGTAGTTTTTCAACCATTTTCTTTTCTATATTAAACAGCCAGGTGCTTCCTTGGTATTGTTCATCAGGTTCCAGGCTCTTGATCACATTAATATATTTATTCCCGTTTTTTTCTACCCTTTTTTCTACTCTTTTAATAAATGCTTCACCCTCATCATCCACTTCATCTTTTTTAAGTTCAATATCAAAAATTTTGTATGCTAATTCCATTTTTGCTAAAGCTTTTTCAGGAGTTGATAATTTAGTTGCTGCCTTGTCCTTTTTCTTATCAATCAGCTTCTCTTTATATGGCTCTAATTTTTGGCAAAATACTTCCAGCCGGGATATTCTTTCTATGATGCAGTCATTTAGTGTATCCTGCAAACCTTTAACAAGATCTTTTGAAAATTCATCATAAATGAAAAGAGGGCGTATATATTTATACCAGGACTTCAATGATATCAGCCCTGCAATATAGTAAATATTATTATTAAAAACATGGCTGACATTTTTGTGGATATTAAAATCTCTTGGAATGGAAGCATTCTTATAAGAGCCACCTAACAAAAGTCGATCATTTTTTAATTCATTTTTTCTGATAATGGAACCCGCTGCTGAAAGACATCCATAAGCAATCCGGACCGGTCCCACAAGGCCCCCCTGCCCGCCTAAAAAAATGGGTTTGGAATTGAGCATGACACCATGATGAATATCACCCATCATGGAAGGAGTGGCTTTATCCTGATGGGGTGTATAATTAAAATGGACAAACGAAGAGCCCACTTCGGAATGATTTTTCCGACTCGTACCGCCAGCCATAAAACAATCACAAAAATTTATCAGGCTGCCAAGGGTTACAAATGGAAATAGAATCGTCTGTTTAAGGCCCACTGTATGGGCAGCAGTAGCTTCTTCTTCCAGTATTGTGCCTTTTCTGACAGAGGCTCCTGAACCAAATGTATTGTCACCAGCGAAAACCGCACCATTGAAAAAGCCGCCCATTAATTTTGTATTTTCACCCAACAATGTATTCTCAAGCGTCACCGGGGCTTCATATCCGATTTGAGAATTTTTCATAATTAAAGATTTTTCTCCAAAGATTTTACAGCCGCCATAGATTGTAACATTTTCTCCAGATATTCTGTCAGGATTAACATCGTCCGAAATAAAAACAGTTTCCGGATTCGGTATGTTGATCCCTTTTTTGATAAGCTTTTCAATATTTTTTTTCATGAGATTATAAATAATTGTCAGAGGGTTGAATTGTCAAGGTATTTTCTATATCGGACTTGACCTCCGAAAAAGATTTTCGTATAATTATGTTAACATTCCTAAAATTTATAATATCTTTTGGAGAAAAAATGAGCCGGTTGAAATTAACCAATTATCATTCATACAAAGAATTATTAGAACTTTCAAAAAAAATGGTTAAAAAAAACTACCACTTGAAAAATCTAATTCGACGTCCTGACAGACTAAATCAATTTTCAATCCGGATAGACAATTTTTTTTATGATTTTTCAAAACAAAGGATAGAAGAAACCATATTAAAAGAATTGGTTCAACTTGCAAGAGAAGTTAAAGCCAAGGATGAATTTCTAAAAATGATATCCGGCGAAATAATCAATGTTACTGAAAACAGAGCTGCCCTCCATACTGCAACCAGAGATTTTACCAAAATTCCCATTTTTTTGAATGGTGCGGATATCAAGCTTGAAATCAATCGGGTAAATGAACAAATCAAAATGTTTTCTTCAAAAACACATCAAAAAATGATCAAGGGCTCTACAGGAAAAGACTTCACTGATGCTGTTATTATTGGTATCGGCGGTTCCTATCTTGGATGTGAATTTGTTTTCAATGCATTAAAACACAGCATAAAACCGAAAATTGACCTTCATTTCCTGCCCAATGTCGACATTGATAATTTTGGCCAGATTATTAAAGAAATTGATCCTGAAACTTGTCTATGGATTGTTATTTCAAAAACTTATACTACAACTGAAACATTGGCCAATCTGGAACAGGCCCTTCTTTTTTTAAAAGAGCATCACCTTGATCCGGCAAAGCATCTTGTCACGGTCACTTCAAAGGGAAGTCCCGGCGATAACCCCTCAAACCCTGTCCTTGCTTCTTTTCATATGTTTGATTTTATCGGTGGAAGATATTCCGTAAGCTCTGCCGTAGGAGGAGTTCCCTTGAGCCTTGCCTTTGGTCATGATGTTTTTATCCGTTTTTTAAAAGGCTGCCATGAAATGGATGTGCATGCGTCCAATGCCTCGGAAGAAAAAAATATTCCTTTGGTCTCCGCGCTCATCAGTATATGGAATTCAAATTTTCTGGGCTATGCAGCCCAGGCGATCATCCCATACTGCTCAGCCCTGTCAAGACTTGCTCCCCATATCCAGCAGTTGTATATGGAAAGCATAGGTAAAGGAACTACAATTAATGGAGAACCAACAGATTATAAGACAGGAGCAATTATTTTTGGAGAGCCGGGGACCAATGCCCAACATTCTTTTTTCCAGTTTGCTCACCAGGGCAGCCCCTTCCCTGTGGAATTTATTGGAGTTGTAAATCCAATTTACACAAAGAACCAGGCAATATCAAAAGGCGTTTACAACCACCAGGAATTGTGGGCAAATATGATTGCCCAGGCTCAGGCCCTTGCAGTAGGAAAGGACGATGAAGATAAGGCTAAATATTTCACAGGGAATAGACCCTCATCTACTATCATTGTCAATGATTTAACTCCAGAAAGCATCGGTATGCTTCTTTCTTTTTATGAAGCAAGAACAGTGTATGAAGGATTCATTCTGGGCGTAAATCCCTTCGATCAATTTGGTGTTGAACTTGGAAAAATCCTTGCTTCAGACATCAGAAATCAAATCAGAATGAAAAATACAAATGCGGCATATGATTTTGATTCTCTCGATCCGGCAGTCAAATTCTATCTTGATACTTTGTTTAAAGGATCTTTATAAAAATTTATAAATCACACTGCCCCATGTAAGTCCTGCGCCCAGGCCTACAAAAAGCACAACATCGCCTGATTTGCCTATTCTTTCTTGGCCCATTGCTTCATGCAGGGCAAGCGGAATACTGGCCGCCGTTGTATTCCCATATTTCTGAATATTATGAAAAATCCTATTTTCATCCACTTTTAGGAATTGACCAAGAGCTTGATTAATCCTTAAATTGGCCTGATGTGGTATGATAAGATCAATATCATCCAGACTCATCTGTGCTTTTTCAAGGGCTTCGTTAATCACCTGCGGCAGCATTCTCACTGCTTTTTTAAATATGGCAGGCCCATCCATGACAGGGAAATATCGTGGATCATCTGTCGGAACACCCGGTGGCAAACGTGTCGGAAGTCTTGATGCAGGAAGTTCAGCCATCAAGGCTTCAGCATAATTGCCATCTGTATGAAGTGCCGATGCAAGTACCCCTGCATTTTCATCTGTTTCAACGCCTTCAATACAAAGAGCGGCTGCCCCATCCCCAAAAATCACCGTTATATCCCGTCCCCGTGTTGACTTGTCCAAGCCGGAAGACTGAACCTCTGCCCCAACAAGAAGAACTTTTCCGGCAAGCCCTGTTTTTATATAGGCATCTGCCGTGGCAAGACCATAAAGGAATCCGGTACATTGCTGTCGGATATCAAGGGCAGGGGTTGAATTTAGACCTAATTTTGCCTGAAGAAGGCAGCCGGAACCTGGAAACATAATATCCGGGCTAAGTGTTGCAAAAATTATGAAATCAAGATCCTCTGCAGTCCATCCGGCATTTGCCAGGGCCATTTTTGATGCTTCTAATCCCAAATCAGATGAACCTGTCGCACCTTCCTGGTTGATCCAGTATCTTTGCTCAATGCCGGTTCGCTGTTTTATCCACTCGTCCGATGTATCCATCATTTTTTCGAGATCATGATTGGTTATAAGATTAGGCGGAACAAACATTCCCGTTCCGCTTATTATGCTTTTCTTCATTCAAGCCTTCCTTATCGAACAGAATTTTCATTGATAATACACCTCAGTCACATTTTTCTTCACGCCTTATAGTATTTATTTTTTATAATGGCAAGAAACATCAACTTTTTGTTTTTTCCCTTGCAGATGAAACAGTTATATTATATGGAGTAGCTGGCATAAACACTTTCCTTCATAATTAAGAGGCATGAAATGGCAGACCCGAACAGACTTCTGATCGTTGATGATAACGAAGACATATTATCCACTTTCTACGAATTTTTTAATTCTATGGGTTACGAAGTAAAAACAGCTGTAGACGGTTTTGCCGCCTTAAAACTGATGAAAGATAAATCCAATTTCTTTGATTGTCTGATCACGGATCTTGTAATGCCGAATATCAGTGGTGTCGGACTGATTTCAATAGTAAAAAAAGAATACCCTCATCTTAAAATCATAGCCATGACTGGATATGGAGATCAACCCGGTGCTCTTGCTTCAGAGGCTGAAGCCGATATTGTTCTCTTTAAACCCATTGATCTTTTTAAAATTGAAAATACTGTTTCTGAATTAATCAACCAGGCTAAAGATAATTAAAAGAATTAAGATAGAAATATGACTACCCCTTTAATCGGCGTCAGCAAATCGATTTTGCAAATAAAAGAACTGATCAATCATGTAGCCAATACCTGTTTGAATGTATTGATAACAGGTGAAACAGGCGTGGGTAAGGAAGTTGTTGCTCAGAACTTATATGCTGAATCTTCAAGATCAACAAAGAATTTTGTAAAAATAAATTGCGCTGCACTTCCTGAAACTCTACTTGAAAGCGAGCTCTTCGGCTATGAAAAAGGCGCATTTACAGGGGCTCACAAGAAACGTCCCGGAAAATTTCAAACCGCGGACAAGGGCGTTCTCTTCCTCGATGAAATCGGTGATATGCCCATGGCATTGCAGTCTAAGATGCTCCACGTTCTTCAGAGCGGAGAATTCTCTCCTCTGGGATCGGACCAGGAATTCAGAACCGATGTCTGGGTCATCGCAGCAACCAATCATAACTTAGAAGAAAGCATGCACAAAAAAACATTCAGAGAAGATCTGTTCTACCGGTTGAATATTATAAAGATTGAGGTTCCGCCGTTACGCGAAAGAAAAGAAGATATTCCATCGCTGTTGGAATACTATTATAGACTCTATAAATCAGAATACCCTGACAATCATGGAAGCAAGCCGGATGCCGAAATTCTTTCAAAATTGTGCAATTATCCATGGCCTGGAAATGTTCGACAGCTTCAAAATTGTATCAAAAAACAGATGATATTAAATTCCTGGGCTAAAATTATCGAAGACTTGCCCTCTGAGAATTTGGAAACAGCTCCTCAAGTTCAGACAGACGACCGCAGTAACGATGCCTCTGTAACAAAAAGAGATGAATTTGCCGATGACCGGACTTCAATTATTTCCAAGTTTGTTGATCTCTCCACAAGCTCGGATAAACTGTTTGAAGATATCTCACTTAAAAAGATTAAAAAATTGGCATCGGATAGAGTTGAAAAGGAAGTGATCCTGTTTGTTCTTGAAAAAGTGGGTTGGAACAGATCCCGCGCTGCAAAAATATTAAAGATAAGCTATAAGACCCTTCTTTATAAGATGGATGAATTTGAAATTTTTCCTCCGATAAAATAATCTTTGCCCTTTTTTATCCATGAATCGCCTTTCCGGATGCTTTTAAAGCAAGTTCTCCCATAATTTCCGCCAAAGTCGGATGGGCGTGAACGGTAAAGGCTATATCTCCTGCTGTCAATCCATTTTTAATGGCAAGGGTTGCCTCGGCAATCAGGTCAGTGGCATGGGCACCGATTAGATGTACTCCAAGAATTTTTCCGGATTCTTTTTCAATAATCATTTTTGCAAAACCCGGTAGTTCATCAATCGCCTGTGCTTTTCCAAGCGCTCTGAAATTGACGGTAAAACATTCAACATCAAACTCTTTTTTCCGGGCTTCTGATTCACTTAATCCAACAGTGCCAATCTCCGGCATGGTAAAGATAGCCCCGGGGATCACATCATAATTCATGACACTATTTTTTCCCATTGCATTCTCAGCAGCTATGATTCCTTCATGGGAAGCGACATGGGCAAGCATCACTTTTTGAGGCCCTAAAATATCACCAACGGCATAAACCCCTTTTGTAAGGGTTTCCATTTTGTCATCAACCTCAATCCATCCCTGGAGTGAAGTTTTGAGATTTATCGTTTCCAGGCCCAGGTCCTTTAAAAGGGCTGAACGGCCGATGCAGACAATCATTTTCTGTGCATGTATCATATCGATCTTTAATTTTTTGGGATCTGGATTGTCTGTAAACGGGGATAGGCTAAAATTGATGGAAAGCAGGTCACCTTTCAGCTCAGAAGATTTTACAATGGTATCACATAAAACCGTAATTTTTCGTTTTTTCATTTCTTTTAACAGTAATTTTGAACAATCTTCATCCACCGAAGGTAGGGGAAGAAGCCTTGACAAGGCTTCCACAACCGTCACATCAGATCCAAGAGCTGAAAATATACATGCAAATTCGCAACCGATTACCCCTCCCCCGACAATCACCATAGATTTTGGAATTTCGTTTAATTGCAGGATATCGTTAGATGATAATACTCGGTCATGATCAAAGGGAAAATTGCTTACATTTAGAGGTTCTGTCCCGGTTGCAAGGATCAGTCTGTCATATGTAAGGTCTTTTCTACTTCCATCAATAAACACGATTTCAACGATTCCAGGGCCCTTTATTTTTGCACGGCCCATCTCCACAGAAACATGACTTGCTTGTAATAATGATGCAATACCCTTTCTCTGTGTCTCAAGGATTTTATTCTTTTTTTCCATTAAAGCCATCATATCAGGGAAAACACTTCCATTAACTCTGATACCGAATTTTCCTGCCTCGCAACATTTTAAGAATATATCCGCTGAATTTTTTAAGATCTTTGACGGGATACATCCCCAGTTCAGACAGGTTCCGCCAAGATTTTCTTTTTCTATTAACGTTACTTCCCCACCCAGCGCAGCTGCCCGAAGCGCTGCCACATAACCGCCGGGACCACCGCCGATAATAACAATTTTAGTTGCCATACAATACTCCACTTTGATTCTATTCATCATTAAAACAGGTTTGGTTATATCTGTCTTGCGAATTTTCAGTTCATTCTAAATGAATTTCATTAATATTCATAAATAAAATTTAATTTTACATAAGTTTTAGTAATTTTAATTTGACAATATCATTATCGTAAAGTATTTATCAACAACCAATTAAAATATTTATTTTAATAATTCGAGGTTCATAATAAGGAATATTATCATGAGTCCTTGCTTAAAAACCACACCATTAAACAATTGGCACAAAACAAAAGGTGCCAATATGGCAAATTTCGGTGGCTTTGACATGCCGTTATGGTATGAAACCGGAGTAAAAACCGAACATCTTGCTGTTTTAACATCATCTGGAATTTTTGATACAAGCCATATGGCATGTATTTTTGTCAGCGGTAAAGCATCAATTAAGCTGATCAATTATTGCTTTACAAGGGATATCTCCACCCTTGATCCGGATCGATGTGTTTATGGTGCTTTCCTCACTAGGGAAGGTCATTGCATTGATGATGCCGTTGTCTATAAATACTCAGACACATTTTTTATGATCTGTCTCAATGCAGGAATGGGAGCTACCATTGTAACTCATCTCAATACAAATAAAGACAACCTGGATGTAACGATTGAAGATTTAACTGGAAAAATAGCAAAGATGGATATTCAGGGCATCAACTCAGCAAAGATTCTCTCAAAGCTCATCCAGAATCCGGAAAAAGTTTTTAACCCATTGCCCTATTTTTCATTTAAAGGCAATTTTAACGAATCCTTATTGGGTGAATCAACCGTAAAATTAATAGACGGAACGCCTATACTGCTATCCAGATCAGGATATACCGGAGAATTTGGATTTGAGATATTCCTGAATCCCGGCTCCATTGTCAACCTCTGGAATGATATTTTGACTGTAGGAAAAGAGTTTGGGGTTACTGCCTGTGGACTGGCTGCCAGGGATTCTCTCAGGACCGGAGCATGCCTTCCTCTGTCCCATCAGGATATCGGACACTGGAAATTTAGAAACCATCCCTGGGAATTTGCTCTTCCTTATACTACGGATAAATCAGATTTTACAAAAGATTTTTTGGGAGTAAAGGCGCTTATATCTACAGATGAAGATTCATTTATTTATCCTTTTGCAGGTGATTCCCTTAGAAAAGTGTCCGCAGGAGAAGAAACAAAAGTTCTGGATCAAACCGGAGCAGTGATCGGAAAAGTTCTGACATGTGCGACAGATATGGGAATCTCCTGGCATCAAGGTAAAATTATCAGCATATGTTCCGGCAATCTGCCGCTGGGCATCAAAATAACAGGCTTAAGTTGCGGTTTTGTCATGGTTTCAAAAAAACTGTTTCCAGGTGTGACATTAACCCTTATGGAAGGTAAAAGATCGATAACTGCGACCATTGTAACGGATATCAGGCCCGACCGAACCGCAAGAAAAAAAATCAGCAATTTTTTATAAACCTATGAATGGAGGGTATCATGAAAGAATTAAAAGATCTTAATTTTCCAGACGATGTAAAATATACAAAAGACCATGAATGGGCTAAAAAAACAGGAGAACTCGTCACCATCGGTATTAATGATTATGCCCAGGATCAATTAGGTGAAATTGTATTTGTGGAACTTCCGGAAGTTGGAGATATTTTTTCAGAAGGAGATGAATTCGGCAGTGTGGAATCCGTAAAAGCGGTTTCGGAAATCTATATCCCGATATCCGGGGAAATCGTTGAAATCAATCAGGGCCTGGAAGATGCGCCCGAGCTGGTTAATCAATCCTGCTATACAGACGGCTGGCTCGTCAGCATAAAACCAAGCAATGCATCTGAATTCGAAAGCCTTATGGACAAAGCAGCCTATTTGGATATGCTGAAAGGATAAACCCATGCGCTATCTACCCCATACGCAGGACGACATTGAAAGTATGCTTAAGATCACAGGTCATGCAACTGTTGATGACCTCTTTAACTGCATACCGGATTATCTAAAAACAAAACAAAGCCTTGATATCCCGGAAAGTCTGACCGAATGGGAACTAAATGCCCACATGGAGCAGCTGGCATCCCTGAATATTGCCTGCAAAACGTATAAGTGTTTTATCGGGGCTGGCAGTTATGATCATTATATTCCTGCCATCATTCCATATCTGATTTCACGTTCTGAATTCATGACGGCCTATACACCCTATCAGCCGGAAGTCAGCCAGGGAACCCTGCAGGGCATATATGAATTCCAGACCATGATTACTGAGCTTTTAGGGATGGATATTGCTACCGCTTCCCATTATGATTGCGGCACTGCTCTTGCAGAAGCCTGTCTTATTGCATTGAGGCAAAACAAGAAAAAGAGTTACAAAATAGCAGTTTCCTCCCTGGTTCATCCCAGTCATCGGCAGATCATCCAAACCTATATCCATCCTGCCGGGTATGAAATGGTTGAAATTCCCTATACAAAAGAAGGTCTGACAGATATAGCCGCACTTGAAAAAATGGAAGGTATTGCCGGAATTGCAATTCAATCTCCCAATTTTTTCGGAAACATAGAAAATTTAAAAGCCTTTAAATCCCTTTCTGATGCAAAAGACATCCTGTTTATTGTTTCTTTTACAGAAGCCTTGGCCTATGGGCTTTTAAAGAATCCTGGCAGCTTGGGTGCAGATCTGGTGGCTGGGGAAGGCCAGAGTCTGGGAATTGCCAAGTCCTTTGGAGGTCCGGGCTTGGGACTGCTGGCCGGAACCCAGAAACAGACGAGAAACCTTCCCGGTCGTCTCATTGGAAAAACAAAGGATGCCAATGGCGCCGACGGTTTTGTACTGACGCTTGCCACAAGGGAACAACACATTCGTAGAGAAAAAGCATCCTCGAATATCTGCTCCAATAACGGTCTCAATGCCATGACCGCAGCCATGTATCTTTCAACTGTCGGCAAGATCGGTATCAGGGAAATTGCCCAGCAGAATCATGATAAAGCTGAATATTTAAAGGAAAGTCTCATGAAATCAGGTTTTAAATCTGCTTTTAGCACACCGTTTTTTAATGAATTTGTGATGAAAGTGCCGAACGGGTATGAAAAGAAAAGGAAAGCATTGATTGATAAGAAATGCATATTTGCAGGAATACATCTTGAACCGTATTATCCTGAACTGAAACTGCATTATCTCTTCTGTGCAACCGAAACAATTTCAAAAAGCGATATCGATCATTTGGCAAAGGAGGTGCAATAGTGATTCAGCAACCTGGAACAAGCGGTCTGATTTTCAACGAACCCCTGCTTTGGGAAAAAAGCCGCAAAGGTCGCTGTGCCATGTCACTGCCAAAGCAGGATGTGGATAGAAGCGTCCTTGATACAGATCTCACCGGGGATGCACCCAATCTTCCTGAGCTTTCCGAACTTGATGTCGTTCGCCATTACACTCGGCTTTCCCAGTGGAATTTCGGTGTTGATTCCGGCATGTATCCTTTGGGTTCCTGCACCATGAAATACAATCCGAAAACCAATGAGGTTCAGGCGGCTCGACAAGGATTTGCCAGTGCTCATCCCCTATCCGGGGATGAATTTTCTCAAGGGGCCTTAAAGCTGATGTACAATCTTGAACAACACCTTGCGAAAATTACAGGTTTTCATGCGGTTACGCTTCAACCGGCGGCCGGAGCCCACGGCGAGTTTTGCGGTATGCTCATGATTCATGCCTATCATGCCAAAAACGGCAGGCAGCGCTCCAAGATCATCATCCCGGATACGGCTCATGGCACCAACCCAGCCAGCGCCTCCCTATGCGGTTATGAATCCGTCAATATTAAATCCGGGCCAAATGGAATACTGGAGCCTGAAACTATTGCAGCGATTATGGATGAAGACACAGCCGGCATCATGATCACCAATCCCAATACACTGGGTCTGTTTGAAGCCAATATCAAAGAGATTGCCGATATTGTGCATTCCAAAGGCGGTCTTGTTTATGGGGACGGCGCCAATATGAATGCCATCATGGGGATTGTCAAACCTGGTGAAATAGGGATTGACGTGCTTCATTTAAACCTGCACAAGACATTTTCCACTCCCCATGGCGGCGGCGGCCCTGGATCAGGCCCTGTGGCTGTCGGTAAAACTCTTGAGCCTTTCCTCCCTATTCCAAAAGTGGTAAAAGAACTCGATACATATAAATTTATTACAAACCGCCCGGACACCATCGGCAGAATCCATACATTTTACGGTCATTTCGGCATCATGGTCAGGGCCTATGCTTATATTCTTTCCATGGGAGCTAAAGGTCTTGCCGATGCCAGCAAGCTTGCAGTGCTTAATGCCAATTATATCAAGGAAAGTCTGAGAGGCACCTTGAATCTGCCCTATGATAAGCCTTGCATGCATGAATGTGTGTTCAATGATCAATTCCAGAAAGAATATCATATCACTACCATGGATATGGCCAAACGACTTCTGGATTACGGATTTCATCCGCCAACGGTCTATTTCCCGTTAGTTGTGGAAGGAGCATTTATGGTGGAACCTACGGAGACTGAATCCAAGGAAGATATTGATCAATTTATCCATGCAGTCAAATCCATTGCTCAGGAAGCAAAAGACAACCCGGAACAATTAAAGAAAGCACCCCGGCTGACAAAGGTCACCCGGATGGATGAAGTCCTGGCAGCAAGAAAACCATGCCTGAGGGGATAATTTCAAACAAGCGCTCAGCTGTATTCATTGACCTTGGTTTAATGGAATATAAAAGAGCGCTTGATCTTCAGATAAAAACTCTGAAATTAAAAATAGACAAAACCATAATTGAAGACCGGATTTTTTTTGTCGAACATTCTCCTGTCTTTACCCTTGGAAAAAGAGGCGGAAAAGAGAATTTAACGGTTTCCAAAGAATTTTTAAAAATAAAAGGGATTGATCTTGTTCAAACTGACAGGGGTGGAAATATTACCTATCACGGACCTGGTCAGGCGGTTCTCTATCCTGTTATCGATCTTGAACACCAAAGGGTCGGGGTCAAGGATTTTGTATTTGGACTGGAAGAAATCATGAAGCGAACAGCGCTGGATTTTAATATTGATGCTGACAGAAATCAATTAAATCATGGCATCTGGATAGGAAATTCCAAAATCGGAAGTGTGGGCATATCGATCAAGAAAGGCATCAGTTTTCATGGGCTTGCAATGAATATCAACCTTGATCTGGAACCTTTTTCATGGATCAATCCCTGCGGCCTTACCAATATATCCATGACATCCGTCGAAAAAGAAATTAAAAAAGCAGGGAGCAATCATTTCGGGTTATCCATGAAACAGGTAAAAAATTCGTTTAAAAAACATTTTTCATCTGTATTGAGTTATGACATAAGTGAGAACCATGCCGACTGAAAAAAAAATAAAAACAAGGAAACCGTCCTGGTTGAAGAAAAGCCTTCCAAAAGGCGGAGATTATCAGCGGGTAAGAAACCTCCTATCACATGCCGGGCTTCATACGGTTTGCAAGGAAGCCAATTGCCCAAATATGTTTGAATGCTTTTCCAAAGACACGTCCACTTTTATGATTTTAGGGTCTGAATGTACCCGTAACTGCCGGTTCTGTAATGTCACTTGCGGCACACCCTCCCTCATTGATCCACAGGAGCCCATACGGGTGGCAAAAGCAGCTCTCGACTTGAATTTGAAATATATTGTGGTGACCTCCGTCACAAGGGATGATCTTGATGATGGAGGAGCCTTGCATTTTGCTGCGACGATTCATGCCATCAAATCTATAGTTCCGGGTTATCCCAAAATTGAAGTCCTGATTCCGGATTTTAAAGGAGATATGGAAGCATTAAAAAAGGTTGTCTCTGCAAAACCTGATGTCCTTAACCACAATATTGAAACTGTTTCTTCCCTTTATCCTAAAGTGAGACCTGAAGCGATCTATCAGAGATCCCTGACTTTATTGCAGAATGTAAAAACCATTGCTCCTTTAATGCCGGTCAAATCAGGGATCATGGTGGGGTTGGGAGAAACCGCATCAGAGCTTGAGCAGACCCTGACCGATCTGTTTTGTCATGGATGTGATATCATTACCATCGGACAATACCTTCAGCCGACCAAAAAGCATCTTCCTGTTGAGAAATATTACTCCCCCGAAGAGTTTGGAATCCTTGAAAAGACGGCGAAAAAAATCGGATTCAAAAAAATTGCTGCCGGGCCTTTTGTCCGAAGTTCTTACAGGGCTAAGGAATTATCCAGTCTTTAAGAACATTTTTCCTTGAATATTCCGGCCGTACTGATTTCGATATAAGATGCCCCATGTTTGACACCAAAACTTCCTGCAAGAACAATAATCAAATCCTCATCCCTGAACTGTTTTTCCTTTAACAGCCTGCAAATCGATTCTTTCAGGGGCTGAGCTGAAGTAATGTCCATTGGCATATAATCGGCAAAAACACCAAAAGATAATGCAAGCTGGCGCACTACCCGTTTATCATAAATCTGTGCATAAATGGGATTATCTCCCCTGTAAGCCGCGAGTTCACGGATGGATTTTCCGGTTAAGGAATCCGCTACAATTCCCTTGGTGTTCAGCCTCAATGCAGCCTTTACAGCTGCTTTTGCAAGATATGCGGTGACCTTGTTTTCAAGAGTGTAGGAAACATCCACATAGCTGCTTTTCTTGCTTTCAACTTCCCTTGCAATCTTTGCCATGGTCATGACCGCTTCTTGAGGATATTTTCCATTGGCGGTTTCCCCTGACAGCATCAGGGCATCCGTGTGATCCAGGCAGGCATTGGCCACATCCGACACTTCTGCCCTGGTGGGCCTTGGAGAGTCTATCATGGAATGCAGCATCTGGGTGGCCACAATAACGGGTTTCCTTTTTTCAATACAGGTTTTGACAATTGCTTTCTGGATCAGAGGGATTTGTTCGGTTGGAATTTCGACTGCCAGGTCTCCTCTGGCAATCATTACGCCATAGGCATAATCCAGAATTTCAAATAAATTTTCAACCCCTTGGGCATTTTCAATTTTTGCAATGATTTTGATGGTAGATTTTTTTTTGTCCAGAATATTCTGAACAGCGATTACATCTTCTTTGTTTCTCACAAAAGAATGGGCAATAAAATCAAGATCATGGTCAGCAGCAAACTCAATAAACGACTTGTCCTTTTCGCTCAAAGCTGGAAGCTTTACATGAACCGACGGGATATTGATACTTTTTCTTGGATTGATAATACCATCATTTTCCACATAGCAACTCAAATATTCATCGTCCTTTTCCATGACAGCAAGAGCGATACAACCGTCATCGATCAATATGGAGCTTCCAACAGGCACATCTTTGACAAAATGCTCATAGGAAACATAAATAATATCATCATGGGAGATCTTTCCTGGAGCACCCTGAATTCTTATGGTGTCCCCGCATTTGACGGGAAGGGGTTTTTCACTATTGCAGGTTCTGATTTCCGGACCCTTCGTATCCAGGAGTATGCCAATTTTATCCGATACTATGCGGGTATTTTGAATGACTTCCAAGGCATCCTCATGGGACATGTGAGCTGTGTTCAGCCTGACAACGGTCATCCCTGCACTGTAAAGTTCTGCTATAAATTCAGGGGAACAGTTTAAATTAGAAATGGTGGCGACGATCTTGGTTTTCATTGGCATAAACAAACCCTCCCTTGCTGCATGTTTTGATGATAAAACTCTCAAAGGCCGTCTTTGCTTCAAATGATGAAGATTTTAATCGGTAATCCAGATCACTTAAAAAAATTAAGGCCTGCTGAAGTTCATTTAAAGAAAAATTTTCAGATTTTTGGAATACCTGAAAAACAGGATATGCATTTTGAGGATTGGATGCAAGCAAAAGATCATTGGGTGTACTTGTTTTTTCCTTGACTTCTTTTTCACCAAGACTATTTTTCCATGTTTCAAGCTGAGTCTTTAATTCTTTATCAAGAGTCAGAATTTCAGGAAGAAACGTTTGTTTAAACAAATTAAAATTTGTATTCTTCAAGTTCAGTTTTTTGTTTTTCAGGGTTATTTTCCCTACCCTACATTTGACAAGAATCAGTTTTCGAATCTGATTTTCAAATACCTTCAGAATCTGGAGTGGATGAGCCCCGTCTTTGAACATTGAATTCAGATAAAAAAGAGTCTCTTTTACATTTTTATCCATAAAGGCATTGGTCAACTTAAACATGGGGTCTTTTTTATCTCTTGTGATGACGGCATGGACATCTTCAGGTGAAATAGTGCTTCGATTACCTGAATAGACTATCAATTTCTCCAGATTTCCGGCAAAAAGCTCAAGATCTACTCCGGTCACATCTATAAGGAGATGGAATGCCTGCCTGTCGATAGTCTTTCTTGCCTTTGACAAGATCTGATCTGAAACGGTTTGAAGCACTTTTTCCTGTTCATCCTGATCTGCCTTTCGAACCCCTTCCGCCACAGAACAGTCGATGAGCAATCCTTTTTCTTCCAATGCCTTATAAACTTTCCGTCTTTTATCGACATCCGAGGTCATCAATAATAGGGAGTGATTCGAGGGCAATCCCCCCTTATCAAGAAATGTTATGAAATGTTCAAGATCGGAGGAAGAAAAACCCGCTTCAGCATTGCTTTGATGAGAGTGAAACAAGGGAGCATTTTTTACGGCTATGATTTTTTTTGAAAAAAGGAATGAAAACGTAGATGCCGCTTCAATTATATCTCCCATGGAAACGGAACCCCCTTCAAGGGTTTCAAGAGCGAACTCCTTTTTATCCTTTCCAAGAAGGAATTCAGACAATTTTTGGAAGCTCTGCTTGATGAGATATGAATCCCCAAAAATCAGAAACAAACCAGGGGAATTACCTTTTTTTTGAAAAGAATCCAGAACCTGATCTAATTGATTATACCTGATCAGTGCCATCGAGCCTGCCGGGAGATAGGATATCTATTGTCTTACATCTAATAAACTCTTTTATTTTCAGATAAACCGCCACGGATTAAATATCCGGAATTTTATTGAACAGGATATGATAGATCAGGATGCCCATTCCAATATTGATAGAACTATCTGCCACATTAAATGCCGGCCAGTGGGCAGAACCAATGTAGAAATCCAGAAAATCAACCACTTTTCCATATAGAAATCTGTCAATCAGGTTTCCAACAGCTCCACCGAAAATCAGGGCAAGCCCGTAGGAAAGAAAAATATATTTTCCAGCACTCTTTTTATAAAACCATAAAACAAAAAGTGCCACTATTGAGGATAGAAAGAGGAAAATAAATTTTCTGATTTCAGGTGATTTGTCGGCGAAAAAGCCAAAAGCACCGCCTGGATTCAGAATATGGGTTATATTAAAAAAATTTTCAATGACAATGATATGATCGTACAAGGCAAGATTCATCTTAATAATATATTTGGTTATCTGGTCAGTTAGAATAATACTTCCGCTGACCAGGAGCAACCTTAACCATTCATTGAGTTTGAGCCCCGTCACATTCAACTTATAATATCTTTTTTAGAGCAGCCGCACATCGTGCACAGGCGGTTGTATGATCAGGATCACAGCCGATAGTGGTGTCGAACCGCCAGCAGCGGTCACATTTCACACCAGCCGCTTTATTGACTTTTATAACAAGCCCTTCGATTTCTTTTCCTTTGTATGCCGTGTCATCATCAATGGAATCCACAAGCCGGGCAGCAGATACAATAAAGATGTCATATAAATTCTCGGTCAGATTCTCGACCTGGGCTTTCAGCTCCGTTGCCGGTAATTTGATGTCAAGAGCGGCATCCAGGGAATGGCCAATGAGTTTATTGATCCTGGCTTCTTCCAGGGCTTTGGTAACTTCGCCCCTTAGAATCAGAACATTTTCCCACTTATCTGAAAGTGCCTTGTCTTCCCAGTCTTCATGGGCCTCCACCATGGGTTCAAGATGGATACTTTCCTTGTGGTCCGGGCCTTTGGGCATATACTGGTGAATTTCGTCTGCGGTAAAGGGCAAAATCGGCGCCATAATTTTTACAAGGGCATCGAGGATGATCAGCATGGTTGTCTGGGCGTCCCGTCTCAAGGGATCAGCCGGTGGCGATGTATAGAGCCGATCTTTGATGATATCCAGATAAAAAGCTGATAAATCAATGACACAAAAATTATGGAGGGTATGATAAATGGTGTGAAATTCATATTTGTCATAGGAAGACCGTGCCCGTTTGATCACCTGGGACAAGCGATGGAGGATGAACCGATCCAGTTCCGACATTTTCTTAACCGGTCTTAAGTCCTTTGTGATATCAAAGTCGGAAAAATTACCCAGAATAAACCGGCAGGTGTTCCGAATGCGGCGGTATGCGTCAGACAATTGTCTCATGATATTATTAGAAATGCTGACATCTCCTCTGTAATCTGCCGAAGTTGCCCACAGTCTTAATACATCCGCGCCATATTGTTTGATCACTGTATCCGGAGCAACGACATTGCCTACGGATTTGGACATCTTCCGCCCGTTTTCATCCACAACGAATCCATGGGTGAGGACGGCCTTGTAGGGTGCTTTACCGGTTCGACCGACGCTGGTTAACAGGGATGAATGGAACCATCCACGGTGCTGGTCGCTTCCTTCAAGATACATATCTGCAGGCCTTGACAGCCCTTCTCTTTCTTCCAGGACGGCCGCATGGCTCACACCGGAATCAAACCATACATCCAAAATATTATGATCTTTTATAAATTCGGCAGAACCGCATTTTCCACATTTCGCTCCTTCCGGCATCAGGTCTTTGGCCTCTTTTTCAAACCAGATGTCAGAAGAGTGTTCACAAAATAATTGATGTATTTTTTCGATGGATTCTCTTGTTACGTATATCTCTTTACAGGATTTACAATGAAACGCCGGGATGGGAACCCCCCAGGATCGCTGTCTTGAAAGACACCAGTCCGGCCTGTTTTCAATCATGGAATAAATTCTTTCACGGCCCCAGGAAGGAATCCAGGTGACATTATTGATTTCTTCAAGGCTTTTCTTCCGAAGTCCCATTTTATCCATGGAGATGAACCATTGGGGCGTAGCCCTGTAAATGACTGGATTTTTGCATCTCCAGCAGTGGGGATAGGAATGGGATAGATTTTCATTTTTCAATAATAGGTTCAGGCTTTCAAGTTTTTCATTAATCTTTTTATTGGCTTTAAAAATGAATTCTCCAGCAAAAAATTCCACATCCTTTGAAAACGTCCCATTGTCTTCAACAGGGGAATAACAGTCAAGCCCGTATTTTTCCCCCACCAGATGATCATCGGCACCATGGCCCGGTGCAGTGTGAACGCATCCGGTGCCGGCTTCCAGGGTGACATGGTTCCCCAGAATTATAAGAGAATCCCTGTCATAGAGGGGGTGTTTACATTTTTTATGTTCCAGATCACGGGAAGACAAATCTTTGATAATGGTGTAATCTTCAATTCCAAAGGTTTTCATTGCTTTTTCAACGAGATCTCTGGCCATAATCAGAACTCCATAATCCTTTGTTCTGACTGCGGCATACACAAAATCAGGATGAAGACAGACCCCAAGATTGGCTGGAATAGTCCAGGGGGTTGTGGTCCAGATGACGATAGAAACGTCCTCTTTAACCCCTGGCAAAAGGCCTGAGAGATCATCTTTGACCGGAAATTTCACAAAAATGGAGGGAGATGTGTGATCGTGATATTCAATTTCGGCTTCAGCAAGGGCTGTTTGACAACTGTAGCACCAGTAAATTGGCTTTTTGCCTAAAAACATATCTCCTGAAAGCGCAAATTCACCGCATTCCTTTGCAATCCTGGCTTCATAGGGATAGTTCATGGTCAGATAGGGTTTATCCCATTCGCCCATGACACCAAACCGTTTGAATTCTTCTCTCTGGATATCCACAAATTTTGCAGCATAGGAACGGCATTCTCGCCGGATCTGAACATCCGTCATTGTTTTTTTCTTTTCACCCAGGCTTTTATCTACATTGTGCTCAATCGGAAGTCCGTGGCAATCCCAGCCTGGAACATAAGGTGCATCAAACCCTGCCATCTGTCTCGATCTGACGATAATATCCTTTAAAATTTTATTGATTGCATGTCCCATGTGCAAATGACCATTTGCATAGGGAGGGCCGTCATGAAGGATAAAAAGTTCTCTGCCTTTGGACTGTTCTCTGAGTTTCTGATAGATCTTTTTGTCGTCCCATTCCTTTAGCTGAAGGGGTTCACGCTGGGGCAGATTGGCCTTCATGGCAAATTCTGTAGAAGGCAGGTTCAAAGTATTCTTATAATCCATTATTCCTCCGATGTTCGGATCAGTTGATTTTCAATAGTTGAGTTTTCTTTTGTATGGTTAAAGCAAAGAAAAGTCAAGAATTAACCTTGATTCTTAAGGGGTTTGTTATGATTCGTATCTTGTTGAGAGCCTTATCACATATCGATCTGCTTTTTCAAAAGGCAGCAGATAATGATCGGTTTTACATTCAAACCGACTGGATAAGGTCGGGGTTATTTCTTTTTCCAGATGTTTTCCTTTCATGGCATAAATTCGACCTTCCCGTTTTAATAACGGCCATGAAAGATCAACAAACCGCTCAAGGTCTGTAAAGGCTCTTGAAATTACCGCATCAAACTGCTTGAAAAAATTCTCATCCATCTTCAGATTTTCAACCCTCGCGTGGACGGCATTAATATTTTCAAGTTTCAGTAAACGAATGATATGCTTAAGAAAATTAATTTTTTTGAGGGAGGCGTCAATCAGGATAATTTTTAATGACGGCTTCATTATTTTAAGAGGTATGCCTGGAAATCCTCCCCCGGAACCGATGTCGACCAGATATTTTTCAGCATCTAGGAAAGAGGCTACCGCGATTGAATCAAAAAAATGTTTTTCGGCCACTTCGCACGGATCTTTTATGGCCGTGAGATTCATCTTCTGATTCCATATCATCAGCTCACTTGCGTGTTCTGCAATCTGCTTCATCTGGAGTCCAGAAAGTTTGATATCAATGGTTTTTAATGACTTCTCAAGATGGTATTTAAATTTTTGAATAAATTGATCCGGCAGTTGCTTCACAATAATATGGTCTTATATGTTTATTAAATTAATTTTTTATTGACAAATTAAAGGGTTAAATATAAGATATCGCCTTCATAAGTTAAGTTTAACTTCGGGCTCACACTAACAAAATCGTCATAATTTGGCAATATTAAAATACGGTAAAGCCTTTATCAACGATTGCATTTAGAGATTGTCACAAAGGCTGATTTTATTTTTATTTAAGGATGTTTTAAAATGATCAGAGATTTAAAAAGAGTTAGAAACATTGGAATCAGCGCTCATATCGATTCCGGTAAAACCACCCTGACGGAAAGAATTCTTTTTTATACTGCAAGAATCCATAAAATTAATGAGGTCAGGGGCAAAGACGGTGTCGGTGCCATCATGGATTCCATGGACCTGGAAAGAGAAAGAGGTATTACCATTGCCTCCGCCGCCACCTATTGTGAATGGAACAATCACAATATCAATATTATCGATACCCCGGGTCACGTTGATTTTACCGTTGAGGTCGAACGCTCCTTAAGAGTTCTTGACGGCGTTATCCTGGTTCTGTGCTCTGTATCCGGCGTTCAGTCCCAGTCCATTACCGTTGATCAACAGATGAAACGGTACCAGGTTCCCTGTATTGCCTTTGTCAACAAATGCGATCGTTCAGGTGCAAATCCTGCCAAGGTGAGTGCCCAGCTAAGAGATAAACTGGGTCACAATTCTGTTCTCATGCAGCTTCCCATTGGCCTTGAAGATAAACATGAGGGCATTATCGATTTGGTTTCAATGAGAGCCCTATACTTTGAAGGTGACAACGGTGAACAAGTGGTTGTCAAAGACATCCCGGCTAATATGATGGATGAAGCCAAAACAACGCGTGAAAAAATGATTGATGCGGTTTCTCTTTTTTCTGAAGCACTCACTGATGCAATTCTTGAAGAAAAAGAAATCACAACCGAGCTCATCATGGACGCTGTCCGAACCGGAACCATTTCACGGCAGATGACGCCGGTGTTTCTGGGTTCCGCTTACAAAAATAAAGCGGTTCAACCCCTCTTGGATGCCGTTGTCAACTACCTTCCCTCTCCACTGGATATCGAAAATCATGCCATTGACATGGACAATAATGAAGAAACCGTTATCCTGGAAAGCAGCTTTGACAAGCCCACGGTTGCCCTTGCATTTAAGCTGGAGGACGGTCAGTATGGCCAGTTGACCTATATCCGGGTCTATCAGGGATGCATCGATAAAGGTGACACCCTGATCAATTCAAGGGATGGGAAAAAATTTAAAGCCGGAAGACTCATCAGAATGCATTCAAGCCAGATGGAAGATGTTGATGCCCTTCCCGCAGGACATATCGGCGCCATGTTCGGAATTGATTGTGCCTCCGGAGATACCTTTGTTTCCCCTCAAATCAATTATACCCTTCTTGCCATGCATATCATGGAACCGGTTATTTCTCTTTCCATTGTGCCTAAAGACAATAAAGCCCAGATCAATATGTCGAAAGCACTAAACCGGTTTACCAAGGAAGACCCCACTTTTAAAACCTATGTGGATCGTGAAACCGGTGACACTATTATCCAGGGGATGGGTGAACTTCACCTTGAAGTATATGTGGAAAGAATGAAAAGAGAATATGCGGCTGAAGTCACCACCGGCCAGCCAAGGGTCGCTTATAGGGAAACCATCACTCAGAAAGCCCTGTTCAATTATACCCATAAAAAGCAGACGGGTGGCGCAGGACAATATGGGCGTGTCTCCGGATTCCTTGAGCCCTGTGATGAAGATTTTATATTTGTGAATAAAGTAACCGGGGGCCGGATCCCCTCCAATTATATTCCGGCGTGTGAACACGGCTTTAAAGGCTGTATGGATAAAGGCCCCAAACTTGAATTCCCGGTCACAGGCATCAAGGTCACCCTGGAAGATGGTGCCTATCATGCGGTTGACTCATCCGATATGGCCTTCAAGGCTGCGGCAAGGGGAGGATTTCTGGAAGGCTATGCAAAAGCCAAACCCGTCATAAAAGAACCGATTATGAAGGTGGTCATTGAAACTCCCAATGAATTTCAAGGTTCCTGCATGGGGCTGATTAACCAGAGAAGAGGAATTATTCAGGGTTCCCAGGAAGAAGGCGGGATCATGTCAGTCATTGAGTCGCAGGTGCCCTTATCTGAAATGTTCGGGTTTTCAACTATTCTTCGGTCGGCCACTCAGGGAAAAGCCCAATTCACCATGGAATTTTCAATTTATAAACAGGTTCCGCAATCTGTAGCAGAAGAGATTGTAAGAAAAAAACTGGAAGAAAAACCTAAAAAATAAAAAAACCATATTTGGAGACAGGAAGCATGTTAAAAAAAGATCTCATTCTCAAAAGCCCGGTTTCACAAACCCTTGGGATTGAAAACGTCAAAGATGGCCGATTCGGAGCCGTCATTTCCAGGGCTGGTGTTGGAAAAACCAGTTTTCTTGTACAGATTGCCATTACCCAGCTCCTGAGGAATGAAAAAATACTCCACATCAGCCTTGTAGAACCCATAGAAAAAATTAACCTCAGATATAATGATGGGTATGCCAACCTCATTGACAGTATCGGATATGTAGACCCCCAGAAAGCCGTCAGACTTTGGGAAGACGTCTGCACGAATAAAGTCGGTATCAGCTATAATGAATCCACTTTTGATACGGAAAAAGTCAGGGATTATCTGAAAAGCTTTAAAAAAGCTGATCTTACGCTACCCTCCATTATTATTATGGATGGTCTGAATTTTGATAAAGATGTTTCAGGTACTCTTGAAAAGCTGGATCATCTAAGCCGGGATTTTTCCATTTTTATCTGGTTTTCGATCAAAAGCCACAGGGAAGAGAAATTATGTGACGATGGATATCCTATCCAGCTTGAAACCTATAAGGACTTGTTTGATAAGGCTATTTTTCTTAATCCTGTCGAAGACAAGATAGAGGCGGTTATTCTCAAGGATGGGACCAGAACCGATCAAATCTTCAAGCTTGATTCAGCTACCATGATGATAGCAGAAAAAGAATAGCCTTTTAAAAAAATGAATCAGCACCTTTAAAGACACCGCATGTCAATTGTTTTGACATGCGGTGTCTTTATCTCATCAAACCCATTGCCGGATAAAATTTTCAATGGCCTTATAAATTCTGGTAATCCCCTCTCCTATTAAAATTCCATGCCGGTTATAATCAAAGACATAATATTCCTTGGTTTCTGATCCAAGCCCTTCAAACAATTTGAGAGTCCCTTTGGGATTTACAACCGGATCTTTTCTGGATTGAACGACCAGAGCCGGCTGATGAATGGTTTCCAATTTGGGTTCAAGGGAGTCCATTAGCTTTTCAAGCTGATGAATCCCTGCAATTGGGTTTCGAGAATAATTAATATGGGGATTTTCAGGAATATTTTCAATAAATTCTTTTGCCATGGCCTTGAGATGCATTTTTTTTATCATGATATTCCAGGAATCAAGGGTTGAAACAAAATAAGACCCGAGATCCTTAAGCTTCATGGGAGGTGCTACGGCAAAAACAGCGGCGATACCATCCACTCTGGTGCATAAATCCAGGGCAAGCCCCGCGCCGGTTGAAAACCCGCCGACAATGATCTTTTTGCATGAATGCCGCAACACTACAAAGGCCTCTTCCACAGACTCTATCCATTGTTCATATTTTGTTCCGGCAAGATCCTCAGGCGCAGTACCATGACCTTTTAATCTCGGCACATAAACCGTAAATCCATTATTGTATAGATCATATGCAAAGGCTTTCATTTCTTCCGGAGCTGCCATATACCCATGAATCAGCAGGATACCGGCAGCCTCATTTTCATTTTTCAGAAATATTGGATTGCCTATAGTTTTTTCCTTTGATTCCCCTGCTATATAATGTTTGTTATAATCCATTGAAAAATCAGATTCAATTTTTCCAATAATCTCATCTTTAACCATATTAAGGATTTCCAGCTTAGTTTTTTGAGCCAGTTTTTTTAAGGAATCTTCAACGTCCTTAAGTGGTTCAACTTCGTTTGCCATAACAAGAATGGGGTTTTCTATCCTGATGGTATGGAAATCTGAGGGTGTGATAAATTTTGTCTGATCTTTAAAAATTTTTTTATCTTTGATCTGAATTACCCCTGTATTTTCTGCCAGGTTAAAAAAATCCCTGAACCTATGAAACCGGTCATCCGTTAGAAGATGAATCTGATTTAATAAAAAATTGTCTGATACAAAGCGGGTCCTGTTGGAAACAAGAAAAAAGATTGCAATATATACCTTGCATTTGAATTCATAGATATCAATCCCATCCTTTCGATACGGGAAATGTTTGAGTATGCAGGAAAGGATGTGATCATAATTGATGCAGGTCATGGCATATACAGATGCCATGTATTTTTCCATTATTTGGATGGATAATTCCCTTGAAATCTGTTTTGAAATTAGGTCTTCTTCAAATCGGATTTTTCGTTTAACTGTGAGCATGCTTTCAATGTAGGGATCATTCAGATATTCCCTTATTTTAATGGGAGCCCCGAATCGAATCGTGATATCCACATCTGAAAACAACATATTGCCTTCCGTCATGAGCTCATCCTTAACCCTTTTGGAGGGATCTTTTATAACGATCTGAGCGATTCTGCTCAAGATGTTTGCTCTGGGGCTTGCAGGATAATATGTTATATTAACGGGAACAATAAAGGTTTCCTTTGAAAGGATATTGTCAATATGATCTATTTCAAATGTTTGCAGAAGTCTTTCAAATTCGGGCTCCCCATTACTTTTTAATCTTCTCAACCGTTCACGGTAAAATTCACACCTCAAGGCAAGAGTGGCGGCACCGGTATGGGGCCGTCTTTCTGTTCCCTCTTCTTTGAGGCTGAAATGATCCTGCTTGACAAGTTTTTTGTTTTTGACCATCATGCCTTCAGGAAAGATGATCCAATGGACATCCCCAGACAACAGGGTTTTCAAAATCAACTCATCCCTGTGCGGATCTTTTACTGATACTCCGCCAAGATTGGTCACGAATCCTTTGAGAATTGGGATATCAAACAGCTCTGCCGTTGCAAGGGAAAATATTTTTTTATGAGTGATATTATGAATATGATATGGAAGGAAAACAGTTTCGATTCTTGTGAAATGATTGGCTGTAAAGATTATGGAGCCGTCGGGAATATTTTCCTTTCCAAAGATTTTTATACGAGCTTTGGAAAACCCGGAAAAAGTTTTCATGGTATAGCCGGATAATTCAAATGCGAATCTGTTCATAGGGTCTGGCCTTTAAAACAAGATTGTTAATCAATAGAAGATATTGTATAATGGATCGATATCAAAATATACATTGACCTTGTAAAGAATAAACCTTAATGTCAGTTTTTTGTCAACGAAGTTTATTGATTATGATTTAAAAATCGGAGGCTTAGCGTGTATTCAAAAATCGTCATACTCAATTTTCCAAGTGAGGTTGCCCAGAAAGCACTGGTCTGTCAATTGACCAGAAAATATGATCTTTTGTTTAACATCCTCAGTGCCAGGATATCCAATAAAAAAGAAGGATATATGGTTCTTGAAATTTCATCGGTTTCCAAGGCTGCCTTTAACAAAGGTGTCAATTTTCTGAAGGAACAGGGAGTTTCTGTTTCAAGTCCTGAACACCAGATCTATAAGGATGAAGAGGTATGCACCCATTGCGGCTCATGCACGGCAGTTTGCCCCACCGAGGCCCTGTATATCAAACGACCACAAATGGAAGTAATTTTTGATCAGGAAAAATGCAGCGTGTGCGAGCTCTGTGTGGTCACCTGTCCGACACGCGCCATGGGCCTTTTTTCAGCCGAAACCCAAGATGTTGCCTGATGAACAACCCGGTTATTGCAGTTGCACTGAGTGGCGGGATTGATTCTCTTGTTTCAGGATATCTTTTAAAACACAAATATAAGAACTTATTCGGGATTCATTTTCGAACCGGGTATGAAAAAGAGCCTATAAATTCATCTTTGCTTGAACATCAGCTTGGATTTCCTGTTATCTGCATTGATTTTTCAAAGCTATTTGAAGAAAAAGTGATCTCATATTTTATCCGGACCTATCTGGATGGAAAAACACCCAATCCCTGTATCGTCTGCAATAAAGAAATCAAATTTGGGGAATTGATGAAACATGCCCGAGAAATGGGAGCTGATTATCTTGCAACTGGTCATTACGCAAGCGTCATCAATCCTTTTTCCTTTCCCCAAAAAAACTCTACCCCTGCCTATCTTGAAAAAGCAGGGGATTTAATAAAGGATCAAAGCTATTTTCTTTCAATGTTAACCCCTGATCAGCTTGAAAAAATCATTTTCCCTCTGGCCGCTATGAGAAAAGAAGAGGTCAAAGCCTTTGCCAAAACAAAAAATATCAAACCGCTGCACCCAAGTGAAAGTCAGGACATTTGTTTTATCCATGGCAATGACCTTTCAAAATTTATCCTGGAAAAACAAAAAATTAAATCGGAACAAGGCAATATCGTTGATCTGGATGGAAAAATTGTCGGCCGTCACAGCGGTCTTCATCAGTTTACCATCGGCCAGCGCAAAGGCATAAACTCGCCTGCCCGAGAAGCCTATTATGTGAAGCGGATTGACATCAAAAACAATATCCTTGAGGTCTGTTTTAAAAAGGATCTTTCCACAAAAAGTTTTCAAGTGGAAGAGATAAACTGGAACGATATAGACCGGGTGAGGATCCCGAAAATTATAACGAAAATACGATATAGCCATAAAGGGGCCTTGTCCACGCTGAAAATGAAGGGCTATTCCGGAGAGGTCGTGTTCGATGAACCCCAGAATGCTGTAACCCCTGGACAGGCTGCTGTCTTCTATAAAGAAACCAGGGTGCTGGGCGCGGGAATCATTCAATGAAAACATTTTTTATTCAAACCCTTGGCTGTAAGGTCAATCAATATGAAAGTGACGGTATTGCATCCAGTCTTGAAGAAAAAGGATGGGTCTATGGCAAAGGGGGTAGCAATACCGATGTGGTGATCATAAACACCTGTGCCGTCACATCCAAGGCTGGTATGCAGTCAAGACAGGCCATCCGGAAAATCATACGGGAAAATCCAAATGCAGAAGTTATTGTTACAGGTTGTCATGCCCAGACTGATCCTGAATCCTTAAAAAAAATCGACCATATTGACCATATTGTCTGCCATAAGGACAAGAACCGTATTGCTGATCATGTAGCCTCAACATGCGATGACCAGTTTCCTTTAATATTTAAAAAGATAGACCGTACCAAAGCAAATGCTTTTGATGGTTTTCCCCATGCAGTAAAAGGCGATATGACAAGGGCTTATCTGAAAATACAGGATGGCTGTGATGCCTTTTGCACCTATTGTATTGTCCCTTATGCCAGGGGATCATCGGTGAGCATGCTCAAAGATGAGGTTTTCCAGCACATAAGAGAATTGGATGATTCCGGTTATAAAGAAGTTATTCTCACTGGTATTCATGTCGGCATGTATGGGCTTGATTTAAAGGAAAAATCTTCTATTTTGGAACTTCTGAACCAGATTAACCAGGAGCGACCTGTTTACAGGGTCAGACTCAGTTCCATCGAACCATTTGAAATCAACGAAGGAATTATCAATCTTGCAAGACCGGAAAATATTTTATGCGATCATTTCCATATTCCCCTGCAATCAGGGGATGATGATATTTTAAAAAAAATGAAACGGCCCTATGATTCAATCTTTTTTAAAGATATGGTTCAAATGATTCATACGATTCTTCCTTTTGCAAGTATTGGTGTCGATGCTCTAATCGGGTTTCCATCGGAAACAGACAAGCAATTTGAAAATACCTATTCATTGATAGAAAGCCTCCCCATATCCTATCTTCACGTATTTCCTTTTTCCGGTAGAAAAGGGACTCCTGCCTATCATTTCGATGAAAAAATAAATGAAAATACCATTAAAGATAGATGTGCAAAGATGCGTGTATTAGACAAAATCAAACGAAAAGCGTTCATTGATATCAATATGAATCAAAAACAGGAAGGACTCGTACAGAACAAGCCGGATAAAAAAACCGGAATGCTCAAAGCCATAACCTCTAACTACCTCACAGTGCTTCTGAACGGTCCAACTGACGTTTACGGGAAAGTTCTTGATCTTGTCCCTGAACAATGTGATAGTGACCTGACTGTCAGAGGAAGGATATCAGAATGATGAAAACTATCGGAGAATAATACCATGGAAGATGTTTATAAAAAACTCGCTGTCCATCTTGATCACACACCCAGCGGATTTCCTGAAACCGAGTCAGGAGTTGAGCTCAGAATTTTAAAACAACTTTTTACAAAAGAAGAAGCAGAACTTACCCTTTCTCTTGTGCTGATGCTTGAGACTGCCGAAACCATAGCAAATAGAACAAACAGAGACCCAAAGGAAATTGAGCCCATGCTCATCGAAATGGGTAAAAAGGGTCTGATCATTCATGTGTATAAAAACGGTATCAATTCCTTTATGCTGCTTCATTTTGTGGTGGGGATATGGGAATATCAGGTCAACCGGCTGACAAAGGAATTGATCAAAGATTTTAATGAATATGTCCCTTACCTCATCAAAAGTCAGTATAAAAATAAAACCCAGCAATTGAGGGTTATCCCGGTTGCAAAAGCTGTGAACACCGAACTTAATATCATGGACTATGAACAGGTTGAAAAAATTATTCGGTCCCAGTCCAAAATCCTGGTTGCTCCTTGCATCTGTAGAAAAGAACACACGATCATGGGCAAGGGATGCGATAAACTCAAAGAGTCCTGTCTGGTTTTCGGCGGAGGGGCCTATATTTACGAAAGCCGGGGAATCGGCAGAACCATAACCCAGGATGAGGCATTGGAAATTGTCCGGGAAGGGGTTAAACAGGGACTTGTTCCCCAGCCGTCCAATGCAAAGAAACCCTTGAATATCTGTCTATGCTGTGACTGTTGCTGCCAGATTCTGAAAAACATTAAAGCCTTTGAAGCACCGGCTAAAATCGTCAACTCCAATTTTCAGGCCCATGTCAACCCGGATGAGTGTACAGGGTGCCAGGCTTGTGAAGAGATCTGCCCCATGGATGCCGTAGAAATGGATGGGGAAAAGATTATTGCAACTGTAAATCTTGATCGATGCATCGGTTGCGGGCTTTGCGTTACGGTGTGTGAGTTTGACGCTATAGCGCTGAAGGACAAACCGATGACTGAAAAAATTGAGCCTCCGGCCAACATAGTTGAAACCTATATGAAAATTGCCCAGGAAAAAGGGCTGTTTTAAAGGCCCCTTTCCTTTTTTATGGCCTCATAGGCTTCCTGAATTTCACTAAATTTGTCGTTGGCAAATTTAATGAACTCTTCAGGAAGTCCTTTGGCTTCAATTTTGTCAGGATGGTATTCAGTGGCCAGCTTTCGGTATTGTTTTTTAATTTCTTCATCAGGTGTAGTTTCATCGCACTTTAAAACCGCATAATATTTATTGGTTATTTTGACATATCTTGATTTAAGCCTGTCATAATCTGAAGCAGAATAATTAAAAATCCTTGAGGCTGCCGAAAGTATGGCTTCTTCTTTATCGGTTATGATTCCGTCTGCTGTCGAAACACGCAAAAGGATATCCATCATCAGCTCAATGATATTGGGATGGGATCTGAATGTGGAATAAAACTGGATTGCAAATCCTTCAAAGCTTTCAGAAGAATTCAGCGCCTGCTTGAAAATGTTAACCGCAGTCGCTTGGCTGTTCTGATCAAGATAAAGATCCCTTTTCATAAAGGTTTCTATGGCAGCAATTTCATTTTCCGACACCCTGCCATCTGCTTTGCATAATTTACCCAGCATGGAAAAGACAGCCGTAAAAAAAACAAGCTGGGATTCTTCGTTTGAAGAAAGGGTTTCCCGGGTACCCGGCCGTGACAACAGGTAGCTTTCTTCTTTCTTATCTACAAATGTATGCCCGAAGGCTGCACCTGCCACTGCACCCAGAGGTCCTCCCAATGCAAATCCAATAGTTCCCCCGATCATTTTCCCAAGCCAGCTCATTTGTCTCCCTTTCAAATAAAAAAAACTACCAATAGTATATCATAATTAAAAATTATATATAAACACAAAAATCTTTTGCCAGCAATTCTAAATTTGGGAAACTATGTCCAAAAAATACGAGAAAAGGATACAATCCGGGTCGACCAAAACTCGCATTTTCTTAAAAAACATAAAACTTTTGATGCTCTCAAATCAGTTTCATGTTAATATGCAGTGTCATTTATAAAATAAAATGGAGATACCTTATATGCCGAAATTAAACTATTGGGCAGACAATTATATACAAAAACGAACCAGTGCCGATGAGGCCCTTAGACACATAAAACCGGGTCAGCGGTTATTTATAGGATCCTCCTGCGGTGAACCTCAGCATCTGGTCAATGCACTTTCAAGTGCTGCTGGCAGATTTACCGATCTTGAAATCGTACGACTCTTGACCATTGAAAGCTGTCCATTGACACTGATTGCCAATCGGTCGCATTCCCAGCAATTCAATATTCGGTCCTTTTACCTCGGGTCTGCATCATCCACAAAAATTCATCGGAATAAACGGTTTATCACACCTATTAATCTTTCGCAGATCCCCCATCTGTTTAAATCAAAAATGATGCCCCTCAATGCGGCACTGATCCAGGCTTCCCCGCCGGATGATTTTGGCTGGATGAGCCTTGGGGTTTCCGTTGATATAACCCTTTCCGCCTGTGAAGCAGCAGATATCGTCATCTGCCAGATCAACCCGAATATGCCCAGAGTTCTTGGCAGAAGTTTTATTCACGTCAATGATGTGGATTATATTGTTGAGCACGAAGAAGATCTTCTGACCATCCAGCCTCTTCCTGAACTTGAGGAGGCCAATATGATCGCCAAACATATCACAAGGCTGATAGAGGATGGTTCAACCCTCCAAACCAGCCTGGGTGTGACCAATGAAGCCATTATGCTGTGCCTGTCGGATAAAAATGATATTGGTGTCCATTCTCAGTATCTGTCAGATGGGCTGATGCGCCTTGTTTCTATTGGCGTCATCACCAACAGGAAAAAGGGATTCAACAATGGAAAGCTTGTGGCAGGAAGCGCGGTGGGATCAAAATTACTGTACGACTTCTTAGATGACAATCCGTCCATAGAATTTCACCCATCCGACTACATCAATAACCCTTCCATCATAGCAAGGCACAATGCCATGGTGACCCTGAACACGGCCATGGCCATTGACCTTACGGGCCAGGTAGCGGCAGATGCCCTGCCCTTTAATAATTATACCGGAATAAACGGGCTTCTTGATTTTACCAGGGGAGCGGCCATGTCAAATGGCGGAAAATCCATCCTTTTAATCACCTCTACATCCGATCATGGGCAGAAAAGCCGTATTGTTCCCAGCCTGAATGATATTGCTGTTGTAGTACCCAGAGGGGATGTCCAATATGTGGCCACAGAATACGGTGTGGTGAATTTGTTTGGAAAGAGCCTTCAGGAAAGGGCCTTGGCCCTGATCAGTATTGCCCATCCGGATTTCAGGGACGAACTGTTTACAAAAGCCCGTGAGCTCGATCTCATCGACATTGACAGAAAATTCAAACAGGCCATCAAAGGGGTTTATCCCCTAAAATATGAAGAAATTATCACCATCAATGGAATCCCCATGACCTTTCGGCCTGCCAAACCCGTTGACGAAAGGAGCATCCAAGAACACTATTATTCAATGAACCGGGGGGATATCGTTTCAAGATTCTTTCATGAAAAAAAGAGCTTTGTCCATGATCAGATCAATACGACTTTTGAAATTGATTATATAAATGATCTGACCATTGTGGGCACTATCGGTGAAGTGGGGTTTGAAAAAATTATTGCTGTTGGAGAGTATTTCAGGAACTCCATCATTAACATGGCCGAAGTGGCATATTCCGTATCAAAAGAATATCAGGGCATGAGGATTGCGCAGATACTTCAGCAGAAATTAGCAGAGGCAGCAAGGGAGAACGGCATCAAGGGACTTGTGGCATATACCTCTCCTGAGAACAGAGGCATGAAAAAACTATTTCATAAGCTGCCCTATCAAATCCATTCGGAAACTGATGAGGACATGCTCATTTTAAGCTGTCTTTTTTCAGAACCCCTTGAAAATGAAAAAGGACAATAGCTGGCTTTTCATTTTTTTAAAAGCAAGGCCACGGATTCAATATGATAGGTATGGGGAAACATATCCACGGGCTGAATTTCCTTAACATTATATATGGTTGATATCATTTCAAGGTCCCGTGCCAAGGTGGCTGGATTGCAGGACACATAGACAATTTTTTGAGGCCCCAGTGAAAGCACCTGGCCGACTACATCTTTGTGCATTCCCACCCTTGGCGGATCAATGATCATCACATCCGGTATAAGTTTCAAACCGGGCAGGACATCTTTAATATCCCCTTCTAGAAATTCACAGTTTGAAATGCTGTTAAGATCCGCATTCATTTTTGCATCAATCACGGCGCTTTTTACAATCTCAATGCCTAAGATCGTTTTTGCCTGACCTGAAAGCCAAATGGGAATGGTTCCGGTTCCGGAATAAAGATCCAAAACGGTTTCATCCCCTTTCAACCCTGCATATTCAGAAACTTTGGAGTATAATTTCTCACAGGATCTTGTATTGGTCTGGAAAAACGAATTGGCAGAAATTTTAAAACTAAATTTCCCCAATTTTTCTCTGATATGATCTTTTCCAGAAAGGCAGATCTCTTCCTGACCTGTTGAAATGCCGGATTTGGAATCTGTGATATTGTTCATGACGGATCCAATCTGAGGGAAATTCTGGGTCAGGATGCTGCAAAGCTCCGTAACAACATCCAACCTTTTATCCCGGGTCACAATATTCACCATCCAGGTATCAAAGGCTACGGAATGACGCAGCATCAAAAACCGCCAGAACCCTTCATGGGTTTTCAGATCATAGGCCGGGAAAGCAGAAATTTTGATAAAGCTCCGGACGGTTTCAAGAATCTGATTTCCGAGGCTTGGCATGATTTCACACTGATGGATGTCAATCACCTTGTCAAAGGTGCCGGGCACATGCAGACCAATACCAAAATCCTTTTTAATCTCTTCATTTTCCAGTTCATCCGGCATGAGCCACCGTTTGGGGGAACAGGAAAACTCCATCTTGTTTCTGTACTCATAGATAGGGTCTGAGGCAAGCACATCATGGACCTTTACATCTTTTAATCTCCCGATATGATGCAGGGATTCAATAACATGCCGTTTTTTATACTCCAGTTGAAGATCATAGGAAAGTTCCTGCCATTTGCACCCCCCGCAATAATTGCAGTACCTGCATTTCCCAGGATGCCGGGATGAAGACATCTTCAGGATTTTGATAAGCTTTCCCTCTGCCCAGGACTTTTTCTTTTTGATAATTTTTGCAAGCACGAGATCTCCCGGGATGCAGCGATCTATAAACACGGGATAGCCTTCAGGTTTTGCAAGTCCTTTGCCGCCAAAGGCAAGATCGGTTATTTCAAGTTCATAGGTTTTGCTTTTTTTTATGGCCGTCATTATGAAATCTTTCTTAAGTATTGTTGTTGATCCAATTTTTGAAAGCTTGATATTATAATGGTTTAGTGGCATAAAGACAAGGTATGGAAAAAAGCATCCAAGATATAAATTTTGTCTCTCAGGGATTTAAACTCAAAGGGGTTCTTCACCTGCCGAATACGGAAAAACCACCCCTTGTTGTGGGCTCCCACGGTCTTGAAGGCTCAAAAGAATCTGCAAAGCAAAAGATCCTGTCCAAACTTCTTACTGAAAACAATATTGCTTTTTTCCGCTTTGACCACAGGGGCTGCGGTGAGAGCCAGGGCAATTTTATCAAAGACACTTCCCTTGAAAAACGGACTGTTGATTATATTGCAGCGGTTCAGCATATCCTCAGCTTGGACAAAACAAGCCGGGATATTGCCCTTTTCGGTTCCAGCATGGGGGGTGCTACCTGCATCAATGCCTGGGAGAGATTATCTTTTATGGGTATTCGAATTTGCGGGGCTGTGCTCTGCGCATCACCGGTAAAGAGCCGCTCCATTGAAAATATCCCGTCCGATGCCAATGGCAAGCGCCCTGCCCTGCCCTTGAATTTTTTTCAGGACAATCTACTCTTCAATATTCTTGATAAGGCTTCAAGTCTGTCCAATGTGCTGATTTTTCACGGGGATGCGGATAAAACCGTTCCTGTCTCTAATGCCTATGAGCTGTTTACTCAGGCAAAGGAGCCCAAACGGCTCATCATACAAAAAGACGGGGATCACCAGATGACAGCAGTCAAAGACCAGGTGGAGTTTGAAAAAGAAACCCTGACCTGGTATCTAAGATGTTTCAAGCACACCCAAAAGATGACGCCTTAAAAGCGCCAACGCCGTCATGGCAAACATTTTCTTATTCATTGCCCGGTCATCAAAGGGAAACCAATAGGTCTTTGCCATTGAAAAGCCCTCGGCTGCGAGACCGATGCAAACCATGCCCACTGGCTTTTCTACAGTACCGCCGCCGGGCCCGGCAATCCCCGTGGTGGATATCCCTAAATCCGCCCCTGCCTTAAGTCTGACCCCTTCTGCCATTTCACGGGCCGTATTTTCATGAACCGCACCATGGTCCATGAGGGTCTTTTTCTGAACACCCAGGATATTCATTTTGGCATCATTGGAATAGGTCACACCGGAAAATAGAAAATAGTCCGAACTTCCGGCCACATCCGTTACCATGCTGGAGATGAGCCCGCCGGTGCAGGATTCTGCAATGGCAAGGGTTTTCTTTTGAGCAGCCAGCAATTGCCCGACTTCTTCGGCAATGGTAAGGCCCTTTTCAGATACGATCTTATTTTCAAGCCGCTCAATATCACCCAGGAGCACTTCATCCCCGGTGGAAATTATATGAACAATCATGATTCACCTTTTATCCTGTTAAAAAATACCGCATGGTTTGATGAAAAAAACGCCGGGTTCTTCCGGATACTTGCGGATACCTCTTTTTTAAAGATTCTCTGGATAAAATGTTTGACCTGTTTCCTGTCCCACCCCAGAGGATGTATAAAATTCAAATACAGGGACAAATCCCCGTGATAAAATTCCCAGGTTTCAAGCCCTTCCGCATCTTCACTGAATTTGGGGAGGTTGAAAACCGCCAGATTTAGATAGTCGATATACGCTTTATGGGCTTTGACAAACTCAAGGGTCTTATGGGCTGCTGCCTTGTCTTCAAAGCTTGTGCCGAACAAAAGATAAACAAAGGTCAGGATGCCTGCTGCATGAAGGTTTTTCAGGGTTTTGGACGCCATCTCAAGATCCGTGCCCTTGTTCATCTGATTGAGAACGGCCTGATCCCCGGATTCAAGCCCGAGTTTGAGCATATCACACCCGGATTCTTTCAGGTTTCGGCAGAAATCTGGATCAAGGAAGTCTTTTTCAAACCTTACAAACCCATACCATTTAAAACTGAACCGTTCATGGGACAATGCCCTCAAAAAAGCCGGGGTAACGGCATTGTCGATAAGATGAACATAATCAGGGCTGTATTTTTGTTCAATAATTCTTAAATCCTCCAGGACTTTGGATGCCCGCTGAGAACTGTAAGCGCGGGTTTCGGCTTTTTCAGGGCAGAACCGGCATTTGCTCCAGTAACACCCGATGGAGGCCCTAAAGGGCAGAACCTTTCCCGGAGCAAGGTATACGTCTTTTTTTACAAAATCATAATCCGGCACATAATGCTTTTTCGTCCCCTTGTTTTTGCCCAGGAGTTCCAGCAAAGGCTGCTCCCCTTCTCCTTTGATGCAGACATCTATCAACTCGTCAAAGGGATGGGTATAATCCAGTCGGCTCATCCAGGAAGAAATAAGCCCCCCGCCCATGATGATTTTCTTGTCTCTGAAATTGTCCTTAATCCACCCTGCCAGGGCAAACCCCACCAGGGCCTGATTCAGATAACAGATGGAAAGCCCCACATATTCGGATGATGAATCCTCAACCTTTTGTCTGAGGCCTGCCTCAAAATATCCGTAAAAAGGATTTTCCTTATACTCAGCCGCACTTTTTAACAGATCCTTGCTGTTGACCGATGAAAGAACGCTATCGGAATAATCGCTCAGGGAAATCTTGAATCGTTTCTGATCCACACTAATGGAGAGCATATGATTCAGATCATAGACCCGCTGGTGATAACGGTCCGTATTCTGATAAATCCTTGATCCCTTTAATTCGAAAAGGATCTCTTCCCTTTTTTTGATGGCTCTTTTGGACCAGACATCTTTTGCCGTCACATCCGACTGGATCAGGTGCAGCATCCCTTCAATATTGGCATCCACCACTTCGCAGGGAAATCCGTTTTCCTTTAAGGCGGCAGACAATAAGGCCACTCCTGCGGGAGGTTCGCAGGGTTTGGCAATGGGCGGAAAAATCAAAAGCATGGGTTAACCCGCCTCAATGGAATCCAGTACCTGTCGGATAAAAGCCTCATGGCTCCAGGATTTGTCATGGGTGACGCCGAGCCTCACCACCACCATATCCCGTGACGGAATCACAGCCACTATCTGGCCGTTAAACCCGCCGCAATAATAGAGATCCAACGGCAAAGACGGGAATTTGCGATGATCCGGGTTACTTTTTTCACCTGCATTGAGCCAGAAAAGGGCGCCGTATTCCCCTATGGGCGCCTGGGGCGTAGGCGTGATGGAATATTCCATCCACCCATCGGGCAGAATTTTTTCGTTGTTCCAGACCCCCTTGTTTTTCAGGAACAGCCCGAACCTGGCCCAATCCCTGGCCGTTGCAAACATGTAGCTCGAACCCACAAAAGAGCCTGACGCATCCGGTTCAATAACTGCAGAATAAGCCCCGATCTTGTTAAAGAGATATTCTTTTGCAAATTTATGATACCCGGAAAGGCTTCCGCCCGACTGATCCGTGACGATCCGGGCAATGATATTGGCAGTGCCGCTGGAATAATTCCACACTGTATCCGGATCGGCAACCAGGGGCTTGGCAACTGCATAATCCGCCATGGACTCGGCCGTATACAGCATATACGTTGCATCCTTAAACGGGCCATAGACTTCTTCAAATGCAAGACCTGACGACATGCGAAGCATCATGTCAAGGGTGATCTTATGCCGGGGATCTTCCGGGTTTTTCCATGCGGCAATCGGTGCCGGTGCATGAATATCAAGCCCCTTTTCCTTGGCCAGAATCCCCACAAGACTGTTGGTCACACTTTTGGACATGGACCAGCCGTGCATGGGCGTATCCTTGTCATTCCCAGGTGCATACTGCTCGGCAATGATCCTGTCCCCCAGGACCACCACAATGGCCCGGGTGTTTCGTTCAGTCCCCGGTCCAGGCTCTGTAAAGGCTTCATCAATGGCTTTTTTGAGCTTTTCGCGGTTCACCTTCTCCGGCAGCCGATCCAGATCAACCCCTTCTCCCTTGGGCCAGATCTCATCACTTCTTTTAAATTCGTACAAGGACATATTGTTCATCTGCTTTTTAAGCTTGTCCCTGTCTGTATTCACCATAAGCGTGCACCCACACTCTTCCCTGTACATGGCGGTCATGGGTTTCCAGAAACCAAAGGCTGCAGCCGTAACTGTTTTATTCTTTTCATCCACCACAGGTTTTACAAGCTGAAACAAAAGATGGGTGGGTTTCACATCCTTTTCAAATACCTGATCCGGATTTTTGCCTGCGAGAAAAACCTGGGAACAGATATATTTGGCCGAATACCCGGTTCCAATGGGCAAAGCCCCATCCAGAAAATATATCCCGAACCCCATCACACAAAGAAACACCATCCCGAACATCCATTTCATTTTTCTTTTCATCTGCACTCCTTGAAACACCAGGTCAAAATTTCAATTCTCATTCAAAACTCTATTATCAGTTTTACACCGGACAGGCAAACTGGTTTTTATCAGCACAGTGCTGACACATGAATAAATTTTTGACGGCATGATTAGGGCATATAAAGATCAATACGGAATTGAACAGAACTTCGGCTTTTTGAAAAACACACTTTGTGGATACCTTGTTATCTATGTGATCCCATTAAGTAAAGAGTTGCAAAATATTGGTTTTTGTGGTTTATCACTGTCATGAAAAAAAGATTCTATACTTCAAAAAAACCTTATAAAAAAATAGAAAAATCCCCCAGCCTCCCTCTTATGCAACCCGGTTCTGATAAGTCCTTGAAACGCATCTTTGAAAAAATCGGAACCCCTGAAGAGATGAAGTTTGAACCAGACCTGTTTCAAATCCAGGCGCTTGAGGCCATCAAAAAATTCGACTGCCTGGTGACTGCACCCACGGGTGCGGGCAAAACCTGGATCGCCGAACAAGTGGCAAAAGATGTAATACAAAGAGGCGGGAAGGTCTGGTATGCCACGCCGTTAAAAGCTTTGACCAATTCAATCCATACACAGTTTTCAAAACTTTTCGGTAAGGAAAATGTCGGGATTCTGACCGGCGACATTAAAGAAAACCCAGACGCAGCCATTGTCATCGGAACGACGGAAATCTTAAGAAATCAGCTTTATGATGCCATGCATACCGGTGAAAATTTAACCTCTGATCTGATCATCCTGGACGAGGCTCATTTTCTCGGAGATGAACAAAGAGGAGTGGTATGGGAAGAGATTATCATTTATCTGCCGGTTCGAATACCGCTACTCCTCTTATCCGCCACCATCGGCAATCCTGTATCCATTGCAGAATGGCTTTTATCCATTCGGGGGAAAAAATGTCATGTGATTAAGGCCCATGAACGGCCTGTCCCTCTTTTCCCGCTTTTCATCCATCCTTCCGGCACGATTTTCCCCCTGACAGAGGAATCGGAATCCGATCAGAAACAAATCCTCTATAATAAAGTATTTAAATTCGTCAATATGAAGAATAAACCTGTGATGTCACATCGTGAAAAACTGCCGCCATTCGGAGACATCCTTTATATTCTTCACACCTATGATCTTCTACCGGCCATATTTTTCTTAAAATCAAGAGCAGACTGTGATCAGGCCATCAAACTCTGCAATTCAAGACTTTTGTCCAAAAACCCGGAGAGGAAACAAGCCCTGATCAATAAAATAGATGAACTGGTATCTGATCATCCCCACCTGAAAAACCACAATCAGCGACCCTATCTTGAGAGAACAGCAACGGCATCCCATCATAGCGGCCATCTGCCTGCCTGGAAAGCAGTGGTGGAAACCCTTATGGCAGGGGGTTTTCTGGATGCCATGTTTGCGACTTCCACTGTGGCAGCAGGGGTGAATTTTCCTGCACGATCCGTGGTCATCCTGAATTCGGACAGGTTCAATGGGGTTGAATTCATTCCATTAACTCCCAGCGAACTTCAGCAGATGTCCGGCAGGGCTGGAAGACGGGGAATGGATAATATCGGTTTTTGTATTGTCATGCCCGGCAAATTCATGGATTTGAACCATATCGTAAAATTGATGAATTCGCCGCCATCCGATATAGAGAGCCAGATCACCATCAATTTTTCCATGGTCCTGAACCTTCTATTATCCCATAACCCCGATCAGATCAAACTGCTCCTTGAAAAATCTTTCGCCTCCCATTTGATCCGGTCCGGAAAAAAAAGAGGAAAGACCGCGAGAAAAAGATTTGGAATGGACCTTGAATTTCTCTGGGTTGATTTCATGGAACATATGGACTTTCTTCTCTCTGAAAAATTTGTCACTGAGGATGGAAAACTGACGGATGACGGGCTATGGGCCTCCAAACTCAGGATTGACTCCCCGATTCTGGTCGCTCAGAGTATCCGGAACAATCTTTTACCACAATCGGACCCGGCTCTTTTGGCTGCCATTATCAGCTCCTTTGTCAATGAAAGGGAATTCAATGATGAGCCCATGTATAATAAGGCTCTTCCCAAGGGACTCAAAGATGTTTTCCTTGATGTCAGAAAAGAGCTGAAACCCTTTGCTGTTAACATGCTGGAAAAAGGGTTCAGCGCTCCCAATCTTTATATCCAACCCAGCCTTTTGCTCTATTCCTGGGCCCATGATGAACCCTGGGAAAATATTTGCACCCTTTATGATTTTTCAGAAGGTGATCTTGCCCGATTAATCTTGAGAACAGGTGAAAACCTGAGGCAGATCGCCAAGCTGGAAGAAACTTTTCCTGAAATTGCAAAAACGGCAAGACAAGCCATTGATCTTATATTAAAAGAACCTGTAGTAACATATTAGAATCAAATAAAATCAGAGATTCAAAGGAGAATATAATGAAACAGATTATTGCAAAAAAAGCACCTGCTGCCATAGGCCCCTATTGTCATGCCATTGTCCATGGCGATCTGGCTTTTTGTTCCGGTCAGATCCCGCTTGATCCTGAAACCATGAAGATTGTGGGTCAGACCATTGAAGCGCAGACTGTCCAGGTGATGAAAAACATTGAAGCAGTTCTGACCGAAGTCGGAACAACTCTGAATAAAATCATCAAAACCACTATTTTCCTGAAATCCATGGATGATTTCTCTGAAATGAATAAGGCTTATGAAGCCTGCCTCAAAGGCCATAAGCCGGCACGTTCCACCGTTGAAGTGGCAAGACTGCCAAGGGATGCCAAAATTGAAATAGAATGCATTGCCGTTATTGAATAAGGAGTAGAAAAATGACCGAAGATACAAAAAAAATAATATACTCCATGATGAATGTGGGTAAATTTCATGGACAAAAACAAGTCCTCAAAAATATTTGCCTTTCCTATTTTTATGGTGCGAAAATTGGGGTTCTTGGCCTTAATGGATCAGGCAAGAGTTCATTGCTCAGAATCATGGCTGGGGTTGACAAAGAATTCGCCGGGGAGACCATCCTGTCCAAAGGATTTACCATTGGTCATCTTGAACAGGAGCCCCTTGTAGACAGCAAAAAAACGGTCCGCGAAGTGGTTGAGGAAGGAGTCAAAGAAACGGTTGATCTGCTCAATGAATATGAAGCCATCTCAGCAGAATTTGCCAATCCCATGTCTGATGATGAAATGGATAAACTTCTCAACAAACAGGGCAAACTCCAGGAAAAACTGGACCTGGTCAATGCCTGGGATCTGGATTCCAGGTTGCAAATGGCCATGGATGCCCTGCGGTGTCCGGATGGGAATACACCGGTGAATATCATTTCAGGCGGTGAAAAAAGGCGGGTGGCCCTTTGCCGCCTTTTACTCCAAAAACCCGATATCCTGCTGCTGGACGAGCCCACCAATCATCTGGATGCTGAATCCGTGTCCTGGCTGGAAGAACATCTGAACCGATATGAAGGAACGGTGATTGCCGTCACCCATGACCGGTATTTTCTCGATAATGTGGCGGGATGGATTCTGGAACTGGATCGGGGGGAAGGCATTCCGTGGAAAGGCAATTATTCTTCCTGGCTGGATCAAAAGCAAAAACGCCTGGCCCAGGAACAGAAATCCGAATCCAAACGCCAGCAGACCCTGCAAAGAGAACTGGAATGGATCAAGATGTCTCCCAAGGGCCGGAGAGCAAAACCCAAAGCCAGGATCAGTGCTTATGAAGACCTTTTGAAAAAAGACAACAAACAGCAGGAAAACGATCTTGAAATTTTTATCCCGCCAGGACCCCGGCTTGGCGATAAAGTCATTGTGGCCAATGAGGTTTCCAAAGGATATGACAATAAGCTCCTGGTCGAAAAAATGAGTTTTGTGATTCCGCCTGGAGGGATTATCGGTGTTATCGGGCCCAACGGCGCCGGCAAGACAACTCTTTTCAACATGATTACCGCCCGGCAGAAACCGGATTCGGGAACCATTGAAATCGGTCAGACCGTCAAGCTTGCCTATGTGGACCAGGAAAGAGATACCCTTGACCCGGAAAAGACCATTTTTGAAATCATCACCGGCGGTAGTGAAAAAATGCTCATTAGCGGAAGAGAGATTAATTCAAGGGCCTATGTGGCAAAATTCAATTTTTCAGGACAGGACCAGCAAAAAAAAGTAAAGGAAATCTCGGGCGGTGAAAGAAACCGGGTCCATCTCGCAACTCTGCTCAAAAAGGAAGCCAATGTGCTTCTGTTGGATGAGCCCACCAACGATCTGGATGTCAATACGCTGAGAGCCCTGGAAGAAGCCCTGGAAAACTTTGCCGGATGTGCCATCATCATCAGCCATGATAGATGGTTCCTGGACAGGATAGCCACCCATATCTTGGCCTTTGAAGGCGACAGCCAGACCTTGTTTTTCGAAGGGTCCTATTCCGACTATGACAAAGACCGGAAAAAACGGCTCGGCATTAAGGCGGATCAACCGACCCGCATCAAATACCGGCAGCTCACAAGATAACCGGTATCCTTTGAAACAGCCCATATTCAATAAAGGGGCCCTGCAAATCCATATTGCGGTTTTTCTTTTCGGATTTGCAGGGCTCTTTGGGAAATTTCTGTCCTGCAGTCCCCTTTATATCGTTCTGGGCCGGACCTTTTTTGCCTTTATCGCCCTGTATCTCTATGCCCGGATCGTATCCAGGACCGTACTCCTGTCCTTCGGGAAAACGGAATTCTTCTTTTTTATGCTTCAGGGAATCCTTCTGGCCGTTCACTGGTGGTCTTTCTTTTTTTCCATCCAGATTTCCAGCGTGGCCGTGGGCCTTGTGACCTTTTCCACCTTTCCCTTGTTTGTCACCTTTCTTGAGCCCCTGTGTTTCAGGGAAAGATTAAAACCCGTGGATATTTTTATTGCAGGTGCCGTTTTCATCGGAATTCTTCTGGTTATCCCGGAATTTGATTTTTCCAACGATATCACCCGTGGCGGATTTTACGGGATCATTTCAGGATTTACCTTTGCGGTCCTGGCTCTTGTGAACCGGAGAAATGCAAGGATATCAGATTCCATTGCCGTGGCCTTTTATCAGAATTTTTTTGCCGCTCTTTTTTTACTGGTTCCGGTTCTTCTCCTGAAAATCCCCATGCCGCCACTTTCCGATCTCCCCAATCTCATTTTTTTAGGGGTGGTCTGCACCGCTCTGGCCCATACCCTGTTCATCCAATCCCTTACCTTTATCAGAGCCCAGACCGCTTCGGTCATTGCCGGGCTCGAACCGGTTTATGGGATTGTCCTGGCTTTTTTTATCCTTGATGAAATCCCCGGTATCCGAACCCTCATCGGCGGTATGGTCATCATTGGAACAACGGTTCTTGCAGGCTGGTTGAACCGTCAGGAAAATAAAAGACAATCGTAAAAACAAACCGTTTTGATTCATTTCTCCGAGATAGGATTTCTTTTTTCCGGCTATGCAAGATTGAGAATCAACTATTATATGGAAATATTCAACGGGGCCTCGTCGTTTTTTCTCCAATAAAAACACATTCTGGCAGATAATTTTTTATCCAATTATTTTTTCCATAA
>JFJP01037108.1_pt1 | contig 45904 bp, 49 predicted proteins | sample 431651 | NCBI WGS metagenome assembly JFJP01 (sample SAMN02602958, study PRJNA72255) | Microbial mat metagenome, whole genome shotgun sequencing project. | biome: fresh water; feature: sink hole; material: water; isolation source: purple microbial (photo- and chemosynthetic) mats found in...
TGCTGATATATCCTTTTTACTAAATTTGAGGTAACACCTGTATAAAGAGTTCCGTTTTTTTTGTTTGTTATAATATAAACAATAGGCTGTTTCATTTTATTAACATTAATTCGACTAGATTGCCGCGACGAACCCACATCATGACGAGGAGCAGAAGCGACGTGGCTATCTATTCTTACTAGATTGCCGCGCTTCGCTCGCAATGACGGTATTGCCTATACTCCCTTCCAATTACTCCCCTTCACGCCAAGCTTTAATTTCATATAGCGCCTGTTTCAGCACAGCTTCTAGCCCAATATTTGCGTAACCAGAAATAGGGTATATTTTTTTATTGGTTATTTTCTCAAGCAATTTGATTTTTTTTGCCAATGTCTTTTCGTCAATAGTGTCTATTTTATTTATACATATAATTTCAGTTTTTTCCTTTAAAAGAACGGAATATGATTCAAGTTCATTTCTAATAGTTAAATAATCTTTATCAACGTGAGGAGAATCAGCATCAATCACATGAATTAGCACGCCACATCTTTCTATATGCTTAAGAAATTTATCACCAAGGCCGCTACCAGCATGCGCTCCTTCAATTAGCCCCGGTATATCTGCGAGCACAAATTCTTCTTCGTTAACATAAACAACACCAAGACCAGGTTTTAAAGTAGTAAAATGATAATCGGCAATTTTAGGCTTTGCCGCAGTAGTTCTAGACAAAAAAGTGGATTTTCCAACATTTGGTAAACCAATTAAACCAACATCAGAAAGAAGCTTCAATTTTAACCACACATCCATTTCTCCGCCGAGCTCGCCTTCCGTTCGTTTTCTTGGAGATTTATTAGTACTAGATTTAAAATGATTATTACCAAGCCCCCCTTTTCCACCAGGGATAATTTCAAACTGCTGATTATCTTGCGTAAAATCATGAATTAACAAGTTTCCATCTTCTGAGAAGATTTGAGTCCCCACCGGTACTTTCAGAACTAGTGGCGCGCGTGACTTACCCGTCATATTCCGTCCCTTTCCTGACACGCCATTTTGGGCTTTAAAATGCCTTATATAGCGAAAGTCTAAAAGAGTGTTAAGATGAGAATTACTTTGAAAAATAATCCCCCCACCATCGCCACCATCGCCACCATCTGGCCCCCCGCGATCGATAAATTTCTCCCTTCTGAAACTCACAGCTCCATTGCCACCGTCGCCTGCTTTGATATATATTTTCGATTCGTCTATAAACTGCATTTAAGGTTAACTAATATAAAATGGTATAAGATACCACACTATAGCAAATTTTTAGATTAAATGCCAATTGAATATATTGATCATTACAACCTAGTTAGTGTACTTTTATTAGATAATTTAAATGAAACTTGAGTTAAAACTATGAAAAGCAGTTCTATTGAAGAAATAATTGCTGCCCAAAACCAACCTTTCAAATGCGCTAGTTTTAGCGGCGGCGGAGCTAAAGGCGCAATTTATTCAGGGGCCCACGAGGCATTATCTAAAGGCGGAGTCCTCAAAAACCTTGATGCCGTTGCCGGCTCTTCGGCTGGTTCTCTTACCGCAGCCATGATAGCAACTGGAATTTCCACTGAAAAATATAAACAAATTACAAAAGACACGAATCTCAAAGGATTGCTCGGAGAGGGATTCCTTGTTAACAAAGATGGAAAACCATTATTAAACTTATTAAAAAATACTATCCGTAGTAACATTTCAGAATTTCTTGAAAATGCCGATATATCTAATTTATGCAATCAACGTTTAGAGCAGATAGATAAACAAAAATTAGCAGCAGAATCATTACCTCAATCAGAAAAAGAAGAAACTTTATCAGAGCTTACAAGACAGGAAGATGTGTTATTAAATATTATTAGTTCTAATGGCAAATTAATAGAGGAAATAAAAGAAAAAGCTCTCGACCCAGAGGGGAAAATTTTATTCAAAGACTTAGCTATGCTAAGAGTCATTGCACCAGATACATTCAAAGATTTAGTTGTTACAGCCACAAGAAAAGATACAGGAGATTTAGAAATTTTTGATAGTAGGAACACTCCCGATGTAGAAATTGCTCTAGCGTGCAGAGCATCCGCTTCTATCCCTATAGTATTTGAACCAGTCACTATTAATGGCAAACAATATGTAGATGGCGGCTATAGAGATAACCTGCCTTTGAGCCATTTTAACGAAGAAAATGCAAATGGCCCTAAAGATATATCCGATAATCCAGAAGAAATTCAATCAGCAAAAAAAACTGGTCGCACATTAGCACTTGCTTTTGGCTCTGGCATGGATGACTCTGCTAACGTAGCTATTTACAGCGCTCAAGAAAAAATAGTAAACCCTGGAAAATTAGTAAAATTCTTGATGGATGTAGTTTTCAAAGCGCTAGCAAGAGTAGGAGGGATTTTTAAATATTCAGAAGAAGAAAACAAAACTTTTGAAAGAGTGAGAGAAAATGCTCTAAATACAGTAGTTCTAGACACTGGTGACGTTGGCACCTTATCTTTTGACTTAGCGCAAGAAAAGGCAGAATATCTCCATATTAAAGGATTTATGCAAACTTCAAGATATCTACACAATCACGATATTGCGCCAATAAAAGATCCAAATTTCGAAATGAAAGATTTCTTTTTAAAGGTGTACGAAGATTCGCAGGCTAAAAGCACAATCCAAAGCTGGAAGGATAAAGTCGTTGGCGGCAAAACTGAAAAACTAAAAGTGTTACTAGAATTCTGCAAAGACGAACCTTGGCAAAATAAAAGCAAAGAGGAAGTATTATCTGATGTAATAAGCATTTCAGCAACCGCTAGAACTTCAGGCAAGGTTACAGCTGATACAAATACTATAAAAGCTTTGACTAACGCCTTAAATGATTCATTTACACCAGAAACAGTTAGACTGGATTTTGTAAAAACCCTTGGGATAGATGTGCAAAAAGATAAAAGGTTCGATAATACAAAAACTCTGAGCCAAAATATGGCTAAATTTAAATTTGAAGATAACGACTTTAAAGAATTTCTTAAAAACAAACAAGCTAACAATACTCGCGAAGAACCAAAATCTATGAGCGAGAAAATAAAGGAGCAACAGGCTCAGAACGCAAACAAACCTAGGGAAGTATGAATAAATCTATAGAGGACGCTCGTCACTAGCGAATTATTTCCCGTCATTACTGTAAAGGTTCATAATTTCGGTGACAACAGATTTCACAAACTCCTTATTTGGACTAAATTATTCCCATTTTGTTGTTTAATAAAATTTAAAAACTGACTAATAGAGTCAACTATATCATCGTTCTTACTATTTGGAAAATTGGTGATTTCAGAAATTACTACTCTATTAAAACCAGATTGCTTTGGTATTAATACCCTCGCATTTTCAAAAAGATGTGTAACAGATGCAAATCTTGTGAGTTTATCCAAAGATGGTCTAATAGCTTTGATGTTCTTAAATCCACTAAGCTTCAAGTCTTGAATAATTTGCTGCCCACTTGCTTTATCTTCGATTAAAACAAATTTGGGCATATATTTATGAATCTGTTTTTCAATTTCATTTTTTAAATGCGAATAAACCAATTTCTTTCTAATCATTTGCACTAAATAATATCTATTCTGAACCACACCCCAGATAGTTCCTACTGTATAATCAGCTTTTTCAGAGATTTTAATAGCAGTGTCCCAACTGTGAACAAAACAATCGAATTTATCAGGTAGTTTCTCAAAATAATGGATATCATTCTGAGAAAGTAGATTATAATTAGCTGGTAAGGGTTCTTGCAAAAACTGAGCGGCATAATTTCTTGTACCGATTTCCTGCTCAATATTGCATAAAAATTCAGGGTTTTCGCGGATTTTATCTAAGACCTCACCTTCGATATATAATTTATTAAACTTCCCAAAATTATATTCAATATTTTTAGGCGCTAATGCTGGGATTTTTAAAATTTCCCAATTACCAGAAGATTGTAAATGAGCTGACAAATCATCTTGGTGTAATCTTTGCATGACAAGAACTATCGCCCCTTTGTTTTTATCATTAAGCCTAGTTACAAATGTTTGCTCGAACCATTCTATAGCTCTATTACGCATTTTTAGCGAATTGATTTGAGTGGGATTATGCGGATCGTCTATTATCAAAAAATCTCCCCCCTCCCCTGTTGCTGAACCACCAACACTTGTGGCAAAACGAAAACCATTTTCGGTAGTTAAAAACTTACTTTTCTGATTGTGAGTTTTTGATAATTTAGTCTTAGGAAAGATTTTCTGATACCACGCTGAAGATACTACTAACCTTGAATCCAGTGAATGTTTGATACTTAAAACCGAAGAATAACTTGCCACCATTATCCTTACACTGGGAGACAAAGCTAAAAGCCAAGCTGGCCAAGCCACACTTACACATACAGATTTCAAAGCTCTAGGAGGCATGTTAATTATCAAACGTTTAATTTGCCCTTGGCGAACAGCTTCTAAATACTGGGCTATCAACTCTATATGCCAGTTAGCATGGTAATCAGCCCCTGGATTTATCACCGAAAAAACCTTGGCAATAAAACTGGGGAAATCTACGCAAAGGATTGCTTCTAGAAATTCTTCAGTATCTTTCATTATTTGATATTCCCTCACCTCTCCTTGTCATTCCCTCACCTCTCCTTGTCATTCCCGCACAAGCGGGAATCTAGCTTTAAATACAATTCTCTAGATCCCCTCCTTCGAGGTGATGACACAACCTCCGACTGTTGCCATTCCTGCATCCATCCGTTGATAAGTCCTGTTCGTAAGTTACTTTATTAAATTTTATTTTGTAAGTTATATTTTTCTACAAAGCGTTTTATAATATTATTATCTTCTTTACTTATTGCGCATTCCTCTCCAATCTCTTCTTGTTTAAGTTTATTTAGCTGGATAATTAAAGACACAAGCTTATTCAATGTATCTGTAATATTCTTTTTTACGTTTAGAGCGTTTTTTGATTTACTTGACCCTATTTCATCAAGCTCTTCCTCTAATAACGAGACGAGCCTTGCTATAAAACCATATAATTTATTGACTGTATTTTTCATTATTATTTATTCACATTGGTTATTGATTTTCGTTAAAAATCTTATCTCCCCCCTCTACAGCTCCTAACCCCACAAACGCTCTTTTTTCATTTAGTGTCATAAAAGAAGCACCAGCAATTTTAGACCATAGATTTTCTCTGCGTTCAGTGAGAGCTGATATTGCATCACGATCAAAATCAATTAATAAATCTTCTTCAAACCAATATGAGAACCAATTGCTTAAACCATCCGACAATTTATCTAGCAACGGAACAATATTTTCTTCCCAAAGAGCAAGCCTTGCCTCTTGCATGTTACTATATGTATTGTCACCGTTAATACCAAGTAATTGAGGTGGTATATTAAAAGCTATAGCAATGTCTCTAGCACTTGAGTCCTTTAGCTCCAAAAATTTCTCAAATCTTTCTGCATTATTAGTTTCTTGCCACTTTAGCCCTCCTTCAAGCACCAGAGGTTTACCTGAGTTAGAAGATCCGCTAAAATTATCATAAAATTGCTGTTGAAGCCTTTCAAATTGCTCGTCATTTAAATAACCATTACCATCTTGAAAAACTAGAGCCCCACTAGGTTTAACAGCATTTTTAAGAAGCGCCTTGTTCCAAGACAAAGTTTGCGAATATAAATTTATAGATTTTGCAGCCGCTGCAAGTGATGATAACCCATAAAAATGATTCGATGGATGATAATTCTTAAAATGCAAAACACGACTCATCCTGCTTGCACCATCAATCGGATATGTTTTTTCAGAACTAGAATTCCTGTGTCTATATGCAATAGCTCTATCATTCTTAACAACAATTTCAACTGCTTTTGAATGTAAACTATATACTCCAGAAGCAGATGAAGCATCCAACCCAGCTAGAAAAAGATAACTATTGCCATGAAGCAACAGACTAGAAATAACTTCGGTAAAAAAATCTGCTCCAGAAGTTTCTGGATTAGGTTTTTTTAGTAATTTGGCAGCAAGATGATTAGACGCAAGAACCATCCTGTTTCCATGGTTTTTATATACTAACCACGGAACGTGACTAGCAGACGAAGCTATTAAACTCACGCATCGGTGAACTATTACATTATCAAAATACTGCTCGGAACCTACTCTATTTTCAGAAGAAAAAATTGAGTCTGGTATATCCAAAATAGATGCGCTTTTTTTTTGCCCAGAATTACGTAACTTTTTTATATAATTTTTAAACATAAGGTTATATTTTTTGTTTGTAATAATTTGTTATATACCATTACACTACTTGCACTAAGGCTTAGAATTAATTTACACTAAATTAATAGTTGCATTTTTAGTTACTTTTCTTTTGATTGATTTCAAAAAATATTATATGTATTATCTTTTTACTAAAGATATATAAAAATTATTAGGAGATACATAATGACAGTATTTATAGGTAACTTGGCTCCAGATTTTACAGCAAAAACAGTTATGCCAGATAACTCAATAGATAGTAATTTTAATCTAAAAAATTACTTAAAAGGACACAAAGGTATTTTATTTTTTTACCCTCTCGATTTTACCTTTGTTTGCCCTTCAGAAATTCTTGCTTTCAATAATAGACTTGGAGAATTTCATTCTAGAGGCACAAAGGTAGTAGCGGTAAGTGTTGATTCTCACTTCTCTCATCACGCTTGGAAATCCATGTCAATTAATAAGGGTGGAATAGGAGATGTTCAGTTTCCATTAGTGTCAGATTTAAGTAAAGAAATTTCAAAAGCTTATAATGTTTTAAGTGATGAGAGTATATCATTTAGAGGAACATTCTTAATTGATGCAAATTTTAAAATAAGACATTACTTAGTAAATGATTTACCACTTGGCAGAAATGTTGATGAAACCATTAGAATGATAGATGCATTAGATCATCATGACACGCATGGGGAAGTATGTCCGGCAGGTTGGAAAAAAGGAGATCAAGCTATGCAGGCTACAAAACAAGGTGTCTCTGATTACTTAACTTCGAATGCTGAAAATCTATAAGTATATTTTGTTAATGAGAGTGGAGTTATGTTTGGAAATATTTTTACGAATAATAAAGCTCCCTCTTATTCCAAAGAAACTATAGACATATTAAGACTAATCAGAAGCGAGAATATTGGACCTAAAACATTTTTTAGCCTTATAAAATTTTTTGGTTCAGCTACCAAAGCTCTAGAAAATGCTCAAGATTTTTCACTCAGAGGCGGTAGATCAAAACCAATAAAGCTTTATTCTAAGGACTCCGCCTTAAAAGAACTTGCATCATTGGAAGAACATAATGGTTATTTAATAACATATAAAGATTCAAATTATTCAGAGTTATTATCACAAATACCAGACCCACCACCTGTTTTATCGTATAAAGGAAATATCTCACTCTTAAATCATAATAAAATTATTGCTATAGTAGGGGCAAGAAATAGTTCGATCAATGGCAGATCTTTTGCATCTAGCTTATCTAAAGATTTGGTCAAAGCTGGGTATGTCACAGCTTCAGGACTTGCAAGAGGAATAGATACATCCGTTCATTCTGGCAGTATTAGTAGCACAATTGCTGTAATAGCTGGAGGTATAGATTACATATACCCACCAGAAAATAAAAATTTATATGCCCAAATAGCAGAAAATGGTTTGCTTTTAGCAGAGCTCCCTGTAGGATCCAAACCGCTTAGCCAACATTTTCCTCAACGTAATAGGATTATCTCAGGATTATCTCTTGCAACAGTAGTGGTTGAAGCTGGTTTGAAATCTGGATCACTAATTACTGCAAATTTTGCCTTAGAACAAAATAGAGAGGTTTTTGCTGCGCCTGGTTTCCCTCTTGATCCCAGATGTGTTGGTAGTAATAGATTAATAAAAAATGGCGCTTATTTACTTGAAAATGTTGATGATATCATCTTAAATGTGATATCAAAAGATAAATTAAGCGACTCCCTGAAAGAGGGAGCCAAATATTTTAATAGTTTAAGTCTTGATATGGGAAATAATGATATTCAAATAACTGATAAGGATCGCAAGGCAGTGATAGAATTGCTTTCTGCTTCAGAAGTAACTATTGATGTAATAGCAAACCAATTACAATTAGAGTTACCAATTCTGTATACAATATTCCTAGAACTTGAACTTGCAGGTAAAATTAGTAGATCTGCTGGTAATAAAATTTCGTTAATATATTAATTTAGATTTGTATGAAACTAGTAATTGTTGAATCACCTGCGAAAGCAAAAACTATAAATAAATATTTAGGCAATGAATATAAAGTTATAGCCTCATTTGGCCATATTAGAGACTTACCATCAAAAAATGGCTCTGTGTTACCAGACGAAGATTTTACAATGAAATATGAAATTTCTGATAAATCCTCTAAATACGTCAATGAAATAATTAGTTCGGCAAAAAATGCTAGTGAGATTTATCTAGCAACCGATCCTGACCGCGAAGGCGAGTCTATTTCTTGGCACATAATGGAAGTCTTGAAATTAAAAAAAGTAATCAAGGATGATAACAAATTTAAACGTATCGCTTTTAATGAAATTACTAAAAAAGCCGTGCTTGACGCGGTAGCCAATCCCCGAAATGTGGACAGCAACCTAGTCAATGCTCAACAAGCAAGAAGAGCTTTGGACTATTTAGTTGGCTTTACGCTATCGCCAATTTTATGGCGTAAATTACCAGGATGTAAATCAGCTGGACGCGTTCAGTCTGTTGCACTTCGTTTGATTTGCGAAAGGGAAAATGAGATTGAGCGTTTTATATCTAGAGAATTTTGGGATATTAAACTTGATGTGCTTGGTAGCAACAAAGACCCTTTTGTTGCTAAAATAACCTATATAAATAATGAGAAACTAGAAAAATTTTCCATTACCAATCAAGAACAAGCTGACGAAATAGTTGAGAAACTAAAACTCAGGAAATTTCATGTTTCATCTATTGAGAAGAAAAAGCAAAAAAGAAACCCTTCTGCTCCATTTATTACATCTTCCCTGCAGCAAGAAGCTTCAAGAAAACTTGGATTCAGCGCCAAGAAAACGATGCAAGTTGCTCAGAAATTGTATGAGGGTATAGATCTTGGTGGCGAAACTATAGGACTTATTACCTATATGAGAACGGACGGTGTAACACTTGCTAATGATGCTGTAACTAACATAAGAGAACTTATTGAAAAGAAATATGGTAGCAATTATTTACCAGCTAAACCTATTATCTATAAATCTAAATCTAAAAATGCCCAAGAAGCTCATGAAGCAATAAGACCTACAGATGTTAATCTGATACCTGAAAAAGTAGCTAAAAATTTAGATACTGATCAATTAAAGCTTTATGATTTAATCTGGAAAAGAACAGTTGCTTGCCAAATGGAAGCTGTAATTATCGACATGGTAGGAGCTGATCTTATATCCGATGATAAAAACTTCGTAGCAAGAGCTACGGGCTCCACAATTGCATTTGACGGTTTTTACAAAATTTACCAAGAAGGACTCGACGACAATAAAGAGGAAAGTAGCAAAATGTTGCCTCCTTTAACAGAAGGGGAAAAAATTACTACCAAAAAGGTGAATCCAGAACAACATTTTACAGAACCACCACCAAGATATTCCGAAGCAACTTTAGTGAAAAAATTGGAAGAACTCGGTATTGGTAGGCCATCAACTTATGCAACAATAATTTCTGTATTACAAGATAGAAAATACGCCGTTACTGAGAAAAAAAGATTCGTGCCAAGTGAGCTTGGTAGATTTTTGACTGCATTTTTAGTTGGGTTTTTTGAAAAATATGTACAATATGATTTTACTGCCGAGCTGGAAGCCGACCTTGACAAAATTGCCGATGGCACCATAGCTTGGAAGTCTTTATTATCTGAATTTTGGAATGGATTTAATGATAATATTAACAAGGTTAGTGATCGAAAAATAGGCGAGGTAATAGAATACGTCGAAAAATCTCTTGATTACCATTTATTTGGCGATAAAGAGGCTAATGAAGAAACATATAAGAAAAACAAAAAATGTCCATCATGCCTTGATGGGATGTTAAGTTTAAAACTTGGGAAATTTGGAGCTTTTTTGGCATGTAATAATTATCCAACTTGTACGTATAAAAAACAAATTTCAAAAACTACAGATCAAGGTGCTGATGAGGATACATCAGGAGCGAATCCAGCAGATAATAATAAGGAACTCGGAACTGACACAGATGGTACAATTGTAACACTAAGGAAAGGTCCTTACGGCTGGTATGTACAGCTTGGAGAAGCAGCCTCTGCTAAAGAAAAACCAAAAAGATCAACTATTCCATCAACTATACCACCAGATACCCTAACCCTAGAAACAGCTTTAAAATTACTAAACTTGCCTATTCCAGTTGGATCTCATTTAAACTCTGGAGAAGAGGTTCTTATGGGCATAGGTCGTTTTGGTCCATATTTAAAGCATCAAAACAAATTTACCTCTATTCCTAAAAAGATAGATCCATTTAGCATTGATATCGAGCAAGCAACTTTGCTAATTGACCAAAAAAGCCAAAAGAGTGCAACAGAAGCTAAAGATCCAAAAGCAAAAACTCCCAAAAAAAGTAAAAAATGAGTATCTGTTAAAGTAGTTGGCTTAAAAATCGTCACCGAAATTATGAACTTTTACAGCAATGAAAGGGTTTGGTCATCACGAGTGAATGCGAAGTGATCTATGGCTTTATGGGTTTGTTAATCAATGTTTACTAAGGTTAGCCATTTTGGAGCTATAGCCCTAGTACTTTAATATTTCTAATGCCCTGCATAAATTATCTATATTAATTTTTAAAGTATCAGGATCATAATGTACAAATTCACTTCCCCAAACAGTTTTAGGAAATAACGCATCAGTTCTAAATCTTGCTATAATATGCATATGGAACTGCGAAACAATATTACCAATTGTTGCAATATTTAGCTTATCAGATTTAAATAAATCTTGCATTATACTAGCTACATTTTTTACTTCCGTATTTAGCAAAGCATAATCTGTTTTACTAAAATCAGTAATTTCTACTATATCATTTTTCATAGGCACTAAAATAACCCATGGATAATTACAATTATCCATTAATCGCACCTGACACAATTTTAGTTCTGTTAAATAATGACTATCTCTGCTCAGAACTTTATCTAACTTAAACCCCATAATATTTTTGCATCTTAATTAAAGAATCTTTTTTTTACAATTTCAGCCACTTTATCTATTTCGTGTAATGGTTCATAATTATATTTATCTAGAAAAGTTGTGTTATAGTCTAACATTTTTACGATACTAAGGTCGACAAGTTGTTGAATAAAAAATCTATGTTTCTTAAGTTTAAAGCTTTCTGGGCAAAATACGTAAATTGGCTTACCTGTACTTGCTGCCTCACTACACATAGAAATTGAATCAGCCGTAGTAATTATATATTCTCCTTCTCCTATAAGACCAGGATATGGATTTGGCAAATTTTCTTCTGGATCATATAATATATGAGGGCTTAATAATTTTTTTTTGAAGATTAGTTTTACTTGTTTAGGAGTTCTTCTGCTAAAAGTTACAAAAAGTGGTATAGAGTGATTGTCTGATATAGAACGAATTATATCAGAGAGTGATTCCGCATCATCAATACTAAAATTATATTTCTTAGTTGATCCCCCAATAATAACAGCAATAAATTTTTTTACTTTTGGATAGTTATTTCGTAGCAAAGATTTTGCTTCAACCATAGATTTTTGCACATCATTTAAAGCACCAATTATTCTCACTATATTAGGTAATATATAATTATAATTATCATGTTGCGGTAGTATTATTAAATCAAACTCTTTTGGACTTAAATTAGGACGCATAATTTGGATAATCTTAGTTTGATTTTTAAATATTTTTTTTAAGTAAATAGCTAAAGGAGCGGTTCTTCTACCAGAAGATATAATAATATCTGGTGCATCTTGCATTTTTAAACTATCGAGCAATGATTTTTTTACATATATTGGCCAAAATCCTAGTAAAAAATTTGGCAACATTGCTAAAATGTTATAATGAAACTTTTTCACTTGATAACCAACACCAAGTTTAGAGGCTAGAGCCAAAGCTTGGTTAGCATTTCCTGTACGTTTATCGATTAATACCCAAATTTTTGGATGTGATATATTTTTTAAATCTGTAGTCATATTAATTCATGTTAATATTTAGTCTAAACAAGAAACCAAAAAAATAGCTACTAATTATGCTGTTCTAAACCTTTTTGTATTAGAATGTACAACACCAAATTATGATATTTATACCACACAAGACCTCGCAGACATTCATTAAGGCAATTTCTTACAATGTTAGGGTTTATTATAACAAATAAATTGCTATAATTCATTATTATTATCTTGTACTGAGATTAATATAAAGTGAGTTAGAAATCAGTATTTGAAATAATAAGTTTTTAAGTTAATTTATGGAGATTCTAGTTATGATAAAAAAAATTGCATTAGCTTTCTGCGCAATGCTTCTACTTGCTGGTTGTAGTTCTTCTGCAGGAAAGCATGGAAGCGCTAATAATTCCCAAATCATGGAATTTGAAAAAGAAATTGGAGATAGAATATTCTTCGCGTATGATAGTTCTTCACTCTCGCATGAAGCACAACAAACTTTGACACGCCAAGCAACATGGTTAAAAGGGCATCCAAGTTTTAACATGACTGTTGAAGGTCATTGTGATGAAAGAGGAACAAGGGAATACAACATTGCTTTAGGAGAAAGAAGAGCTCACGCTGTTAAAAGTTTCTTAATAAAGCATGGTGTTGATTCAAACCGTGTTGAAACTATTTCCTACGGTAAAGAAAGACCAGCTGTTATTGGTGATAACGAAGCAGCATGGAGTAAAAATCGTAGAGGTGTAACTGCTCTTAGATAAGCTAAATAAATCTCGTTGATTTAAAAAGGCTAGCTAAAAATATTTAGCTAGCCTTTTTTTTTATGTCAGGTAGCCATTATACTGAAAGGTTTCTTGCGCTTCTATACAAATTTATGAACTAAGATTTTACTTTTTACAACTGCCTTGCATCTCCTTATTTAAGTTCAAAAACTCTTTACCCTCTTGAATCCATTATATTTTCAAGGTTTGCAGTGTTTTAAAAAACCTTAAACTCTTACTATTTTAAGATACATATCATATCTGTTGTTTTAGATATATATAGTAGGAAGTATTACTAGTGATAAAAAATTAAGATAATGGTCTATTGCCAGAAAAATTCCTTTTTTACGCAGGTAGGAACGAGGTTATAGGTTCACGAAAAAGGAGAAAAACCATTTTTACCGTAGCTCTAAAATTTATAAACCGAACACTTACCCCATCTGGCGAGGAGCGCTAGCGACTTGGGCATCTATTAATGCTGGATTACCACGCTCACAGCATGTTCGCTCGTGATTGCCCCCCCTTTCGCCATGACGACAAGGGCCAGCAATTAGCCTAGCTTTAGCAGATATTCTTTTATAATTATTTCTCTATTTCTTGAAAAGAACCAAGTTCGCTATAAATATTTTCTAAATATAATGAGTTTTTAGTTAAATTTATTCTCGGTGATTTGTCATATTGCAGAGCAACCATTCTAGCATGCTCCAGCAGACTCTTAGCTTTTTCTATATCATTAAATGCTTTGTAATAATAGTTACCTAGTATATTTTGAATGCTAAAAATAGATTCTTTGGAAAAAAGATGCTCATATTCTAATAACGACTCAAGGTGGGCTGATAGCACCTGTTGTTTCTTGCGATCTTTATTTAAGGCTAATTCACTTTCCATATAATTTACTAAGGCAGGAATTATAGTATCATAATATTCATTTGGGATAATTTTATGTACGTAGTGAAATATTATAGATTGAATAGAAGAATGAATAGAAATTACTTTCCCTAAGTTATTATCATCTTCAGTTATTAGAGAAAATTTTTGCATTTCGTTTATAAAATTATGCGAAGCAATATCTCCACAACACGCTATAAGCAGATCTTTTGGAATATTTTCTGCATTTAATATACTAGACAATAATAATAATTTATCTAAATCTTTATTTGAATCAATTATTTTTTTTAAAGATAATTCGATTATGTAACTTCTAGTTTTTGTATAATTAGTAATAGCTCCTAAAATAGATTTTTGTGTATTAGCGAAATTTTGATCTTCATCTGCAATATATTGCAGATATTTAGCATATTCAGTGCCAGTATTCTTTATATAATATGCAGCTTGCGTAATATCTAATGGAAATGGTGGGATATTTTCTAAAAAAAATCTAGTCTTTTTTTGATCCGCTACAGTAGAATTATTTTTATCTAAAATTGTAGTAAACAACTTAAATGATTCTTCCTCATTTAATTTTGAAACATAAATTACATTATCCCTAGCAAAATAATTATTATTTATAATATTGCTATTTGTGGTAGTGATAATTACTTTTCCTTCACCCCAATCTTGTAAAGTACGAGGTAAATATTTTTGTATATCACTAAAATTTGTAACATTGTCATAAATTAAAATCCAATCTTTAAAGTGTGGAGCTTTACGTTTTAAAAATGAAAATGTCATGTATTCCTTTTTAAATAGATTAGTTATTTTTTGAATCTCATAAAAATCTGCTTTGTCTGCTTCATTTTCACACAAAGCATAAGCTAAACATTCCAAAGAAGTAAATGTACTTTCAGCTGTTTCTGCATTAATTTTCCATACTATAGAGGTACCATGGCTATTAGCATATTGCTGAGCTAAGGTGGTTTTACCAGATCCACCTATTCCAACTAGAGCTACAGTATTAATTGCATTAGAAACGCCAAGTAACTGATGCATTTTATTTAGAATAGAACTACGTTCTAGATAAAAATTATTAGTCAGTACATCACCACTAGTTACTTGTAATGTATCGTGGTGACGAAGATAAGTATTAGTATAAATTAGCATTGTTATAAACAATATAAAAGCTAGAATTCCTGCAGAAATTATTTTTTTATTTTTAAATAATGATTTAGTTGGTTTCGTGATATTAATATTTGGATTAAAAAAAACCATCCTTAATGTTTTGAGATTCACGGTTAAACGTATCTATTATTGTGCTAATTTCTGATTTTTGCGTTATTTTCAATAGCAGTTTTAATATATTTAATTCATAGTCTGCATTATTGCTAAAGTTAATATATTCGTGCGTTGTCTTTATTTTTATTTGATTCTCTAAGTTAAAACTAACATATATTATCTTTTTAAATTCGATAGGATGAAAATTAAATGCTTTATCCTGTATGTATATATCAACAAGACTATTATTAGTTTCGCTGATTGTAACTCCAGAAACTTCGAGGCCTTTTTCAATTAATAGCTGATTAGCTTTGTTTTGCGATTGATTGATAATACAGCAATTATATTGTTTAAAAGCAAGTAAATATTTAATTTCTTTAAGCTTTTGCAAGAATAAACTTTGTATTAGCAACTTACTGTAAATATTTTTTAGATCAGCTACTTTGTTTGACAATTCTAGAAAATCTATTATTTGCTCTTTTGTACAGCTTGAGAGCTTCATTTTTATATTCGCTATATGAGTTTCAACTGTCCTAGGAGAGATTGATAAAATTTCTGCAATTTTTTTTTCCCTTCTATTGTGTAATAGACAAGCTAATACATCCATTTCTCTAGAGGTAAAACGTATATCTGAGATAATATATAAGTTATTATTTATATTCTTGCCCTATGTAATTAAAGTTCTTTTAATCGTATAACACAAAAATTCAATTAAGTACAAATAAGAAATAACCTTAAGTACTACCTAAGGGGTTTATACGTATTAATTTCTAAGGCAAGGCCCAATAAGCTAAATAGATAAAAAAATAGGTTTTTTTATCTATTGTTATTACCAGGTAGATTATACCTATAGAATATTCGCATTTTTTTGGTAATACTCATAATTCATCAAGATATAGGAGTATTTATGGAACAAAAAAAACGACAGCAGCTTGAAGATTTAATAGTCAAAGCATTTACACAGATTGGCGATGATTTGGGTGATTTACTTTATGATGAAGAAGTAATATTGATAAATGATAGTTTACATCAAAGTGCGAACATAGAAAAACACAATACTTGCCTAGCTAAAGAATTGGACTTAACTTTAGCAGAATCATATGAGCAATTGCTTGCTAAAATTATATTATGCTTAAAGGATCCATTTAAAATAAGCAATTAACCAAAATTACATGTTCCAAGAATTTATAGCTTTATTTGATTAAAATTCTAAGATTATCATTTCTTCGGCTAAAGCAAAATAATCTTGAGGAGATAGATTTTCAGCCCGCAGAGTATCTGCAATAGAAAGTTTTTTTAATATGGAACTAATATCTGGAGATAATAATTTCAAAGATGATTTGATCATCTTCCGACGACCTGAAAAAGCGATATTAGTAATTTTCTCAATTTTCAATAGCAAGTTTTGATTAGGTACATTTTCCTTAGGTTCTAATCTAACTACACTAGACCAAATTTTTGGTTCTGGATAAAAAGCTTTAGGGCTAACATCGAAACATTTTTCTACATTACAAACAATTTGACAAATAACAGATAGCCTACCATAAGCCTTGGTACCTGGTTTGGCAACGATTCGATCTACTACCTCTTTTTGCAACATCAAGGTCATGCTGTTTAGCATTTGAAATTGATGCAACCATGCAATTAATAATACACTACCAATATTGTAAGGTAAGTTAGAAATTATATTTATCTTTTTATCAATGCTAAGATCCTGTAGCTTTATCTTCAGAGCATCTGCATGTTTTATTGTAAGAGCTGGATAAATAGTTTTGATTTCATCAAGCAGTGGTATACATCTATCATCCATTTCTATAACTATTAGCTCCTTGGGAGATACGTTTAAAATCGATCTAGTAAGACCAGCCGGACCAGGACCTACTTCTAAAGCTATATCACCATTTTTTAGGCCACTTGCTCTAACAATCTTATCGCATAGACTTTCGTCGAATATAAAATTCTGACCAAGTTTCTTGAGAGGAGCAATCCCATGCTTACTTGCTAATTTAGCAATTGATGGCAGAGCCTCTTTATACATTAAAGGAGCTTCCACAACCACATTTCCCTTTTTCATTAGGATTGGAAAAAGTAAAACCAGATTTAAATTGCTCACTAACGTAATCCATTTGAGTGCCAAGAAGATACATGAGAGCTTTTGGATCAATTAAAATAGTAATATCTTGATCTTGAACCACTTCATCATATTTTCCTTTTTCATCAGCATATTCTACGAAATATTTTAACCCAGAACAACCACCAGATTTAACACCAATTCTTATCCCAACAGATGGCTTCCCTCTCTTTTTAAGCAAATTTCTTACCTCATCAATAGCTCTATCGGTTAAAGCCATTACTTGTTTGTTTTGAGGTGAACTAGTTGGTAAAATAGCTTTCATGACTTTTAATTTTGCTTTTGTTTATAATCATTAATTGCTGCTTTAATAGCATCTTCAGCCAGCAGAGAACAGTGTAATTTTACTGGTGGAAGGGATAAATGCTTAGCAATTTCTGTGTTTTTTATCTCCATTGCTTCATCAATTTTTTTGCCCTTGACCCATTCACTTACAAGAGAGCTTGAAGCAATAGCTGATCCACATCCAAAAGCTTTGAATTTTGCATCAGTTATTACGCCCTCATCATTCACTTTGATTTGCAGTTTTAATACATCTCCGCAAGCTGGCGCTCCAACTAAACCAGTGCCAACATTACTATCTTGCTTGTCTAAAACTCCCACATTGCGTGGATTTTCATAATGATCGATTACTTCTTTGCTATATGCCATAATTCTCTCTTTTTAGTTTTAATTTAATGAGCCGCCCATTGAATTTCCGTTATATCAATTCCCTCTTGTACCATTTCCCATAAGGGGCTAAGTTCTCGTAGTTTATTTATTTTCGATAATAACAACTCTATTGTATAGTCAATCTCTGCCTCTGTAGTAAAACGCCCCATGCCAAAGCGAATGGAAGTATGAGCTAATGCCTCATCTAGCCCTATTGCTCGCAAGACATATGAAGGTTCAAGTGAAGTTGAAGTACATGCTGAACCAGAAGAAACCGCCAGATCTTTGATAGCTAAAATCATTGATTCTCCTTCAATATAGGCAAAACTTAAATTTAAGTTACCTGGGTACCTCTGATCTTTATCACCATTTAAATAAATGTCTTTTGCTTCTGAGGTAATTTTGTTTAAGAACTTATCAAAAAGTTTCTTTACATGCTGATAATCTTTATCCATTTCTTGTGCAGCAATCGATGCAGCTTTTCCAAGACCAACTGCCAAAAAAGGCGCAAGTGTGCCAGAGCGAAGACCTCTTTCTTGACCACCACCATTAAACAAAGGAGAAAGACGAACTCTTGGTTTTTTCCGTAAATACAGAGCACCAATACCTTTGGGGCCATAAATTTTATGCCCAGAAATACTTGCAAGATCAATATTTAAATCATTCACATCAATAGGAATCTTACCAAAAGCTTGCGCTATATCCGAATGAAAAAACACATTATGTTTTCGACAAATTTTTCCTATTTCTTTTAAAGGTTGTATTACTCCAATTTCGTTATTTAAAGCCATTATAGAAACTAACATTGTTTGGTCAGTAATTGCATCTTCGAGAATTTTAAGATCAACAATCCCATTGGCCATAACTGGTAGATAGGTAACTAAAAACCCTTCTTGCTCAAGATGCCTTAAACTATCTAAAACACATTTATGCTCAGTGACAAGAGTTATAATATGTTTCTTTTTTTCGCCGTAAAATCTAGCAATTCCTTTTAAAGCTAAATTATTTGCCTCAGTTGCACCAGAAGTGAAAATTATTTCTTTTGTTTCTGCGCCAATGAGATCTGCAACTTGTTTTCTAGCAACCTCGCAAGCTTCTTCTGCATCCCATCCATAAGAATGGCTTCTTGAATGAGGGTTGCCGAAATTTGAAGTCAAGTAAGGAATCATTGTTTCAACTACTCGTGGATCTATTTGAGTCGTAGCCTGATTATCCAGATAGATAGGAAATCTACAATTTTTATCAATAAGCTTTTGTTTTAAGTCTTCTATATTTCTCATGTTTATAATATTTAACCGTTTATTTCTCTGTATATTTCTAAAAATTTATCTACATTTTGCTTTGTTGTCATGCTGCCAAAAGAGACTCTTATAGCAGAATCTTTTTCTTCTTCATTAAATTTCATTGCTGCTAAAGTCTTAGAAGAACCTATTTTCCCTGAGGAACACGCCGCTCCTGAACTTATTGCGATATCTTTTAGGTCAAAAGCAATAATTTGTGTTTCTGCTTTTTTTCCAACATTAATAATCAAACTAGTATTTGGCAAGCGAGGAGATTCAAGGTTAACAATTTTAATATTTGGAAAATCTTTGACTATTTCTTTCTCTAAATAATCTCTTAATTCTTTTAAATACTCATATCTTGATATTTGTTCTTTTCCTACAAGCTCTGCTGCCGCGCCAAAGCCAGCAATAGCAGCTATATTTTCTGTACCAGAACGAAGACCTTTTTCTTGTCCACCTCCGATAATTTGTGGAACTAACTGAATTTTTGCTTTGCTAATTAAAGCCCCAGAACCTATTGGACCACCAATCTTATGAGCAGAAATAGTGGCAAAATCGATGTCTAAATCTAGTAAATCTACTGAAATTTTACCAACTGCCTGAACACAATCACTATGGATAAGCGCTCCGTACTCATGAGCTATTTTTGCGATCTCTTTTATATCTTGAATCACTCCAGTTTCATTATTGGCAAAAATTACTGAAACTAATTTTCTGTTACTTCTACTTTTAGAAAGCTTATCTTTTAGATCTTCTTGGCTTATTATACCGCTTGTATTTACTTCAATTACTTGAATATTACTTTCAAATACAGAGTGGTTTAAAATAGAAGCATGTTCAATAGCTGAAACAAAAATCTCACCATCCTTAAAATTGGATAATATCAAATTATTTGCCTCAGTCCCTGAGGAAGTAAAAGTAATATTATAATCACGAAAATGGCTAATAATTCCAACAAGACTAGCTATTTGTTTTCTTGCTTTTTCAATTATTTTCTTTCCTTCTCTGCCAAACCCATGTATAGCAGATGCGTTCAAAGGTTTGCCAAGGGCAGCAATCATTGCGTTCTTAGCGTCTTCTAGAAGATTTGTTGTGGAATTATGATCAAGATAAATCATGTCTATCTACTCTTTAACTATATGAAAATCTATTTTTCCAGACATAACATCAGCAACTGAAATAGATGAAAAATAATTGCGAATCTGGTTGCCAAGACCTTTCCACAAATCATGAGTCATGCATTTAGCACCATTTTTTCTACAGGTTTTATCAACAGAACAACGTGTCATTTTTGTGTTTTCTTCAACAGCATCTATAATCTCAATAATATTAAGCGATTCTGAAGTAGAACTAAGGCAATAACCACCGCCAGGCCCCTTGAATGATTTAACTATATTCGCTTTTTTTAGTTTCAAAAAAATCTGCTCTAAATAATTCAATGGTATAGTCTGTTTTTCGGAAATATCAGAAAGCTTCATTGGCTTTGTTGATCCACTAGATGCAACTTCTAAAATTGCCATAACTGCATACCTGCTTTTAGTTGTTAGCATCATATATCAACTCTTTGAAACTGTAAAATTATACCCTCAAGACTAACTTAGGCAACTAAAATAGTCAAGTATTTATATATAACCACTTTATGTGCTCATAATATAATGTCATACAGATTTATATATCAGGTACTTATAGGGATAATTATTCTAGATTTTTCACAGCAATTGTAATGTGATATTTAAATCCATTGAGCAGTTTTGTTAAACCGTATTTTAACCTGAGCTGCTCTAATTCAGGGCTTTCAACTCTAAGCACATAGTATCTTTTACCTTTAGATTCAACAAATTTTAATTTATTGACAATAAAGTTAAATTTTTTGCCTATTTCTTCAACTTTTAAATTTTCTGTTTCTCTTTCATACATAACACTAATATGAGAGCCAACAGCATCAGCTGCTCGGAAATAAGGCGGCTTTTGGGCTTTATTATCAAACTTTTGAATAATATGGTATAAAGAATGAATATATTGGTCATCTAGCTTTAAATATATATACCCCTTCTTTTCTTGAAGTATACCATGCTGAGGCAACTCCTCTGCTTTTTTAATTACAGAAAGATTCAAGTTATTCGAAATAGATGAACAAGACGATGCTAAATTTACAATAAATAACAAGGTTACTATTATTAATTTATTTTTTGCGTTATTCATCATACTATGATTTCATTAGCATTATATTTTTTATATCCTTTCTTAATATAGCAACCGAGCTATTACATGTACTATTCATCTTTGTATAGCCCATCAACACTCTTCCTGCAGCAAATTTTCTAAAGCTTTTTGGCAAACTCCGTAATCTTTCCATGAACAACCATCACAAGAATAGTCAAACTTTTTGATAGTCATGTGTTTTTTTATTCTAACTTTTGCACTCTTCCAGCTTAATATCTGGCCATCTTTAAGTTTCAGAATTTCTTGGTGCTTAATATCTAACTTAGTAATTTTATCTTGGGTTTTACATAATGTTTCATTTAATTTATTGGGGCAAGCAACACAAATACTGTCCATATTGCCTACTACCTCAATTAGTGTATTTTCCTCAGAGATAAGTTTCTGGACTATTTTTTTATAATTTTTTACAAAACCAAGAGAATAGCCATGTCCTTGAAAACCAAGAGTACACATAAAATGATGAGGACGAAATTTTATTGTTTCTTCCATTTGATAGTTTTCTTTAATAACCTAACAGAAGATGCTGTAAACATAGCTTTTACTATTCCAGGAATAATAAATGGTAATATTCCAAGTGTTATAGATTTTTCTATACCAACAAATAAAGCAAGTTGTGGTATACCAAGCATAAATACACAAATAGAGCCTATGACACTATAGGTAAATAATTTCAGCATGCTATCTTCGCCAAACTTCTCTCTCATTGTAGTAACTACATAAACACATAGAATCATGCCAAATAGATATCCACCTGTTGGACCTAATAAAACTGGTAATCCTGCAGAAAACCCCGAAAACACTGGAAAGCCAATTGCTCCAAGGGATACAAACCCAACTATTGAGTACATTGCTTCTTTTTTATCGTAACAAAGAGCAATTATCAAGGTTCCGACCGTATAAAGGGTTATAGGGACTGGTTTCAGAGGAATTTGCACTTGAGCTGAGAGAAACATTAATGCTATACCAAGAACAACTTGTGTAACCCTAGTTTTAGTAATAGATTTTTTTATAACATTATTTAAATTCATTCGAACCTCTAATAATTCGATTAATACCGAAATTATAATCTACATTTTGACTTGGTCAACGATTAAGATTATTTTATGACAACAAATGTTTTTATAAACACAGATACTACTTTTAATCCCTTAAATTAATTTGACAACTGCTAGCACTGCGCCTAAAATCCGAGATAAATTATTTAAATATCAATCATGAGATGTTCATCTTACTGCACTGCTGAAGAATATACGCTAAACTCGGAAACAATTTCTATAATGGCAAAAACAGTCTCTAATCCTGAGTTTGTTGAAAAAGTCTTGCATTACCAAACAAATAACAACAAAGCTGATCACCCAATAGACGTATTCTTGTTTGCTTTTGGATGTGTAATCATTTGGGGCGCTACTGAAAGCCAAGAAGAGGAGATTTTACGAAATATTAGTTTTGTAGAAAAAAGAAAACTCAAAGAAGCTCATTCTGAGTTTATTGATTTCGATTATAATGATACTGAGGACAGAACATACATCAATGAAGAAAAAAATATAATAATTCTTGGTGACGACTCGACATTAGTAAAATTATCTGTATCTCATGCTTTGGCACAATCTGTAAAGTTAAACGAACTTGAAGAATCAGTTATTACGTTATTAAAGCATACTAAACCCATTCAGAGAGAATTAGCGCAAACGGGCCGGGTTTCCTTGTCTAGATCGCAACTATCAAAACAGCTGGGCAAACTATTTAATGCAAGATTTTCTATAAATATGCATAGTGATATTCTAGATATTCCAGAATTTTTTTGGCGTAGGCCAAGTTTTGAACCAATTTATAATATGACCGTTGAATTCCAAGATATTATTTTGAGACAAGGAATATTAAACAATCATCTAAATCTAATTCATGAGCTTTATACCGTACTATCAAGTGATCTTAACCATAGGCACTCAACTAGATTAGAAGTAATTATTGTACTTTTGATTACTATTGAAGTAGTACTTGCCATTACAAACCATCATAATATCATTGATGGTTTACTTGGTCTGTTCTGATTTTATTAGTCCTAATGTAATTAGCATGAGCGTTCACTGGTTTAAAAATGGCCAATTGCCGCCCCTTGTCGTCATCACTAGCGAATGCGAAGTGATCCATGGCTTTGTGGATGACCACGTCGCTAGCGCTCCTCGCCATGACGTACTATCGGTTACTAATTAGCTTACAAAAGCTTTGAACTCATTGCGGGTTTCAATTTTTACCAAAACAGATTTATCTAACTTAAGTAAATAGCAATTTAATACCAATTAAAATTAAAAGACTGCCAGTAATACGATCAATCCAGTGACTATATGACCTAAAATATTTTCTGGTTTTTCCTCCAGATAGGCATAAAGCGACAAGGCTAAACCATAGTAATGTAGTAATAAATATAATAAAACTGTAAATTACCATAACTAATGCTGGTGTATTAGGCGCTACCACAACCGAGAAAAGACTTAGAAAAAATAACATCGCTTTAGGGTTTAGAGCATTTGTTAAAAACCCTGAAAATACGGCTGCGAGAGGTGAAATATCTTTTTTAATCACCTCTTTTTCATCAAGGTTCAACGTATTTTTTCGAGCTAATATCCCTTTACAACCTATGTAGAGCAAATAACTCGCACCAATATATTTAAATATTCTAAAAAGCCAGTCAGTTCTTGATATTATAAGCCCAAGCCCAAGCGCAGTATAACTAACATGAACCATAATACCTAAGGAGATACCAAATGCAGTTAATAACGCTGTTTTACGCGAATAAATCAAGCTATTCCTTACAATAACAGCAAAATCTGGCCCTGGGCTTATTAAAGCTATTATCTGCAAACATGCTAAGCTTATAATTGATGGAAGATAAGAAATTATTAATTCCATAAAATTCTCTTAATTAAGACGATGGTTTACTATAAAATTATTATTTTTAAGCTTAATTTAAATAATTTCAAGCCCTAATAATTCTTTAATGCCGCGAATATGAATTATATAGTAAATCATATAGCATTGGGTGCTAATTATTTTTAGCACCGGCGTCATTCCCACGTAGGTGGGAATCTAGCTTAAAAGCTTAGTTCTGGATCCCAGTTTTCACAGGGATGACATCACATAATTAGCCCTAATTCAAGGTGATTTACTATATCACATGTAGAAAAAGGATAATTGCCAATTTTTATCATTCTTAAAGTTTTATGACCTATGATTTTTGGGCATAATTATCTCAATTGTTCGCTCATTACTTTCATTTTACACGGATGAAATTTTTTCTGTTAAAGTTGATGCGAGAATTAAGGTTATCTCTTCCTTTCTGTAATGTTATCTTCAATTAATTGCAGTACTATTAAATACACCAGACTTATATACTATTTTTTCCCTAGAGCTATTAAATAGAATTCACTTGATCCTTTACGGCTTGAGTTTGGTTTGAAATGTTTTACTGTAGTGAAATTTTGTTTAACCTCGGTAAGCAAATCTCCTTCGGTCCCACCTCTAAAAATTTTAGTAATAAAATGCCCCCCAGGTTTTAATATGGTCATAGCAAAATGAAACGCATTTTCACAAAGATCAATTATCCGCAAGTGATCCGTAGCACTATGCCCTATAGTGTTAGCTGCCATATCACTGAGCACCACGTCTGCAAGCTGATTGTTCAAGTGGCTTATTATTAAGCTTTGCGTATCCTCAGCAAAAAAATCTTTTTGCAATGTAGTTACGCCAGCTATCGGTTCAATAGCTAGCAAATCAATAGCAATAAGCTTATTTTTTGCGTTCTTATTATCTGATTGAATAATCTTGGCTGCTACCTGACTCCACCCACCTGGCGCCGCGCCAAGATCCACTACATTCATCCCCGGCACTAATATTTTAAATTTTTCATTTATTTCCACTAATTTATAGGCAGCTCTCGATCTATAACCATCTAATTTTGCTTTTGCTACATAAGGGTCATTAAGCTGTCTCATAAGCCAACGGGTTGAAGATTTCTTTCTTCCCTTTGCAGTTTTAACTTTAGTAAATTTGCCACGATAACCAGTAGATGCTGACATAAATTATTTATTTTTGTCTAGATTGTGAATAATTATGTAAAGTAGAGTTTACAAATCCAATTTCGTTTTCATCTAACATATCGTTTGCTATATCGGTATATTCATTAATGATGACTTTTCGAGGGGTTTCTGGGAAATAATTAAGTTCACAAATCGCAACTCTTAGAACCGCATGGAGAAGCATAGGTATGCTGTTAATAGTCCATTCCTTAGTCAGGAGAGTAGATATGATTTCATCTATTGCTACCAAATTATCATGAGTATGTTTTACAAGTTCATCTAAATAGCTATAACTTGGCCGAAGCCTGAGTTTACTTTTCTTATCAATATCAAGATCACTCTTAAAATCAGAATCTTTATAAAAGTCTTTCATTCTAAGCAATACAGAATTTATATCAAACTCACCTTTTGAACTGGCAAATTGATATAAGGTTTGAATAGCTGCAATACGTGCGATCGATTTAGTGCTTATTTGTTGGTTTATCATATATTAAATTATCTGTGTAAGTTTTAAGTTAATTTGAAATTTTGAGCTGCTTCAACAATCAATCACTCTTTTGACCAGTTTATAAGCTTTAACCCTTTTATTCGATTAAATTCTGAAATATTATTTGTAACTAGAGTTGCTTCTTCGCAAATAGCATGGCTTGCTATTAATAGATCGTTATTACCTATAATAATTCCTTTCTGCTTTAGATCTGTTCGTATTTCCCCATAGAAAAAAGCGCATTGTTCGGTAAAATCTATTATATCGAGTTTACTCACAAAACTATTCACATTAATTTGATTTTTCTCTTTGAATCTACTATTAGACACCCCATACTGTAACTCAGCTAAAACTATTGCGGAAAGAGCTATGGAGTCTGTTTTTTCTAATGATTCTAATTTTTTAATATAAGAAATAGGTTTTTTGTTTATTATATAAATGCAAATATTAGTATCAAGCATATATATCATTTAAAATTCTCTCTTTTCTGAGGAGGCAAATCTTCTCTTTCTATTAAAAAGTCATTATCTTCTATAAGAGACATTTCGTCGAATACTTCCTTCCAAGTTCTTGGTAGAGGTTGGATTACGACAGCCTTACCTAAATAGCTTATACTAACTTTTTTGGTATGAAATCTAAATTTCTTTGGCAGCCTAACAGCTTGACTTTGACCATTTGTAAATATTTTTGCTGTATTCATGATGTAACTCACTAATTAGTGTATATTAATTAGTATATACTAATTAATATACACTAACAACAAATATATATCTAAACCTTCAGGATTTCCTCTTCTTTTGTCTTTATATGCTGATCAACCATGCTAGCAAAATCATCAGTGATTTTTTGAATTTCCTCACTGATAGTATGGTAATCATCTTTTGATATAGCACTATCCTTTTCCATTTTTTTCAAATTTTCCATGCCATCTCTTCTAATATTTCTTAATGCAACTTTAGTGTTTTCACCATATTTATGAGCTACTTTAACCAACTCCTTCCTCCTTTCTTGGCTTAAAATAGGTAAACTCATTCTTATTATTTGGCCGTCTGAACTCGGATTAAGACCAAGGTTTGCATCAGCTATAGCTTTTTCAACGGTTTTTACCATTGCTTTATCCCAAACCTGCACAGAAATAGTTTTTGCATCCGGCGTTGAAACTGTGCCAACTTGAGATATCGGCATCTTACTTCCATAAACTTCAACGACTACTGGATCGAGTAAATTTGTGGAAGACCTTCCAGTTCTGAGGCCGGATAATTCTTTTTCAAGAATTATAATCGCCTTATTCATTTTTTCAGTTAAATCATTTTTAAGCATCTGACTCATTTAACCCTCCTTAGTAATTGATCTTAAACTAATTTCCTTTTATAATAGTAAACTCCCCATTACCCTGTAAAACCTGTGCAAAATTACCGCGTTTCTTTATAGAAAAAACTTTTATAGGCAAATTATTTTCCCTTGCCACTGCAATTGCCGCCATATCCATGACTTTTAAGTTTTCCCTTAGAGCTTCTGTATAAGTAATTTCTGCAAATCTTTTTGCATCCTTATTTTGATTCGGGTCAGAATCATAGACTCCATTAACATTTGTACCTTTAAACAAAAAATCGCAATTCATCTCTATTGCTCTTAACACCGCTGCGCTATCAGTAGTAAAAAAAGGATTGCCAATACCCGCGGCAAAAATCACCACTCTCCCCTTTTCCATATGCCTTATTGCTCTACGTCTAATAAATGGTTCACAAATTGTAGTCATTGGAATTGCAGACTGAACTCTAGTATATATACCCGCTTTTTCCATGGTGTTTTGTAGCGCTAAAGCATTAATAACGGTAGCTAACATTCCCATATAATCTGCAGCTGCTCGTTCCATACCAAGTATAGATGCATCAATCCCACGATAAATATTACCACCACCGACTACTACGCATACTTGCACACCAAGATTAATAACTTCTTTTATGTCTTCCGCTATAGCTTTTAAAGTTTCAAAATCATGCCCAAAATTCTTGATACCCATCAATGCCTCACCAGACACCTTAAAAAGAACTCTTTTACAACTTGTTGACATAAATAAATGTACTAAACGATATTAATTAATATAAATAAACATTTATGGCTTGAAATTAGATAATTTTCAAGCTAAAAACAACCTAGTCTTCTTCTAAGGGACTTATGCTAAAGCAAGTATTATTTTTGTCAAGTATTACAAAATAACAATAAATAAATTAAGGGATTATTCGAAAAAACTTTGGTTTTGAATGGTCATAATATATCATGATTTAGTAACATTATAGAGATTAATTTCTTATGAGTTTGCAAGAGGCAGCATGCCAAAATTAACTATTGATGGCAAAGAAATAGAGATAGATGATGGGTTAACAGTAATGCAGGCTTGTGAATCTGCTGGTATCGAAATACCGCATTTTTGCTTTCATGAGCGCTTAAAAATTGCTGGTAATTGTCGTATGTGTTTGGTTGATATTGAAAAATCTCCCAAACCCGTAGCATCTTGTGCTATGCCAGCAAGTGAGGGGATGGTTATTCACACTAATACTGCTAGAGTTTTAAAAGCTCGAGAAGGAGTGATGGAGTTTCTTCTCATCAATCATCCACTAGATTGTCCAATTTGCGATCAAGGCGGTGAGTGTGATTTACAAGATCAGGCTTTCAAGTATGGGAAAGGAAAAAGCAGATACTCTGAAGATAAGAGATCAGTAAAGGACAAAAACTTAGGACCTTTAGTCGAAACCCACATGACAAGATGCATACATTGCACACGTTGTATTAGATTTTCCACAGATGTTGCAGGAATTCCAGAAATGGGAGCTCTCGGGAGAGGGGAACACATGGAAATAGTCAGTTATCTAGAACGCACCCTTACCTCTGAATTATCTGGCAATGTAATAGATTTATGCCCCGTTGGGGCTTTAAACTCTAAACCCTACGCTTTCACTGCTAGAAGCTGGGAGCTTGAAGCTACAGAATCTATAGATGTTATGGACGCTGTTGGTTCAAATATACGCATTGATTCAAGAGGTCTTGAAGTGATGCGTATCTTACCAAAATTAAATGAAGATATCAATGAAGAATGGCTTTCTGATAAAGCAAGATTTTCTTATGACGGCCTCAAAAATCAGAGGTTAGACAGGCCGTATATAAAAAAGAATGGTAAATTCCAAGAAGCAAGCTGGGAGAGTGCTATATCTGCTATAACCACTAAATTCAATTCTTTAAAAGATAAGTCAGCTATAGCTGCTATTTCTGGTACTACCTCCTCTTGTGAAACTATGTTTTTACTAAAAAATCTATTGTCAAAACTTGGTTCAGCAATGTGCGACGCTAACCAGTTTGGTTATGGATTTGATTTATCATCTAGGGGTAATTATCTTTTTAATACAACAATAGCTGGAATAGAAAAAGCTGATGTTTGTCTGCTTGTTGGCGCTAATCCAAGACAAGTAGCCCCTGTTTTAAATGCTAGAATTGGCAAGATGGTTAGAACTGGTTTATTGACTGTTGGTAGAATTGGAGAGCAAGATGATCAAACTTATAAAATCAAAGAATTAGGCAGTGATATTACTCTTTTAGAACATTTGAATTCTAGTGATTTAAAAAACAGTAAAGATGCAAATGATTTTGCTACTCTTTTTGCTAAAGCTATAAATCCTATGATTATTATCGGTGACGCGGTTTTGACAAGAGCGGATTCGCATGGAATATTATCTCTTGCACATGAAATTGCTCAAAAACATAATGTTGTTCGCTCTGATTGGAATGGATTCAACATTCTACATAACCACGCTTCTATGGTTGGAGCTCTTGATCTTGGTTTTGTTTATGGCAAATCAGGCGAAGGTACGTTCGAAATTTTGAAAAAAACTCAAACTGGAGATGTTAAGATTTTATATTTACTAGGATCTGATGATATTGATATGAGCAAAATAGGCGAAGATGTCTTTGTTATATATCAGGGGCATCATGGTGATTCTGGTGCAAACAGAGCAGATGTGATACTTCCAGAAGCTGCTTATACCGAACAAAATGGTATTTATGTTAATATGGAAGGCAGGCCACAATTTGCAAGATCCTCTGTTAGCCCACCTGGTATGGCCAAAACTGGTGTTGAAATTATCAACATAGTTACTAAAGCTTTCGGCATTGAATTAGAGGGAAATGATTTATTATTGATTCGCAAAAATATGGCTAACCAACATAAGATATTCAACTATGTTGACGAAATTATACCTGGTGAATTTTTAGAGTTGAAATCTAAAACAAAATTGATAAAAAAACCGCTAAAAAAAGTGTCAATCAATTATTATATGACTGACCCAATTAGCAGAGCGTCTGTTACTATGGCAAGATGCACGAAAGCAATTCAAGAATTAGCTGTTCCAGGAGTATTCGAATGAAGAATGGAATGAGTTTGGTATTTAAGCGTCATGGCAAGCAACCTCTTGGGAACGTGGCCATCCAGAACTGTTACCACAAACCAAGGAGTTTTGCTGATTTAGAAAAAAACTGGATGGCTAGGTCGCTCTTCGAACTTCTCGCCATAATGGATCTTCGCCATTATGGCATACGGCTTTTATGTGAGGAAATAGCATGATTGACATGTTTTACGAGTATATTTTACCATTGATTTTTATTGCTCTTAAAGTACTTCTTATTGTGTTGCCTCTATTGTTATCTGTGGCTTACCTTACATATGCTGAACGTAGAGTCATAGGTTTGATGCAAATGCGCCGTGGACCGAATGTGGTTGGTCCTTTTGGATTATTGCAACCAATTGCGGATGCTGTTAAGCTGATGTTTAAGGAAGCAATCGTGCCAACTCCAGCAAGCAAAGTGGTGTTTATAATTGCACCTATGATAACGTTTATTTTAAGTTTAGTTGGTTGGGCTGTTATTCCTTTTTCCGAAGGCTTAGTTTTATCTGACATGAATGTAGGGGTTTTATATATTCTAGCAGTATCTTCGCTTGGTATATATGGTATTATTATGGCTGGTTGGGCGAGTAATTCTAAATATGCATTTTTGGGAGCTATTAGATCTTCCGCGCAGATGATATCTTATGAAGTGTCTATGGGGTTAGTAATTGTTACGGTACTTCTAGTAACAGGTACTCTGAATTTAAGTGAAATTGTTGAACATCAAAGAAACATGCCATTTTGGATTCATTTGTTACTTGCCCCTATGGCTGTTGTATTTTTTATTTCTGTATTGGCAGAGACTAATCGTTTACCTTTTGACTTGCCAGAAGCTGAATCGGAACTTGTAGCTGGTTATAATGTTGAATATTCATCTATGAGCTTTGCTTTATTTTTCCTTGGTGAATATGCAAATATGATATTAGTCAGCGCTATGACTGTTACCTTTTTTATGGGAGGATATTTACCACCTTTTGGCATAAGTTTCTTGTATTTTGTACCAGGGTTTATTTGGTTTGTTTTAAAAGTTTGTTTTTTGTTATTTGTATTTCTATGGATTAGGGCTACGTTGCCAAGATATAGATATGACCAACTTATGCGCCTTGGTTGGAAAGTATTTTTACCTCTGACTCTCTTTTGGGTAGTTTTGGTAGCATCGCTACTTTTGGTAACTGGTAATTTGCCGTAATATGAGGTATAGATTTGTGATTAAATATATTAAATCTTTTGTTCTATACGAGATTCTTTGTGGAATGTTTTTGACTCTAAAATATCTTTTTAAGCCAAAAGTCACTATTGATTATCCGTATGAAAAAAGTCCTATTAGCCCAAGATTTAAGGGTGAGCATGCCTTGAGACGTTACGAAAATGGTGAGGAGCGATGCATCGCTTGTAAATTATGTGAAGCAATTTGCCCTGCTCAAGCTATTTTAATTGAATCAGAGCCAAGGGAAGATGGAAGCAGACGCACCACAAGATATGATATCGATATGACCAAATGTATCTATTGTGGTATGTGCCAAGAAGCATGTCCAGTGGATGCAATTGTTGAAGGGCCTAATTTTGAGTTTGCTACTGAAACTCACGAAGAGTTATTATATAACAAAGATAGGTTGCTTCGCAATGGAGAGATATGGGAGCAAGAGCTTGCTAAAAAATTAAAGGATGATTATCCATACAGGTGATATAAACTATGGCAATATTTTTCTATTTCTTTGCATCTTTGTTGGTACTTGGTAGTATTATGGTAATCACGGCTCGTAATCCTGTACATGCTGTATTATGGTTGATTTTTACTTTCTGTAATGCTTCTGGCCTTATGGTTTTGATGGGAGCGGAATTTTTGGCAATGATGCTAATAATTATTTATGTTGGTGCAGTTGCGGTATTATTTTTATTCGTTGTGATGATGCTTGATATAAAATCTGCGGAATTCAAAGGAACAATTGGTTCTGAAATGGGCATGGCGTTAATAATAGCATTATTTTTATTTATTGATCTTGTCGTTGTTATTTTACTTGGATCTAAAGTAATTGTACCAGTAAATAATTCTCAATTTGCAATTGATCCAGAAATTGGTAATGCTTATGCAATTGGTAGACTCTTATATACTGAGTTTATTTTGCCATTCCAGACTGCTGGGTTAATATTGTTCGTGGCAATGATTGCAAGTATCTCACTTACTCTTCGCCTAAGAACTGGGGTCAAAAGGCAAAAACCGTCTGAGCAACTAAAAAAGAATAAAGAAAATAGTTTGTTTTTAGCAAAAAACACTGGAAAATCTGGATTAAAAAATTTGAATTATGATGATTAATATTTCGCTGCAGCATTATTTGATTTTATCTGCCCTACTTTTTTCAGTAGGCGTAACAGGATTATTTATGAATCGTAAGAGTGTTATCACAATTTTAATGTCAATTGAGTTGATGTTACTAGCCGTAAACATTAACTTTGTAGCATTTTCGGTCGAGATGCAGGATATAGTGGGTCAAGTGTTTAGTATAATAATTTTGTCGATTGCAGCCGCAGAGATTTCAATTGGTCTTGCGATTTTGGTTTTATATTTCCGTAATCGTGATTCAATTGAGATCGAAGATGTTAATCAAATGAAAGGGTAAGGAGGTAATAAATGCTGCTTGTTGCTAAAATGATTATCTTCTTACCTTTTGTTTCTGGTGTGTTTAATGGTATTTTTTGTAAAAAAATAAATAACCGTCAAGCAAGTGTAGTGGCAAGTGTTTCGATAATTATATCAGCTATTTGTGCTGCATATCTTTTTATGGTTACTGGTGTTAATAAGCAGCCCGTTCATGTTGTTATTACAAAATGGATGAATGTTGATTCAGTATCTATGAACTGGGCTATTTATGTTGATCAATTAACCGCGATCATGTTTTTATTAGTGACTTTTGTTTCATCGGTAGTTCATTTATACTCACTTGGTTATATGAGTGATGATAAAAATTTGCCTAAGTTTTTATCATACCTCTCTTTGTTCACTTTTTGTATGCTAGTACTAGTTTCTGCTGATAATTTCTTGCAGTTATTCTTTGGGTGGGAAGGAGTTGGATTATGTTCTTATTTGCTAATCGGTTATTATTACCAAAAAGATTCAGCAAATAATGCCGCTGTTAAAGCTTTCATCGTTAACAGAGTTGGTGATTTTGCTTTTATTATCGGCATAGTTGTCATGCTGATTTATGCAAGCAGCATTGAATTTGTCCCTGTATTTGCACAAAGTCAAGATTTAGCCAAAATGACTATGACCATTTTAGGATACGAGTTCATAGTGCTTGATGTGATATGTTTGATGTTATTCATTGGCTGTATGGGAAAATCAGCACAAATAGGGATGCATGTATGGTTACCAGATGCCATGGAAGGTCCAACACCAGTTTCAGCTTTAATACACGCAGCTACTATGGTTACAGCTGGGGTGTTTTTGCTAGCTCGTTGTTCGTTTATGTTTGAATATAGTCCGAACGTCTTAGCTATTATTACTGTGATTGGAGCAATTACATGTTTGTTTGCAGCAAGTATCGCAATAGCGCAAACTGATATTAAAAAGATTATTGCATACTCCACTTGTAGCCAGCTTGGTTATATGTTTTTTGCATGTGGAGTTTCCGCTTATCAGGCTGGAATTTTTCACTTAGTTACGCATGGATTCTTTAAAGCATTGCTATTTCTGGCGGCTGGAAGTGTAATACACGCTACTCATGAACAGGAGATATTTAAAATGGGTGGTTTATGGCGAAAAATGCCAATTACCTATGCTAATTTTTGGGTTGGTTCGCTTGCTATTATTGGAATTTTTCCACTTGCAGGATTTTATTCTAAGGATCTTATTTTAGAGTCAGCCTACATGGCTGGTAGAGTTGGGAATTTTGCTTTTGTTCTTGGAATAGTAGCTGCTCTGTTGACAGCTATTTATTCATTAAAGATTATCATAGTGACTTTTCATGGAAAAACCAATCTTACTAAAACTGCTTTTGACCACGCGCATGAATCACCAAAAATTATGAATCTACCTTTATTTATTTTAGTGGCTGGAGCATTGTTTTCTGGGATGCTTGGTTATTATATTTTATCAATTAATAATCCACTAGGATATTTTTCTGGAAGTATTTTTAATTTGAATATAGGTCACGATGAACATCATATATCTTTGTTTATTCAGCTGTTACCTTTGATTATTGGTATTGCTGGAATAGTTATTGGTATTTATTGTTATAAAGGTGATTTTCATCAAAAAATTTCCCAAAGTTTTGGGGCTATATATTGTTTGTTAAAAAACAAGTATTTTTTTGATGAATTTTATGACAAAGTTTTTGTAAAATTTACTAAGGTTTTGAGCTCTGGCGCTGGATATTTTGATGTTAGAATCATCGACAGATTCGGTCCCAATGGTTTCGCTCATTTAACCAGAGGGTTTAGCTGGTGTATATGCCAGTTTCAAACAGGATATATATTTAACTACGCACTATACATAATTTTTGCTTTAGTATTATGTATAACAATTTTTGTTTTTAAATATCTTCCCATTGTTTGGAGTGCATAAATGTTAGATTTACCGATCTTATCAATTAGTATTTTATTACCACTATTTAGTGCCTTGTATATTACATTCTTTATTAGTCAAACTAAATCGCCGAGAAAACAAATTTACGTGATCTATGTAGCAATATTAAGTTCTGTATTAACTTTAATAACTACAACATATTTATTATTTAGTTTTGATAGACATCAAGAGTCATTTCAGTTTATCGAGAGATATCGCTGGGTCGATGCAATTGGGCTTGAGTATTTTGTTGGCGTAGATGGTTTATCGTTATTTTTTATTTTTCTAACAGCCCTACTTAGCTTGATTTGTATTGTTGCTAGTTTATTTACAATTAAAAAATATATAAAAGAATTCTTGCTTTGTTTCCTTTTACTTGAATCTTTTTGTATTGGTGCATTTTCTTCTCTAAACTTATTATTGTTCTATGGATTTTTTGAAGTAATCCTTATACCTATGTATATTATTATTGGCATATGGGGTGGTGAGAACAGAATATATGCAGCTGTAAAATTTTTCTTATATACATTTTTCGGCTCAGTGTTTCTCTTATTGGCGTTAATTTATATCTATAGCCAAACAGCTACATTTAATATGCTGGAATTAAATATATTGTTACCAGAGTTACCATTAGAGATCCAAAAGATATTATGGATTGCTATGTTTATTTCTTTTGCAGTAAAAATACCAATGCCTCCGTTTCATACCTGGCTACCAGATGCTCACGTACAGGCTCCGACTGCTGGCTCGGTCATGTTAGCTGGAATATTATTAAAACTTGGTGGATATGCTTTCCTCAGAGTTTCCCTTCCAATGTTACCCTCTGCTTCAGAAGCTTTTTCAGAGTATGTTCTCTGGATGAGCAGCTTTGCAGTAATCTATGCTTCGCTCGTAGCTTATGTACAAGTGGATATGAAAAAGATGATAGCATATTCATCTATAGCTCATATGGGATATGTTACTGGTGGAATATTTAGCTTTACAGAAAAAGGAATTAATGGTGCAGTGTTCCAGATGATTAGCCATGGTCTAATTTCCTCCGCACTATTTTTGATTGTCGGTATGTTATATGATCGTCATCATACTAAGGAAATAAGTAAATATGGCGGGGTAGCTGCTAGTATGCCATTTTTATCTACCATGTTCATGATTGCAATGCTTGGTTCAGTAGGACTACCAGGGCTTAGTGGATTTGTTGGTGAGTTTTTAAGCATAGTTGGAATCTACGAAGTAAATCCACTAATGGGAGTGATATCTGCTTTTGGAATCGTGCTTGGAGCAGTTTATATGTTGAAGCTTTATAAAGATGTAATATTTGGTCAAGCTACAAACCAGAGTATAATAAAGTTTACAGATTTGTATTTATATGAGAAAGCTGCATTGCTGCCATTGATTGTTTTAATAATTTATATTGGGATTTTACCTGATGGTGTTTTACGCATCATACAATTACCAATTACAAAAATTGCTGATTTATATGGCGTCCTATAAATATTTAAGTTGGAAATTCACATGCTAAGTCAATTTGTTTTAATTTTACCAGAAATTGTATTAACTATTATCGTGATGTGCATGCAATTGTTTGCTGTATTTTTTAAACATCACTTACGTTCTATTGTTTTTCTAACAATATCTAGTTTACTTGTCCTTGCTACTTCGATCATATATTTTGCTCCAAAAGAACCTACTTCTGTGTTTTCTAATTCTTTTGAGCTTTCATATTATATTTATTTATTTAAGGCTTTAATTCTGTTTTTAAGCATTATGAGCGTTATTATATATAATGATATAATGAAAATCTCCAATAAATTTATCAAAGTAGAATTCATTACCTTAATGTTATTGTCAACTGTTGGAGTGTTTATTTCTATTTCTGCTAGAGATTTTATAATTCTGTTTTGTGGATTAGAGTTGCAGGCTTTATCTGGTTATGCTATGGCTGCTTTTAACAATAAAGATGTAAAATCATCAGAAGCTGGTTTAAAATATTTTGTTCTTGGGTCTTTAATAAGTTGTTTAATGCTTCTTGGAATATCATTTTTTTATGGATTTAGTGGAAGCATTTATTTTGATAATATTAGAAATGCTTTAAACGGAGAGTTTAATATAGGCCTAGTTATCGGCGCTATATTTGTGCTGGCTGCAATATTATTTAAATTATCAGCAGCTCCTTTTCATATTTGGACTCCAGATGTTTATGAGGGAGCTCCTGTTTCTGCGGTAACATACTTTGCTGTAGCGCAAAAAATGGGCATCCTTATTGTGCTCTTAAACTTTGTAAATCTGGTACTAGGAGATTACATTATTATTTCAGTCGATCTTATAAAAATAGCAGCTGTTTTGTCAATTTTTGTTGGATCACTTGGTGCTATGATGCAGTTTTCGCTCAAGAGATTGATGGCATATAGTACAATATTAAATGTTGGATATGTTTTAATAGCTGTTTCTTTGCATTCAGAAGAGGGAATGTACGCAGCTTTTATGTATATGCTGATTTACGTTTTAGCTACGATAGGTTTTTTTGCCTGCTTAGTCGCTTTGTTTGGGGAGAAAAGCGATATAGCTAGTTTTGCTGATTTACAAGGTATTGCCTCGGAGAGGAAAACGATTGCGGCAGCAATAGCGATAATAATGTTTTCCATGATAGGCTTGCCACCTCTTGCAGGATTTTTTGGTAAATATTACATTTTTTATAATGCTATTATGCAAGGTGAATTTACCTTAGCACTTCTTGGTGTGTTAACCAGTGTAATAGCAGCATTTTATTATCTAAAAGTAATAAAATATATGTATTTTATGGAAGCAACTAAAAAAGTAACAATTATACCCACTAATCGTGGATTATTATTAGTATCAGTTGTATCAGTAGGATTTACTTTGTTTTTCTTTATTTTTGTTCCATCATTACTTTTGTAAATTTGAATATTTGACTTTACTTATATTGGTTATCAAAAATGCAGCTACCATGGCTAAAAAATTATAATTTACTGATTTTTGATCAGATTGATAGTACAAATAGCGAAGCTTTTCGTCTTATAAAGAATGGCGTTAAAGGTAATTTTGTAATTGTAGCAAGAGAACAGACTGCTGGCAAAGGTAGTAACGGTCGATTTTGGCAATCTATTCCTGGTAATCTGCATATGACTATTCTACTTCAACCAACAATAAGTATTAGTCGGCTTAAAGAACTTTCTTTTCTTGTTGCGGTGACCATACATAAGGCAGTTAAAGAACTTATAATGAACTCAAATGCTCCAAAAGCTGACATTAAGTTAAAATGGCCTAATGATGTACTAATAGGTGGTAAAAAACTTGCTGGTATTTTGATTGAATCTACGTGCTTAAATGGTATGAATTATGTAGTAATTGGAATTGGTGTTAATACCCACTTTATACCAGATGTTCAAAATGCAGAAGTTACAAGTCTATTTAACGAAGGAATTATTTTAAAAAACTCAGATTATTTTTTGAGTAGTTTGATGAGTAAATTTCAGACTCATTATTTTAGATGGATAAATGACGATAGTTTTGATAATACAAGAAACCAATGGCTGAAATTTGCATATAATTTGAATAGTGTTATAACCTTAGACAATGGGACAAGTAAAGTTTCTGGAATATTCAGGGGTATAGATCAAGAAGGAGCTATTTGTATAGAAACTGCCGAAGGAGTAGTACTTAGTTTTTCTTCTGGGCAAGTAACTTTTTCAAAATAGATTAATTCTCTTTACATAACATGATAAATAACAATATTGCTATAATTCTAGTTGCTCCGCAAATGGGAGAAAATATTGGTGCAAGCGCTAGAGCAATGAAGAATTTTGGCTTGAAGGATTTACGTATTGTTTTACCAAGAGATGGTTGGCCTAATGCAAAAGCAGAGAGCATGTCTGTTGGAGCAATTGATATAATAAACCAGGCTAAGATTTTTCCGTCTATAGATCAAGCTATTAGTGATTTATCTTTTATATATGCTACCACTGGAGTGCCAAGAGATATGAACAAGAACTATGTTCTATCAAGAAATTTAGAGCAAGATATTCCTCTTGATTGTGCTATTGGGATAATGTTTGGTCGTGAAAATTGTGGTTTAAATAATCAGGAATTAACCTATGCAAATAAGATTTTAGTAATAGATACTGATAAAAATTTTACTTCCTTAAATATTGCCCATGCAGTATCAGTTATATGTTATGAATTATTTAAAATAAGAAATCAAAGCAGATGTGACTTAAGCGTCAACGATAAATTAGCTTCGCAAGCCGAGTTAAACTATTTTTATGAGCATTTATTTTTAAAACTAGAGGAGAAAGGATTTTTTAGAGTGCCAGAAAAAAAAGGACATATGACTAATAAGATAAGAAATTTGTTTTCTCGCATAGATAAGATTTCACAAATAGAATTACAAACTTTAAGAGGGATTATAACCGTGTTAACTTCTGATAAACAATAAAATTAAATGAACTATTTTGAATTATTTGCTATAGAGCAAACATATAACATTGATCAAAAATTATTACAAACCCAATATTTTATTTTGCAAGCAAAGCATCATCCAGATAGATCAAGAAATGAGATAGAGCGTCGTGAAAATCTTGAGTATTCAATGTTAATAAACGAGGCTTTTAAAATTTTACAAGATGATTATTTGCGTGCCGAATATCTATTAAAAATAAAAGGAGAATTTATTGATGATAATAAATTAAAAAATCTTTTGTCCCCTAATCAGCTTGAAGAAATATTGGAGAATTATGAATTAATTGAAATTACACATGATTTATCTCAGTTACATAAACTCCATCATGATAAAAGCGAGGATTGTCAAAAATTAGTTCTTAAGCTAGAGCAAGCCTTTAAAGCAAATAATCTTAAACAAGCACTTGATCTTACAGCTAGGCTAAAGTATCTTACTAATTTAGTCGGGAATATAAAGTTAAAGATTAAAAATGCAAATAATTGAAATTAATGAGCCTGGAACGGCTAATCTGAAAGATGAAATAGTAGTAGGTATTGATTTTGGAACTACTAACTCTCTGATTGCTTACTCTAAAAATCATCACCCAAAAATAATTAGGAATTTAGGTAACAACGGTCTTCTACCTTCCGTAATATTTTATGATGATCTAAATGATAGATTTTTAATAGGAAGCAATAGAGACCAGAAAGGAGCAATTTTATCAATAAAAAGACTTCTTGCTAAATCGTATCATGATATTCAATCAACAAAATCTTTACACAAAATATTATCAGATTTTGAGTTAATTAATAGCGCCAACTCTAGTCCAAAACTCAAATTTCAAAACAAAGAATACAGCTTTCCTGAACTTGCTTCTAAAATATTTTTATGTTTAAAGGAACATGCAGAACTAGAATTTGGAGAAGTTATAACAAAAGCTGTTGTATCGATTCCAGCTTATTTTGATGACGCCTCTAGGGGGGGTGTTTTGCTTGCTGCTAAAATAGCTGGTTTTGAGGTGTTAAGACTAATTGCAGAGCCAACGGCAGCAGCATATGCTTATGGATTTCATAAAAAGCCCAAAGGCACCTATATGGTTTATGATCTGGGAGGCGGTACGTTTGATATTTCAATATTAAATATGCAAACAGGTGTTCTGCAGGTTGTTGCCACTGGGGGGGATAATTTATTAGGTGGCGATGATTTTGACCATATCTTGGCTCAGTATATTGCCAAAAAATTGAATATTGATTTAACACCTAGTTTGCATTCAGAGTCCAAAAAGATTAAAGAAATATTATCTTCAAATAATAGTTTCATATTAAATACCTATGATAAAGCAATTGAAATAACTAGGGAAATTTTTGAGGAATTAATTTCACCACTGATCAACCAAACTATTAAAATAGCTAAAAATACTTTGTTTGATGCTAATATTAAACTTGATGGAATCATATTGGTTGGTGGGGCGACTAGAATACCTTGTATTTCTGATAGTTTAACAAGGACATTTGGTGTAAAGGTCTTTTCAGATATAGATCCTGATAAAGCAGTTGTTATTGGTGCTGCTCTGCAAGCAGAAAATTTATCATCAACTTCTACTCAAAATTCATTGCTTATCGATGTATTACCATTATCTGTTGGTCTTGAGCTTTATGGAGGTATAACCGAGAAAATTATCATGCGTAACACTCCCATCCCTTTTTCTATTAGTAAAAATTTTACTACTCATGTAGATAATCAAACTGGAATACAATTGCATATAGTTCAAGGTGAAAGAGAGCTGGTGGATGATTGCAAATCTCTGGCTCATTTTGAATTAAAAAACATCCCCCCAATGAAAGCTGGCAGGGCGCAGGTAGAAGTAACTTTTACAATAGATGCTGACGGCATCCTATCTGTTGCTGCTAAAGAAAACTCCAGTGGAATAGTACAAAATATTGTGCTAAATCCTAGTTACGGATTAAGCCAGATAGAAATCAATGATATGCTAGAAAACGCCTTTGAAAATGCTAAAAACGACTACGAAACTAGACTTTTAATAGAAACTAGAATCGATGCTAAAAATCTAATCGCAGGAATTGAAAAAGCGATAGAAGAAACGCCAAATATTTTGAGTCTTATTCAGAAAAAAGAGATTACTGATCTAATAAACTCTTTACAAAAAGCAATAAATTCTGATAATCGTGATAAGATACTCCTGCAAATCGAGCAATTGAATAAATTTGCCGCTAGTTTTATTGAGAAACATTTGGATATTGGAGCTAAAATGCTACTTGAGGGTAAACATATAAAAGATCTTTAAGTTATTATACTGCGATTATTAAATAAAAAATTATGGCATTAGAAAAAATAAAAGTAATTTTTATCGAAAATGATAAAGAAATAGAAGTTGAAGCATTAGTTGGCTTATCAGTTTTAGAAGTTGCACACAATAACAATATTGACTTGGAAGGAGCGTGCGAAGGATCACTTGCTTGCGCTACTTGTCATATAATTCTAGAAGAGAATATTTACAACACAATAGAACAACCAACAGAAGCAGAAGAAGATATGCTTGACTTGGCCTTTGGTCTTACACATACTTCAAGACTTGGGTGTCAGATAATTCTGACAAAAGAGCTCGATGGTATGAAAATTAAAGTACCTTCAGCCACTAGAAATATATCAATTTAAGAATTTATTGTGATACGTAAAATAGTTCTAGCTCTTGTAGTGTTTTTTGTACTTACTTGGATTATTTTTGCACATTTTGCTAAATCCAAGGTTGTGTCATTTATTAACAACTCTCAAACCGATAATATTAAAATATCTTATAACGATGCTAGCATAGCTGGGTTTCCTTTTGGTTGGAAAGTGCGTTTTGCTTCGCCAAAAATTACTATAATAGACCAGGCTATTTCTCGAGAAATAACCAGTGATTATTTAATTTTTAGTTTTAGCTATAAACTGGGAAATGCCAAATTAGATTTTGGTAAAGTGTTACTTTACAGCAGTGCAAACGACGAGGTACCCGTAGAATATAAACTGCATAGCCAAGATGATATAGTCGCTTTTGTTGATTTTACCGATGTGCTTTATAACATTGATTCATCAAGCTCTCTTAAGAAAGTTATTAAAAACATAGAATTTACCAATCCATCTATTGTAGCCTTTACAAATAATGGCGATGAACTATTTGACCTTTCTAGACTTACACTAAAACTCAATAGTAGTCTTATAGACATGAACCAGACTTTTTCTCTAAAATTATCTGGTAATTACAAATCATCCTTTAATGGTCGCGTAGTAAATAATGCAGATTGTGTTTTAGATGCTAACTACATTATAAGTGATAATAGTGACAGTAAGGCTAATAGTTTTGATCATAAAATTGAACTAATACAGGCGAAGATTAATCTTGATAATGCTTCTTGTGACTTAAAAGGCTTTGTAGCCTTAGCTCGCAATAGTTTACCACAAGGAAAAATATCTGTTGAACTGGTAGATTACGAAAATCTTGTAGATGTTTTATTACCTGAAGACTTCATTTTTTCAAAACCATATACAAAACGTTTTATTGCAAAGGCAGCAGCCATTGAGTTTAGTAATGAAGTAAAAAACAAAGTCAATTTTGACATTGAATTTTCAAATAAAGGCATCTCGCTGGGACGTGTTAATTTATTAGAACAAAAAGATAATTAAATATTTTACAGAGGTTTATTATGAGAAGCATAGATAGCATATTTGGTGATAGAACATGTAGCAAATTTTTGGACAAACCAGTGTCTAAAGAGATACTAGTAAAAATTTATGATTTGATGAAAATGGGACCTACATCTGCAAATGCCTGCCCTTTACGTATAGTTTTTGTACAAAGCACCTCTGAAAAAGATAAACTATGTAAAACAGCTATGGAGGCTAATATTGCAAAAATCAAATCTGCCCCAGTTGTTGCTTTATTTGCCTATGATATGAAATTTTATGAAAAAATGGACAAGCTGTACCCAACTGGTAAATTTTTGCAGGATTTGTTTGCTAAATCTAGTGAAGATGCCCTAGATAGGGAAGCTCTTCGCAATTCTACTATTCAAGCTTCATATTGCTCTTAATGAGTTGTTTTTTAAAAATACTAATTATAGAATTAATTTCATTTGTAATCTCGGCTATAAAGATGGTGACAACCCTTATCCTAGATTACCAAGATTAGATTTTGAAGAAGTTTGCAAAATCTTATAAAAAAAGATAGAAAATGTAAAATGCCTGAAATAATACAATTTATCAGTACAATAGGGATAAGCCTTCTTGGTATTATAAAGGTTACTTTTCGTGATTGGCATGTTAGAAAATTTATTAATTTTTCAAATTTACTAAAACTAATTTTCTTATATAGTGCTTCCTTGATTTGGATAATTTTTTTTGAAATGGATTATTCAAAAAATTTTTGGTCTAAAGCCATAGAAGGTAATTTTTCTGAAAGAAAGTTTTCATTTTATACTACTCGTGATCGAATCGGCGAAGGAGTGCTTTATGACCGCATGGTTGTTACCGCTGATAAACTAGCTTATGATTACAGCGCATTTAAATTCCCTGAATCTCTGAGTCGCTTTTGGCTTACATCTCATTTTTATAAAGCAAGCACTAGTATTGTAAACTACATTTTTAAGCCTCAATTCAACTTAGCACTAACTCATCATGTTAGTATTTTACCAATTGGTTATAATATTACTTATTTAAACATGCCTCTAGATGCTCTGTTTGGAAGTGATGGGGACTTTTTACCTCAATGGGATCATTTAGAACAATACGATGCATATGTTGATTTATATAGCCTAGTTCATACGAAGAATGAGTTGTTACAAAAGGTAATTAATATAACGGGTGAAAATAAACCAATAATAGCTTTATACTTTGCAAAAAATGAAGAGATTTATCAAGCTCTTTCATTTGATAGAGCTCTAATTACAGGAACTTTATGGGGATGTAATAGGAGTAGTTTGAGGGTTGCTCAGAGCCTAAAGAAATTAGCGGATAATGGTTTTTTAGTTGGAATCGGTGTAGAAGAGTATCTTGACTTCTTAGGAAAAGCGTATTTAGGTAAAATGGAAAGTTTCGGTAATACTCTTGAGAGCTTACAAAGTCAACAACAAAAATATGGTATTGCTTTAATAATTCATAATCAGGAACATATGCTAGATGGTATACCAACCTCTAGAATTGCCGAAGCAGCAGCTAGCGGGGCTTTAATAATCTCAGATCAAAATAAATTTTTGATAAATTTTTTCGGCGATAGCGTATTATACTACGATGCTTTTGCAGATAGCGACCAGATTTACAATGATATTAAATCACATATTCAGTGGGCAAGAGCTCACCCAAGTAAAGCTCATGCAAAAACTCAAAAAGCTTACAAAATTTTCATGGATAATTTTACCATGGAGAATCAGCTTGATAAGCTATTCGCTATTATCGAGAATAGTTCAATTTAATTCTAAATCTTCTACGCTTCCATCTAAATCTAGAAGCATTGTATAAACTTCTAAATGAGAGAATTTAGACTGCAATGATTTCTTGGCTTCTTGCATCACTTCAAGATGAGTTTGTGTTTCAAGTTCTCGTGTAGTTGTGTGCTTAGAACCTTTTATTAACTTAAAAGCACCGCAGTCACGATGATCCAATAATATTATTCGTTTGATATGATGTAACTTGCGCAACATATCAATCATTTCCTCTACCATTTCTTTCCAATTTAGGTGAGCATCTTTTGTCAATGCAAGAGAAGCACCTGGGATTGAGACTTCATCATAATCATCTAATAAATTAAATTTCTCTATCATTAACTTCTCTGTTTTATCACGAAGACGAAAATCCACACAGGAAATAAGTAATGTTGAAGCTGTATGTTTCTTTTCAGAGATATTTTTCTGAGTTTTAGTTGTCATCTTTCTCTAAATATAATTATATAAATAGTTTATCTATAACTGAAATTCAATCTTAAAGGTAGTTATATGAATTTATAAACTGACAATTATAACAAGTCACTAAAATTGTTAGTTAGCAGCTACTTTGTACATTAATATCTACCGTAGCAGCGCAGATAAGCTGCATACCGCCAGCGATGGGCAGAAATGTAAAGTAAAACTAGATAATGGTCCTACAAAATTTCTATGGTACTTTACGTACCTTTATGTAGATAGACCCCTTATACAAAAAGAAAAAAGCCTCTTGACAAAGAGTTATAAACAAGGTAAATATAGAAGTTAAGATATATTAATAATTTAACTTAGCAAATTGACCATTTGTTAACCTTACTTACTATAAATATGTAAATGAAATAATATATAGGTACAATATGTCTAAATTAGTGCAACCGAATACACAAGCTGCTCAAAAGGGGCAGGCAGTAGTTATTTCACCTGCGGCAGAAAGAAATGATTTAGTTATCACTCAAGATTTGTTTAATCATTTTGTTTCTCCATGGGAACAAGGGTCAGTAATGACAAATGCTATAAAGTTAATATCATATATCAAT
>JFJP01037119.1_pt1 | contig 45850 bp, 36 predicted proteins | sample 431651 | NCBI WGS metagenome assembly JFJP01 (sample SAMN02602958, study PRJNA72255) | Microbial mat metagenome, whole genome shotgun sequencing project. | biome: fresh water; feature: sink hole; material: water; isolation source: purple microbial (photo- and chemosynthetic) mats found in...
CCACCCTTATACTTTACTTCAACTCTTCGTCTTCCCATTATTCAGGTCCTCCAGCCATTCTGATTTCAACGTTACTTCCGATTCGTACGCTTTGCAAATGTACTTCAGCACTTTTTCCAGCAGCAATACTTATACTAGTTCCCATCATTGATAAGAATGAATAAGTAAGTCCATTCAAAACATATCCTGCTGTGGGTAATGTCAACGTCGCAGCTACCGCTCGCGCATTCTTGACAATCAACAGAACTTCATCCGAATAAGTTGGACTTGTAATCATAGTTAATACCACACCACCTATTGAACCGAAATCTAAAGTGTGTACGATTATATCATTAGACCAATCAACATTTATTCCACCTGTAGAATTCTGAGCAATCGTTATTGCTTGTTCATTAGCCTTTCCAGCCAATGCAGTAACCAATCCAGTAACATCTGAAATTGAAGGAGTTATAACTTGATACATTTTGAAGTATGTCGTTTGCACAAGACTTCCGACAGTAGGTGCGAATCCAAGTGTGATAACCTTATCAACAATACTAAAATCTTTCCGTGAAATTCCGTTAACAAACACCAACACAGTCGCAGCGCTTATCGGAGAATTTGCAAGTGTAAAAATCGTATTGTTTCCATCAATCAATCCAGCAGGAACTTCTGAAATTACACTTGTTACCAAGTCATTTAAAGTTTTCCCTGAATCAATCAAAACTTTTCCATCAATACCTGAGAAAACTGGGATTCTTGCATCAACAGATTCACTAGGTCCAGAAACTCTCAATAAAATCAAGTTATAAAGTTTTTGTAATGAATTTCCAAGAAACGGTACACTGTCCTTCAAGTTGTCAATCAAAGTCTGTGCAACACCAACAGTTTCCTTGGTACCTACTTCAGTCTTAGTCGCTAACTGAGTACCTCCAACAATATCTTCTAATTTTATTAAATCTTGACTCATAATTTTATTTTAAATATGTATTCTGTATGTCATTACATCATCAGGAACTGGTTCAACTGCAATCGCTAAACTTATGACACTACTTCCATAAAAATTCTTTGCTGGAGTTAATCCGAAATCCAGTGCTAAACTCAAGTTTGATATTGACCCTCCATATCTATTTATCAATGGAGATAATCCGAAGTCTAAACAAAGTGATAAATTACTGATAACTGGTGAAACTACTGGAACTATAACAGTTACTTCGTTTCCGTATGCTGTTCCTATTGCATTTGTTGCATAAGCTCGAACGTAATACGTAGTAGCAACCAATACACCAAATAATAAACTTGTAAAAGCTCCTGTTCCTGTTCCATCAACAGTTTTATCATTTGCTATTGAAATACTTCCACCTCCAGTAACATTTTTGAGTGCTACTGAAGGTGTTGTTGTCGTTAGTACTGCTATTGTTGCCATATTTTATTTATTGGTCGTATGCTTTATTAAAATGTGCATTTAATTCTACTTTTAAATACTGAAGCGTAGGAACCACCACTGAAAAATATCCACGTTTATCATTAGCAAGTGTAACATATTCTTGGTCAGCACTACTGATTCCGAAGTTATCATAGCAACTTAATTTATCACGTTTCAATTCACATAGTGTGACTTGAGTTCCCACTACGTTTGCAGTAATTGCTTGAGATAATCCAGTAAAAATCTTTCCAGACCATGAAGTATACAAAAATTGTGATGAACCTATTTGCAACATTCCACTAGCTGGATAACCAACAGGAATTGCACTTTTTACTTCAACTGTAGTTGTATTAGTGACTGTTGTTGGTAGATATAGTTCTAAAGCTGGTACATGAGTATTCGGAAAATCTGATAAAAACTTCGTTTCCTTAATATGTGAGAATTTTACTTGTTGTCCAGCAATTTTAACTGAATCAGAATACCAAGCAACTCCAGCAGCTGTATAAATTAAACAATAAGTCAATCCAAAGAATGATGCTGAAAATGGAAATAATGTTGATGAAGCTACGGTTGGTGTGTCATACGGAAATACTTCAACACTTTCAAAAGGTGATGCAGTTATTTCCTTGACATAAGATTCTTGTCCAATAACTCCTGAAACATTCATTAAATTGAACAATAATGGTGGTGTGTAAGTTCCACTAAATGATGCTGCGAAATTACTCGGAGCATTCATTATTATATCACTGGTTGGATTTGCAGTAAGCGTCATAGATTCACCATTGATAGTTATGAATGAACCAATCTTGAACATAGTTAAGAACTTAGTTCCAGTACCTGTTATCAATGGACTACCAGCAGTTACAGTTACTGTTCCAATCGGATTTGTAGAAAAGAATGTATCTGGTGGATAGTTATTACCACAATATGTGACTTGTTTCAAGTTTGACATATCATAATCATTACAAACCTTGTATAAAGTATTTGATGTTAACAAACGAATTCCTGTACTTACAGCATCATCTATTGCATAAACAGGAATTGATGATACCAAGTCTTGATGTTTTCCAAAGTAATATCCGAATGGTGAACCATCAGTATTCATTCCGTTAAAACCTTGAAACTTAACACCATTAGGATTTGTCATAACACCAGTTCTAATTCTGTTCCATGATAATCCATTAACTGCTTGATTGACAGAAGCATTGAAGTCTATAAGAGTTCCAGTTTTTCGTAACATAGTACCTGTAGTCGCAGTGTCTAATCCAGTAACTTGGTCAACCACTAAGATTGGACCCCAACCAGTATTATTTGAACCTCCTTCAACTATCGGAACTGCTGGTTTCAAAGCTCCAACATATCCACCAGTACTTGAAGCATATAAAGCCACATTGCCTGAATTAGCATTGAGCGAAAAATCAGTTACATCGCCATACTGCTTAATTTGATAATTTGCAGCAATCGCTGGTAAATGTTGACTTCCAACAAATCCAGTTCCTTGTACTTTTGAAGTATAAGAATATGGGTACCATTTTGAAGTTAATGAATCATAAATCCAAATATCTCCACTTACCGCAAATCCTGATAAATTAGCTGAACCTGTAGGAATTGAGGTTATCAATGTAATTCCGGCAGAAGCTGCAATTGATGCTGCGGTAGTTGTTATCAAAACATTACTAGCATAAGCTGCAAATATGTTAGGAGTTGTTCCATTTCCTGTATGTAATTCATTATGAACTATCTGACATGTTTCGTTACTAAATGAGTCTTTTACAAATGTTGAATTAGCAACAGTCTTAGTCATACTAGCGGTATTTGGAATATATAAAGTTCCAGATGTTCCGAATGAACTTGGTGTAGCTGTTGTTATAGTTATTGAAGTTGTTGCTGTATTACTTGCAGTGATTCCAGAATTTAAAGTTCCTGTAATAGTTCCTGTAATTGGGTCTGTAAGAATGCAAGTGCCATTAATTGGACAAGCATATTTGAATTTGTAACTACCCGTGAATGTTACTGTTCCGTTACCATTGTTTGTTGGAGCTATTGAATATAAAAATGGTTCGTAACCTGACCTTATATACGCATCTCTAAGAAGTTGAACATTCTGCTTTGGGTCGGAAACCCATGTTGGTTGTTGAATGGAAATTCCATTATACTTGAAGTTGCAGGTAGATGGAAAAATGATACCATTTAAAATAGGATAGCTGCCATAAGTATTAAAATATAAATTAATAATACTTTCTTGAAACTTAACTGTCGCACTACTTGCAGCTAAATTTGGATTAAGTCCATTAAAAGTACAATACTTAGAACCTGAACTAAGCCCAGCATAACCTCCACTAAACCCATACCTATATATATTATTAAATGCTTGCTGGCTATTTACATTATATACAGGATTACTTGCGAAAAATAAATTATCATAAAATTGCGCAGACAAGGTAGGTAAACTTCCAATAATCGTACATCTTGTAACTCTAGCTCCATTAGACATTCCGAAAACATCTGTTTTTAAAATTTGACTGATGTCGTCACCTAATATACTTTTTATACATGTAAAAATTTCATTAATCACCCCTCTAAAACAAACATAAGTAGCCCCTATAAGTACAGCTCTAATATTAGCAGTACTTAAACTCTTATACGGAAATTCCCTCGTTCCATTTCCAGTGACATTATCCCCTTTATAAGTTTCCACCCACACAGTATTAGCATTGGTAGCCAGTACTGCGCTATTGCTTCCATCCGCATTAGGGATATATATGGTTTTAAATAGATTTCTCATCTTGTTGTCGTGGGTTTAGTGCTTGTAATAAAACTTCAATGCCTACAGTAGCCGATGCAGTACCTACCATTACATCATATTGCAATGTAGGGTCAGGAAATTCAGATACAACTCCGTACCATTCCTGAAAGTCTGTTGATTGCTCCGAGAGTGGCTTACTCTCATCGAATTGTAATATGCCGTTTATTGTTGTCATGTTATTAAGTGCTTATGGTTGTGTCATTGTTATTATACAAGTGCAATCAGTTTTTCCAGCAACCACACCAATTTCATTCAAATACATCACAGTTCCTGCAGGAATCATGATTCCAACAAGTGTAGTTTCATTGTAAATTACTGAATCAATCGTAACTGAGATTGTTGAGCAACTTGGCATTTTTCGAACTGATTGAACAGTTAGATTAGTTGTCCAACTGAATTCTTTTGGAATTAGAATTCCATTAGCTCCTATTCTATCTAAAACCAATATAACAGGAACTGCAAGAATTGTTAGTACTTGAATTGCTTTTGTAAGATATTTTACTGAAATTGTACTTCCTATTGTTGGTGCAAAATCTAATGTGAATGTTTTACCTGATAAAACAGCACCTTTACGTTGAATACCGTTAACGAATACAATCAGAGCCGCAGCATTTAACGGTGTACTAGTAACTGTGAAACTTTGATTAATTCCATTGACTGAACCTGTCGGAATTTCTTCCAGCCATTCAGTCGTAATGTCTTGTATTTTTGAATAAACAGCACCACCGGCAACCGGGTTCACACTATTTTCAATAATAGTTGAATCTGTTTTAGCACTTCCGATTTTCCAAACAGTATCAGAAATATCCCAATAATAAGTCATCGGATTACCACCAACACCACTATCAACTATTGCATAATCATTTTCTCTTCCAACAGGAACAGCTGCAGTTAGTGCTTCAAATGTTGCATAAGTTCCTTTGTAATGGTCAATAGCATATTTTTCCCAAGTTCCTGAAATTTTATGCCACCACTTTTCCCCAGTATCTGTACGAAACCATTCCATACCAAGTGGATAACCTGCAGCAACATGATTTGCTGAAGAAGGTGCCGAATTTGTATGGACTGCTGGTTGAATTTTTTTCATGATGAAGATATTGTATATGCTATGTATGAATGAGAAAAAATGAGAAAAATGTTAGAGTTTAATCCATTTTTTACCAGTTGATTGAACTCTGAGAATTTCACCAGGAAGTAAAACTATTGAAGTTACTTGGTCAATCTTTTGTGAAGCTGTTGTATTTACTGTTATATTATCTGAAGTATTTGAATTCTTAATATTAAACATTTTACCAATATTACCAATAGCTGATAAAAGAGTAATAACAATATCCGCACCAAAAGAATCAATCGTATAATCATTTAATGTCACGGTATAATTATTCAAATAATTGTATTTATAGTCCCATATTTTGTTATCATATATTTGGGAAGACTCTATTTTTTTGCCATTTGTTAAACGTAATTTATTGGTTGGACCCTCAACGTATGTTGAATCGTTATTATAAGCCCATGATAATCCATCCGGAATTAATTGCCCATCATTATAACAGGTTGTTCTTAAATTTTGCTTTGTCCACCATTGTGTTCCAATCTTAACAATATCGTATTCATATCCATCATTATCAATAACAGTTGAAACTCCTGGGTCAGTATTTCTAACACATCTTATTGACAAACCATAAGAACCATTGAAGTTTCCTCCGTTAGAAGAATTAGATATATCCCAAAAATAAGCAGCTCCTGAAGTTCCTGGTGTTGATGACCAGAATCGACATAATTCAAAAATGCCTACAAATATATCAGCATACCATTCACGCATACCACCAGGAACAGCTGTAAATCCTGTTTCATTTGTTGCAAGAACATCGAATTTCCAATTATTTGTTCCGGATTCTCTAAGCTTGCGATAATCACTTGCAACAAAAGTATCTAATTCTTGCCATTGTGCGTATGTTGGAATACTCCAACCTGTTGGTGCAAGTTTACCTGTATTTACTGCATCAAATGAATAAAGTTTACCAAAATCATAAACAATATCTTCAAACCTGATGGTATTTTGAGTTATTTTTACCTTATTGTTTATATCAACACCCAATAATCTTGTAACCGAATTATCTGTTTTTGTTTGGTCTATTTTAATATCATCTACTGATATTCCTTTATACATTTCTGCGGTTGATGAAATATTTCCACCTGAAAAAATTTGAGAGGGTGAATAAAACCAAGAAGTGTCACCAGTTACTTTAAAAGGTGTTACTTGGTCAGCTGTAAGCAAAACTCTAGAAAATCTATCAAATGACAATAAAGCATCAACATTTTTTACAACTATATATAATGCTGTAAATCCTAATAATGTATTGTGTATACATATTGGTTGAATAAGTTGGGTAAGATTATCTGATGAATAAGCGGTAAAATGTGTTACTCCATCAATTATTATTTTGCCAGTACCATTTTTTATAACACCAACAATATTTACATGCTTAATCTTTACATCTGTGTCAATAACATCTTTTGTAAAAGTTACATTTTTCAATGTGAGTGAACCACCATAGGCTTGAATATATCCAGATGATGATGGATTTGTAAAACTAACATTTTCTATTTTGCCGTATGTTGTAAATGGAAATCCAGCAAGATTGAATGAAAAAGATGGAAGTCCAATAATTGACATTGCTTTTGGTGAAGGTATTGTAGGAAGATTCATTACTGTTGGTCCAGTAAGTGTTATTGTTCCAGCAACATAAATATTTGTTGGTAATAAACTATCAACTGAAGAATTCCAAGCTGCTATTAATTCAGTTATTGTTGTTACATAAAAATTGTTAATTAAATTATTTTTGTTTTCTTTCTTTAAAAATTCTTCATAAACAGCCTCGTTGGAAATAGCATTTTTACTGTTATTGATAATTTTTTGGTCAACTTTAGGCAAATTATCAATTATACTAGCATCAATACGTTTGTTATCTTTTGGTTTAAAATACTTACCTGTAAATGGTGTATTTATTTGTCTATCAGATTTTAAAGCAGCACCAATATTTGTTTCATCAATAATAACATCATTTGGTGAATTAAATCCAACAGTAACAATAAGACCTTTTATGTAATTTTTTAACGTTAGCCAATCAGAATCTGTTGGTATTAATGTTCCGCTTGGTTCTATTCCTAGTTTTGTTGCATATCCATTATATAAACATCCATAAGTATTTTTAATAGTTTCAATATCGGTAAGTTCATCAAATGGAACTAAATCACCATCTTTTTTACCGTATATAGCCATAGCTCCTGTTGTATTAATCCCCCAATTAGTATTTGATAGATTCGTTGGAATTAAATCACCATTATTATAATGAGTAGTTTTAAGATTTTCTCTTAACCATACTTGTGTCCCTATTTTTGTTCCAGAATATTCATTTCCATCATAATCTGTCGCAACTTTATCAATTATAGTTCCATCAGGTAAAAGTAATTCAGTCGTATTTGCATTTTTCAAACATCTAACATTTATTCCTGTTGTTGATTGAATACTTAAAACAATATTATTTAATCCTTGATGAAAGTTTGCCATATAAAAAAAACTCATCGAAGTTCCAGTACTCTGAGTATACAAAAGATTTCTTTCGCCAATAAACTTAAAATTACCAGCGGCATCCCTGTAACCAGACGGAATGCTATTGAAATTAAACTTATCAGTACCATAAAAACTATTTTCAATCCATCTTGGATGTAATGTTGTGTTAGAAACCATTGGTTCCCATTTACTTATTTGAGAATTTGTGATTTTCAAAACAGGTTCAATATTCATATTAGCAGTTTCCCACCAATACTCAACTCCGCCAATATTAACAGTTAATCCTTGTTTTCTTAAAACTATTGGAATTTGGCTAATTACTTCAGCCATATTAGCATACGGTGTTCTATTTTTATTATAGTAATTATCAGTTTCACCAGCTTTAACCAATTTATAACCATTCCAAAAATAAGTATTTCCTTCAAAAACATAATTTACCCCAGCACTAGGGTTAGTACTACCACCCCAAATTAGGATTCTCGCCATATTGAAAATGGCATGATTTATAAATCCTGAAGATAAATCAAAATAAGCTCCACCAATAACAACTGTTGGTGCTGTTGTTATTGAAAGTAATGTTAAAGTTTCAGCTTTTGTTCTAATTTCATTAAAAACTCCACCACTTTGAACAGCATTTGCACTATTAAGTGTTGGATATGCATCAATAGTTAGTGGTTTATTATACAGTTCCCACATGCCACTGGATTTCTGATAAAATTTTGAACCAGTTTCTGTATTAATCCAGTCACATCCTAATGGAAATAATGTTGTATCATCAGTAACAACTGGGTCTCTTGGAAGAAATATTTTTGGTTGTATTTTTTTCATAATTATAAATCTAATATGTTTATATCGCCGTATTCATCAGTATATGAAAGTATTACAACATTTCCTTGATTTTTCACAACCTTTGAATAATCTGTAGCTATATTTGCAAATATTTTTCCAGAACCAATAACATTGTTTTTTATCTCAAAATTTGTAATATCATTTCCAATCAATACTTTATCACAAGAACTACCAAGCATAATATTTTGATTGTTATTACCAATGATTGAATTTGTATTTGCTATACCAATATTTATAGACGTATTTGTTCCACCAAATATTAATTTAGTGTTGTTTATTCCTAATTTGATATAATCTGAATTTCCATTGAACGTCAAATCGGTATTACCTGAATCTATGAAGATGTCATGAAATGATGAACCTATGAAAACAATATTTGGTAATACTTGACTTTTAATTGTGTTGTTATAAACTGTTGCACTATATGTTCTGAACATTGGTGCAATTTCTGTTTCTGTAGATACAGGAACCTTGTATAATGTACCATCAACATAAACCGGATAACCATCATAAGCAAGTCCAACAAATGCTCCATTTATGAATGGTAATTTATGCCAATTTGAACCAAGAGTACTAACCGTATGTGTTTTTACACAAATATAAATATCTGTAGCATCTTTAACAATAGCTCCAACAGTATAATCATTACCTATTGTCCATACAGCAGTTACTGCAATTTTCCATCTAGTATATGTAAGATGTCTCCAATCAGTACAAATATCATTGTTTTGTATAGTATCAATACGTCTGAATATTTTACCAAAATTATATCCAATAGAAGCATCATCAATATCATAATGAATAATGTCTTGAGGATAAAGTGTTGATTTACATTCCGTTGCAAGTTTGTTTACGGCAAGAGCTTCTAAAACTATTGGTTCAACAACAGCACTTCCTGAAGTCTTATAATTGTTTATGATGTATTTCTGACCAACTGCAAGTTTACTAGTATCTCTTAAAGTTTTGACTTGAGCATACGTTAATGAAGTTGTAAGTTCAACAGTATCTACCTTCCAACCAGTTATATCACCAATGTGAGCTAAATCAATAAGTATATAGAATTTCGATTGGTCAACAACCCAAACTCTAGTAACATTTATGGCTAGTTGTTCAGGTCTATCATTTAGTGCATATAATGCTGATAATGATGCAACACTTCTGCCACCACCACAAACCATTTTAGAATCCACTATCGGAAGTACTGGATTATTGTGTTCGTATATATCTCCTCGTTTAATTGCCATTTTGTTCTGTTATTTTATTATTATGTCCAAGCAAGTGTATCACCAGTGAATGCAAGTTTTGCATTAGATTTGTATATTCTATATGTTACTGCAGCGCCATAAGAGTTTGTGCCGGTAACATCTAATTGTTTGGTAAATGCTCCAAGTTGTCCAGGAGAACCACTAACGGTCAATGCAGTACAATCACCAGCAGCCGCACAATAACAGTAATATGTGTAAGTAGTTGAACTTGCAGATACTCCTGATATTGTTCTTCCTTTAACATTAGTAAATGATGGATTTACAAGCAACAATAATGCATCTATTATGGTTTGGTCTGAACCTGTTAATCCTGCAGAATATCCAAGAACTGATTTATAAGCAAAAGTAATTGATTTCGAAACAAGATTATTTGTTGCATTTGCACCACCTGTACCACTCTTGTCTTTAATTACAACTCTGTAAGCAACTGTTGAAGCCTGTAATGATGCATCAGTATCTGTCAAACTAAAGTTGAAAGCTGTTGTTAAATCGGATATTGTTGTTCCAACTGAATCAGTTGTTTTATCAGTATGTGCTGTAACCGCAAACCAACCAGCATTATTAACATTTCTTTCAAGAGTATATGAAACCATTCCACAATTAGCAGATTGTCTTGTTATTGTTCCTGATATTACTGAACTTACATTACCTAGTTCACGAGATAAGTTATCTACTGAACCAGATGAATCTTTAACAAGATACAAACTCAATACAGGTATTGCATAAGCTGCTGGAGTTACTTCTTTGTATAATGTTGCAGTTCCACCATCAGTATCAGTAACTGTGTATCTATATATGTAAGATAATGTATTATTTATTGTTGCATCAATACCTGCTGCATGTGTGAATGTTGTAAGACTTATATCTGTTGAAAGATTTGTCCAACCAGTAGTTAGTCTATCACCAGCTGCAGCACGTTTCCAATCCAATGATACAGTACAATCAGTATTTGTTAATCCAAGAGTGTTTATTGTTTTAGAAAATGCTAGAGCATTCGAAACTGCTGTTCTCTGGTTAAATGCAACAGTTGATGAAGAAGTCAAAGTTATAGACGGAGCAAGTGATTCTTTTGCAATAAGTTTCATTACTTGTTCAGGAGTTTGTCCTGCTGAAGGTATTACTTGTCCTGATGCATATTTACCCAAATATTTGCCACCAGAAAGAGAAACCGTTATGTCTGAAACAAAATTTAATCTTTTTTGTGATACTGGATTTATTTCCAATAAATATTTATCAACTTTAAATGATGTACTAATTGGTGAAACACTTGAATTAAATGTAATTACACTTGAATTTAATATTGTTGTACTTGGTAATAATAAATTTTCAAGTGAATTTAAACTTAAATATACTTCGAAATCTTTTGAAATTTCTTGTACCAATTTAATTTCAACTTTAATAAAAGTTCCAGAAGTATAAGTTAATCTTGTAAACTTAAATTCAATTTGTTTAAGAATATCTAAGGAACAATGATTAATTTTAAATAAAACACCACCTGTTGTTGCAGCTCCACTCAAAATAACATTATCATTTATAAATGAAATTTCAGCTTCTAATATATTATTTTCCGAATCTCTTAAAAATATTTTTTGTTTTTTATTTGGTTTATTTGATGTTAAATCAACTTTGTAATTAACTAATTCCAAATATGATTGATTTAATGTAATATTATTTGATTTAACAAAAAACGGAATAGAATCTAATTTTGTTTTATCAAATATTGATAATAAACCATCTTTTGAATTTTCATCATAAATTTCAAATATTTTGCCTGAAGAAATTTCAAAATTCCCACCATTAGAAATAAAATAATCAGCAATATCTTGAAAAGTTGCTAATTCATTATCATCAATAATTGAAAATGTATCATAAACAGCAATTTTATTTGTTGTTAATATTCCAGCAGCAATTGTTGTTGCAGATTCACTTGATATTACAATATAATAATTTTTAGTTGTTCCATTTCCAGCAATAGAATAACCAAACCTACCATTATATAATATATTATCATAAGTAAAATATATTTTTTTACCAATATGCGTTCTGAATGAAGGATTTTCATCAAATGTGAAATAAATTTTATTTTCAGCACCAATTGCAACATTGATTACTGTTATAAAAAATTTATTTAATTTTGGATATTTTAATGGATTTAATAACATATTTTTGGTTATTTATTTAATTAATTATTTGAAATTGAAACCATATTTATATCAAAAAATAATTTAATAGAATCAAAATTTGAATCACATATTGAAAAATCACCTTTAAGGATTGGCAAATATTCTTCATGTTTTATTATATATGGTGTAATTATATCTATTTTTTCTTTAATTTTTCTTTCTTCAATTATTTGATTAAATATCATATATTCAAATTTGATATTATTTTTCAACATGAAATTATCAAAAATAATCTCAATATTTAATAAATGATTTTTCGAATATAAAAATTTTGAAAATTCATCATAAATAACAGATTTCAATAACTCACCATAATTAATAACATCTGTTTGATTATCCATTGATATTTGAAAAGCATAATTACAAACTTTACCATCAAATATATTATGTGAACTTAAACTATATTCAAATTCTTCAATTATTTTCGATAAACTTAGTTTTTCATTTTTATTTAACCAATATGATTTAGTATCGATAATGTTTTTGTATTGTTCAATATACTCCAGACTATTATTTGAATCAAAATTTATTGATTGTTTTTTCAATAAATATAAATTATTGATTGATTTTTCTGTTGTTGAACTAAGTATATTTTGAATAACTAATGTTGAATATTTCATCAAAAAGTTATAATAACTTGTATTATCAAATAATAAATTTTTACCATGATTATAACCAATACTTGCTCTTAATGAATTTTCATCGGTACCATTAGAACCAAATTCAAATCCAGACAAATTGTTTATGAATATTTCATCATCATCAATATCAATAACACTACCAATACTATTAATTATGTTTTGTGTTTCAAAATCATGTTTACCAACAATATTTCCAAATTCTCCTGAAGTCAACCTATAAGTAATATTAACTGAATCATTTAAAATTAAACCCTTCACATATATAATTATTGGGTTTTGAATATCATTTGAAAATTTTATTATAAATTGTTTATCATTTTCAGGAACTGCTGAAACATTATCAAAAAAAGATTTTACTTCAATAAAATAATTTCCATTCACTTCAATTGAAATACTATTTTCAGCAATATTTTCTTCTTGTAAATAAAAACGTTCAACATATTTTCCAGTACTTATTTGTGATGAAATTCTTACTTCACCTTCAATAACAGGAATAATAATATTATTGTTTGCTAATCGTAAACTTTTATCCGAATTATAATAATATTTTAATCCTGATTGTTTATCAGTAAAAATAGAATATGGAGGTAAAAATAATGGATAACCACATCTATTGAATAATTTTGGTGTTATTTTTACTGACAATAATCCTTTAGCTGGATTTTTCAAAACAGGTTCAAATCCATTTTGTGCAGATAAATTTCTTAATGATGCTAAACTTTGAGCTGTTAATATATTTCTTTCTCGTTTAGATATATCCAATCTATATTCCAAATTTACAAATAATGCTTCAATACCATTGAACATTTGCCAAAAAATATTTGTAGATTTTTTTGGTATTCTTTCTGAAATATATTTTTTTAAAATTACTGATATTCTATCCATAATATATAATTATTAAGCTCCGATTAAAAATTTTTGTTGATATTGTTGGTCATTACCATTCTGGTCTTTTGCATCAACTGTGAAAAGAATATAAATTATATCCTTTAAATCAGGAGTTTTTAAAGTTTCAACTGATATTGTATAATTAAAGTAAATAACATGTTGACAATTTTTCGAAATATAATTAGAAATTTCATTTTTTATTTGGGTAATTGTAACATATTGATTAAATAAATATCTGTTTAAATTTATTGATTCACCAATACCCCAAATTTCATTAGGTCCAATTTGAATAGCTAATTCAATTTCTTGAAAAAACAATTCAAGTTTTTCATTTAAAATTGAATCATGATTTGTTGAACCATGTAAACTTATATCAATATAATCAATTTCAGTACTCATATTTACTATATATTAAACAATTATTGTTGGAGTTTCTCTCATTTTTATTTCAAGAAAACTATTTAATTTACCCAAAGTATTTGAAAAAGAATTCCAATGAGTATGGTCATCTTGTGCATATACAGCAATTTGTGTTGCTTCATTATTACAAGATTTTTGATTAAATTTAAACTGATAACCAATTGTATTATTTATGTTTGTTTTTTGTGTGAATTTTGGTAGATTATAATAAGTTAATTCATTTTTAAAAGGATATATGAAATTAATACCATGTAATTTATTTATTCCTGTTTCATCAGTATAAAATAAAAGTAATGTATTAAAATCAAAACTTTGAACAGCTGCTTCATTAAAAACACAGTTATTGAAATCAATAACATCCTTATAACCAATAAAATCAAATTGTTTATTTCCATTATCAAACATACAAACATCAGTATCTGTTGCTTGAACAACATTTTTAACATTAGTTATTGTTTTCCAAGCAGGAACTAATAATTTACATTTATTTGGAATTTGACAAATAATTTCATTCCAACCATTATTATTATCTGTTGTTACAAAATTAGATGATGCTATAGTATTTATGAAACTAACAGTTTGTTTATAACTAGTTGAATTTAATCCCATTTTATGAAGCATTTTCCAAAAAGCAATTTCAACAACTTCTTCAATTTCAATATCATTTAATCCAATAGATTGCCTAATAATATTTTCCATATAAAACTGTATTGCTTTAGGAAAAACCAAATTTGGTGAATCATTAATTAAAATTCCTGAATTAACTATTGTTGATAAATTAATGAAAAAATTTGGACTTTGCCAGTTTGGTAAATTTAATGCAACAAACTTAGTGAAATAACATGGATTTCCACTTGAAATAGCTTTATCAAAATCTACTAAAGCTTTTGAAAAAGTAATATATGTACTTTCGGTTTCTCTTAATTGATTTAAAATTGGAAGATTCATATTATATTTATATTAAATTATTATTTGGAATTTATTGAGAAATTTATTTTTAAAACCTCGATAAATATATATATTTTGTTACAATTAATTGAAAATTTTTAATTTATGGCTACAAATAGTAGAGAATTATATAAACTTCCAAAAAAAGTTACGTCTGTTGAAGGATTTATCGATGATGGTTCTGAAAGCTTAATAACGGCAGAAATGAGGGCTTATATGTCCAAATTTTCAGACCCATTATCATTAAATTTCAAATTAATGGTTGATTATGATAAATCTTCAGGTTTATTTGCACCAGATACAGTAACTGATTCAGCTTTAGCATATCTTAAAAGAATTGGTGAAAATGAACGTTATAATATGTTGTTACGTTGGATTTCAGTTTTTCAACAGTTCATTAAAAATTTTGATTTTTTAATTGAAGAAGTTGAAGGTATTGATGAAATAGTTAATCACAAAACAGGTGATATGTATAATGATGAAGCCAAAATTTCAATAAATATACGTGAAACTTCAGACATGTTAATTCAATCAATATTAACAACATGGAGACATATTTGGTTTGATGATATTCGTTGTGTTGAAGTATTACCAAGCAATTTAAGAAAATTTGACTTAAATATTTTGATATATAATTCTGGTTATTATAATATGACTATATATGATAGTATTGAATCACAATTTTTTAATAAATTAAATAAGGAATATGATAAGGAAGGAAACGAAATAACAAAACCTGAAGATTATCAGAAAAAAATGTTTCCAACTATAAAAAAATTATCAGATAAATATTTTATTGAAAATGCAAAAAAATATGATTTTAATCATCATTTAATAATGATGAAAGGGGTTTCAATAAATAATGAAGAATCAGGAAAATCATTTTTCACAACATTATCCAATGAAATGTCAGGCGATGGTGTTAAAAATGTAATGGTTTTAGATTTTAGATTTGCCAGATATAAGGGAACATTTAATAATATTATGGGTGAATTTGATTTTGTTGATTTACTTGTTCTTGCTGCTGTTGAAAATAAAAGAATGTCAATAATGTCTGAAGAAGATTTTAGAAAAGAAACAGGATTATCAGGAAATAATACAGACCCATATATAAAACAAGCTGAAAAAACAAAAAACAAGTTTAAGGATTATTTAAAAAATGCTGGTGAATCATTTAAACAAACAGGTATTGATACAATAAAAGAACTTAAATCAAAACCAGCAGAATATTCTAATAATTTAGTTGGACCAAATAGTGTTATTGGAAATGCAATTGAAACACTTACAGACCCAACAATGTTATCAAAAATGGTAAAAAATACGGTTGATTTAGGCATAAGTTATGTTGAAGATAAATATATAAATGGATTCATAAGTAAAGCAAATAGTTTGGTTATGAATAATTTTTCAGAAAATTTTGTTGATGTTTATAAAAAATATTTTGAAGAAAAACCTTCACAAATATCCTTGATTGAAAATACAGTAGCAACTGATACACAAATAGGTAATGGTGTTTTTGATTCTCCTGGAATAATTAAAAACGATGCTGTTGATTCTAATGTATCATTGATTATAAATGAACCAATAACACAATCAACAAATGGTTCAAATTCAAATTATCCTCCTGGAACAATACCTAATGATTTACAAAAAGGAATAAGATTAGAACAATCAAATATATATAAACGTGGTGGTTTTTAAAAAAAATTAAAATGATAGGTGATATTAAAATATTTTTTGGTAAAATTGTTTCTGTTTCAGATGAATTAAAAATCAATAGATGTCAAATATCTATTGATGGACTAACAAATGAAATAGTTCCAGAAGACCTTCCCTGGTATTTTCCATGGTATGGTATTAATTATTTACCAATAAAAGATGATGTTGTATCTGTAATAGTATTTGATGATAATTTTTCAACAGCTTTTTATTCACATAAAGTAAATCTTATTGATTTATCATTAGATGCTGATGATTATGAAAATTATCTTGAATTATTTAAACGAACAATTAGTGATAAAAATGTATCATTAACTTATAAAAAATCAACAGGAATTGAATTCATTAATGATAAAACAAAAATTCAATTAGAATTAGATAAATTATCATTATTTGTTGATTCAAATAGCATAATTGTCGATAAGGATTATATATATGTTGGTAATAAAGCAAAACAATTTGCCCCATTAGGTGATAAAACGGTAAAACAATTAGAAGATACTGTAAAACATCAAGGAAATATGATAACTGAAATGATGTCATTATTTACAGCTATTGCTGGAGCTTCAACAAATCCATTTACATTACCAATAAGTATTGCTTTAACCCCATTAATTGCAAGTTCATCAGCAAAATTAATACCGGAAAATACTAAATTAAAAATTTCAGCAGGAAAAAATAACATACAATCAAAAAAGACTTACATTGAATAAAAAATAAAACTATGAATTTACCAATAATTATATATAATATTGATAAAAAACAAATTTCGAAAACATCTATTTCGAAAACAAATTGTTTTTATTTTTACTCATATAAAAATATGAGTGTTAATATTTTATCTGGAAATGCATTATTATACTCGGTTAAAGAAACAGGACCTGATTCAATTCAAACTTTTGAAGGACAAAATTTCAACAATAATTTCGGATATACACTTTATATTCCTGTAAATAATACATATATTGAACTGGAAATAATAGTTGATTCAATTTCAATGATATACACAATATATTTAGAACTTGATAATATTATTGATGAAACTAATACACATTATAATGATTTAATTATCAATAATAAATTGCCATCATTTGTTGAATTAGAACAAGCAATACCGGATGAATTTAATAAAGTTGAATTAATAAAAAGATTACTACTTGATTTCAAACATATATTAAAACATAAAGGGACAAAAAAATCAATAGAAAAATTTCTGGAATTTATTGGTTTTAATGATTCAAATTTAACAATATTTGATGAATATATAAATACAATATCTAAAAACATAACAGTAAATCCAAATAAACAAATTGATAAAAAAACAGGAAATTATCATGTATTATATGATAATTATGATAGTATTGGATTTGATAATAATAATTTACCAATAAGAGAAATAATACTTACAAATATATTAAGTTTTGAAAAACATTTATTAAAAACAATAGCATTATCAAATATATATTTTACTCTTGATGAACAGGAAATAACTTTTTTTGGTTTAAATTTTTCATCAAATATTCCATTTGAACAAAGTATTACATCAAATATGAACATAATATTTGATAATGATATTTTTGGATTTAGAAAAAACCTACATATTGATTTAATATCTTATACTGATTCAGATACTTATAAAAAAATTATTGATAATTGTGTTCAAAAAGATAACAATATTTTTAAATCAGAAATAAAAACATATCTTATTGATTTCAATTCAAAAATAGGTAAAAATATTTATGTTATTGATGATGAAATATTTGATGATGTTAACATACCTGTTGAATATGATATTGCAAAAATAGATAGATTATTTGGCAATATTTTACATATTGATATAGAATCACCAAATACATATATTGAAATATCAATAATAGATAAATCAAATATAACAAATAAATTAATTATACCGAAAATTTATGTAACTGATTTTTTTAGAAGAAAAATAGTATTAAAAAATACATCAACATATACAATAAACATAAAAACAACGGATATTTATAATAATACTGAAGAATATTTTTATGATTTTTCTGTTAATCCAAACATACAAAGAATTGGTATTGAAACATATAGCAGTTTTTTAGTTGGAGAAGATAAAAATAAATTAACATTAGATATTGATTCATCAACAAGCATATCGAAACATGGTATTTCAGATATTAATTTTATTTTACCATTAGAATTAATACCAAATGAATTATCAACATATTATAATATACAATCACCAAATATAATTAATTGGTTATCAGATAATGAAAAATATTTCCTAACATCACTGAATGATAATTTTAAAACTAATTCAGTTACGGAAAAAATTTCATTAGAATTAATGGAAAACTGGTTAAATATAATTTGTTTCAAATATGATGATAATTTTGAATTAAAATTAAAAATTTATGATTCAAAATTATGCGAAAACATAAATATTGATTATACTCTTTTAGGAAATTATCATAAATTATCGGACAAATTATACATAATGCTTATTGATGTATATGATAGAGATGAAAATGATGTTTTAGAATTAATTAAGACCCCGTATTATTTCATAACAACATTAGAAGCTGGTTTGGATTTAAACAAATCACTTTATGATTTTGTTTTGGTAAATAAATTAAATTCAGTTGAAAAATCAATATATAATTTAATTCCTGATGAAGAAATATTTAATTTAAAAATACCTGTTAACTATGATTTTCCATTATTTGAAATAAAATCAGAATTATTTCCAAGTTTTAAAACATATATATCTGCAGATTCATATACTGAAAATATTGAAGGTATTGATTATCCTGTTATTAAATCATTATTTCCACGACTAATAAAAATTTCTGACGAAAACCCAGAATATTCATATAATCTTAATCTTGGTGATGTTATTTTTTGTAAATTAGATGATAAATATGTTATTAATCAGCAAGATATTGTTTGGGAAATTTTTAATTCTTTTACAAACGAATTATTATTTGAATCTAATGAATATATGTTGAAATTTCGTATTGAAGATAATTTATGTTATGATATTTCATGTAATTTCCTGATAGATAATATCAATTATAATATATTTAAAAAATCAGCATTTTCAAGTTTCATAAAAGAATGGATGTAAAAATTTGAAAAATTACATCCAAATAAAATAATATATAAAATAATCAAATGAAGAAAACAATAATTTTTGGATTAGATTTAAGTTTTAATTCAACAGGAATAACAGTAACATATTTGGAAGATTTAATTGGTAAAAAAATTCAGTTCCATAAAGTTATTTTTGATGATAATTCAAATAAAACAAATAAACGTTATACACCAACAAAAATAAGGAATGTTAATATATTGACATATAGAATGCCAACAAATTTATTAACAACTGAATTAGTTTTGGATAATACTGATATAAATAATTTCGAACAATGTGATGCAACAATTAAAGCATTAATTTGTAGTAAAAAAATAGGTATAATAATAGCTGATTCTTTAAAACAATATTGTCCTGATGAAGTAATATTCTCTATTGAAAATTATATAATGCCAAAATTTAATGGAGCAAATCAATTAAAAACTGTTGGTGGATTAATAACATTACAAGGATATGTTCGTGAAATTGGAATAAAATTATGTTTAGATTCAAATATTAAATTCAGATTATATACTCCAACACCAAGTTCAAATAAATTATTTTTCACAGGTAATGGAGGAGCTGAAAAACCATTAATGTTAAAATGTTTTTTAGAATTTTATGAAGGAAATAAATTATTACCAACAATAACAAAAGATTCATCAGCAATAATAAATGATGTAATCGATAGCTTTTCATTAGCATATAATGCTTATTCAAAATTAATAATCAATAAATAATAAACAATAATTAATATAATAATTTATGGAACTTATTTTTTCAAATAAATCATTACAATTTATAATTAACGCAATAAATACAGGAATGGTTGAATATCAATCATTAAAATCATTAAAAATCATATCGAAAAATAAACCTGAATTTTTTATAAAGATAATTGATGTTGATATAACTGATTATGTTTCTTCAATGATAAATGAATCAAGTTTAAAAAATGAGATTGATTTTGTTGAAACAAATTTTTATGATTATATTGTTTTTGGCAAAACAGAAGGAGAAGATAAAAAAAATACATTAATAACTATTGGTTTGTTAGAATTAATATCTATTTCTGAAAAATTAATAACTGAAGATAATCAAACAAAAGATTTAGTTAATAATGACACAAAAAGTTGGTCATTATATGATGAAGATTGGGATTTAATTGAAGAAAATTAATATAAATTAAATAAGTATATAAATCATATTAAAAATAACATTATGCAAAAAATCGAATTTTCCTCATTACTTGGTTCGCTTGAAGGTTTTAAAACTAAATTTCGCGAACTACATTGGAATTCAAAATTAAAATCAGAACATTTATTATGCGATGATATTATGAATAATATTACAGATTTTCAAGATAACTTTGCTGAACAAGGATTTTCAATTTTTGGAAAATTACAAATAGGTGAATTTATTGCGGAACAAAGTTATTCACAAACAACACCTGAAGCTTTAAAAGAATTATTGGTAATTCTTATGGAAGCAAAAGCAACATTGATTGATGATATTAATTTCTGTAGTTTATCAGCATTAACAGATGATATGGTTGGAAAAGTGCATAAATTTATGACTATTTCAACTTATAAATAGGTTTAAATTATTAATAAAATTAAGATTAATTGGTATGGATATGGAACAAAGAAAAAATCAATTTTTTCTGTTGTCTTTGATGTTATTAATGATTGGTTTTTTACAATATTTCCGTAAAATTACAAATGGTTATAAATTAAGTAAAATAGGTAAGGTTTTATATCTTGCAACAATGATAATTTTTGTAATAACAATTATGATTGTTTTATATTTTACTGAATTAAATAGTTTGGTATCTTTTTGTCTTGGTTTAGTAGTAACAACTTTATCGGAACATATTGCTAAAATGTTTATGGTAATTGGAAACAATTTCAATAATATAGTAATAAAAATTGTTGATAAATATATAGGTATTGACTTATCGGAAGAATTAAAGGAAGAAGTAAAAAAACCTGAAGTAAAAAAACAATCGATTTTAGATAAAATCAATTCATTTCAAAATGAAAAGAAAAAATAATTTTAATTAACTTTATTATGACCAAAGAAATTTTTTATTATATAGTGACAATTATAATACCATCATTATTCACATTGTATAGTTTTGGAAGTATTGTGTTTATTATTGGTGAATTTAAAGAACAATTAATGAAAGTTCCACATATATTCATTATATTAATTATTCAATTAATATTTTTGGGAATATTGCAAATACATACGTTTCATTATCTTTTCCATAATTATATTCCAGAAAATTTTTATTTCATATCAATTTTTTTAAATATTTATGTTATTTTTGAAATGATTATAATACATAAATTGAGTAGGGGTTATTTAAAGTTTTTAAATCATAATAGTTCTGAATATAATATTAAAAAATTAAATTTATTTATAACAAAAATAACGAAAGAAATATGTAAACATAATATTTTTTTCAGGACAATAACAGAAATTTATTGTTCAATTATTGGATTTACATTAATAAGTATGATTATACATAATTATTCTGAATTTAATTTATTTCTATTAATTGTGTTTGTTTGTTTTTATTCAACAAAAAAATATTTATTTAATTTCATATCAACATTAAATTAAAAATTATGGAAACATTAATATTAAATTTAAAACTTATTTTTAATTTTTCAACAATTATTGTATATTTGTTGGGAACAATTACTTTCTCATTAACATTATTAATTGATTGGTTATCTCCAAATAGAACATTAAAGAAATTTAATTGGTATCTTTCTGAATTTTTATATTCAACAATATCTATTTTTCTAGGAATGTTTGTATGTTTAGCTTTTGAAACATCACAATCAGTTATTTATGTTATTGGGATAATTATGGGTTTAATTGGTTCAACAATAATAAAAAAATTCATATCAAAACGTGAACAACTTGCGAATAAGGTTTTAAATAAGGTTGAAGATAAAATCGATAAAAATTAATTTTTACTTAATTAATTTGGTACGGATTGTTGAATTTTTTCATCAGTCCTTTCCAAATATATAAATAAAACAAACAAAAATGGCAATAACTGTAAACACACAACAACAATTAATTGAAGCTGATAGGCAATTTATTGATTTAATTAATAATCGTATAACAGTATATGGACAAATACCATATACTGTACCGGAAAGATTAATTATCGACATAATTAAAGAATCAGCAAGATATTTTTATCGTCATTATTGGAAAGCAACATATAAAACATTTTATTTTATTGCTAAAGAAGATATATTAGACCATACCAATAGTAATTCAGAAATTCAAAATATTAGTGATTATATGATAACTCTTCCAAGTTTTATCAATGTTGTTTATGAAATATATCATACAAACCAAACAACAATGCCAACATCACAAGAATTATTGAATAACATACAATTACTTCAAAGGTCTGCTCCTTATGGTCAATCAGTTTTAGGTATAAATAATTCACTTTACATTATAGAAGCAACTTGTAGAATGATTGAAGAACAAAATTATCAATCAATTTTTGGAACAAGTGTACCATTTTCATACAATAATTTAGTACATAAATTAAGCATACATAAAAATATCATTACAAATCTAATGGTAGATTGTTTAGTTAATGTTGACATACAATTCCTTTATCAAGATGATTTATATATTAGACATGTCATAGCTAGAACTAAACAAGAATTAAAACGTTTGATAGCTTCACATACAATAGAACTTCCTGGAGGTGTTACTCTAAATGCTGATGAAATATGTAATAATATTGAAGATGTTGATAAAGTGGAAGAAATACTCCGCAATAGTGGTGGGATTGGTGATATAATAATGATGCGTTAAAATATTCGAATATGGAATTTAAAATATATCCTTCAACAGATAATGATGATTCAATAAAAATTGAATTAATTAATTTTGGATTAGACATTGGACATATAATATTTTCAGATATTATGTGTGGTTATGAATATTTTGAAGATGATTTTTCTGAAGATGAATATTATGATATTTTTACAGAAGATAAATATCTATATATACAACAAGTTTATGTAGATAAAAAATGGAGAGGTAAAGGAATTGCAAATAAATTAATGGATAAATTTATATCATATTCTAATAAAAAATTTCCACAATATGATAAAATAGTATTAAATGCTTATCCAATGGAATTATCAATAACATTAGATTTATTGAAATTATTTTACAATAAATTTGGTTTTAATGAATTAATACAACAGGAAAATAATTGCATAATGCTTAAAGAAAACAATTAAAATAAAATAGCATAAAATATATGGAAAGTTCAACAGAAGTATTGTTCGGAAAAATGGAAATTTTGTATGAAAACATTTTTAATTTATTAAATGGTTTTCAACAAGCAAGTACTACAAATTCAAACATAATTGTTTCAATTAAAAATCAAGATGGAACAACAAAACCAGTCACGATAAATTCATTTCAACAATTACAACAAGAATTAACTAGAATTGATTCCAATTATAAATCATTAATAAATTCCGATAATTTATCATATACTCTTGAAGCTGATGGAAGTATTTCGCAACAAACAAAAACATCATTCATAAATGCAGAATATTTGGAGAATTTTGTTTTTGGAGATAATTGTGTTGTTGATATGAATTCAAATGTTGATAATTTAATTTATCCAAATGTTAAAATTCCAATCACAATAAATTCCACATTACATTCAGATATTTATTGTAAAACATTTGAAATACTTTCAGGTTGGGATGTTATTAAAGATAATCCAACACTATTAGATATAGAATATTTATATCAAATGGGACAAATAACTTATCGTGAAGTTAATCGTAGTTTAAAACTTGAAAAAAATCAAATTAAATATTTTGGTAAATTCACAATAGAATCATTGAAAACAATATCTACCAATATTTACGAAATAATAATAAATGATGTAACTTATGCAGGTATTAATACAATTGGCAATTCAGTTGATTTAAAATTGAATGATATTTTTGTTTCAAAATCAGGAGCATCTAAATATCAAATAACAGATATTGATAAATTTACAAAAACATTAAAAATAACAAGAATAGCTGGTTCAGAAATATTATCAATTGGTATAGATGCATTATATTTTAATGAAACATTAACCGAAAATAAAAATATTGTTGGTATTCCTGTTCAACCTGTTCAAAATTTAATAGTATTTTTATCAACAGAAAATTTTAAAAATATATCATTTCCATCAAATGGTATTAAAATAAATACGACAGATTACAAGGTAAATTATCAAAATAAAACATATACACTGGATGAATTTTTTACAAATTATGTAACAAATTTTTCAGAATATTTAATTTCATTAATGAATGAAACATCTATTCCTTTTAATTTAGGTATAATTCCTGAAAAACCTGTACTTTTAAATTCTAACTTTAAAGTTATTCAAATAAATAAACATTTGAATGATGTTAAATCATTATCTGAAATAGATGCGTTAAACAAAAGAAAACAAGCATTACAAACAGATATTGATTTTAAACAGTCAACAATAAATAAAACACAATTAGAAATTGATACACAAAAATTCAAATCTATTGAAGAAAAGAATTACAAGTTATCTCAAATAACATTATTAAGACAGGAAATAAACATAGCTAAAACAAATGTATTAAACATATCAAAAGACATTGATTCTAATGCAGTAAAATATGGTTTAAAAAATATTGTTCCAAAATATAAAATTATTGGTTTTTGGGATATTCAAACACCAATGTATTCACCAGTAACACAATCACAAAATATTGTGAAATATGAAGTAAATTTCAGATATTTATCAAAAAACATAGATACAATTGAAAACACATCATATAATATGATTAATAATCTTGGTAAATCTGTTTCAGTTGCATTTTCATCTTGGAATGATTATCCAACAAAAACATTATCAAAAATTGAAGGTTTAGATGGAAAACTAAAATGGGAAACACAAATATTGGATAGTATTGAAGAAATAAATATAAATCAATTAGCAATAACAATAAATGAAGGGGAATCAGTAGAAATTAAAATTAGGGCTATATCTGAAGCAGGTTATCCAATTTCACCAATAAAATCTGAATGGTCCGAACCAATAAGAATTGATTTTCCAACAGATTTACAAAAAACAAGCATATCTTCAACAATTAATCAAAATTCAATTGACTTAAATAAGGGAGAATTTGATTCAATTTTACAAAGTTATGGTTTATTAAATCATATTTCAGGAACAATAACGGAAGCTGAAAAAACATTTTTACATTCAGCAAAAGATATTGCTTCAGGACAATTTACTGCAGAACAAAAAAATATTCCATTAGATACAATGATTATCACTTTACTTAAAGAAATAAATACATTAAAATCAAACGAAATATTGAACAATGTTGTTGTTAATGTAATTGATTTTAATAACGAATCATTTATAATTAAAAATAATTCAACTATTGAATTATTTGCAGGAAATTATGCTGATACTGTAGATATTCTTGATAGTACAAAAAATGGTTCAATTATCCGTAAAAAAGGATATATAAAAATATCAAATACAAATACAGTTCCTGTTGAATTAAAAACATTCATACCAGGAAATGTATTTAATCAATCAAATGCTTTAACATATTATAATGTTCCAATTAAAAATGAATCATTAATAAATCAAAAAACAAAACAAATATTATATTTCAGAAATATTGATATTACAGGTCAAACATCAGATATTTTTAAATTAATTAAACCTATTGCAATACAATCAAAAACATATCCAAATCCTGAAAATATAATAAATGGCGTTAATGATGAATTAAAAAATATTTTTTATTGGGAAAATAACACTAGGAAAATATGTCAATTGGGAACCTCATACAGTACTGATTTCGTTGCATTTACAAAAGAACATCCCTACTATGGTTTAGACATATCAAAACAAGATAATTTAACCACATTAAACAATGAATTTTTGAGATTATCATTATTCACACCAAATAATAAAGCATCACAATTTCAAAGTGAATTAATACATGAAATAGATACTGATGAAATCATATATGATACAATACAATTAATAGGATTTTCAGATAATGATTTTTATGCTGTTGGAAAAAACACATGTGGTGCTTTTTTATATCCTATCATAAATAATACAAAATCAATATCTGTGGTTGGAGATTCAACCACATCAACTTTAATCATACCTAAAGAATCAGAAATACTTATACCATTTATTTACGAATATCGTATGATAGATAGGTTGGGTAATATTAATGGTATTCTTGGTCAACTATCAAGTACTGAATTACAATATGATAAAAAAATAGGTATTGATATGATGATAAATAATCAATTGTTTAAATTTGATATTAATGTTACGTCAAAATTAAAATCAAAAATAAAACTTGCTGATTCATTAAATATTAGTTCAGTAACTTCTAGTTTTACAGGTGAAAGTCAAGCAGGTCTTGTATAAAAATAAAATATCATGAGTATTAAAAAATACGATAATCAATCAAATCCATTTTCAACAAATATTTTTGAAACTTGTGTTGGAGTTATGAATATAGCTCCAACCAAGATTTCAGGACAATATAAAATTGTTGTTGGACTTGACAACATATTATATCTTGATGATTATACTGGCAGAAGAGTTATTCTTGATAAAAATGATAATTTTTTAAAGCAAGTGTCTAATTTTTTAAAACTTGAAACAACAATTGATAATAATAAATTATTATCTTATGGGGCTTTTCAACAATCAACAAGAAAATCATATCATATTCCATTATATTTAGGAAGTTTTCAAAGTAATGTTAACTTACCCAAATATTATGTTTTAAGTCGTGTTCAAAATGAAACAATAAACATTTCCGAAGATTTATATAAATATAGTGATATTCTACAAGTAATTGATTTAGATAAAATAGGATTAATTAAAATATTTAATGAAATTCTTTCAGATAAACATTTTGATTATCCGATATATTTTAATTTCGCTGAATCAAACATATCAATATTTGGATATTCTATAAAAAAACAAATACAGTCTAAAGTAAGTTTTGACATAACAAATTTATTAGCAAACCAACCATATCTTGAAGTTTTAAATAATAAAATTCTTAATGAATTTGATAAACAAAAAATATTTTTTCCTAAATTTTTAAATATTGAATTTGAATTCGAATATTCAAATAACCATATTAATTTTAATAATTTCTATGGTTATTTTTCAACAGCTGAAAATATAACACTAACCTTAAATGAATTAACAAACACATCACATAATATTAAAATCAAAGATTATAAAGATAATATTGTTTGGGAACAACAAAACATAACAAGTGAAATTATTTTAAATAATTATCTTGATATTATTGGTAGTGGGTCAATACAAGAAATAAATGAACAAATTCCACAAATAAGATTTTTAACAACAAGATTATCTATTGATGATAAAATCATAATAAGAGATTCAAATCAAGAAATTAATTTTCAATATATAATAAAAAATGAGGACATTGTTGATATTTCATTATATCAATCTTTGATAAAAGTTTGTCATTCAGCAACAAAAGAATCAAAAAATAGTTATATTTTTACTGTTAAAGAATTATCAAATAAATCATGTATTGTTACAATAAAAATTAATTTTTATGACACATTACTTGAATCATTCGCAGTCGAATTACCTTTTTATTTTAAAATAATTGATAGATATATCGGGAATGATAATTATTTTGAATTTCGCGGTATTGATTTAAATGATATTTGGTTATGTGGACAACCAAATTTATTTGATTCAACAAATAACATATCAATTAATGATAAGGAATATTTAATAATTGATAAGTTTAAATATGAAGACAAAACAATATTAAGATTGAATGAAAACCCAGGAATAGATAGATTAGCTGAATGCAAAATATTTAATACAGAGCAAGAAAAAATTTTAAAGTTAACACCAATACCTTTTTTAAATTTTCATTCAAAATTAAAATCATATAAACAATATAATCAAGAATCATATTCTCAAGAATTATTAGCTAAATTTAATAATCCAAATATTATTGATTTATTTAACATATATATAAGTGTAAATAATTTACCATATATTACGGATACAAATAATATTGATGATATTGATAATATTGAAATTCCCGATTATAATACTGAATTATGTCTAAATATGTTATTTAATTCAATAGGACAAACATCATATTTAACACCAAATATTTTAAGTATTGATAAAAGATTTTATGAACAAAATGGTAATTTAGATAATGAAAAACTTGATAAGGATTTATTAAGATATAATTGGTTTTTAATTAAAAGTGAATGTCCAGATTATTTGAAAAATAATATAACAGAATTAAGATTTTTCACAGAAATACCAAAAATAACTTCATCAATAATAAAAACAACTGATGATTATTGTGAAACAATATTTTTGGGGGTTAAATATCAATTACCAATAAAATACACAAATTATTCTTTTGCTGTATATCTTACATGTAATAATAAAGATGATATAACAATTGGATATACATTTGATGTTAATGATAATAATAAAACAATTTATTTGGTTATAAATAAATATTTGGATTTTATTGATTTGATTCGCAACATAAATGGGGATGAATTATTATTAGATTTAAGTTTTTTCTATAGCATAAATGATTCCTTTAATTCAATTTCAGAATATGTTGGTGATTTTAAAACATCATCATTAAAATTATGTACACCATTTGAAATAAATGAAAACATAGTATTTGAAGGAAAAACATTAAATGATTGGAAAACTGAATCAAATGGAATACAATATATTGCATTAAGATTAAATTTAACTTCTGATGATAAAATAAATGATTTACGCGAAATTTTCAAAATAGGAATTGATAATAAATTTTATGTTTATTCTTCAGCAATATATAATGGAATAAAATATGATTATAAATCATTAGAAATAACAGTAATAGGTTTAGTATATATTGAAAAAGATTATTTATGGTGCACTGATATTTTAATTGATTTTTTCAACACAGACACAATATTTTTACAAAAAATAAATAATATTGGAATAATTGAAATTATTGAAGTAAATAAAGCAGAATTAAGTTTCCAAGATATTCCAAACAATATAAATAATATTTTCGGAAATTATTTAAAATCAACATTAATAAATGGTATCGAATATCAATTAATTTTACCTGATAAACAATTGTCGGTAAAGAAAAGTTATTTTGAAATAGTTCAAAAAGTTGTTGAAAATACAATTGGTGAAAAAACAATGACAAAAGATATTTTCTTATTTAATGATACAGAATATACACAAACAAAAGAACAATTAATTGAATTATTTGATGGTACAAATGATGATACAATATATGATTCAAAAATAACATTATTTGATAGAAATCAAATTTGGTATGTTTTACAACAAATATTTATAACAGAACTAAAATTTAAAGGTTCATCAAATCAATTAGTTCGTAATTATATAAATAAGTTTATGATAACAAATTTATATGATTATTCAAAAAATAATTTTATTAAAATAAATAATACAGATAATGTTGATAAATTTATTGATTTAAAAGTAATCGATATAGATAAAAACGTATGTATTTGGAATTTATCAGATAAAAATATGTTGGTTTTATTCAATAGATTTAAAACAGCATATTCGCCATATATGGAATTATCTGAAAATGAAAAAGATTTCCAATTAACAAAATATAAAAAACATAATACACTATTCAATATTTATGATATTAATTTTGGTGGTACAGGAATATCAGCAACAGGGTTATGGAATGAAGTACAAGGAAATTTAGTTTCATCATTATTTTGTAAAGAAGATGATATTATTTTAAAAATTGATTATATTTCTCAAGTTGATTATAAAAAAATATTTATAAAAAACATAAATATTGATGATATAATAATAACGAATAATAATTATTCATATATTGAAAAAATTGATAAAAACATAAATGAATATATATTTGACAAATATGTTGATTATCTATTAAATAATTTTTATTATCTTGATTCAATAACAAATGAATATAATCAAAAAATAGAGTATTTAATTGATTCAAAAAATAATTATTTAATTAATTTTAAACCTGTGTCAACTTATGTTCAGAATTTTACGAAATTAAATATAATTTTTAAAAGAAAATAAAATATTATGGCTATCGAAACATTAAAGAAAATAGGTTTCACAAATATTGAACAATTTGTTGAAGATATAAATAGGAATTTTGCTGTTGTTCAAAGTTCACCATTATATAAGGGTGTTCCAGGAAAAACAGGTAAAGGTGTTCCAGGATTAGCAGGTTCAAGAGGAATAAAATTTTTATTTATCAATTATTTGAATTTTACAACACAATTCCCTACGGAATTAACAAATATTTCTCAAATTAATTTATCATATCTTAATTCAAAAGCTGGTGGAAGTTTTCCAATAAAAAGAAAACTTCTTAGTGCTTTAGGAATTAATGAATTTGTTGATAAAGATGTTGTTGTTTTATCAAATTCATTTATGTTAAGTTATGATTTTATAACTGAACAATTTATTGATACAGGATTAGCATTTAATTCAGGTTCAAATTTAACATCAACTATTGAACAACAAGTTGAATTTGTTGTTAATCAAAAACTTTCAGCAAATTCAGCATTAAATAGTTTAGGAACTATTTTTGAAATAAATAAATCTTATTCAAAAAATATACCAACAAATTCATTATTACCAATTCAAAATTTAGGTAAATCAGCATATATACCTTATTATGATGGTATTGGATTACCATTATCATCAGAAGTATCAACACATAAATATTGGGGATTTCCTGATTCTAAATTTAGTAAATTAAATGATGGAACTATGATTTTTGGTTCCGTGAAAAGATATATTGAATTAATTGAAGCAACATTAGATAATAATAATAATTTAAACAGTAATTATTCTCCAGGTGTTGGGAATATACCAGCATTAGTTATTTTACAAAATACTCCAAATGCTGGAATTCTTTTTGGCAATAAGACAAGTGATAATTTAAAATCATTTGGAAGCATGTATAAGGATTCTGAAGGTAATGTTATAATTAAATCTGATTCAGGTATAATAACATCACAATTTTCAAAATTAAAAATACACCGAACAGGTTTATGGTTTGATAAGAAAGTTTTTTTTGGAAATGATTTATCTGTTGGTGAAAATTTAATACTTGGTGGAAATATTTCAAACAAGTATTTTAGAACAGCTCAATATACTTCAACACAAACAGCTGAACTATTAGAAATTGGTTCAACCGTATTCGGGGCTAAAACAAATATAAAATCAGATTTAATATTAGATAAATATAAATCAAGAGTATTGGTTACCGATGCTTTAGGTGATTTATCAAAATTATATAATCTTGAAACAGTTAATGTTCCAGATTACCCACTATATTCAGGTCCAAATGCACAACCAACAATAGACAGAAGATTTAATGTAATACCATCTTCAAATTATCCTGCTTCAGGCAATCAGTCTTATGGTATTTTAACATCAAAATATTTGGCATATTTATATGATAAAATTAATGCAATAACAGCAAAAATACAAAATGACTATTATCCGATTTCAGATATTTTTAAAATAAATGTAGCAAATAGGCGAATTACTATTGGAGATAATATTTCTAATACAACAATTAATGGTAATTTAACAGTAAAAGCTAATACTAATTATATTGAAAGCCAAACAGGTGATAATATTCCAGCAGGATTAATAAGATTTGAAGCATTAGGTACTGATAATACGGGTAATGATGGTGGTGGAGCAATCGAATTTGAAGCAAATAATTTAATTAATTTAAAATCAACATATATAAAACTGGATTCAGATTCAATACTAACAAAAATAAATAGTAAAATATTAACAACAAATAATTATGGTATAATAACAGGCGAAACAGCATCAACAGCATTTAATAAAGCTTTTGGTACAGGAAATGCAGAGGTTGCTCGTGGTGACCATAATCATAGTGGAACTTATGAACCCGTAATATCAACAAAAGGAGACGCATTTAATAAAGCTTTTGGCACAGGAAATACAGATGTTGCTCGTGGTGACCATAATCATAGTGGAACTTATGAACCCGCAATAACTAAATTAACAGCATTTAATCAAAATTTTGGTACAGGAAATACAGATGTTGCTCGTGGTGACCATAATCATAGTGAAGCTTATGCTTTAATAAATGATGTTCCTGTTGGATGTATACAAATATGGCCTGGTCCATATACAACAATACCTTCAAATTGGCATCTTTGTGATGGTACGCGATATTTGATTGCAAATAATCCAACATTATTTGCTAATTTAGGTGGTGCATCTTCACCATATTTTAAAGACACAACAAATTTCAGCATACCTAATTTAATGCCTTCACAAAATATAATACAAGCAGGATTATTAAATTATGGTATTATTAATTATAACACTCCAAATGGGTATGTAATCGGTGAAATTCTTATAGCTAATACATCTGGTGCTTATGGTGAATTTACTGTTGATTCTGTATCTCCATTACTTATAAGTCCAAAGCAACATAAATGTACAGGATTCCAGGTAGGACAACAAATTCAACTAACAGGTGGTAGTGGTACTGGTGTTACTCTTGTTGTTAACGAAGCATATCGTGTTGGCGGTAGTGGTGGTGAATCAAAACATTTATTAACAGCAGCTGAAACACCACTTCCATCACATAATCATAGTTATACATATACAATTCCTGCAACAAGAGAAGCAGATAATGGAACTTATGATGCAGGGGTAACAGGAACACAATCCGCAACAACAACAGACTCATCAGATACTCGTACAATACAATCACATAATAATATGCCACCATATTTAGCAATGAATTATATAATCAAAATAAGTAATTTATAATGATAAAACTTGATGATAAAAATATTCTGATTTCTGAAGATACTGTTTTGTATCTTCAGAAACCCATACTTATTTTTGATATAAATAATTTGAATTTAGTTACTTCATTAAATGAAGACAAATATTTTCAGATTCTTTATAGTCATAGTTATGATAAAACAAATTATTCTGATTTTAAATCAAAAGAAAATTATAATAATCCTGACCAAATAGATATACCTGTTTATGTAGCAATACATTTTAAGAAAATTATTCCGACAGATTTACAAAAAGTTATTTCAATTCACCAAACAAAAAATGTTAATTCTACTTTACATCAAATAAAAATAGAAGATTTACAATATAATTCAATAAGTATTAATTTACAACTTGAAGATGAATGTAAATTTGAAACACTGTATAATGTAATTAATCAATTTCCAAGATGGAATTTTTATGATGGACAACAAGTTGCCGTTAATCGTTGGTTAAATCAAATAAATGCTATTTCTGAAATGTATGGACATACATGTATTTATTTTAAAACTGAACCAGTTGAAACTAAATCAGAGCATACTTTTAAAAATCATGTTTTTCGTAATGTTACCAATATTAAAAAATTACATATACTTACTCCTGGAAATGAATTACCACATGATAGAGTTGTTTATTCTGATTGGGATATGCCATTACAAGATGATTTTATAATACATATTATAAAAGATAAATTTGAACAAGCTTTTGGTGAATTCAAAATTCCAATTGAAAAAGATTATTTATATTTACCAATAATAAATAAATTATTTAGAGTATCAGCATCTCAGCCTAAAAATGGTTTTATGAGTAAGGTTGGATGGTGGGAAGTTTTTCTTGCTAAATTTGAAGAAGATGAATGCGTTACAATAAATGATGAATTAAAAACAGCAATGGAAAGTTTTGAAGATTTTGATATTGCAATGGATGCAATTGATACTCTTGATGATACTTTAAAATCAGAATTATTTAATGAATTGAATGGATTTAATAACAGTAGTTTAATGACTGTTGAAAAAATTGCTGAAAAAACAATTGACGAGAAAAAACAGGTAACTCAAAATTTCACAAATAAATTAGTTGATTCAACACATTATGTTTCATTAAAAGAAACAGAAGCAATAAGAGAATCTTATAACAATAGATTAAAAATAATATCAATTAATCCAGATAGTTCATTGCACCCAATTTCAATGTATGATAATTCAACAATAGATAAAAGAATTGTTGCAATGCAATATAATTTAATTGATTATGTTTCAAAAAACAAATTATCAATAGTTGTTTCAAAAAATTTAAAATTATCTTTCAATTATGTATATTTGAATAATTTTGTTGGTGAAATATTTGATTTATTATCAATTTCCGGAAATTTATCAATATTTACAGTAAAAAGTAATAGAAATAAATTAGAAATAATTGATAACCGAGTAAATAAAACAATAGTTATCGATTATACATTAAAATTAAAAGAATTATATAATATTGTTTTGGATTATGATTTACTTTTGAAACAATTATCTATAAAAATTTTCTCGTTACAAAATAATGAAAAAACATTAGATTATCAAAACATATATATAATTACAGAAGCTACAATAACACAATTTGAAATAGGTTTTATTCATTTATTTGGAGGCAATTTTTATTCAAATGATATTACATTAAATATTAATGATAAAAATATCATGAAAGATTATGTTAATCCATTACTTGTAATGAAACAATTTTAATAATAATTTAAAAATAATTTATAATAATATGGGAAATTCAAATCCAAAAAGTTATAATAATCCTGCGGCGTGGGATGAAATAGAATCAAAAGACCAAAAAACAAGAATATTGAAAATTGAAGAAAATCTTTATGCTGAAGATGAAGAGACATTAGAAATATCTGAAAGTGAAGAAATTTTCAAAGAAAATAATTCTGAAGATTTTTCAGAAGTATTACAACTAACAGCATATAATGATGGAGCTTTAGCAAATGAAAGAAATTCTGATTTTGTAATTGCAGAATATACTGAAATAAATACGGTTGAATTAGAAAAAAGACATCAACTTGAAGCTCAAAAATTTGTTTCGAAAATAACTAAATTTGTTCTTGAATTTAATGATATTGTTTTAAATGAAGAGCATAAAAATTATATTAAACAAATTGGAAAATTCCAATTACAACATTTAAGTGATTTACTTTACATGGTTTCAGTAAATAAACTAATGTTGAATAATATAATTGCCAGAGTAAATGCAACACAAGCTGAAGATTATGCAATTATTAATTCATATAATAATTTGGCAAATCAACATTTAAAATTGATAAAGGAATTAACTAATACATATAAATCAATACCACAAGTAATGAAAAAAATGCGTGCTGATATTATTTGTAATCAAGAACTTGAAGAAAATACGGCAGATGAAGAATTAATAACTTCAGAATATGGGGATTCACAATTCAATAACGGAAAACAACTTCTTAAAAACATATTGGAAAAAAAGAACAAAAAAATCGAACAAAATAATCAGCAATAAATAAATTATTAAAAATATTAAAAATTAAAATTATGGATATTAAATTAAGACAAATCCTATCAAAATCTGCGGGAACTTATTTTATCGTAACTGATAATTCACAAGTTGCTACGATTGAAGCAGAATCAAAAATGCGATTACTGTTTATCAATGTTGAAAAAGGTCCAGTAAATATGCTCTTTAAATTTGCTAAGGGAGATGTATCTGGGTTTGTATCTATTTTTGGACGTGGAACACGTTTACAAGAAAAGAAAGGAAATTTTTCAATTTCTAGTTGTTTAGAAGCTCTAACAGCAGGACCAATTGCAGTAATTAATTTACGCGCATTTACTTCAGCAGATACTTCAGGCATTATTGGATTAAATCCAAATAAATCAGTGGAAGATACAGCAACAGTAGAATATTCAAAATTATTTAATACAAATAATTTTTGGGTACCACAATCAAAAAATATTGTTAATTTACTTGACGGGAATCAAGTATTGAACTTTGGTAATGTTGGAACAACCGATATTTCAATTATTACAACAATTTCAACAAAAGATGATGTTTTAACATTAACAAATGAAGGTGAAAAATCACTTTTAAATTCATTATTAGAAATTGATGAATATCCCGCATTAGATTTTGATATGTTAGTTCAAGATACTTTTGTCAATGTATATATTTTTAAAAATACTTTTGGAGTTACAGCAAATACTAATCAATATTATGGTCATTTATTTAATGGTTCAGGTAATCTTGATTTAACTCGTATTTCCGAATTAATTAATATTCCGGAATCTGGTTTTGTAAGTAAAACAATTGGTTCATTAATTCCAAATCTTATATCTGAAAATTCAGTAAATATATCTATCGATAATTTACTTAATCAGAAATATATGGAAACAGGTGTAATATCTTTCATAAATGATGATTTATTTGAAGCCAATAATAAATTTTTATTAGATATTACAGGATATGAATTTTTTAATGGTACATCAACAAAAGTAACATTATCATCAAATTATTTATTATCACATGTTGTTCCTGGAACACTTACAACCACAAGTGTTACTTATCCAATGACGTTACCAACACAAAATGTTATTCCATCATCTTCAAATTTAATAACTTATGGTTGTGAAAAAGTTGATGAATATTCATTTAAAGGTTCTTTTGAACAAGGTTTACGTATTGGTGACTATATTCAAGGTGTTGATAATAAACTTGTTTTGATAAATTCAGTTGAAGCAAATATAATAAAAGCAATTGGAAATTCAACAACAGAAAAATATACTGAAGTAAAATATACTTGTTCAGGAAAAATAAAATTTACTGAAACTTTACATCCAGCTGTTGCTGAAGTTCCTGCATATACAACTAATCAATTAGTGAAAGTAAATTTATTTACAAAAGTTGGTTATGTTAAACCATTTAATCTTAGCGGATACACTCCAAGAAATGCACAATTTACTGATGGAAGTGCTTCAAAACAAAATGAAATTTTGGATATGATGAATTCATTAGGAATAACAAAAGGAATTAAAGCAACAAAAGGAATCAGATATGTTGTTGATTGTTTTAAATCATTTGTTGAACCTTCATATAAATATCAATTTGGTTCATTAATGGCTTCATTGGATGAAGGAAATAAATTTGTTCGTGCAATTATAAATGAACCATTTACAGAAGATTTACAAAATTCAACAAATCCATTATTTAAACAAAGTCCATCATCAAGTTTTGATTGGTCATACCTAATAGATGGTGGTAATAAAACATATTCAAGTAAATTATTAACAAAATTTGATTTAGGTGCTTATATGTGTTTCTTCTTTGGTCCTGGAAATATTGTTGGTTCAGTAACAAGACCACAAGCAGCATTAGTTTCAAATTTATTTTATACAAAAACCTATGCTTTTGATGTATTAGCTAATGCTTCAGGTTATGTTGATGGAATTTCAGAATTAGAAACTGTAATTGACGATACTGACAGAGCTTATTGTGAAAAGTTTGGATATAACCCTATCATTAATTTTAATGGTGGTAATACAATTTATCAAAATTTGACAGGACAAAAAGCAAGAACATCGTTGCAACAAATACATAATTCTGAATTGCTTGCATATATTAAAGAATCGTTATACAATCTTGCTAAATCTGAAGCATTTAAAAAAGGCAATTATGATGATTATTTACGTACTGAAGTTGAAACAACAAATTTTATGAATAGTTTGGTTCTTGCAGGTGCTGTTAAACCGAATATTATTGTTATTTGTAATGCTTCAAATAATACTCCTGAAATTGCAAAACAAAAAATTAAACTTGTACATATTGAATATACTGCTATTGATGCATTGGATAAAGTTGTATTTGATTTAAAAATCAATTAAAAATTATAAACATTATGAGAAATTTCTCTGAAGTAAATAATATTGAACTAACTGGAAAAGACCATCTTATTAATAAGATGGTCCAATCCACTGGTTTAGATAAAGCTAGAGTTGAAAAACTTTATGAAAATTTTGCAGCATCAAATAATGGTGATTTGAATAAAATAAATGAAAGTTTTACTGATTTTATTAATCCAACATCAAGAAATTTTAATTTTGATAATTTCAAGAAAATTATTATTGAATTATCAAATAAGATTATTGAACCTGCAAATAATACTGAATCACGTTATCGTATAACTGATGAAATGTTTAAAGCAATAGAATTAAATTGTGGTATTGCGGTAGATACACCAACACTTATTGAAATAATTTGTTTTGTTTTATTATTGAATGATAGAAACAAAACATTTGAAAAAGTTGTAGACAAAATTGGGTTTGGACAAAATACAAAACAATTATTTGAAAATGAAAAACTTGATTTTCAAAAAATTAATGTAAATAAATCCAACACAAAAGAAGTAAATTTAATAAACGCCAAAGAAAATAAACGTTTATTTGAAAGTTTACGTGAAATGTTGGCAAAAAATAATAAAAGTTGGGGATATACTTATCATTTAGATAATGCTTATTTAGCTATTGTTGAATATTTGGATAAAGAAATTGAAGAACTTGTAAATATTGATAATGTTTATACTGTCGAAGATAATTTTGAAATGGAATTATTGAAACAAATAATTGAAGGAAATCAATTAAATCCAATGTATAGAAGTGTTGATGTTTTACGTAAATTAATTCCAGATATTCAAACACTTGTTTTTGATTGTATGTTATTAATTCATGAACATATTGGTAGAAATCAATACACAATTCAAAATATCAATAGAAATACTTTCAATGATTATTTGGCTGTAACTAAAACATTATTTTCAGCAATATCTAGTTCAAAATTATCTTCAAAAGTTGCTATTTCTGAAGAACAATTAAAAAACTATCCACATGATGAAACAATAGAACCAGTTGCAAAAACCGAATATAATCAAATTTTCGATAATTTCATAATTGATTCAACAAAAGTTGATATTTATAATTATCCAATAAGAATAAATTCAGCTGTTGACATGTTGCATATAATTAAATCATGTGAAACTGAATTCAACTTACGTTTACGAAAAGTAATAAACAATTATTTTACAAAAACAATGAATTTATTAGCATCAACTGAAAAAAATCTTATTGAACAAAGAAAAACAAATAAATTTAAAAACAGTTATTGATATATAAATTATTGAATTGTAAAATAAAATAAAAACATAAAATATTATGGCAAAGACATCTTATCCGCATGTTACTAATTCAACTGCAGCAGTAAACAAATACGAAATTGCAGTTTCCAGTAATTTTAATGCACATTTTGTTCTGATGGGCAAATTGAAAGAAAAACTCGGAGATTATAGTGACCTTCGTGAATATATTAAATCTGTTACAGGTTTGTTTGTTGAAAAAGCAGGAAACACAACTGAAGCTGGTTATAAAACAACCAAATTCCGTTATGATTCAAACGAGAAAGAAACATTTTATGATGTTGAAGTTCAATTCTTTAATTTTCTTGACAATGAATCTCGTTTATTTATTTATAATAAAATGATTGCTTGGTCTCGTTTCAAATATAATCCATTAACAGGAGAAAAAAGTTTGAAAAAAGATTATGCTGATGCAGCTATTGTTGTTGAAAAATTCAATCGTGATGGAACAATTTATTGGCGTCGTATGGGTCATCATTTATTTCCAATGAATGATATTGATGACCAAGCAGCTGATTATACTAATCATGATATGCTTGAATTATCTGTAACATTTAATGCTGATTATGTTTCTGATGTTACAAATGACCCACGTTTAACATAAAAATTAAATGATTAAAAAAAGAAATAATTTAGTTGTGGAGGAAAAAAAAGAACAAAGTTCTGATTTTCCTCCTCAACTAATTGATAATAAAATAAAAACTTATAAAGATGAGGCTATATTGATATTGAATACTTTAGAAAAAACAGGAGTATTCATATATGATGAAAATAATTTTCCTGGAATGTATCTTAAAAATGGAAAACAAAATAATAGACTACCTGAAAGTTTAAAAACAATATTTATCAAAAAAAATAATGTAATAAATACAGAACAAATTAATATAGATGATAATAATCAAAATAATCAATTAAATAATTTGTTCCAACACTTTAAAAAATAATTAAATAATAATCTTATGGCAACTAATAAAGAAAAAAGAGAATTGGAAGCATTAGAAAAATTGGAAAATAATTCTAAAAATATTGAAACAACTATTTTACAAGAAGAAAATATTCAAAAAATAAACGCAAATATTATTGATGGGTATAAAATATTAGAAAGATGTGATATACCACAAGAAGGTATTTTATATCCTGAAAATTGGAATTTTGCATATCGTTGCCCAACAGCAAAAGAAGTTGCAGCATTTTCCACAATAGCTGAAAATGACCAACCAGCAATTGTAACAGCAATTGAAGATTTAATTCGTAAATGTTTTGTTATTTTTGATTCAGAAAATAATAATCAAATATCTTCAGGCCAAATAAATGATGCTCATCGTACTTTTTTCCTATTATTATTAAGAGAATTCTATTTGCCAGGAAGTCCAATTAATTATGATGTTATTTGTTCAATGCATAAAGAACAAATAAATATTGAATTAAATTCATCGAAATTAAAATATTCTGAATTAACTGAAAATTTATTATCGGCTTTTAATGGAAGAAAATTTTCATTAAGTATGCCTGGACTTGAAGATAAAATTGAATTTTTAATTCCAACAATTGAAATAACTTCAAGAATTTTCAAATACATTGTGAACACATATCGTAATAATCAAAATGACCGTGAAAATAAAGAAGATAAAATAGTTTACGATAAACAATTTTTACTTTTGGCACCATATTTATATGAAAGAGGAAATGAAACTGTTAAGGAATTGATTCAAAAATTTAAAAAAATTCAATCTGATGATAATAAATTTAAAGCATATATGGAAATTGCAGTTAAATTAAAATTAGATAATTTAGATTATATTGAAACAGTTTGTCCAGTTTGTGGGTCATTGGAGGAGACTCCAATACGATTTCCGGGAGGTTGGAAAAATATGTTTATTTCCAAAAAAGATACTACAGGATATTTCAATTGATAACATATTTATTGAACCTATATTTAATGATTATTATTCACAGGCTGATTTACTTTCATTTATTTATAAAAATTCAATAGTTGATTTAGAAAATTTTGCAAAATCATGTACTATTATTTCAATGAAAAGTTCAAATAATCAAAGTGAAATTGATAAAATGTCGTTTTGGTATTTCAATAATTATTTGATTAATTTTAACGAATTTCTTGATAAGGAAAATGGAACTACAAAAGGTGGGGAAGAAACTCAACAAGATTCAGCATCACAACAATTTCAATCATCAATGAATAATGCTAAATCACTTATGAAAAAACCAAGCATGAGTGGATTTAAAATGCCTAAAAAATAATATTAAAACAAAACATATATAAACTAATATCGGGATTAATATCCATTAAAATAATATTTTATGAAAAACTTAAATGAGGCAGGTATTGAGGATTTATTAAATATCAATAATGAAGATAAAAATTTAATTCCAGATATTAGTAATATTTTATCAAGTGGAAATCCAAATAGAAAAAAGAAAAAAGTATCTATTTTTGATGAAATACCTTCACAAGTAATTCCGGAAATTATTCCAGAACAAATAATTACACCTGATATTACAATTTCAGAACAAATACCTGAAATTGTAATATCTAAACCAATTGCTCAACAATATCAGGAAAAAGTTATTTCACAAATACGTGATTTTGATAAAATACAACAAATAAAACAACAAAGTATTCAAAGGTCACAACAAAAAAATAAAATTCAACAAATTCCTGAAGAAAATTTTCAAGAAATTAATGAAATAGTTAAAGAAGAACTTGAAATACTTATTGGCAAATCTTTACCTGAAAATATTAATTTTGTTGAACTTGAAGAACAAATAGAAACAGCTCTTAGTGAAATTCCAAATGGTTCTGAATTTAGTATTGCTGATTTGGATATTAAACCTGTTTTAGATAAAAAAGATAAATCAGGATATTTTAAAACAGTTGTTAATCTTAAGGGTGATAATTTTCCACAACAAATAAATAAAATTGCCGGATATGTTAAGGAAAAAACAAAAGGCTTAATATTTCCTAGAAAATGCGATACAAGAGTAATAGGGAATACAAATAAAACACAATTAAGAGGTTCAACATTAAAATTGGGTGCAGTAACAGTTGTTTTTAAACCTGATTTTGAAAAATTAAAAGTAAATAAAGGAACAAGAATAATGATTTCTATTCCTGAAAATTATGAATTAACAGGAAACCTATTAGTTTTTATTCAAGAATCAAGACATAAAAAAATACTTGAATTAACAAGTAAGGATTTTGAAAGTATTGAATTATTTAATCAATTTGTTGGCGATAGAATTGCTGAATATTATGTTTCTGGATATGATGTTATGATTAAAAAACTTGAATTAAGGAAAACAAATCAACCTTTAATGCAAGTTATTAATACAATAGTTGGAACACATGAATATAAAGCAAAACCATATTCTGATGATGAAAGTAATATATTTGCAGTAGATTTTATTTCAAAAAATGATAAAAATCAATGGTTATATATACAAATAATTGAAAATGATATTGTTGGAATGTATGATATTCTAGCTAAAAATACTGCTGATTCAAGTTGGGAATATCAAATTTCAAAAAATATTACTTTGGGGGTTTTATTGAAAAATTTCTATGAAATATTAGGTACTTGTTATAATCGTGATTGGTCAAAAGAATTAAATATTCAGGATGAAGATGATAATTTTTATTATTTATATGATAAATTAAAACATTATAAATTAAAACAAGCATTAATCATACTTAATGAAATTCGTACAGACCATCAAGAAATTGGAATGTTATTGAAAGAAACATTATCTAAAAAAGATACAGCAAAATCAATAAATGACAATTATGATTGCGAAGCTATTATTGGTAAATCAAATTATCTTGATTATTTCATACTATCGTTTTTAGCTATTCCTGTTGTTGGTGGTGATAAAAGAAAAGGTTCTGAATATATAACAACTGAACAATATTATGACAAATATAATGTTAAGGACAGAAGGGATTATGAAGAGCGAGAAAGAACAATTTTAGCAAAACAAGGAGAAGAAAGAAATTATAATTCCCGTTTATATATGTTCCAAATTGAATATAAGGTTGGTGAAAAAAAACATATTTATCGTGATTTAAGTTTTGAAAATCTTTGTGAATCAGTAGGATTACTTACAAGCGAAATAAAATTTCCAGTAACAAATTATTAAAAACATTAAAAACATTATGAAACAAGAAATAGGTGGTTATCTTAATTTGAATGAATCATTCAAAGAAGTATTTGGAAATATGAGTAATTTGAATGAAGGCAAAAAGAAAAAAACAATCAAGGATTTTTTCACAAAAGAAATTGAAGAAAAAATTAATTTCAATAAATTCAAAAAATATTGTGAAGAAGCTGAAAATAAAGCTGAAGATGAAGATTTAACTGATAATTTTGATTGGAAATGGGATTCTTTTATTGATGATATTGCTGAAAAACATGATAAAAAAGATGGTGATGCAACAGTACAAGGTATTTTGGCATATATTTCTAGTTTAAATGAAAACTTTATGATTAATTTGAATGAAGCTGTCAAGAAAAAAACAAAGAAAAAAGTAGTTGCAAAAGTAGTTGAAGAAGTTGCAAAAGAAATTCAAAAAGGTTCAGATTTTATTAAAAATTATAATAAAAATGAAGCTGAAAAATTAATTTCAAAAAATATTAAAGATGATTTACAAAAAATACTTGATACTCCGGCAGTATATGATACTGATTTTAATGAAGAAAATATAGTTGAATTTTGTATTGATATTATTGAACAATTAAAGAAAAATAAATTATTTACCGAATTTGAAATCACAACAGTTCAAGAATTAAGAACTCTTTATAATGTAATAAATACAACAACAAATAAAGTTTATAAAGAAACTTATAATGAAACAAGACCATCAAAAAAACGATACAATGATATAATAATTGATAAATATATTACACCATTTATCGTTGTTTGTTTAGAATTAAATAAAAATGAATTTTTCAAAGAATTTGTGAAATATTATAGAGAAACAGCATTAAATGATAAAATGTTGAAATCAATAAAATAAAACATATATGATAATTACACCAATAAATACAGACGGAAGAACCAAACTTCGAATGGCTTTAGAAAAAGTTACAAATAGTTTTTCAAAAAGAGGTATTGCTTTTGTATCTACAGCTCATTCAGAATATGTTGGTGAAGTTATTATAATTGTTACTGGCAAAAAAGGAACTGTTCAAAAAACAATAGTTATTATTTATAATCCATTAACACAATATTGGGAAGGATTTAATGATGGATATAAATTTGAAATGGATTCATTGTCAGAACTTTCAACTATTGTTAAATCAAAAATTCAAAATCTTTCAGCATTATTATTGAAGGTTTAAAAATATGCAAGCAAGACAACAGACACAAACAGAAATGGGATTATCATCAGTAACTTCAATGTTATATGATATGTCCAATAATACCATAGAAGGCAATATAATTCTTGAATCTATTCAATCTAGATTTGATAAATTTGTTACTTCTATGGAAAAATCTGTTTTTTCTGTTTTGAATTCAGATTGGATAAATTCATATACAGTAACTAAAAATAAATCATTAGAAACTTTAATAAGTATTAAAGATAATCTTGAAGATATGTTTTATTGGTTTATAGATGAATCAAAAACAAAAAAACATATTCCCGAATCAATTCAAGTAGAATTAAACGAAACTGATAAAAATAAAAAAACTATTCCTGAATCAATTCCAAAAGAATTAGATAAAAAGAAAAAAGACGATAAAACTTCATTAAAAGAATTAAAAGAAAAATTCAAAGAAGCTAAAGAACAATTGAAAGGTTCTATTGATT
>JFJP01037291.1_pt1 | contig 45832 bp, 35 predicted proteins | sample 431651 | NCBI WGS metagenome assembly JFJP01 (sample SAMN02602958, study PRJNA72255) | Microbial mat metagenome, whole genome shotgun sequencing project. | biome: fresh water; feature: sink hole; material: water; isolation source: purple microbial (photo- and chemosynthetic) mats found in...
GATGGTCTCCAGGCACATAGAGATATATCGGCGCAGCCTTGGCCGAGGCGGCGTTTAGCTCGATGACCACCGGCTGCTCGTACACCAGCCAGGGGTCAGGTACCGCCTTGATATCGACCTCGCCGTAATACTCCGGCGGCCCCTCAATGACAATACCCACTTCAGCGGCAATCACAGCCGACGAAACACAACAGGTCAGAACTGCGGCGAACAGCACAGGAAATTTCATGGAGCGTCCTCCTCTCTTGTTCATCATCTTCGAAGGTAAAATTGCATCCCGGCCAGCCATTTCATGAAAAAGATCATTTGCCCCGCAAAGCGACGATCTCAGCCATACAACTGTCCCAGACAGCGACGAGCCGGTCAATATCATCATCAGTAGTCATGGGCGGCACCAGCATCATATTATGGAACGGCGTGATCAGCACATCCCGGTTGGCCAGATAGAGATGGGTGTAATAGATCAGCTGCCAGTCGAACTGCGCTTTGGCCTCCGAACCGTTGACCGGCAGATGCGGCATGAACTGCATCTCGCAGCGGGCCCCGCAGCGGGTGACGCTCCACGGCAGATCATGGCGCTTCAGGGCCACATCAAGACCATCCGAAATGCGCTCCTGGCCTGCGATCATCCGGGCAAATGCCCCCTCCGTCGCCACCTTCTCGAGGGTTGCCCGCATGGCCGCGATGGCAAAGGCGTTGCCGGAAAGTGTGCCGCCTATGCCCATCGGGTCGGCCACGCTCTTATGCCCGAAAGAGAGGTTGATCCTGTCGGCCATCTCGGCAGTGAAGCCGTACACCGCGACAGGGATACCGCCGGCGATCGATTTCCCGAGGGTGATGAAATCCGGCTGCAGGCCATGCATTGCGGTGTAGCCGCCCGGTCCGCTCGAGAAGGTGTGGGTTTCGTCGATAATCAGCAATGTCCCGTAACGGTTGCAGAGTTGCCGCATAGCCTCGAGATATCCCGGGGCCGGCAAAACCATACCACAGTTGGTCATCACCGGTTCAGCCAGGACACAGGCCACATCCCGGTGAGCCAGTTCTCGCTCCAATGCGTCCGGGTCGTTGAACTCGACCACCCTGGTCAGGGCGTCTTTGGGCAAGCCCGGGTTGATATCAAAGGGCGAGCGGAGTTCAAGCCTGCCGTCCTCTCCGATATGCGGCAGGGTTTCATCGACACTGCCGTGATAGCATTCGTTCATCACCAAGGTTTTCGGGCGGCCGGTCAGGGTGCGGCAGATCCTGATGACATAACGGTTGGCCTCAGTCGCCGTCATGGCCACCTGCCAGAAGGGCAGCCCGAAACGCCGGGCAAGATCCCGGCCTATCCACAGAGAATCCTCGGTCGGCAGCATAGTGGTGATGCCACGCCGTACCTGCCGGCAGACCGCCTCGGCCGTTGGTTCCGGCGAATGACCGAACATGGCACCGGTATCACCGAGACAAAAATCGATATAACAGTTGCCGTCAATATCGGTAATGCGATTGCCGGAAGCCGAATCGACAAAGAGAGGATGTGAGGTGCCCCAGTCGCCCATCCACGGCATCGGCACCCCGTTGAGCAGCATCTCCTGGGCGCTGGCAAAGGTCGCTCGCGACTTCGGTGTCCGCCGCAGGTAAAGTTCATCCTCACGGGCCCGCAGAACAGCGAGCTGTTCGTCCGTCACCCCGCGGTAGCTGGATTTCATATCGGTTATCATTACGGTCTCCTACCGGGAACCTTGGGCAATTGTGCCTCCGCCACTCCCGCCTGCGCGGCCATGACGAGAGTATTCAAGATTCCCTACAGATTGATTTTGTCAAAAGAATTGTGAAACACCAAACACAGCGTATGGCAAATGATATTCCTGTTTTGAAACTTTTTCAAATTATCCTGATGCGTTTCTATTATTCACGCGAATCCCCATCCAGTTTTCCTCCCGGAAAGGTTTGCAACGCAGTCTGCGGACTTCAGGGTAGACGCAGGCGAACCAATCGGGTGAGCAGGAACCATGCACAAATTGTGAAGGTGGAGGCAGCCACGCCCAGCCAGCCAAGTGTGTTGATCTTGTCCGGCCAGTCGAGCGAAATCGCCCACATTGCAGCGGCTCCAGTAATAAAGAAGATAAAGACCATGAAGGCCGAGGCAGCGCCGACATCCGTATCAACCTGTTCCAGTATCAGGTTATTGCCGGGGGGGCGAGTGAAGGAGAAACTGAAGGTGAAGAGCCACATGGGCAGCGCTATTCGCCACGGAAGCGGCAGCCAGTGCGTGGTCATCAACGTGGCCGAGCAGATCATACCGAGATAACCGATCGGCAGCAGCCGCATCAGCGGAACATGCTTGACACTCCGGGAAAATGCTATCGGCGCCACCATGAAGGCGAAGGAATTCAGGGCAAAAAAATAGCCGTACTGCCGTTCGCTGTAGCCGAGCTGGGTGATATAAATGTCGGCGGAGGCCGCGATAAAAGCAAAAAACGGGATGCCCATAACGGCATAGGTCAGGGCCAGGAGAATATAACGCGAATTCCGAAACAGACGGAGATAACCGAAAACCGCCCGGGACAGGGGTTCGCTTGAAGGACTCGGCAGCGACTCCTCCATGCGCAGGACACCAACCAGGGTTACAGCGCCCATCAAGGCCTGAACCAGAAAAACCAGGCGCCAGGAAGACAGCTCGATGATCCAGCCGCCAATGACTGGCGCAAGCATCGGGGCTGCCGCCACGATTATACCGATCTGGATAAAAATCCGTTGCCTGAGCTGACCGTCAAAACGATCTTTACAGATGGCCAGGGCAATGGCGGAGGCCGAAGCAGCCCCCGCGCCCTGCAGGGTCCGGGCCAGGATCATCACCTCGACACTGCCAGCCAGTGCACAGAAAAGGCTGGCAAGCACGTAGAGGCTTATCCCTGCCAAGAGCGGCGGGCGTCTTCCAAAGCGGTCCGACAATGGCCCGTAGATCAGCAGGAAACAGCAATACGTGAAAAAGAAACAGACCAGGGTCAGGTTGACAGTCGCCAGAGGCTCATGCCATTGTTCGACCAGCAGGGGAATGGCTGCCAGATACATGTCAGTCGACAGTGGCGGGAAAGCCGAAAGCAGGGCCAGGAGCCCGATCAATTTTTTCATTTCACACCGTCCGGAACAGGCCTGTCAGAGCCCTGACCAGACACTCGCATTTTCAGCTTCTCTTTTCGCTCAATGCCCCTGGCCGATCGAATGCTGCAGCAGTTCTTCAAGCGTTGCATACTCAAGAGAGGCCTCATGGGTCGCCATGAGATCCACGGCAGGGGCCATGCCATTTTCGAGAGCCTCCTTCCAGCGGGGCGCACACAGGCACCACCTGTCTCCAGGCTCCAGGCCGGGAAAACCATACATCGGCATCGGCGTGGAAAGATCGTTCCCCCTGCTCTTTGAAAATTCGAGGAATTCTTCAGATACGACGACACAGACACCATGAACGCCGACATCACCCTCAATGACTTCGCAGCTGCCGTCGCGCGTAAAGCCCGTCAACGGCTCCATACTACAGATTTCCAGAGGAGTTCCAAGTACATTCTTATGTTCAGTCATAACCATGCCACCACTGTATATTGAAAAACTTCCCGAGCTCCAGCATACTTTTTCTCAAAGCCGCTGCAACGCATCTTTTTGCAGGAAAAATATGATAATTTCTCTCATAGATATCCGGTTTCCTCACGGCTAACAAGCTCTTTCAGGAGCGAACCGGCTTTCAGAAATGCCGGCAAGCAACATAAAACACCTTCTCCGGGCCTCAGGGACAAAAAACGCTATTTTTAGATAATATCTATAAATTCATAAAGTTAGATGAGAAAAAAGACCCGACATGAACCCGACATGGCTTGGACATGTGGCCATTTGCAACCCTATCCCTCCTGATGTCCTCTATTTTTCCATCGAGTTGGGTTGTACAAAAAAGAACAAGGACGCAGTTCACGTTTAATCTTCACCACCTTGGAGGATCACAGATGAAAGCACTGAGAATGGCTCTTGTAACCTTAATGCTCACAGGATTATTTTCAACACAGGCCAGGGCCAATGACCACGCTGTCAATGGTCTGCTCATCGGCACAGCTGTCGGCGGCATGATGGGATATATTGTCGGCAACGAGATGGACAGAGGCCACTATGACAGAAGACCAATCCATCACCAGCCTGTTGTCTATATCCCTCCTCCGCCGCCGCCCCGATATATTCCCGACCGAGGATATTCCCGGCACGCCTACCGCTCCGATGAAGTCTGCCGCAAGACGGTAGTCGTCAGAGAACGGCATGGCCGATACCGTGAAACAGTCCGCACAGTATGCGAAGATAGAGACAACTGGCACCGCCCCCACTATCGGGGTGACAGATATAGAGATTATGACCGTTGGTAAATAGATTCTCCAAGGTGAAATGAAATGAAAAACTCACTACAGAAGGCCTTCGTTCTGGTGTGCATGACCCTTTGCTCCTGCGCCCCTGCAATTGCTGATGACTACTCTGCCGCATGGGATCGCCACAGAGAGCAGGGATACACTAGAGATTACAGGGAAAACGCCCATTATTCAGGAGACGACCGATGGTCATATGGTGACAACCGATGGCATGATCGTTATGAACGGAGGAATGGCCGATATGAACACAGGCAAGATCGGCGGGAAGACTCCCGCGACCGGCGCGATGACCGCCGGAACAATCGACATGATCAGCGCGACAGATATCAAGCCAATTCACGGGACTGCACAGGCTGGGATTATACCTTCAATCGTCCATGCGCCCCGGGGACAATAAATCGAGACTGCCGCAATGGCTGCGATGGCAGGATGTATTGAGTGGCATGCTTTTGGAGGGCAGTCGGCCGGAGCACCCTGAAAAAGATACAACCCTGCAGATAATTTTCTCTGCAGGGTTGTATCCCGAGACAGATATTGACTCAACTTCGAATTGGCACTTTCTTCCATACCGAGGCCGATATTTCCGGGTTTTCGGGTCGAAATTTGAGCTGCAGACCTTTGAGGAAATTCCGCAATATCTGGTCCTTGCATGGCCTGTAGTGTTTATGCCCGGGTTTACGGAAGAAAGCGCTTAACTCATGCTGGCTCACCGGCAGATCGGCACGTCCCATGATCTCAAGGATCTCCTCGCTTTTCAGGTCCAAGGCAATTTTCAATTTCCGGAATACTATATTGTTAGTCAGACGCTTTTCCGGTTCCGGCTGCGGTCCCGCCTGTCGCCCCCGCCGCTGGTTAATCAGGCCATTGAGGAAAATGGCCAGCTGGCTGTCGCTGCAGTGCTGGCAGGCCGGGTCATCATCTTTTTTCAGCCAATCGCTTATCTGGCTGCGCGTCACCGGATAGTCCGCCGCGCCAAAAACCGCGATCATCTGGGTATCACTCAGGTCAAAACAGTAGCGGATACTGCGTAATATATCGTTATTATTCAATGGAATTTCCTGGCACGATGCTTTCCGAAAAGAGCACTACTGGCGTATTTCCGCAAAGACTGCCTGCGTAAGGCGCTGCAAGTCATCAGGACTCAGTTCTATTTCCAGCCCTCTCCTGCCGGCGCTGACATACACAGTTGGAAACTCCCGGGCGGAAGAGTCGATGATGGTCCGAAGTCGCTTCTTCTGCCCCAGAGGACTGACACCTCCCAACACATAGCCGGTGGAACGCTCGACATCAGCGGCAGCCGCCATGCCCGCTTTTTTAGCGCCGACAGCCTTGGCAATGAGTTTCATGCTCAGCATCGATGCAACCGGGACAATGCCGACCGCCATTTCCTTGTTCTCGAGACTCACGACCAAGGTCTTAAAGACCCTTGCCGCTGGCACTCCCAATTTATCAGCTGCCTCCAGACCATACGATTCACTCGCAGGTGAATGCTCATATTCGTGCACCGTATAGACGATTTTCGCCTTCCGGGCAAGGTGAATACCTGGCGTCATATGCTCTCTCGTGTTTCCAATGCCGTTTCCGGCAGCAGACAATTACGCTTGGGCAAACAATCATGAGGGACACGGTCATGGACCCTGTCCCTCATGCGGCGGTGTTTAGAACGTGTCGCCGAGCAGCGGAAGTTCCTTTTCCAAGGAAAAATACACCAGAAATACAGGATCATCATTTCCTTCATTGTATTTCCGGCGTTTAATCTTCTGAATCAGCTCGGGGTTATTCTCCTCCCGAACCTTCTGCAAAAACAGCCGCCGTCCTTTAGACACCCCTCCTTCCTCAATAAAAAGAAATGTGGCGGAAGGATTGGATTGCAGGTTGTGGTGGGTCAGGCGATCACGCATGATAAACGCCATTGTCCCTTCCTCGAGAAAATGCGGCCGGGAATAAACTGCGGCATCGACTTTCCCTTTACTATCAGCTGTAGCCAGCACCCCAACCCCTTTGGTATGCTCAAAATATTCTTTCAGTTTTTCCATTTCGTTCTCCTTTCTGGTGTGAGTCTTCACTCTGGCTCAACTATAGTAACCTCCCGGCAAAAGTAAAGTTTAGCCATCGACGCCCCAGGGAGAAAAGAGCTATATTATGCAGAAAGGGAGGGGGATCGAAATAATCCAGCAACTCACTACAACCATTACTGGCCATACTACTATCTTTCAAGCGACCTTGGCAGCAAGTTCCTTGCCGTAGGCTTGAGCAACCTTGATACCCCCATCGACCGAACTGGATTTCAACATCAGCGGTGTGCTGACCATATCCATATTGTAGATGTTTTTCATCGTATTGAAAATCCGCTCAGCTGCCTCACCGCTCCAGCCAAAGGAACCGAACGATCCACCGATCTTATTATTCAACTCGGCTCTTTCTGCAAGGAACAGAAAGGTCTTCATCCTGTCCATCATTGTGCCATGATAGGTGGAAGAGCCGAAAACATAGATATCAAAACCGGCAAGTTCAGTTTCACGCTTGATTTCTGCGGCATCTTTCAAGGTCACCTGCACTGCAGCAAATCGCAATCCCTCGGCGATAAGCTCGGCGATGTTTCTGGTTTCACCTGTACGGGTCGAGTAGACAATGAGTGCTTGAGACATTTGAAATTCTCCTTGAGTGAAATTTTTCTCAACACGTCAAATAGTTGCGGCGTTTCATTACAGTAGTACACGAAAAAAAAGCCGATCCGCATTTCAACATGATCACACCGTGATCAACTGTAAAAAGTCAGATCTGGTCTGACAAGTGATGTTTTTGAGTTTTGATCATTTCTGACAGACTCAAGCCCTACGCATTCCTTTTTATTCTACTTCCACGACACTCGGAGCCTGAAATACTGTTCCATGTATCAATATTTCATAAATCACCTCCGACGTAACCGATACAAACGATAGCATCAGTTCCAGCCAGATAAGTTGAACTGAAAGGCCACCCAATCCCTTAGAATGTTTTGCCAAAGTCTTCCGGGCCGGCGTACTGCGCCGCAGGCAGTATGGTCTGCCGTTTCAGTGTCACCGCTTGGCTCGCCGCACCTTGGCCCTTGGCGCGGTCAACCATACCGCTATTGAGATTGGCATCTTTTAGCCATATCAACTTCATTGCATTGTCATGGACAGAATCGATATCTTCTCTGAAACGAGGTTCTTTCCAAGGCAAACCGGACTGGCCAGACCATATACGATGTCGTCACCTGTCCACATTTACACACCATATCCTGTGACGAAGGTAAAAAGATAGCCTGACAGCAATGGAAAAACGTATGAGTTGGGTTTTTCCTGGGGACTGCACATGGTTACTCCTCTCTTTGAGCAGAGACATCCACCACTACCGAGAGTTCATGGATCCCCCCACCCATGACCACTCCTTTGACCGGTGACACATCACCATAGTCTCGCCCCCAGGCGACAGTTATATATGTTTCATTTGCCATAAGGTTGTTTGTCGGATCCAGATCCACCCAGCCAAAGTCGGGCACAAACACAGAAATCCAGGCATGTGATGCATCCGAGCCAACCAATTTTGGTTTTCCCGGTGGGGGAAGCGTTTCAAGATAGCCACTGACGTACCGTGCAGCTAGTCCAAGCGATCTCAAGCAACTGATAGCCACCAGGGCAAAATCCTGACAGACTCCCTTCCGGCTCATCAAAACATGCTCGACGGTCGTCTCAACATTGCTGGCTGATTTGTCATAGGCAAACTCTGTGTAGATTCGTCTCACCAGGTCTGCTGCTCCAGTGAGAACAGGAACGCCAAGGGGGAAGGACGGGGATGCATACTTGAGTGCTTCAGAAGAAAGGGAAACCAGAGGGCTTGCAAAAACAAACTGCTGCGCCTCAAGGTCCTGTGGTTCAGGGTGCGATGCCAGATGTTCAATCACCTTTTCCCAAGGCATTGTTGCCTCCGGAGAAGGAGTCAGCGGCCTTTTTGTCTTGACCAGGCTGCTTACCCTGATTGCGAGCTCATTGTGAGGATGCTGCACCATGAAAACATGGGCAATATTGCCAAAATAATCGGTTCGACTGTGGAGATATTGCGGCGTGGGTGTGATCACCAATTGACGTTCCAGTACTTCCTGAAAAGGAGTATCACGCGGATAGAGAAAGAGTTCATTCTGGGAAAGAGATGCCGGCAAAGAGTATTTATAACCGGTTCTGTGTGTGACACGGTAGATCATAAGGAGTGATTGCCGGCTATTGCATAATGTGGTGTGGAAGGCACTCGAGTCAAGAAATGGGCACTCACCTGTTCCGCAAAGTTTTTGAGCTGGGTCTCAATGGTCGTGAGAAAAGATGTGAGTGATTCAATGCCCGAAATCTCTTCTCCACACTGAATTGCCGATAAATCGAACAGGCGAACTGCAGTTTGCATTTCCAGAACCGTGCGTTCCTCTTTGCTTGCAAATCTCCGCTCATCCTGATGGGGAAGTTGCTCGACATGCCCAGCCAGTTGATTGAATTGAAAGGCGAGAGACTTCGGATTGCCTTCATCGGCAAGCAACAGGTCGAGAACAGGTGCCAGTTGAAACGATGACCTGTATCTCCCTCTATAGGTCATCAGGCTGTCGGAAACCTCGAGCAGGGCCTGGAGGGTATTATGGGAATCACTGCAGACCAGTGGAAGACCAACACGAATGAGCATGGCCTGATTCAAGGCTCGCTCGATCCTCCGGCCCATATCCATGAAATTCCATCCCAGGCCACGGGTCATGCTTTCCATCGCTAGTCCACTGAAAGAGCTGAGGGTGAATAACGTCTGATCCAGGAGATCCAGAGGCTCAACCCCCGCAGCTTCCCTGAAATTCTCCAGGCGATTGATTACTCGAATGGAGTCGATGGAAAGGCGGTCGCGAACATTGCGAGCAGTTTGTTGCACTCGCCGCAAAATGGAGACGATACTCTCTGCTCTGTCTTTACGATACAGGGTGTTTTGGAGATGTTTGTGCACTTCCAGAGAAAAGGAGATTCCAGTAGCACTCAGTTTTGGAATCATATTTTTTGCTTGCAGAATATTGAGTAAAAACTGCAATTCAGGCACTTCCTCCGGCTTTTCCTCCCCCGACAAACGTTTAAAAACAGGACGTAAAAGGCGTATCAATCCTTCTGCTCGTTCCAGATAGCGTCCCAGCCAGAGCAGATTGTCGGCAACTCGGTTTGGCAGGTCGCTGCTACGTTTAAATGCTGGAATGTCGGTAAGTCCAGCCATCATGCTGAATGGCTCAACCGGCTCGTCGGACAAGACCCATATATCTTTGCTCTGCTGCTTTTCTGGACAATCCGTCAGCAATATTGTTGTATCGGACGCTGTAATTGCCAGTCCACCCGGCATCACCGAAAAACCGTTTTCCGTAGCACAGGCAAAGATACGGATGATGGCGCTGCTCGCTGAGACCTCTTTGCCGTTCCAAGCTGGGATAGCAGCGGGTTCAATAGGATCGGATGCAAGATACTTTGCTGACGATGCGGCGAGTGCTGCATGCAGATCAAGGGTCTGATCGACACGGTCATGGCGGTTCATGGCTGAAGAAATATGCAATATATTCATATTGTTCAGTATATACTGAAGTCCTTCAGGGTGGCCTCCCCACCATGTTTGACGGTTCCCCAGCAGCAATTCTTCTCCCAGCAGTTCTCTGCACAAATCCGGCAGAAATGTACACAGGGCTGGTGTTTCTATGAATCCACTGCCAAGTGGATTCACTACGTCAATATTCTGCTCGCGACATACCTGAATGAGGCCGGCAACCCCGGATGAAGTTGCTCTCCGCAGAGCAAAAGGGTCACACTCATAATCACCTACCTGTCGAAAGATCGCTTCAACAGGTTCAAGGCCAGCCAGCTTTTTCAAAAACACCTTACCGTTACGGACCGTGAGATCCTGTCCTTCGACAAGAGGGTAGCCTAAATAACGCGAGAGGAGCGCATGTTCAAAATAGATTGGACTGTCCGGACCGGGGGTGAACAATACAATTCCGGCCTCGTCTTTGCGCAACGATGATCGCTTGATGAGTGCGTTGTGAAATGTTTGGAAAAAGGGTGCAAGGCGACGAATTTGGGTTTTCTGATAAAGTTCGGAAAAGAGACGGGACATGACAATCCTGTTCTCGAGAGCATAGCCTAATCCAGCAGGATTTGCCCCATGATCGGCCAGAACTTGAAACCGACCGTCTGAACTGCGATACATATCTACAGCATAAAAAGTGAGATAACGATTGCCCGGCGGAAGTATCCCATGACAGGAGTGGAGGAAGTTGGGATTGGCAAAAATGAGTTCAGAAGCTATCTTCCCCCCTTTCAGCAGGTTCTGAGGTCCGTAGGTGTCGGCAAGAATTTTTTCGAGCAAACTCGCCCGCTGTTTCACCGCGACCTCAATCCCGGCCCACTCCCGGGCGGAAACAGGAAGCGGGATCATATCGAGGGCCCAGGAAGTGGTCTGTTCCGTCAGATCATCAAAAGGATTTATCGTTGCACCATCTTCGTGACGCATACGCTTAGCCCGCTCGTGGTCTGACGCAAGAGTTGCCAGACCTCTTTTATCCAAGGTCTCAAGAAGTGATTGCCAGTGGGGGCGAGGGCAGGCAGGGGCGGAGAAAGGTTCACAGTAGGAACTTTCCGGACATGAAATTGCATCAAAAAGTGAGGGGATCTTCTTTTGAGATGCGATAGAACCGCTCAGGACATTGTCACTCATACATACTTGCCGATCAACTTTCCAGGCTATGGCAAAGGCGTGATTGCCTCCGCTGACGCCTGTTTACTTGGTTCATTTTCGCAAATCAAGGGTATACGGGAAAAATCGGTTATTCTCCTGCACGGTTACTGCCACCTGCTTATCCGGGGTGTGTCCGCCGGGAATAAACCTGGAATTGCGACGACCTTCAGCCTCGTAGGAATTTACCGGAAAGATTTCATAACTCCGTCCACCGGGATGGCCGACATAATAGGTACAGCCGCCAACAGCCCTGCTCGACCAGGTGTCAAAGAGATCGATCACCAGCGGAGCGTGGATACCAATAGTGGGATGCAGGCAGGATGGCGGCTGCCAGGCCCGATAACGGACCCCGGCCACAAAGACACCCTCTTCAAGTGTCGGTTTCAGCGGCACACGCCGACCATTGCAGTTCACTGTATATCGCTCTCCCGTCATTCCTGAGACTTTCACCTGCAGTCTTTCAACGGAAGAATCGACATAGCGGGCAGTCCCGCCACTTCCCGCCTCTTCACCCAAAACGTGCCAGGGCTCGAGGGCCTGACGCAGTTCAATTTCCATTCCCTGATACTGAACCTTACCATAAATCGGGAAACGAAATTCAAAATGCGGGTGGAAGAATTCCATCGAAAAGGGGTAACCGGCACGGTTCAGAATCTTCAGGACATCGACAAAATCATCTTTCACTATCTGGGGAAGCATGAAACGGTCATGCAGACTGCTGCCCCAGCGCACCAGTTCCTGGCGATAAGGGGTCTGCCAAAACCAGCTCACAAATGTTCGCAGAAGCAGCTGCTGGGCAAGACTCATGCGAGCATGCGGCGGCATTTCAAAAGCTCTGAATTCCAGCAGACCTAGGCGCCCGCTGGAGCTGTCCGGCGAATAGAGTTTGTCGATGCAGAATTCGGCGCGATGGGTGTTGCCGGAAACATCGACAAGCAGGTGGCGATAGAGTCTGTCGACGAGCCACGGCGGGCAGGGGATGTTTGCACCGGTCTGCCGGTCTTGTTCCGCAAAAGCGATCTCAAGCTCGTAGAGGCTGTCGTGTCGTGCCTCATCAATTCGCGGCTGTTGACTGGTCGGGCCCATAAAGAGGCCGGAAAAAAGAAACGACAGCGAGGGGTGGTTGTTCCAGAAGGTGATAAAACTGCGAAGCAGATCAGGACGACGCAAGAACGGGCTGTCTGCAGGTGTTGCTCCGCCAATGACAATATGATTGCCACCTCCCGTGCCGGTATGACGACCATCGAGCATGAATTTTTCAGTACCAAGCCGGGTTTCCCGGGCGAGGCGGTAAAGGGTGGTTGTGCACTCCACCATCTGTCGCCAGCTGTGCATCGGTTGGATATTGACCTCGATGACCCCGGGGTCCGGGGTCACCTTGAGACACTCCAATCGATAGTCGGAGGGCGGCGTGTACCCTTCAATAACGACAGGAAATCCAGTTTTCATGGCTGTACGTTCGATGCAGTGAACCAGCTCCAGATACCCCTCCAGGGAGGTGATCGGCGGCATGAAAACATAGAGACGTCCGTCACGGGGTTGCACACACAGGGCGGTCCGGATCAGCCAGGCGGCAGACTGCCCCATCACCGGCTCCGGATCATCTGCCGGCACGGGCTGCGGTTGAAGGGTGTCTCCGGTTTTTCCTGGAGTATCTGCATCAGAACGAGAGGAAACACTTTGCCGTTCATGCAGTTCCGGCAACTCCTCCCGGAACGCCATGGGGTCCATGGAATACTCCACATGCAGATCTTCCTCGGCCACCCATGGCAGGGAATCCAGGGGCAAGCGCAGTCCGGCCGGAGAATCGCCTGGCAGCAGATACATATGTTCGCTCTTGAATGTCCAGGGGCCACTTTTCCAGGAGCCGTACTGCAGAGGAAGGACATACCCGACAACAGCTCCGAGACCACGCTGGAAGGCGCGGACCATGCGCTGTCTTTCCTCTGGATCGTTCAGCTTCGGATCCGCAGGATTGATGTTGATGGGCAGTCTCTGCTCTTTCAGCAAATTGTGGAGAATATCCTCATAACTTTCCCGGATATACTCTTTGTTGACACCAAGGATATCGGTCAGCGACGTGATGAACTTTTCTGCCTCCTGGATACCAAAGCCGTAGTCCTTGGAAATATCAGCCAGCCATTGGGCATCGTTCCAGACCGGTTTGCCGTCTTTACGCCAGTAGCAGCCCAAAGCCCACCTGGGAAGTGACTCGCCGGGGTACCATTTTCCCTGACCGTAATGGAGGAACCCGCCAGGCCCCCATTCCTTCCACAATTTGACAATGAGTGCTTCGGCAAGGGTTAGTTTTTCCTCACCGAGTGCTTCAGTGTTCCACTGCGCACCCTCCATGTCATCAATGGAGACAAAGGTGGGTTCCCCGCCCATGCTGAGCCGCACATCCCCTGCTGCCAGTTCTTCATCAACCCTGTCGCCAAGTGTGACGATTTCCTGCCAGATCGGCTCAGGATACGGTCGGGTTGACCTCGGTGCCTCAAGAATACGCGTAACAGACATAACATGGCCAAACTCCACTTCACACGCATCAAGAGCCCCGGTAATAGGTGCCGCACTCTGCGGTTCAGGGGAACAGGCAAGGGGAATGTGACCTTCACCGGCAAAAAGACCGGAGGTCGGGTCCATTCCGATCCAGCCGGCCCCGGGAATATACACTTCTGTCCAGGCATGAAGATCGGTGAAATCCGCTTCCGGTCCGGATGGTCCGTCCAGGGATTTGACATCCTGCTTCAGTTGCACCAGGTAACCGGAGACAAATCGGGCAGCCAGTCCGAACGAGCGGAGGATATTGACCAGCAGCCAGGCGGAATCCCTACATGAGCCACTTTTAAGGGTGAGAGTCTGGTCACATGTCTGAACATTGGGCTCCAACCGAATAAGATAACTGATGTCCCTACTCAGTTTCATGTTCAACTCGACCAGGAAGTCGATGGTGCGTCTTGGCGTACAATTAACTTCAGTGACATATTGATTGAATGTCTTCCCCAGTCTTCGTTTGCTCAGGTAGGGGCGAAGCTCGTGCCGCAGTCTGCTCTCATAGGTAAAGGGAAATTTCTCGGCATGAGGTTCCAAGAAATAATCAAAAGGGTTGATGATGATCATGTCTGCGACCAGATCAACCTCGACATGGAACTCACGGGTTTTTTCCGGAAAAACGAGCCTGCCGAGGTAGTTGCTGAATGGATCCTGCTGCCAGTTGATGAAATGTTCAGCCGGAATCACCTGCATCGAGTAACTCAAAATGGGCGTCCTGCAATGGGGCGCTGGGCGTAAACGAACGATATGAGGGGCAAGATGTATTAACCGGTCGTACGTGTATGAGGTTTTATGGTGCAGCGCTATATGGATTCCCACGGGCAAGTCCTTAGTGAAATGATGCCATTATAACCTACTCGATGGCTTGGCCACTCTTCATCCTGGAATGGTGATCGTTCTGTCCATTGCCGAGAGAGTCCTTACTGCTCACTGAGAGTTGAACTCTTCAGAGGCCGAATGTTAAAAAACGTGGTGCCGATTTCACCGCCCAACTGATTGAGCTTGGTTTGCAAATCATCAAGAAACTCATGCAGACCCGCCTCGATTACTTCCTCAATATCGGTATATTCAAGATCTGCCATAAGGCGCCCCAGTCTCTTTTCGGCAGGATTAGTCGAAGCACCATTTGTAGAGCCGGTTATGCGATGCAGGCAGTCCTGGGCCTTTGAGAGGCAATGGTAAATAGACCTGGGGAAGAGTTTGTTGAAAATGAGAAAATTCGCAACATTTGTAGGGGTTATGCGGTGGAATTCTTTCCTGTACATTTCAAAGGCACTGGCCGATTTCAGCACCGATATCCACTGGATATTATCAATCGGGGTATTTACTAAATTCGCTTCCGGGAGCAGCATGAAATATTTAACATCGAGAATTCGCGATGTCTTGTCAGTGCGCTCGATCATCATCCCTATCCTGGCAAAATTCCAGGCTTCCCCATGGCTCATTGTAGAATCGAGCAAACCGGTAAAGAGGTGACTGCGCATCTTGACAATTTTAAAGAAACGATTCGGTTCCTGAATCGCCATTTTGATTGCTTCCTCCTTGATGAGCTCGAGATAAAAATTGTTCAAATGTTCCCACATTTCTGATGAGATTATTTCGCGAATGGAGCGGGCATTCTCTCTCGCCGCTGACACACAACTCAGGATAGAGTTGGAATATCCTCTATCAAAGGTAAGAAACCAGATGACATCTTCTTGGGTGTAAGCCTGTTCTTTTTTTTCATACAGTGCCTGATCACCTGTCGTCATAATAAGCGGCGACCACTGTTTGCTTTCCTCTGCCGGCATGTCCAGCAAGAGGTTGAGATTAACATCAATAAACCTGGCAACGTTTTCTGCCCGTTCAATATAACGACACATCCAGTAGATTGAGTTTGCGACACGGCTAAGCATTTCAATTCTCCTCACTCTGATCTGGTGACAATACCCACGTATCTTTGCTTCCCCCACCTTGTGATGAGTTGACGACGAGTGATCCTTTTTTCAGGGCTACCCGTGTTAATCCGCCAGGCTGCACATAGATATCTTCGCCAAATATCACGTAAGGTCTCAGGTCAACGTGGCGTCCTTCAAGATGGTCACCGACAATAGTGGGAACTCGAGAGAGCGAAATGGTTGGCTGTGCGATATAATTGCGGGGGTCAGCCGAGATTTTCTCGGCAAAAATCTTCCGCTCAGATTCGGTAGCGTGCGGGCCAATAAGCATGCCATAGCCGCCGGATTCGTTTGCCGCTTTCACTACGAGTTCATGCAGATGCTCAAGGACATACTTCCTGTCCGTTTCGTCCTGACAAATATAGGTGGGGACATTTGGCAGGATCGGGTCTTCACCGGTATAATACTTTATAATCTTTGGCACGTATGCGTAGACCACTTTATCATCGGCAATTCCGGTTCCCGGTGCATTGGCCAAGGCAAGTTTTCCAGCTTTGTATACCTCAATAAGTCCTTTCACTCCAAGGAGAGAATCGGGACGAAAAACCGCAGGATCAATAAAGTCGTCATCGATTCGTCGATAGAGTACGTCAACCCTCTTGAGTCCTTTTGTCGTGAGCATATGAACGTGTCCATCCGCGACGATAAGGTCTCGTCCTTCAACCAGCTCAACGCCCATCTGTTGCGATAGAAAGGAATGTTCAAAGTACGCACTGTTGTAAATGCCCGGGGTCAGCACTCCAATGGTTGGAGATTGCACCCCCTCCGGGGCGAGATATGCAAGCATATCCAACAGTTTAGCTGGATATTCATCCACTGCTCGAACTCTCGATTTCTCAAAAACATAGGGAAACGTGCGCTTGAGAACCTGCCTGTTCTCAAGAACATAGGATACACCTGAAGGGCAGCGCAAATTGTCTTCAAGTACGTAAAAACAGCCATCAGCCCCTCGAATAAGATCCGTGCCGGTCACGTGGCACCAGATCCTTTTAGGAGGAGTAAAACCCTCACACTGTTTTCGATAGGTTTTACTGCTAAGAATGAGATTTTCCGGCACTATCTTGTCTTTAAGAATCTTTTTACCATTATAGATGTCCTGCAGAAACTCATTGAGGGCAAAGATGCGCTGCTTGAGACCAGCTTCAATATGCTGCCAGTCTTTATTGGCAATAATTCGGGGAATCAGGTCGAAAGGAAATATTTTTTCTGTACCCTCATCTTGTCCGTAGACATTAAAGGTGATACCCATTTTCAAGAGAAGGGCTTCTGCTTCATTCTGGCGGAGCCTGAGATTTCCTTTCGGCAATGACTCGATTTTATCCACCAGCAACTGTACCCCCGGACGAGGAACGCCTTTCTCGTCGACCAGTTCGTCATAAAATCCTTCCGGGTCATAGGTTGTAAACGTTTCCATCAGCCTCACCTTTGTCTTTCTTGGAAGTATTTGTAATATTTTTCAACAAACTTACAAAAATGTCATTTTCTGGCCTGCATGCTTTGAAAAGCCGGTTTTCCTCCTGATGCTCTGCATCACTCCTTCAGAATGACAGTATCAGGTTTGCCGGGTCTCATCCTCAAGATTTTCAACGATAACTCTTTTGCTAGTGGGATAAACAGCTGGCCCAAACTGGTTGTAAACGGCCACATCCGCCGCATCCCGTCCATATCCCAACACCACATATCCTCCTCTTAGCTCAGTCTGGGTCGGATCGAAGGTATACCAACGACCAGCCACATAGGCCTCGAACCAGGCATGCATCTCCATGGGATACAGCCCATGGAGATAGCCAACAACCATGCGGGCCGGGATACTCAAACTGCGACAAAGAGTGATGCCAAGATGGGCGAGATCACGGCAGACGCCCCACTGTCTGGAATTCACCTCACTCGCTGAAACCGGGGCTTCGCTGCCACTCAACGCAAAACGGATGTTTGCCCTTACCCACGCTTCAATTGCCGCCACCTGATCATAGCCCCAGAGCTGCCCTGCTGTGATTTCTGCGGCCATCTGGCCAAAATGTTCCGATTCACAGTACCTGCTGGGGAGCAGATAACAGAGTACGGAGGAAGGCAGATTCTGTACCTCGATAAATGGACCTGCAGGTGCTCTGACCGTACTGTCCGGGACAGTCACGATGGCCCTGGTATGGACGGAAAAACTGCCCTCAGGCGCCACCATGCGTTGACATAAATTCCCAAAACTATCAGTAAACTCTGAGGGATGAATACAAGGCGAGAGTGAATACTCTTCGCTGGATACCCACTGCTGAGCACCACTCCGAGGTCGCAACATGAAAACAAAAGGTGTCGGCATCGTGATATCAAAAGTTAGATCACAACTCGTATGTAATTGCATAAGATCAGGAAACTTAAATAATTTTTTTAAAATATGAACGTGTCGGCTGGGCGTGCCACTCCTTAAAACCGAGCAATATTCATGTTGCGAAATTCATGCCAATAAACAAAACAATGAAGCAACAGGAGGGCATCTCAATTAAGCGTACTTTTCAAACTTTTGCCGCAGAACCTGGATGGCTTTGGTAGACCACCACGGTAATAAAGAGATGCCCTTCGGCGCGGTCTTCCTTTTGATAATAAACAGGCCGTAAGCCCAGTTCCAATTTCAGGCTGCGGAAGACCGCCTCCAGATCTGTGAGCATGGTATAGCTCTGCCACAGGATAGCTTCATCCCAGGTCAGACCGGTATTTTTTCACTGATTGCCTCCGGAATCAGGTCGATGCAGTAGTTCAAGAGAAAGCCAATACCCTGAATAAATACTATGGTACTACAAAACGTTTCCTAACAAATTGTCATGAAATCATTGGATTATTTAATGACAAATGGAGCCAAATGAAGTGCTTAGTTGTCAGGATTGTTAAACTTGGACCAAAACACCACAGGCCATGGTCTTTCCTTTTTTGCAGAACTTTTTGCACACTAGCCCGAAGACTGCCAAAGAAAATCTTTCTGTTGAAAATCAAGTCGAAAAGTTGAGCCAAAATTTAAGGAAAAAAACGCAGGGTAGAATTGATATATTAAATCAAATTATTGTATACCTAAATACATCATTTATTCTTTTGATGATATCACTTGATACGAAGGTTACTTACGCTGGTTATTTAAGGGCCTCAATTATATGCCGTGTTTGAGCAATATACGTATGCACAGGACTATGTCGCCGGCAAATCTTCTGGTCTGTTTGTGTTGCATTTTAACAATGGTAACGGCCCTCTCGGTCCCCTCCGGGTGGACTTCTGGTCTGGAACCAAGGGGGATGACAAAGTCGCTGACCCAGTACAAGGTGGACATTTGGCAGACCGAGCAGGGGCTACCGATTGATCTGGTGCATGCACTGTTGCAAACCCGGGACGGCTACCTTTGGGTTGGAACGGCGAGAGGACTGGCCCGGTTCGATGGAAAGCGCTTTACCACCTTTGAGGAGTCTGAGGTGCCGGAGGTGGCTACTCTGTCAATTTTTGGCTTCATGGAAGACACAGAGCAGACCCTCTGGATTGGCCACAGCAAAGGTGCAGTAGTATATCGCAATGGCGTTTTTAAGACGGCATTCGCAAGCGAAGTGACGGCCGGACAGCGGGTCTACGCGTTCGCCCAAGCTCCCGACGGGTCGGTCTGGGCGGCTACCGAGAATGGTCTGGTGCACTGGGACAAGGGCGTCATCAAGCTGTATCAGCAGACCGATGGCCTGCCCACCAATCGCCTGCGATCGCTAACCTTTGATCGTGCTGGCGTGCTGTGGATCGCCACTTCTGGCGGCGGGTTGGTGTCCTTTGCGGCGGGTCGGTTCCAGGTTCTGAACCCGGCGAACGGATTCCCTCACTTGCAAGTACGCTCTGTCCTTGCCGACCCGGACGGGAGTGTCTGGGCGGCCACTGCCGGAGGCGGTCTGGTCCATGTCAACCAGGGCCAGATCACAACCTATACCGTGGCAGACGGTCTTCCCACAGACCAACTCACGTCTCTGACGCTCGACACCCAAGGCTCGCTGTGGATCGGCACCTGGGGGGCAGGCGTCAGCCGGATGCACGGGGGAAAGTTCAGCTCCATCTCTACGGCAGGAGGGCTCACCGGAGACCAGATTTGGACAATCCTGAGTGATCGTGAGGGCAGTGTCTGGATCGGCACGTGGGTAGGTGGCCTGAACCGGATGAGCAATCGGAATTTCGAGGCTTTGGGTACTCCTGAGGGACTTTCCCACGACAACGTCCGAACCGTTCTCCATGCCCGCAACGGAGTGACCTGGGTGGCAACGGCGGGTGGCGGACTCAACCGCATTGAAGAGGGGCGCATCACCACTCTTACTCGCAAAGACGGCTTGCCGAGTGACGAAGTGTCCAGTCTGCTTGAGGATCGTGATGGTTCGTTGTGGGTCGGCAGCTACATCGGGGGAATCGCACGACTGCACCAGGGACAGATGCAAATCTTCGGTGTGGCTCAAGGACTCCCGACACCAGATATCCGCGTGATGTTCCAGGATAGCAAGGGAACAGTGTGGGCGGGCACCCAGTCGGGTCTCGCCAGGTTTAACGGACAAGGTTTCAGCGCCATACGCGATGCGGGTGCACCGCAAGATGTCACATCCATCATTCTGGAAGATCACAGCGGCACACTGTGGTTTGGCACCTCGGGCCAGGGCTTGTTCCGTTATCGCGACGGGGCTTTTTCGAAGCTGACCATAGCCGATGGTCTGGTGTCAAACTGGATCATGGCGCTCCATGAAGACGCCGACGACAACCTGTGGATCGGCACCAATGGCGAGGGCATGAACCGCCTGCGCAACGGCCGACTGGTGAGCATCCGCCCGGACGACGGGTTGTGGGATGGCATCGTCCAAACCATCCTGGAGGACAGTACCGGGCACTTCTGGATTACCTGTAACAGGGGCTTTTACCGGGTGGCGCGTGCTGACCTTATAGCTTTTACAGAGCAGCGGCTGGACAAGGTCAGTTCAACGACGTTTGGTCAAGGCGATGCACTGCGCAGCACCCTGTTTGCCGGAGGTGTCAAGCCTGCTGGGGCCATTGACCGTTCAGGGAAGATCTGGCTGCCCTCCAATAAAGGACTGGTCATCGTTGATCCCTTGCACCTGCCCAGCACAAGCAAACCGCCGATGGCTCGTCTGGAGAGTGTGTTGATCAATGGCAAAAGCAGCCCCGCAGGCACCGAAGTGCTGCTGCCACCGGGCTCGGTGCCTTTGACCATCCGCTACACAGCGATGACGCTGCTCCATGCGGATCTCGTCCGGTTCCGCTACCAGTTGGTCGGCATCACGCCGGAATGGGTTGACGCGGGTTCGAACCGGGAAATCTCTTTTCCTACCCTGCCCCATGGCAACTATCGTTTCCGGATCGCCGCATCCTTGAATGGCCAGCACTGGAGCGAGGCAGACGAAGGGCTGGTGATCTCCGTCCAGCCCCACTTTTATCAAACCCTGTGGTTTATGGTCATGGCATTTCTCATGACCGTGGTGGCTGTGGCAGCCCTGTTCAAGCTGCGTACCCGCGGTCTTCGGGTTCGGCAAGCCGAGATGGCGCAGTTGGTAGCGCAACGGACCGAAGAGTTACGGTTAGCCAATGAGAATCTCTCCCGACTGTCGTTCATGGATGCACTGACCGGGTTAGCCAACCGGCGCAGATTCAATGACGCACTGGACGAGGAGTGGCGTCGTGCCTGCCGCAACCAGACCGACCTTGCCTTGGTGATGGCCGATATTGATAATTTCAAGCTCTACAACGATACTCTGGGCCACCAGGAAGGCGACCACTGTCTGGCTGCGGTTGCCGGTGTGTTCCTTCAGGCGTCGGGGAGGGCGGGCGATCTTGCCGCCCGTTATGGCGGCGAGGAGATAGTATTTCTGATGCCAGGGGCAGACCACGCCGCGGCCGTTACCATGGCCGAAAGGTTACGCGCCGCTTGTGAGGCGCTGGCAATAACTCATCCCACTTCACCTGTCAGCCCGGTGGTGACCATCAGCCTGGGAGTAGCGTCCTGCATTCCTTCAGTTAAATCATCTGCCGAATTCCTGGTGGCACAAGCCGATTCAGCTCTCTACCGGGCAAAGGCGGCGGGCCGCAACCGGGTGTGCTGATGGCTTCATCATAACAGTGGCTTAACTGCGTGTCCATTTTTTGGGGCAGGATCAAGCAAAGCATTTGCCTGACAAGACTCTTTAATCAGTTATGTATGGTATGTATAAGGATAGTTGATGATCTTTATATGACTCATAAGATAAACCTGCTTGTATTAACACGTCCAAATTTTTCTTTTCAAGATTTCCCTTCAACATGACGCTGTTTGGTCTTATTGTAAGGCGAGTACGTTTTCAATCGCCGTTTCACCTGTCGCGAAAATAGGGGCAACTAGGTGCTGAGACACTATTTTTTTCCTGTTGCCTTGTGATGGCAAAGAGTAGTTATATACTGCCCAAGTGGATGAGTTCTTTTCCGCCCGCTCTCAATGAAACAATGGGAATGATGGAATCGGCAATTCCCGCCCATTACAAGGAGGATGTTGCTGTTTTTGGGAGATATATGAAACTGTCAATCATTCCTCGATTGAAGCCTTTCCCTTCCAGTACCAGTTCCCGAATGCATCATAATGGTCGAAAAAGGTCATTGCCGGGTGAGGTAGAAAATATAACCGGGTTTTTCCAAGGATACATTTTAGATGAAGAAAGCTATTTTTCTCAGCATTTCAGGAGTTTTAATCGTCGTTGGCGTCTTGGCCGGCATCAAGTTCCTGCAGATAAGAGCGATGATCGATCAAGGTAAGCAATTTGTTCCCCCACCGGAAGTCGTGACCGCCGCGCAGGTTACTGCCAGTTCCTGGGAGACGCTGCTCACCTCGGTCGGTTCTCTTGAAGCGGTGCAGGGAGTGACGATCACCAGCGAGATCACCGGCAAGGTGGCGGAGATCGCCTTTACCGCCGGCGATCAGGTCAATACCGGCAACCTGCTGGTCCAACAGGATATTGCTGTTGAACAGGCACAGCTCCGTGCTGCCGAGTCTGAAGCTGAACTGGCCCGTCTCGAGTATAACCGTGAAAACAAGCTGATTGGCAAGAGCATCATCCCCCAGGCCGACCTCGACAGAGCCCAGGCCAAACTCACCCAGGCCAAAGCCCAGGCAGACAACATCCGGGCGGTAATAGGACGAAAAACCATTCGTGCCCCCTTTGCCGGCCGCCTGGGAATCCGGCAGATAAACCTCGGCCAGGTGATCAACGACGGTCAGCCTATTGTCACCCTGCAGGCGCTCGATCCCATCTATGTCAACTTTTTTCTACCGCAGCAGGATCTGGCCAGGATCAGCACCGGGCTTCCGGTGCGGGTGACGACCGATGCCCTGCCTGATCAGATTTTCACCTGCGCCATTACCGCCATCAGCCCAGAGGTCGAGGCCGCCACCCGTAACGTCCGAGTGCAGGCGACGCTGGCCAATCCGGAAGAGAAGCTGCGTGGCGGAATGTATGTCAACGTAGCGGTTGTCCTGCCAGCTCAAAAAGAGGTGCAGACCATTCCTGCCACCGCCGTGCTCTATGCGCCATACAGCGACTCAGTCTTTGTTATCGAAGACAAGAAAGCGGAAAATGGTTCGCCAGCGGGACAGGTGGTTCGCCAGCAGTTCGTCAGGCTTGGCGAAAAGCGCGGTGATTTCGTGGCTGTGCTCTCCGGCTTGGAAGGCAGGGAAACAGTAGTCAGTACCGGGGCCTTCAAGCTTCGCAACGGCCAGGAGGTCAAGATCGACAACACCATTGCTCCAGAGTTTAAGCTGGCCCCGAAACCTGACGAGAATTGAATATGAAATTCACCGATATTTTCATCCGCCGTCCGGTCCTGGCTCTGGTCATCAGTTTCCTGATCATCATCGCCGGCCTGCAGGCCATAGGTTCTCTCAACGTCCGCCAGTTCCCGCGCAGCGATAATGCGGTTGTCACCGTCACGACCGCCTACGTGGGCGCCAGCGCTCAACTGGTGCGGGGCTTTATCACGACTCCGATGGAACGGGTTATCTCCGCAGCCGACGGCATCGAGTATCTGGAATCCGAGTCTAAACAGGGGCTTTCCACTATCCAGGCGCGACTGAAAATCAATTACGACCCGATCAAGGCCCTTTCGGAAATCAGCTCGAAGGTCGATCAGGTGCGCGGCGACCTGCCGCCGGAAGCCGAGGTGCCGATCATCAACGTCGAATCGGCCGACAGCCAGTTTGCCTCTGCCTATCTCAGTTTCACGTCCGATATTCTCAAGCAGAACGAAATCACCGATTATCTGGTACGGGTGGTCCAGCCGCGGCTCTCCGCCCTCGAGGGTGTGCAGCGGGCGGATATTCTTGGGGCACGGACTTTTGCCATGCGCATCTGGCTCAAGCCAGATCGGATGGCCGCCTTCAACATCAGCCCGGTGCTGGTGCGTGAGGCCCTTGCCGCCAATAATTTTCTGGCTGCGGTGGGCAGCACCAAGGGATCGTTGATTCAGGTCAATCTGACCGCCAACACCGATCTGCAATCGGTTGAAGAGTTCAGAAAACTGGTGATCCTGGAAAAAGACGGGGCTGTCATACGCTTGGATGATATAGCCAACGTGGTCCTGGGTGCCGAGAATTATGAGGCAGAGGTGCGGTTTTCCGGGAAGACGGCGGTATTCATGGGCATCTGGCCCCTGCCGAATGCCAACTCTCTGGATGTCATCAAGCGGGTGCGGGTTGAGATGGATGCCATCGATGCGCAACTCCCCGAGGGGCTTACCGGCCGGATCGCGTACGATGGAACCGCCTATATCGATAACGCCATCAAGGAGGTGATCAAGACCCTCAGCGAAACGCTGCTGATCGTTATCATCATTATCTTCCTGTTCCTCGGATCGATGAGGGCGGCGATCATTCCGGTCGTGGTGATTCCCCTGTCACTGATCGGCGCGGTGTTCCTCATGCAGGTGTTTGGCTTTACCATCAATCTGCTCACCCTGCTGGCCGTGGTGCTCTCGGTGGGTCTGGTGGTTGACGATGCCATCGTGGTCGTGGAGAATGTCGAGCGCCATCTCGGTGAAGGGCAATCGCCCATGCAGGCCGCCATCCTCGGCGCCAGGGAACTCGTGAGCCCGCTGATCTCCATGACCATCACCCTGGCAGCCGTCTATGCGCCGATCGGTCTGCAGGGTGGACTGACCGGATCGCTGTTTCGGGAATTTGCCTTCACCTTGGCCGGTGCGGTGGTCATTTCGGGCATCGTTGCCATGACCCTCTCACCAATGATGGCCTCCCGACTGCTGAAATCCGGCATGACAGAACGAGGCTTTGCCGGAAAAATCGAAAGGGATTTCAAGAAAATACGAAGCCTCTACGGCAGGATGCTTAACGCAACCCTCAACGCCCGGCCGGCGGTCTATCTGGTCTGGCTGCTGATTACCCTCTGCACCGTGCCCATGTTTACCATGTCGGCAAAAGAGTTGGCGCCGGCCGAGGACCAGGGCGTGATTTTCGGCATCCTCGACGCCGCAGCCAACTCGACCCTGGATCAGACCAGCAAGTATGCCAACGCCGTCAACGACGTCTTTCTCAGCGTGGAGGAAACGGAATTTGTCTTTCAGGTATCTTTTCCATCCTCCGGTTTTAGCGGCATGGTGGTCAAACCCTGGAATGAACGGGAGCGCAGCATTTTCCAGATCATGCCGGAGGTGCAGCAGAAACTCCATGGCATCACTGGGATCAGCATGTTCCCGGTTACGCCTCCTGCTCTGCCGGGTGGCGGGCAGTTCCCTGTGGAGTTCGTGCTGGCCTCCACCGCCGAGCCGGAACAAATTCTCAGCTTCGCCAAGCAGATCCAGTTTGCCGCGATGAAAAGCGGCATGTTTGCCTTCCCGCCACTGATAGATGTCAAGATCGATCAGCCTCAGTCCGAACTGGTCATTGACCGGGACAAGGTCGCCGATCTCGGACTCAATCTGCAGCAGGTGGGGGCTGACCTCGCTTCCATGGTGGGCGGCAATTATGTCAACCGCTTCAACATAGGTGGCCGCAGCTACAAGGTCATTCCGCAGATCCAGCGGATGGACCGGCTCAATCCCGACCAGCTGCGCAACATCTATGTCACCGGCGGCAGAGGCCAACTGGTGCCGCTCAGCACCATTGCCACGATCAAGGACAGTACCGTGCCGCGTTCGCTCAACCGATTTCAGCAGCTCAATGCGGTGAAGATCAGCGGGGTGGCGGTGCGCCCGCTGGATGAGGCCCTGCGCTTTCTCGAAGGCGAGGCGGCGAAGATTCTTCCAAAAGGATATGTTCTTGACTATACGGGAGAATCGCGCCAGCTGCGCACGGAGGGCAATGCCTTTGTCCAGGCCTTCGGTCTGGCGGTGATCCTCATCTTCCTGGTGTTGGCTGCCCAGTTCAACAGCTTTCGCGATCCCTTCGTCATTCTCGCCGGCTCGGTGCCGCTTGCGATGTTTGGCGCGATGATCTTCACTTTCCTGAAAATACCCGATCCCAATGTGCCTTTTTGGACCAACGGCTGGACCACCACCATGAACATCTATTCGCAGGTGGGTCTTGTCACCCTGGTGGGGCTGGTTGCAAAGAATGGCATACTTATTGTCGAGTTTGCCAACACCCTGCAGAGACAGGGACTGGCCAAGCGAGAGGCGGTATACCAGGCTGCGATTACCAGGCTGCGGCCAGTCATGATGACCACCGGCGCAACGATCGCCGGCCATTTCCCTCTTACCCTGGTTACCGGAGCTGGAGCGGCGGCCCGGAACTCCATCGGCCTGGTACTCGTCGGCGGCATGGCCATCGGCACCCTGTTTACCCTGTTTGTAATCCCGTCCATCTATATGCTGATTGCCAAAAATCATGCTCTGGACCGGACAACTGAGGAAGACTCTGCACCATTGCCAACAGCCGGCCGGTCTGAACCGACTATCTGAACCTGCGGAATAGAGTATGACGCTTCGCTATTTTCCAAGATTCTGTTACTGCCGCTCAGCAGCCTGCTGCTCTTGCTGCTGGTGGCCTAGCTGTGCCGCAAGCGGATGCCGAAGCGTGCGACCGAAAGTTTTCTGGGCGTTGTTTTCTGGTTGTTGCTGATCAAGGCATTGAGGCCGATTTCTATCAACGAATATTGATCTGCAAACGCCGTGATTGTATGGCGCGGGAAAATGTCGCCACAGGGCGCTAGATTGAAACACCATGATATCAGGCACCACCCTCAGTTGTTTCTCGTGGGTGGCGCCTTTTTTTCCTCCATGGATGGGTTATGTTGTCGGCGTCCGAGGACTTGCCATCATTGCATCGAATGCAAACCGATCATGTTTCCGTCCAGGTCGGCTACCAGGGCGATAAAGCCGTATTCACCGATGGAGAATTTTTCCTTGAAAATTTGGCCGCCCTGTTCCTTGGCTCGTGCCGCTTCAATTGCGCAGTCGTCGCAGGCGAAATAGACCAGGGTGCTGTTACCGCCGGAAGGGCAGCCTTCCATCTTCACCAGGGCACCCATTGCACCTGGGCCATTATCGAGCATGGGGAAAGTCCACATCTCCATGCCTTCGCTCGGCAACTCTACCAATTGCAGGTCCAGCATTTTTTCGTAAAAAGTTTTTGCTCGTGCCATATCCTGCACATAGATTTCAAACCAGACAACGGGATTGGTCTTCATTGCTTGCTCCTTTTCTGAGAATGATCTCGCAGCAGCTCTACAAACCACTGCACTTCGGCTTCGGTCCTTCCGAACCCCTTTTCAGGATAATAGCCATGGCCGATGACAGCAGTATGTCAAGTTCCGTAAAGATTTTTCATGCCGGCGAGATTTTCTTTCACCGCCTGGCGCCAGCTGGCCGGTGCAAGGATTTCCGCATCAGCGCCGAAGCCCAGGATAAAGGCGAAGATCCAGGGATCGTCGGGCAGTTCGAGGCGGGCGGTGATAAAGCCGTCCTCACCATACATGAGTTCGGCACCTGGAAAGGAATCTTCCACCTTAGTGCGCACCGTTGGCGAAAAGCGCAGGATAACAGGTTGCGAAGGGAGGCAATCGAATTGGAAAAAGCGATGAATGTCGCCGGAGTCGCGGCGGAGGAAGGAACCGTCCGCAAGGCGCGAGGCGGAGATGCGAGAGAGACGGAAAATTCTGAAATCACTTCGTAATCGGCAATAGGCGAGGAGATACCAGGCGTAACCTTTATAAATCAGGGTGTGGGGTTCAACCGTGCGACTGGTGCTCCTGCCGGAGGCATCGTTGTAACTGAAAGATAACAGACGTGCATCGTCCACCGCTCGCTGCACAACCTGCAGTGTCTGATTCGGTGTTTCCGCTGGCCCCCAGGGGGTGAGGTCGACCACGAAAGAACGGTGACGGCTGGAGATCCGCACTTCGTCGTCTTTCGGCAAGAGGCTGACGAGCATTTCGATGATCCGCTGCAGATCCTTATGGCCCATGGCCTGATTGACACCCTGCAACGTAGAGATCATTGACTCCAGGTCGCGCGGGGTGAGGAGTTGCCGGCTCAGTTTGAAGCTTTCTGGGATGGCGAGACCACCTTCATGCCCCTGGCTGGAGATTATCGGGATGCCGGCTCCGTTCAAGGAGGCAATGTCACGGTAGATGGTGCGGATCGACACCTCGAACCGCTCCGCCAGCTCCTTGGCGGTAATTCTCCGGCGATTGAGGAGGAGGACGATGATCGCCAGCAATCGTTCAATCTTCACACGGGCACCGTTCTATGAAAAAAAGAAGAGGAAAGTGAATGGTTTTTGCATTCGATAAGGTTTTCCATATAATCCATAATAGTGGAAATTTCATCGGTATGTAGAGTACGCGAGGAAAGACAAAACTGGAACGGTTGAGAACGCTTGAAATCAAAAGAAACCCTGATGAGCATCAAAATTCAGCCAGTTTGAGCTGGCGCTGCGGGACAAGCTGAATTCGTAAAGTTTCTTGTGTGTGGCTTTTTTATAATGCCTGAAAAAATCGACTTCTTAACACCTCACCGGCCGTCATGCCACCCTGGAGGGGTATGAAAATTCTTTACAAACTGTTGCTCGCATTTATGTCTCTGGTTGGTTTCATTTGTATGTTTGGCTATTACGCCCATCAACAAAACCACATGATAGCTTCCAAACTGCGGTTTATCCAGGAAGGATCGACAAAAGAAGTTCTTGCGGCGGCCAACCTGGCCATCGCCTTGCATGTATCTTACAGCGGTGCTCAGGAATTGGTTGAAGAATCCCTGCGTCTCAAACACTTTGCCGATAAGGGATATACCGATGATGATGAGATCGAGCATGCCCGAGACAAGATTCACACGGGACTGGAAGAGGTGCTCCAACAGATCGATTCGACCAGGAATGCCACGACGAAGTCCATTGAGCTGGCCAAGCACCTTGATGACAAGGAATTGGAAGGCGAAGAGCTAGAGGAACTCCACCGCTGGCATACAAGCATCACGGAAGCCTTTTCAGTCTACCGCCGGTCTCTGCTTGAGTTGATCACCATTACCGACTCCGGGGACCTGTTTCGGGCAGCCGAGATGCTGGAAGATGAGATCGAAATCGGTTTTCGCCAAAAGCTGCTGCCCCTGGTTACCTCTTTTCAAAAAGACAGCCGCGATGAGTTGGAGGAAGAGACTCAGGCAGTCTTGAACTCAATCCAGGACGTTCAGTGGACCATGGGTTGGGGTGGCATCCTACTTGGAATTTTTGCTTTTTTGTTGAGTGTGGTTTTGGCAAAGCGGATATCCTCACCGCTTGAACGACTCAGCGATGCCGCAACCCAAATCCAAGCCGGCCATGCCGTGGCACCCTTCAAATCGGATACACGCGACGAGGTTGGGTATCTGACCACGGTTTTTTTCGAGATGGTCTCTACCGAACTGGCCCAGCGCCGCGAGATTGAAAAGACACAGAACGAACTCGAAAATCAGAACAAACGTCTGGAAGACACCGTGGCCGATCGTACGGCTGTTCTGAAAGCCACCAATGTCGAACTTAGCCGAAAAATTGATGAGCACCAGGCTGCTGAAAAACTGTTGGCGCAATCTCTGGTTGAAAAAGAGACCATGCTCAAGGAAATCCATCATCGGGTGAAAAACAACATGCAGATCATCTCCAGTCTGCTGAACATGCAGAAGGAGAAGATTCAAGACCCGACAAACCGATTCCTGATGCTTGAAAGCGAGTCCCGAATCCGCTCCATGTCCCTTGTCCACGAAAAGCTTTACCAGTCGGAGAGCCTGGCCTTCATCGATCTGGGCGATTACATAGATTCGTTGGGCCACTATTTGCTGCAAACCTACAGCAAGGTTAAAGTCAATTTGCAATTGCACCTCGAGCCCCTGATGATTTCCCTGGATAAGGCCATTCCCTGCGGCCTGATCCTCAACGAGGTGATCACCAACACCCTCAAACATGGGTTCGAGCCTGGTCAAAGCGGGCAAATCCACATCACCCTGAAAGAGAATGAGCCAGGCTCATGCAGGCTGCGGATCGCCGACAACGGCAAGGGGCTGCCAGCTGGCTTTGACTGGACCCGGACTAACACCTTGGGCATGCAACTGATTGTCGGTCTGGCCAAACAGATCGATGCACGGGTTACTGTGGTCTCAGAGAGCGGCACGGTCGTTGAATTGACACTAGTCTTGGATAAATAGAAGGCGACAGCTATGGAAAATGCGCGAATTATGATTGTGGAAGATGAGGCCGTGGTGGCCCTGGACCTTACAATGCGCCTCTCGAATTTGGGGTATGCGATCACCGGCACAGCGGAATCTTGTACCCGCGCTATCGAACTGGCCATCGCCGACCCACCTGACCTGATTCTCATGGATATCAACATCAAAGGAGAGATCAACGGCATCGAAACGGCCCGGCGTATCATTGAACAGCAGTCCGTGCCTGTCGTTTTTTTAACCGCCCATTCCGATCAAAAAACCCTGTCTCAGGCTAAGGCGGTTAATCCCTATGGCTTCCTAGTCAAGCCCTTTGATGAGAAAAGTCTGCAAACGACCATCGAGATGGCGGTATACAAACACCGCATGGAGTGTCAGCTCCAGCGAGAAGAACAAAAGCTGCGTGCTTCCGAGGCCGAGGAGGAGCGCTTGCAGGTCCAATTGATGATCCAAGCCCAGAAAATGGAAGCTGTCGGTCAGCTTGCTGGAGGTGTGGCTCACGAATATAATAACATGCTGGGTGTAATACTGGGGCATGCGGAAATGGCGATGGAGCAGATAGATCCCCAGCACCCAATTTCTGCAGATTTGCAAGAAATTCAGAAAGCGGCCCTACGTTCTGCTGAAATTACCCAGCAACTGCTTGCTTTTGCTCGGAAACAAGCCGTTTCCCCCAGAGTGCTCGACCTGAACGAGACCATCGAAGGGATGCTTAAGAAGTTGCGACGACTCATCGGTGAGAACATTGACCTCACCTGGCTGCCTGGGGCTGGCTTGTGGCCTGTTAAAGTCGATCCATCACAGATCGACCAGATCCTGGTCAATCTGTTTATCAATGCTCGGACGGCTATCACCGGTGTCGGTAAAATGACAGTCGAGACAGGCAACAGCACCTTCAATGAAGAATACTGCGACGCCCATGCAGACTGTGTGTCTGGTGAATTTGTGCGAATAGTCGTGAGTGATAGCGGTAGCGGCATGGATTCTGAGACGCTGGCCCACATCTTCGAACCGTTTTTCACCACCAAGGGAGTAGGTGAAGGTACCGGCCTTGGATTGGCCACGGTATACGGCGCCATAAAGCAAAACAACGGCTTCATCAATGTTTATAGCGAACTTGGTAAAGGCACAACATTTACAATCTACTTGCCCCGCCATTTCGGCAAGGAAACTCTTGTGTCGACTATAGATTCGGCGGTACCTGCCAAGAGTGGAACCGAGATAATACTTCTAGTGGATGACGAACTGGCAATTCTTGAGATGACCAAAAGAATGCTGCAATTTCTCGGCTACACAGTGTTGACAGCCGGGACTCCGCGTGAAGCAATCAAAATGGCAGGTGAGTTTGGGCAAGAAATACACCTCCTCGTAACAGATATTGTCATGTCCGAAACAAATGGTCTGGATTTAGCCAGCACCCTTTTACCCAAATATCCCCATCTCAAATGTCTATTCATGTCGGGATACACCTCTGACATTATTGCTAAGCGCGGCATTTTGGTTGATGGGATTCAGTTTATCCAGAAACCATTCTCAATAAAGGAATTAGCAGACAAAACAAGAAAGGTGCTTGGAAAGAGTTTGTAGAATATTCACCTATCTGTTTGAGAAAACAAAAATAAATTCAAAGAAAAAAACTTCCTGCCAGCAACGCGGGTTACATATTGGCAGATCGAATCTTTGCCGTTTGGCGTTGACCGCAAGCTTGGACGTGCTTCTGAACCTATCGTTGACCAATCCACAATTATATTCACACACTGCAACTGTGTTCTCCGCAGTTTCTGAAGCTTTTTCGCGCCGGGTCAGCGCGGGGGCGGCACGAGGATGCTGCGGTCAAACTCGGCCTGCCAGCGGTTTTCACGATGGTTGAAGGTGCGCACCTGAACCCGATCCGGATACAGGTAGAGGGAGTTGCTCCAGATCGTGTCGCCCTTCATGCTATTATTGTGAATATTGATGATCCGATCAGCGTAGATGTTGATGAAGGATGCATAACTGGCTTCAGTGGGCGGGGTATGGGTATGACCGGACACCCAGAGAAAGACCTGGGGATTGGTGATCAGGAGCGTGTGCATCCAGGCCTCCGGCTGGATGACGGCATTGGGACGATTGACATAGTGCCTGAATCTGGTCTGGGTCCCTTGAAGCGGAGGGTGGGCGAAGATGATGGTCGGTTGGTTGCGGTGCCGGAGGAGCTGATTGCGGAGCCATGTCAGTTGCGCTTCGCCGATGCCGGTGCCAAAACGATCATGATCGGTGGAGAGAAAAAGGAGAAGGTAACCGCAGATTTCCAGCTTGTAGTAGTGCTGCTCAAGGCCGAAGGTTTGCCGGAATTTGGCCAGCTTCGCCTGCTGAAAAACAAAGGGGGCACGGATATACCCCCTGGCCGCAAGTGGACAAGGTGTTTGGAAGTAATAGTCGTGGTTGCCGACAATCGGGGCCAGGGGGTGGCGCAGGTTGCGGAAATAGGTGGTGGCGGCGGCATATTCCCTCTCGGTGCCGTACCTTTCGGTAAGGTCGCCGACGGCAACAACCAGGGTGACATCCCACCAGGTATTGATCCGCTCCAGCACCGCCTGCTTGGCGGCCAGATTGTTACCGGGCAGATGAGGATCGCCGAGAACAACCAGGTGGGCGGGTGCACCGCTGCCAGCAAGGGGATGCCCGGCTCCGCATCCGGAGAGGACGATGAGGGCGAGCAGAACTGTGACGACTAGCGGCGCAACCGGTCGACCACCGCTGTCAGTGGCGGTCCAACACCAGCCGGTTCTCAACGCCTCAAACACCGTTGCTGCACCGTTGGCTATCAAATTCAGGGGATACATACTAAACCCATTGTGTCATAAACCCATAAGGTGGCAAGCATGGAATGATGGTCGCAACCCAAGCCCGGGTCTGAACGGAGGGCAAGGGTGGTGGCGCGATCGCCGATCTCGATGTCCGGGATTGAACACTTACTGGAGTTATACACTTTTTTCGCTTTTTCTGCCGCTTGGCTGCTTCGTTCAAACAAGTCTTACCAGTGGACGCGAATAAGCTCGTTACCACTTGCAAGAGCAGCTTCCTTGAAAATTGCCTCAGGTTTATATTGCTTCTTCCCCAAGCCTGGCCATATCTCTCAGCAATTTGTTTTTTCAGAAGATTCGGGCTTAAGGGATAAGCTTAACTTGCGGTTTTACTTAAATGGTTGAGATTGCCAGTACCATCCTCTTAAAATTTTTTCTGCAAAAAACAACTCTGCAGAAAAAGGAATTTTCCGGAAAAGACCTTCATGAGTTGATATTGACCTCGTTACTGAATGACCACCGGTTGGTCCAACGCCGGCTATTGGTTTCAGCGCAGAATAATTGCGTAAGCTGTAGGAAAAATGTAGTATTGACGCGTTGAATGGGATGGCCCTTCGTTGGAAAGGGCTTTTTTGTGAAGCCCGAAGAAAGTAATGATTTATCTCCAAAAAATATCAAGAGAGTGAATATGAAACTGAACCTATTGGTGCTGCTCATTGCCGGATCTGCATCACTTATTATCGGATCTGCACCACTCTTTGCCCAGGAGAAAAGTGAGGCCGTGATTAAAGCGGTTCTATCTGTTCAGCCTATCATCGAAACCTCATCGGATAAACTCTGGAAACTCGCCGAAGTCTCCCAGCAGGAGGTGAAATCTGCCGATTTCCTGGCGACCCTTCTCAAAGAGCAGGGATTTAAAATCATCAGCACCGGAACCGCAGGAATTCCAACGGCGTTCGTGGCGGAGTGGGGTTCGGGAACACCAAAGCTGGGATTCCTCCTTGAATACGATGCCCTTCCAGGACTGGGAAATGAACCGGTAAGCAGCAAGCTGGCAAGAAAAGACGGCGTTACCAGTGGCCACGGTTGCGGCCATAACTTCATCGGCTCCAGCTCACTGGGCGCGGCTCTCGCCCTGAAAAAGGTGATGACGGAACAGAAAATCCCCGGAACAATCCGCATCTACGGATGTGCTTCCGAAGAGAATCAGGGGGCGAAAGTCTTTATGGCTCGCGAAAAACTGTTCAACGATCTGGATTGCGTTCTTCACTGCCATCCCATTGATCAGGCCGTTGTCGGTAATCTTCGTACCGCCGCCAACAATGGACTTCGTGTCGAGTTCAAGGGAACTACAGCCCACGCCGGTGTTTCACCCTGGCTTGGACGCAGTGCTGTAGATGCGGCGGAGATTTTCACCCACAGTGTCAACATGATGCGTGAACACCTTGAACCGACGGCTCGTGTACACTATGTGTTTGAACAGGCGGGGGTTGCACCGAATGTGGTTCCTGACTATTCAAAGGTGTGGATCGTTATTCGGGATAAAAATCGGAAAAATGTCAATAAAACAACTGAATGGGTGAAACAGGCTGCCGAAGGGGCGGCGCTGGCAACGCAGACGAAGGCCGAGTCCATGATCTATTTTGGTGTTCACGACCTGCTTCCCAATACGCCGCTCGCTGAAAATATGCAGACCCACCTTGAAAAAATCGGTGTTCCTCAATGGAGTGCTGAAGAGCAGCAATTTGCGAAAGATCTTCAGAAATCATTCAATGTAGATCAGAAGGGGATGGCTACAAAAGTAGCACCGCTTCAGAAGGAACCTACCCTGGGTGGCGGAACCGATGTAGGCGATGTGAGCTGGAATGTTCCTACTATGGGGATCACCATGCCGTCGATTCCCGTCGGTCTGGGACTTCATACCTGGGCGGCCACGGCTTCACACGGTATGTCCATTGGTAAAAAGGCGGCAGTGAATATGGCAAAGGTCATGGCGGCAACAGGTTATGATATTATGACCAACCAGAAACTGCGTGAAGCGGCAAAGGCTGATTTTGATCGCAGAACGGAAGGTAAGCCCTATCTTTCACCAATCCCCGACGAGATCAAACAGCCCTACGGGCTCCCCGACTTTCTTGTCAAAGACGGCGGCGATGAGATCTTTACGGGGTTGAATAAAAAGTAACTTTTATCCTCGGGGTACTTTCTTCACAGCCGCCGTTCTACAATACTGGAGAGTGCTGCAGACACTCCAACCTGCCGAGATACCAAGCGGTTACTTCGTCAATCTCAGCGTCTTGATGAGTCTGGTCTTTGCTGCACTTGGTGCCGCCTTGTCCGCTTATCTCTTTTTCGGGGAGTGTTTCCCTCTTTTTGGGTGAAAGAACATTGCATTGATTGATGAGATATGGTGACGCAATTGTCAGATTTCGGTGATTAGTATTGTAATTTTGCAGAAAAATTTGGGAACCTTTGGCAAAGGCCTAGTGTTGTTTTTTGTGTAAAAATAATTGCTAAGGTTGCCTTTAAAATGTAGTTTTATAGTAATTGATCGGATGGTCCCTTCGTTGAAAAAGAAGTGTTAACTCACCACCTCATCGTTTTGGTGATGTACACTAACAACGAGAACTGCACCATCCAACTAAAGACCAAGGTATTCGGACTTATCAAAGGCAAGGGCATCCTGCTGCACATCGATGTGGCCCAGTCTGTTAGCAAAATCGTCGCCGGTTTTGGTGCACTGAGCGTCGCCCCACAAGCTATGCACGACTGTCGCAAAAAAGGATTTTCTCGACCTTGCTAAGCATCCAGATCAACGGCCACCGCCCTCAGCGGCTGCAGTTGAGCGCATGGAGTATTTCTTTGAAAAGGCTGGGGGTATGCAACTCAGGCAACGATGATTTCCAGCGAGGCTGGCGTCAGACAAAGCTTTGACCACTGATGGTATTTATATCAGGCTTTTACAATAACTGTTATCGGAGGAGGTATACTCGGGCATTCTGGTCATGTGCTCCATACATCAACTCATCCAATCACAAGGAGGAATCAAGAAGGCAGGAGCCCTCGATAAACAGCCTGCTTTACTCCCAAATCAAGTTCGTGCTAAACCCTGGTTCTGCAGTCTGCAGGTACGTCAAGATTTCTTTCATATGTTCCACTACCGCCACCCATTAGAAAGGAGAATCGTATGCGTATCCCCGAATCAAACTTCGCCCTCACCGTCCTGATCTCAAGCGCTCTCACCCTCTCTGTTCTGCTGCAACCAGCCCAGGCAGCTGATCCGACCGGCGAAGGTACACTCTCCATCGTTGCCTGGCCAGGCTATATCGAGCGTGGCGAAACTGACAAAGCATATGACTGGGTGACCGAGTTTGAAGGGGCCACAGGTTGCAAGGTCACGGTCAAGACGGCCGGTACCTCAGATGAAATGGTGTCGCTGATGAATCAGGGCAGCTACGATTTGGTCACCGCCTCCGGCGACGCCTCGTTGCGGCTTATTGCCGGTAAGAAGGTCCAGTCAATTGACATTGCCAAAATCCCCAGTTGGAAACGGCTCGATGAACGTCTGCAGAACGCCCCCTGGCATACCGTCAACGGTGTCCATTATGGTGTGCCCTTTGTATGGGGCCCCAATGTACTGATGTACAACTCCGCCGTGTTCCCGACAGCACCTACCTCTTGGGCCGTGGTCTTCGAGCCGCAGAATCTGCCAGACGGTAAGGCGAATAAAGGTCGCGTTCAGGCCTATGACGGAGCGATCTACATGGCTGACGCTGCTCTCTACCTGATGACCGCAAAACCTGAACTGGGTATCAAAGACCCCTACGAACTGAACGAATCGCAGTACCAGGCAGTGCTCGATATTCTGCGTAAACAGCAGCCGATGATCCATCGCTATTGGCACGACTACAACGTACAGATGTCCGACTTCAAGAACGAAGGCGTCGTCGTTTCGGGCGCTTGGCCGTTCCAGGTCAACATGCTGCAGGCAGAGAAGCAGCCGATCGCCTCCGTCGTTCCTCAAGAAGGCGCAACCGGCTGGGCAGATACGACTATGATGGGAGCATCGGCGAAAAACCCAACGTGCGCTTACAAATGGCTGGAGTGGTCACTGAGCGACAAGGTCCAAGCCCCAGTTTCCGAGTGGTTCGGCGCCAATCCTGGCGTACCTGAGGCGTGTAAGGCAAAAGCTCCGGGAGGATCCGACTTCTGCACCAGTAACGGGTTTAACAACTTTTCTCAGATCAAATTCTGGAAGACCCCCCAAGCAACCTGTGCCACGCATGGAACCTGCGTGCCTTACAGCCGCTGGACCCAGGACTACATCGCGATAATGGGCGGCCGCTGATTGGTCTCTGCCGGCCTGGCCCCGAAGATCGGTTCAGGTCGTTGCAGGTTTTTGGCGACTAATGATTCTGAAGCTCAGATGAATTCGCGCCTTGGCCAAAGGCATTTTCAACTCCAACTCATCCAGGATTTTCGGTATGCCCTTTGCTGTCGAACTTTTAAATGTTTCTCGTTCTTACGGCAAGGTCCGTGCGCTTGACCATGTCACCGTCGCCATCAAAGAAGGCGAATTTTTTTCGATGCTTGGCCCGTCCGGTTCGGGCAAAACGACATGCCTGCGGCTGATTGCTGGTTTCGATCAACCATCCACCGGTACTGTCCTGATCCAGGGACACGACGCAACGGGCCAGCCGCCTTACGAACGAGACGTCAACACCGTTTTTCAAGATTATGCACTCTTCCCGCATATGACCATTTTGGAGAACATCGGCTATGGACTGAAGGTCAAGAAAGTTCCTCGGCAGGAAGTACGGGAGAGGGCGCTACAGGCCCTGGAGATGGTCGCCCTCCCCGATTTCGGCCACCGCAAACCGTCGCAGCTCTCAGGTGGCCAGCGACAACGCATCGCCCTGGCGCGAGCCCTGGTGAACCGCCCAAAAGTTCTCCTACTCGATGAACCACTGGGTGCCCTCGATCTCAAACTGCGCGAACAGATGCAGATTGAGTTGAAGCGACTTCAGCGGCAGCTTGGCATCACTTTTATCTATGTCACCCACGATCAGGGCGAGGCCCTGTCGATGTCGGACAGAGTTGCGGTATTCAATGCGGGAAAGCTCGAACAGGTCGACACACCTCAGAATCTCTACCGACGACCGACAACGATATTCGTTGCTGGATTTGTCGGCACGGCCAACGTAGTTAGGAGTGAAACCTCCCGATTGATCACCGAGAGGGACACGCCTTTCTCGATTAGACCGGAGCACATCACTCTCATTTTGGAGGGAAGCAAACCGCGGGATATCCAGATACTCGGCCGGTTGATTGATATCCAGTACTACGGAGCCCACAGTCGTTATGAAGTCGAAGTGGAGGCCGGCCAGCTGTTCTCCGTCCAGGTGGCCAGCGACCAACTGGATGCGACAGTGCTACCGAGTGTCGGCGCCCAGGTGATGATCGGCTGGGACCGTTCATCGATGATCTCTCTCGATGAATGTTAGGGGGCGACCATGACCCATGCAACTGCCGATACAAACCTTCCGCGCCATTTCTCCACCTACCTTTACAGGCACGGCACCCTGTATCTGCTTCTCCTGTTGACCCCTCCGTTGCTCTGGTTCGGCATTGTATACCTCGGGTCCCTGTTCGCCCTGCTAATCCAGAGCTTCTATACCTTTGACGATTTCTCAATGACGGTTCTGCCCCGGTTCACCCTGAAGAACTACCAGGGGCTATTTGCGGCCGCCAACCTCGACATTGTCCTCCGCACATTTTCCATGGCGGCATCAGTCTCAGTCTTCTGCGCCTGTCTCGGTTTTCCCATCGCCTACTATATGGCACGCTACGCCACCGGTTGGCAAAGAGGCTTTTTCTATATCGCCGTCCTGCTGCCGATGTGGGCCAGCTACATCGTCAAGGCCTACTCCTGGACCGTCATCCTGGCAAAAGGTGGTATCGTCTACTGGTTCATCGACAAAGCTGGCCTGACTCCCCTCATCGAGGCCCTGCTTGACATCCCCTTTCTCGGCGGCAACACCCTGTCCACATCACATCTCGGCCGTTTCCTGGTCTTCTCCTATATCTGGCTACCGTTTATGATCCTGCCGATACAGGCCTCCATCGAGCGGATCAACCCAAACCTGTTGGCTGCCTCGGCCGATCTCGGGGCCCGACCGTCCCAGACCTTCACAACGGTTTTACTCCCCCTGGCCACCCCCGGGGTCATCGCCGGCTCGATCTTCACCTTCTGCCTGACCTTCGGCGATTTCATCATCCCAACATTAGTCGGCCCTTCCGGCCTGTTCATTGGCACCATGGTCTACACCCAGCAGGGAGCCATCGGTAACATCCCGATGGCAGCCGCCTTCACGGTCGTCCCCATCATAGTGATCGGCCTCTACCTGATATTCGCCAAACGCATGGGGGCATTCGATGCACTCTGACAGAAAAAGTCCACTCTTGCTCAGGATCGTCGCCTTCGGTGGAATCATCTTCCTGCACTTCCCGATCGCGGTAATTATCATGTACGCCTTCAACACCGAAGAGAGCGCTTTCAGCTTTCCGCTGCAGGGGTTTACTTTCAGGTGGTTTGCAGCGGCCTTTGAGCGCCGTGACATCGTCGATGCGATTATCCTCTCACTGAAGGTGGCAACCATGGCGACCACTATCGCCATGGTTTTGGGAACCATGGCGGCCGCAGCACTCTACCGGAAAAAATTCTTCGGCAGAGAAACAATCACCCTGATGTTCATCCTTCCCATCGCCCTGCCAGGCATCATCACTGGTGTCGCCCTGCTCTCGGCCTTCAGGATGGCAGGCTGGGAACTCAATTACTGGACTATCGTCGCCGGCCATGCCACATTCTGCGTAGTTGTCATCTACAACAACGTTATTGCCCGTTTCCGCCGGACCTCCCAGAATCTGATCGAGGCATCAATGGATCTCGGAGCCGATGGTATCCAGACCTTCTTCCACATCATCCTGCCGAACATCGCTACCTCCCTGCTGGCCGGCGGCGTACTGGCCTTTGCCCTCTCCTTTGATGAGATCATCGTCACCACCTTCACAGCCGGTCCCGAGCGCACGCTACCGATTTGGCTGCTCAACCAGTTAACTCGCCCACGTGACGTGCCGATCACCAACGTGGTGGCGGTGATGGTGATGGCGGCGACCATGATTCCAATCCTCGCGGCCTACTACCTGACCCAAGGAACCGAATCGATTGAGGGCAGTAGTAAATAATGCCATGCCCTGCTACTCAGGAAGAGTCTTAGCTTGCAGCTTTGCTTAAATGGTTAAGATTGGCAGCAACATCCTCTTTAATTTTTTCTACAAGACTTAACCACTCTGAAGAAAAAGGAATTTATCGAAAAAGACATTCATGGGTTGATATTGACCTCGTTGTTGAATGACCGCCGGTTGGTCTAATGCCGGTTATTGGTTTCAGAGTAAAAATATTTGCGGAAGTTGTCGGGGAAAGGTAGCTTTGATGCATACGATCGAATGAGCATTCGTTGGAAGGGGCTTTTTGGGGAAGCCCGAAGAAGGCGACCTTATCACCTATCATCCCATCATCCACCCCAGCACTCCTCTTCGCGTCCCGACGGTATATTGCCTGATGACGATTTTTGAGCTTATGCTGGATTTGCTTGGCCGGACATTGATGTCAGTGAGTTCACACCAACCATTTCGGAGAATCGCATGGACGTGCAATACTGGCATTGGCTCGTTTTTGGATTGATCCTCATCATTGCTGAGGTCTTCATCCCAAGCTTCACCATTTTCTGGTTCGGTCTCGGAGCGTTGGCCGTAGGCGGCATTCTCTGGATTTCGCCCATGGAACTGACTGCGCAACTCCTGCTCTGGGCATTTTTTTCCGCCCTCCTTACCGCGTTCTGGTTCGTGGTCATGAAGCCGCGCATGCTCGACAAGACCCTGGTTCAGACGTCGTTGCGATCCATCATCGGCGAAATGGATCTTGACGACGCCCTGTCCTCTCGAGACAGAATCAAAGCCAGACTGAAGGAAACCATCTCCGACGACATTTCGGACTGGGGTATTACACTCAAGACCGTGGAGATTCAGGACATCAACCCATCCGACACCATGCAGCACGCAATGGAGGAGCAGGCCGCTGCCGAACGGGCCCGCCGGGCTACGGTGACCCGGGCCGAAGGCGACAAGACTGCGGCCATCCTGCAGGCCGACGGTCGCCTGGAAGCTTCCCGCCGCGACGCCGAGGCCAAGGTCGTGCTGGCAGAAGCCGATCAGGCAGCCATCAACAAGGTTTCCGAAGCCAGCAAGAGCGGAGAATTGCCCCTGGTTTTCCTGCTCGGCCAGCGTTACGTGGACGCAATGCGCTCCATGGCAGAGGCGAACAACGCCAAGATCGTGGTCCTTCCGGCCGATCTGCCGGCAGCCGTGCGTGGGATCATGGGCACGCTGGGGAAATAGCGCAGACAACCTTACGCCTCCCCTTGTCTGAAAAGAGCGTTTCGCTGTTTCATGCCAAGGTCTCAGTTTCGATATCGAGGGCTGAAGCTGAGGAAGAACCGGCAGTAGAGGAGACCAAGTCCATTGATTCAACTAAATGTCGATCTTCTCCCAGCCCGTATCGTGCAGCGGGGGTCTCTCGTCCTGGCAAGCCTGGCTGTCTTCTTCGGAGCAAGCTTCACTATTCTGCCAATAGCTGCCCTCTTCAAGGCTGTGGCCGAAGAAGGATGGAGTCATGATGCCGCGCAGGCCGTTTTCTGGTTTCTCATTCCCTGCACCTTGTTCCTTGCCATTCTGCTCTGGGGGCTCAACCAGTTTGTTTTCCAGTTAACTATTCTCCTTGATGCGCAGAGAGTTCGTTGGCAAAAACGGACACTACTCGGTACAACCGAGGTCGTCGAGCCACTCGCTGGTTTTCTGGGTATTTGCGGACAGACTCGCCACGACAGTGATGAAGGGACTTTCTATGAATTGCTGCTGCAGCATCGAGAAGCCGGAAAAAACGTCCTTCTTTATCAGGCCGATGAACCGGAACAATTGCATGACCTCTGGAAGCGCTACTGTCGAGTCTTCAAGGTGAAACCCGTTGAGTTTCTGGCGCCCACTGAGCCTTTCTCCCGTGAAATTGAAGATCTGGGCCGTTCTCTCATCTCCCTCATTCAAGAAGGCAGGCTGGTCCTTCCGAATCCGGGGCAACCTCCACCAAATATAATGGTGGAGCAAACTGCTGAACATGCCCTTATCCACATTGCCAAAAAGAAGTCTTTGCTGGTAAGCAAAGAAGAGCTGCGCCTCGGCTTAGACGGCGGGATCTCAATTCCGGTTGATACGGTCGATAGCATCACTATTGAGCCCTCACGACCGCTTTCTACCAAGCCTTGGTTGAAGCTCGTTTTCAGCAAAAAGATATCAACAGAAACGTTGGATCCCGTAACATTTTCACTCTCTATGCCTCTAGTGGAAGGATTGTCTCTTGAGTCGCTACAGTGGCTACAACGGTTTGTTCTGCGCAGTCTTGCAGGGGTTTAAGTCAAGCTCTTAGTGGATAGCAGGATGACAGATCAACCGCCGGTACCAGCCGAAGTAAAACCTCCCGTGAATAGATTTTCCCCTATGTTTCCAAGTGAAAGCAGGTGATGCCTCTTACCTATACTCTTCAAATATCAGATAAAAAGGGATGATGGCATCAGGAACAATCAAGGATTATAAATGCTTCATCAAACGCAAGTTTTCTTGAAATATTGTTTGATTTTCTGAAGTTCAAAATGCTCCATTTCTGGGGTGATTTTTGGTTCTTCTCAAAGACAAAATAATCAGGAAGCATATTCATCTGAACAGGAGTCAAAATTGACTGTAGAAGAGACCAATACCAAGCCCTCGATGATTGTGAATAGCGTTGCATATCGGGATGGCAAACGCATCGGTGAGGTGACGATCGAAGCGATCAGCGAGGTGGTAAAGGAGCCGCATACCTTTGTATGGGTTGGACTGCACGATGCCGATCCGTCGCTGCTCCTGAAGATTCAAGAGGAATTCGATCTGCACGAGCTGGCGATCGAAGATGCGTTGAACGCACATCAGCGGCCCAAACTTGAGACCTATGGCGCTTCGCTCTTCATCGTCGTGAAATCAGCGCAGATGCTTGATGGGCGTGTGTCGTTTGGCGAGACGCATTTCTTCGTCGGCGCCAATTTTCTGGTATCGGTACGCCACGGTTGCACACAGAGCTATGCGCAGTTGCGCGTGCGCAGCGAGCAAATGCCGCACATGCTGGCGAAGGGTCCGGCGTATGCGCTGTATGTGCTCCTCGATTTCATCGTCGATAATTATCAGCCCGTGATGACGCATTTCGAGCAGGAGTTTGAGTGTCTCGAGGCCGATATTTTCAAAGGTCAGTTTCAAAGTGAGGCGATCGAACGTCTTTACGATTTGAAAACGCAATTGCACGAACTGCGCAATGCGGTGACGCCGATCGAAGATATAGCGCTGCAACTAACGCGCTTGCACGCCGATTTGATTCCCAAGGAAATGAATCCGTATTTCCGCGATGTGCACGACCACGTCTCGCGCATCATCGCGACACTCGACGGCCTGCGCGAAATGCTGATCACTGCGATGCAAGTCAATCTTGCACTGGTTGCGGTGAAACAAAATGAAGTGGTGAAAGCACTCGCCGGGTGGGGAGCGGTGCTCGCCGTACCCACTGTCGTGTTCAGTCTCTATGGCATGAATTTTCAGGTGATGCCCGAGTTGCAATGGTACTTTGGTTATCCACTTGTGGTCACGGGCACGGCTATCGGTTGTCTGCTGCTGTACAGAAAGCTTAAGCGCTCGGGTTGGCTCTAAATTCAATCGATCCTGCTGGAATAACGGGGATATCCTAACGCATTTCGTGCTTGCCGATTACCATCACCGGTAATAAGGGACACCGTCGAAAAGGCTGCGAACAAGATTCGCAGCCATGGGCGTGCTGACCGAGCATGAGGATTGGATTCGTTTCACGCATTACTTGAGTTTTCTTTGATGCGAGTACTCGATTCGTAGGCAAAGGTAAATTGCTGTTGCCTTTGCCAAGAGCCTTTTTTGCCGTAGCATCAAGCCATGTGGGTATCAGGCAGTGGAGATCAAATGTAGTAGCCGTCGCCGCATCCGTTTCCAAGGAGCAATCTTGAGGTATGCCGACAGAATTTAATCTGCCGGCATACCTTTTTTCCACCTCTTCGCAAATCCCATGACATCCGGTCCACCCGAGCAAAAGCAGCAAAATACCCCCGCCATCGCCGGATTAATCACACCCATACGGAACACGCATTGCCAAGTGTGAAATCAATCAATACAGGTCATTCTCAGGGCTCGTTTTCACTGGGACATTTCACATAAAAACGAAAGGGAAGATTTGGGAATATCTGAAAAAGATTCGAATCTATTTTTACCCTTTTACTTGCGTTGCATGTTTTGCCAAACTTACAGCCATTAACACTTCAAACGCTTCTCTACATAGCTATTGACGAAATCAACCGCTTCTCGAAGCAGTGGTGTATCAGGTAGAGATGCGGCGAGTAAACCGATATTGTCTCGCTCCCTTAAAATCTCAAAAGTTGGCCGGAAATTTATGTCAAACACCCAACTCATCTGCAGTACCTTGAACTCATTGATAGTTTTTAGCTTTGTGTAATTCATGATCTGTCCATCAAGCAACATGTGGTAGACCTCTTCCCGTACCAGACTGTCTGCCCCCAATCCGAGAGTAATCACAGGATTTCGCAAAGATTCTGGCATTTGGAAGTGCTCGGACATGACCCGTAAGATATCAACCTTATCGGCATCACGGATGAGTTGGCAATGAAGCAAGGTTTCCGGATCAAGATTTCCTGGGATACGGAGCCGGTTATGAAAGAAAATAGCTCGACTGATGATTTGGCGTTCGGGAAAATTCAGCGTGTGGAGGACGTGATGACGATTCAACTCCCAAATCGAAAGTTTGGCATGATTATCCGAATCAGGATCACGAAAGGTTCGGTATTTTTGATACTGGGGAAACCGACCGATGTCGTGAAATAAGGCTGTCACGTAAGCTATCCGGGTATTGTTTTCCAAAAGACCAATACCTGATGAAATCCGTTCAATGGCTTCACAAACACGGAAGGTGTGAGCTTCCTTCAGGTCCAGACATTGTTGATGCAAGGGGTCTACTTCTTGGAAAGTTCGAATATATTGTTTCGCCCATTCTTTGAAAAAATTGTACTGATCGTCATTCATGGTGAATATTTAACAGATTGGAATATTGAGAGGATTTGACTGCAGAAGGCGAGTTTTGCAATTTTATCCTCCATCTCTCACGGCAAGAAATAAATGTATCTAAAAACTGAACATATCACACCAATTTCTTTGAATTTATTTTATATTAGAACATGATCGACGATAGATTATAGAAATCATTTCACATCAACCATAGGAAAAATCACATGACTATCACGAACCAGTAATGTCCAGATAGGATTTTGCAGTACATCCGACGTAAATATTTACGCCAAAGGAGTGTTTTTTTCTTGACAAAACAATGAGACAGGGTCGCATTGTTTCATAATAAACCTATAATTTCAATTAGTTATGAAAATGCTGCGATCACGGTATGCCAAGCACAAGCACTCGAGAATCCTTTAACCAAAATCCTGAAAGAAGTTCCGCAACTTGTTTCAAGGGGTAACAGACCTCTGCAAATGGAATTTAAAGACCAGCCCAGCGCACT
>JFJP01037109.1_pt1 | contig 45826 bp, 57 predicted proteins | sample 431651 | NCBI WGS metagenome assembly JFJP01 (sample SAMN02602958, study PRJNA72255) | Microbial mat metagenome, whole genome shotgun sequencing project. | biome: fresh water; feature: sink hole; material: water; isolation source: purple microbial (photo- and chemosynthetic) mats found in...
GTGTGGTGTATTTTCCAAGCCTTGGAACAGTAAGCGTAGCCGCATCATCATGCACTACTTCTAACCATCCAGTCACATCTGCTCCAACGGCACTAGCAGTAATACCTCCAAGTGCGCCTGTGGCATAGTTTCCACCAGTCACTTCTCTCAGTTTTATCCATCCAGTAGCACCGACAGTTGTACTAGGTGCAGAGGTATAGCTTGCATAGTACCCAAGGAAGTATCCACTGACACCGCCTTGAGTCACACTTGTACCTATCGCACATGTACCACTACCGCCACTTATCTGTAACCATCTTACTTGGGTTGCATCAATGAGAAACTCACCCTCAGTCACGGTTAAAGAACCCAGTGAGCCAAGGGGTAGTGCAGGAGTTCTAGTATCCGTTCTAACTGTAAGTCTCGCTCCTGTTGTCAGAGTATGAGCTTCGCCAGCAGTTCTAACTAGCGTATCAAGGTATGTATTAGTTGAAATAGTTGCCATTTCTTACCTTATAAGAACTGCATATACAGTTCTCTATCCTCGTTAATTACCATTACTCCACTAACCATACTCTTACCTTCTGGAATCAATCCAGCGTTTGTCATCATCTCTGATATATCTGTAAAGTTACCTTGATTTTCTGCTTGTTTGAAGTCTATTACGCTTCTACCAGTTGCAGTACAAGTCTCGTCTAGAGGGAACGGTGCCCAATCATCTGGTACTATAATTATAAAATCACTCATTAGATTTCCTTTACTTTAATTCCATAGGTTTTAAGTTCTACTAATGGTAGTACTGATTTATCAGCTACAGACAATGTTACACTTGTACCCTTATATACAAACATTTTAATGACACCATTTAACTCTACACCATTCCACATGTATTTCACTTCTGGTGTTCCAAGGCCTACGACCACAAAACTTCCACTCATTGTAACCATCATGCTATCTCCGTATATGTTTTTCCTGTGGTAGTAGTAAAAAACTGGGTAGGCTGTCCACTATTTGTTTTTACTTCAATATGTAGCCACTCAGTACCTTTAATATTTTCGTAGATAACCTTACGAAGTAAAGGGCACGCCTTCTTATTACTTATAATCGTATTGAAAGCCTCTTTAATGCTCATTTTAGGTAATGCATCAGCACATAATCCTTTTGTATGTCCACTTGTAGCAGAGCCAGAGGCCGCTTTATTTAATTTTTGATTTCTAAACCCACTTGAAATTTTTATACTAACTTGTAAGACAGCTCTAATTTCTTCCAAGGCACTTGAAAGTAGTTTAAGTTGTGCAAGATACCCCATAGCATCCACCCTATTTTGTGGAACCAATTCAGGATGTCTGTTACTATCTGTTATTTCATAAAAAGTAAAGTGTTCACTTAGATTAAAGTCTTCCATATTTATTTAGCCCCTTCAAGAAATATTATTAACATTACTACTATAATAGCAAAAATTATACTATTAGATGTCTCAGATGCCAAGGAACTTACCTACAACCGTAGCTATAGCAACACCGCACAAACTAATGGCCCATACTTTCATTTGTAAACTAGCTTGAGAGGTCTTCAAATCAGATAAATCTTTTCTTATTTCTAATAAGGTTTCCTCAAATGAATTGATTTTATCAATAACTTTGTACCCTACATTTTCCCAACTATCATATCCCATACTATTCCCCCCATACATTTGCTATATTTTGGTCACTAAACACTTCTTGTTCAAATCCATATCTATGTAAATATGTTCTAAGTTTTACTTTTGTACTTTTATCTTTTGTTGTATTAATTATATCAATTAAGGCTTCTACTTCATCGGTAACGTAAATAGCAACTCCTGTAGTTCCCTGTAATCTTCCACGCTTATCATAATATGGTGCTTTATATGCAACAACATACTGAAACTTATCTTTAACGATGCCCCACTCAAAAACCTTTAATGTTTGTTCTTTTTCTAAAGTTAGTTGGTCTGTCCCAACACATATGGTTCCAAATGTCCAATTAGGAAATTTCTCTAAGATAGCCCCAACAATTTCCATATCGTTCTTACCTATAAGGTCTTCACCACAGTCACTATCAAACAAGTGTTTAGCTAAAGCATCATTTGCAAAAGTATAAACACCATTAATATCCTTTGCCCACTGCATAACTGGGGCAGTCTTAGATAAACTATAAAGAAGAATACGGTAGTCTTCGTTCTTTATCATAGCCTCCATTGCTTCCTTCAACTCGGCATTTACTTGTATGAGTTTATTTATTTTTTGTTCCATGGTATTCCTTTACTAGTTTCTCAAACTGTGTATTATTTTCTATTGTTTTGGCCTTAAAAGTATAGTAATCGAAAACAATAGTAAAAATTACTACAGAAACACTTGCAAACACAACAAGGAGCACAGCTCTTTGTGCTTTTGCTTCCTTTGCCATATGCTCAACGTCTTTTACTCTTGTATTTAAAGAATTAATCTCAGCCCTATGACTATCAACAGTGTTGCTTATACCTTTAGCAATATTTTCCATTGACTTTGATATTGCCGTCATAGTTTCAGCTACTTGCTCCATTTTATCTTCAATAGAATTTATTTTTGCAGACTGCTCAATACATTTTGGGGTTGGCCAATCAGATTGTCTTCTGTTCATACTTTCCGCTTCCATTTTTCTTTTATATTCCTTTTCGGCATTGTAGCTTTCTACAGTTTCAAACATTACTTACACCCTTCAAAGGCTACTTCAAGGGAACTAAAATCTCCCTGAAGATTAATATAATTTCTAACAACACACTGCATAAAATCAAAATCACTTTCAAATAGCTTACAATTTTCTGGCTCTGTTTTAATTGGTTTTTCTACTAAACAAGCTTGTGGTACATAAACTTGTTTAGTAGTACACCCACTAAAGAAAAGAACGAGCAAAAGACATGGCGTTAGCACAATCTGTTTGATTGTTGTCATAGGCGAACTCCTTTAGTTTTTTTATTTGCTCTTCAGTTTTCTTTTTATTACTTTGAAGGTCTTTTAAGGCTCTTGCTGCTTTTTGTTCAGCAGCCAATACTTGGGCTTTTGTCATAGTTTCTAAGTATACAATTTGAGTATTAAGGTCTTTATTTTCCTTTGATAAATCACTAACCTCATATTTTAAAAATCCAATATAGATTGATAAAGCTAATACTACCCCAGCAAAAATATAATCTTTAATTCCTAGTAAATTAAGCATCTGTTTCCTTTTTGGCAAAGAAAGTAATACCTAAACCTGTAAATAATGCACCCATCCCTATACCAAAATCTTGCATATTAAAAGGTTGACCATTTACAATAACACCCCACCCCGAAAAACACAATCCTGCTACCACTACAGCAAATGCAAGAACTTTTGATAAATCAAAGGTTTTGTTATCAATTTCAGTAAACATATGTTGTAGATAAGTATTCATTATTAACCTTTAAGAAATTCTCAATAAACCATCTTGTGCATCGGGAACGGGAAATTCAACAGTAAACAAACCATTAACTGCAGTAATATTCATTCCAAAGTCTAAGATAGCCACGGCTTTGTTTTCTTTTGAGCTATTATAAATCATAGCACCTGCAGTAGTAAAACTAGCATTAATCCATTGAGGATTAGTCGTAAAATCTAAAATAGCTGTCCCGGAATCTAATATAACAGAGAAACCCACTAATTCTTGTCCACCTGCAGTATATGAGGCACCAACAATCTCTCCTGATGTAGTATACTGAGTAGTTGCTGCATTTAATATAGCTTGGTCAGTATATAGGGCTAATTTATAAGTATCTGTGTTTGTATGAACGCCTGATAATATTTCCTGTGTATAGGAATCGCAAACTGCTGCGGTAAGTGCCATTATTTTTCCTTAGTAAGACATTTGAAAGTGTTGTACATCTGGGGGATTAGTCCAAAACCCTCCCCAACTATTTTTATCATTTAAAGATTCCCAATAGTTTCCTAAAGGGGTTAGTCCTTCAATATCATATGTTAGTTCGTACTCCCTATTATCGTTTTTAATAAAAAAATTAAAATCAATAGCGAGACGTTTTAGGTGCTTTGAAGTTTTCGTCCAAGCCTTCTTTTTAGAAGGCTCTAAGGCTATAGAATAATCCTTCTCCACTACTGTATAACCATGAAGATATAGGAGGTGAAGCTCAAAGGGCCTAAAAGCTTCCCCTAAAGTAACCTTTATGTTTAGCTCTTCTGCTCTGTTAAGTAGCTTTACAACATTTTGTAAAAATTTAAATTGATATTCCTGTAACATTAAGGCACCTCATTATATAAAGCTGTTACTTCAGTTTGTGTAAGTGCTCTATTGAATATACGAAGCTGGTCAATCTCCCCAGTTCCCACTCCCCCATGAGCAGACACATCCCATAGTCCGAAATCATAATTTGAGGATGTTACATTTACAGACATAGTTCCACTGTACTTATGAATATTATCAATGTATATTTTTACGTTGGGATACTCGATTGTTACTACAACGTGCTTAAATGAGGTGTAAGCTTCCACCATGGGTATATTAACTGCTATATTTGCAGTTACAGTACTATTATACTGGTACATCTGGAAATCAACAGGAGTTAAAATAAAAGTAGGGAAGGCATAACCATTCAGTCCGTTTTGTAATCTAAAATTATCTTTTGCCCAGAAAGAGATAGTTTTTGGTGTATCAAAGTGGAATATACCTAAAGAAACTGAGGCAACCCCATTAGCTTTTATAGCCTGACCAAATTTTCCTGTGCTATACGTCACGTTAGTAGCAGTTCCGTTCATTCCACTTTCTTCTAGTGCATTCCCATCAAACTTATAATAGGCTAACCCTGAGTTATCATTAAAGAAATCAGTATAATATGAAGGATTTTTATATAGTCTATACGCTACAATTACAACTCCAGAGCCTCCTGAGCCTGCTAATGAACCAGCTCTGGAACCCCCACCACCCCCTCCTGTGTTTGATAGTCCACTTTGGCCATTAGCTGCATTTAGTGCATTTCCGCCCCCTCCGACACCCCCAGCAGTGGTTGTACCACTGTTATTTACAGCACCTCCACCTCCCCCGTAGTATTTATTATCAAAATTAATAAAAAGTTTTCCAGCACCACCATTAGTCATTAATCCACCAGCACCGCCAGCACCACCCCCAGAACCACAAGGGTAGGGGGAGGAATAAACACTATTTCCTCCAGTATTCCCATAGCCTATTCCACCACCATTAGATGTTTGAAGGGAAGGGCTTGCAGCCCCGCTGGGGTTCATATGACCTGCACCTCCTCCAGAGCCTCCTGCTCTAGTATTAACATCTGTGGATGTACCTCCTGCACCTCCTCCAAATGCCCGTAGCTCATTAAAAAATGAGTCCTGACCTACTCCTTGTCCCCCTTGTCCTACAATAATAGTATTTTTTATTTTTGCTTTGTATGCAGAGTGGTGTAATACACCTCCTCCACCTCCACCACCTCCTCCCCAAGGACTAACAGACCCTACCCCCCCTGCGGCAACTACTAATACTTCAATTTTTTTACCAGGGGGTGCCTTAAATATCCCATCTGAATTGAAAATATGTAGTCTATATCCATTTACATCCTTTATAATATCTCCCCCACTAAATTTATAACTATTGGGGGAGGTAACTAGTTTATAGAAGAGGCTCATTTCTGTTCCAATGAGGAGATAAAACTGGCCTCTTGTTCAAGTTTTGTCAAGGTACTACCATCTTCTTGTAAAATATCTTGAAACATATCTTCTACCAGCCAAGTTATAAACACCCCTGTTTCTCTCTCCTCTACTGGCCCCTCAACTACACGTTGCACATTGGTGTGTTCAGGTTGTACATCATATTGAATTTTATCAAAACCAAGGGTTCCTAAAAACTCATCAGAAAGTGCCCTTGGTAACGAGGTTTTCTCCATACTTTTTCGAATACTCTTGATGTCGTTGAATATTTTTCCTTCTTTATACCACATGTTTATTCTCCTCTTCCATAATTATAAATCTCATGATTGTCCTTCGTTGTAAAGTGCAGTAACTTCCTCTTGTGAGAGGGCTTTGTTGAAGATGGCTACTCGGCCCATTGAGCCATTGTAGTAATGACCCCCCCAGGGTATCCAATCTTGTGAGGTTCGCCCTATGTTAAAAGAACCAGTAGAATCAGCAGTGAATACTGGAGTAAAAGACGAAGAAGCTACTTCTACACCATTAAGGTACGCTTTAGCCCCTCCCGTGGTACACATCAAAACAACATGTGTCCACTGCCCTGAAATAAAAGATACTGTCTGATTATATAATATCGATGCTGAATTAGTTCTTAAAGAAAATAAGTATTTACCATCGGTTAGCCCATAACTAATTTCACATAAGGGATAATGTGTATTATTATTATCTTGAACCTGAATTATTGCCCTCGTTCCAGTTGTTCCGTTTGGAATAAAGTGCCACACTGAGATAGAATATGTATTTCTAGTAATAATGTTAAATAAATTTGTATTTGAAATAGAGCTACTACTCCCATTAAAAACTGCCTTGGCACCATCAAACGTAACATTACTTACTGTACCCTCATAGGTGCTAAACGCATCTCTAGCGTCTGTGTCTAAAGGATAAAAAGCTACAAGGTTTTCTTCAGGGATGATGCCTATGGGAAATTTATAAGGTTTTTCCTCAAAGAGGGCTGTTACTTCCTCTTGGGTAAGTGCTCGGTTAAATATACGGAATTGGTCAATAGAACCAATAAATGGACTAACAGAGTTAACACCATCATAATATTTACCTATAGTAGAATGTGTGGCAGTTAATGTACCTAACTCAAAAGTATTGTTGCTAGAAACAAAACTCCCATCTAAGTATAAAGATAAGGTAGTTCCTTGCCTCATAAAAACTATATGATGATACATATTTAGTTCAGGAACATTAGTTGTTACTAAATTTATAGTATTTGTAGCTGTAGCATTTCTCAATACAACCTTAAGGTACCCAAGAGTGTCTGTATATACCATAAACTGTGGTCTATAGTTTGCTCCAACCATAGCAAATATATATTTTTCACTTAGTGTACTGCTTTTAATCCAAAGGCTAATTGTAAGATTATTTGTTATACTAGTATTTGGTAAGGTAATATAAGCATTACCATTAAAGACCCCACACTGCTCAAACTTCCCCTCACCGTACGTCACATTAGTAGCGGTTCCGTTATAAACCCCCCCGGTATCTAAGGCATTTCCATCAAGTTTGTAAAGGGCAATACCAGATTTGTCCATGAAAGGGTCTACATTATCTTCTGTGCTTACAATTTCTTTCTCTTCATTATAGAGGAGCTCTACTTCCTCTTGGGTAAGTGCTCGGTTGAATACTCGGAATTGGTCTAGTTTACCTAAGAAATATCTACCTACCTCATTAAATGCTCTCCCTATTTCGATATTACCCATAGGGTTTAAAGTTCCAACTATAGGCTCATTTTGAAATAATACACCATTAATATAAATCTCCATATAATTATTTGCTTTATATGTACATACTATATGTGTGTATAAATTAAGTGGGATACTGGTAGTCGGTATTAATATATGGTAAGCAGTAGAACCATTATAGATTGAATAATCCCACGATGTGTTAACCCACTGTACCCCTGCTATCCCATAGTTTCCTGCACTTGTATGTAACCCAAAAACCCCTTTATAGTTACTAGTAGCACTTGGGTACATGAAAAACGATACTGAGAAAGCAGCTGTAAGATTTGATTGTGCTATTGGGGTTGTTATCAAGGAATTGCTGCCATTAAACACAGCCCCTTGACCAAACTTCCCCTCACCGTACGTCACGTTAGTAGCGGTTCCGTTATAAACCCCTCCTGTATCTAATGCATTTCCATTAAATTGATATAAAGCAATTCCGGAGTTATCCATAAAGGGGTCTAGCTTGTCAACTGTGGAGACTTTTTGAATTTCAGGAGTAGAGGAAGAGGCAGCAGCAGAAAATACCATATTTTTTAAACTCATTTTAATCCCTTTAATTTATTCTATTTAACATCATTAGCAAGAACTAGTACATTCCAAGTTGCTCCAGCATCATGTGTGTAACACCTAATTATATCCCTACCAACGGCAGTTAATGTAGGAGCTACCCCTCCAGAAAATTTTGCATTAGCAAACCAAGTAACTGCAAAGGCTCCTGCGTTGGTTAGCTCTAAGATAATGCTAATAACCTGGCCAGTGGCTGGCACATTTGACAAAGTTAAAATTGTATTAGCTGTTATAGTTTTTGTAAATAAGTTGGCAGTAGCTAAATCTATATCTGCAGCTGCCATAGAAACTTTGGTTTCTCTAAAAGAAGTTAAAGCCCCAGTCATTGTACTTCCAGCTTTTAGAACATACCCTGCAGGGTCAAAAGTAACCGAATCCCAATATGCCGCAGTTCCGTCAGTTCTTAAATAATGTCCTGTATGTCCAGTTTGGGCGGGGAGTAAACCAGCAGCTCCCATAATTACATCTATTTCTGTTTCAGTATAATACCTATCATCCCAATTAACTTTTCCGGGTTCTGTAAATTCCACTAGGAGAGCCCCAGTGACCTGCTGTTGCCTGATAACAACTGCACATGCCTGATACATCCCTGAAGTTGGTTTAGTTGCTGTTAGGCCCCCTAGTCCATTATTATATAAAATGGTATTAACTGCATAGGTTCCTGTATCTAACCCAGAAATTACACCAGTATTTATTGCTAATCCATAAGACCCACTAGTAATGGCTGCTTCAGTAATTCCTATTGCAACATCAGATGCAGATGAGCAAGGAGCAACCCTAATAGATTCTTCACCAGTTTCATAGCTAATTGCTTTTACTAATACACCTTTTGCAATTGTACTTCCTGTTTGGTTTTTTACTTTATAATGAACGTGGTCAGCCCCTACAATGTTTGTTATATCATCAAGAGTCTTGTTAGTGAAAGTGGCAATTGCTGATGAGGTAACTATTCCGGATGCAACGGTGTCCACATACCCCTTAGTAGCTGCGTGTAAGTTTGCTGTTGGGTTTGCATGTAAAGTTAAAAATCCCGTTAAAGTACCGCCAGCTTTTGCTAAAAAGGTACTAGCAGCTTCTGTACGGGAATATAGCTTTTCTAAGTTTGAATTTATTATTAAACGCCAAGCAGTTGCACCTACTTCAAGCGTTTCTAGTCCGTTTGATAAAAGTCCCATTAATTTCTCCTAGTTTCTTATTTAATAATCGTTCTACACTATAAAGTCAGCTGCTACTACAACTTTAGTAACTTTAGGGGACTTATAGGGACCTTCCTGAACCTCTACATCATAAGTTCCTGTAGTTGTTATATTATATGTACAGTATGCTCCAGAGGTAGGTGGAGTTATAGTTGCAATTAATACACTATTTTTGTAGATATTATATACCCCCTCAAATAGTCCCTCATCTTCTCCTGCCACAATAGTATCGCAGTTTCTGTAGTTAGCTCCTCTTAGCCTTACACAAGGAGACCACTTTAAATCTGCAGAACCCCCAAGAGGAGCTACTTGTAAGCTGTTTACTTTATATGGGGTTTCTACTCCATAGTTATAAGTATAATTTGTATTAATTTCGGCTGACCTACTATAAGGATTTTCAGCAAACACTTTAATGTTTGGAGTATTTGATATTATTTTTAGTACCGGTAATGAGTTTGCACTCACAGGAGCAACCCAAAAGGTTTCACCAATTGAATGTGCTGTAACTTTATCTTGTACTCCACGGATTATTCCACTAAACTCAAAGATAGTATCAGAAACTTTTGTTACTGTTTGGAAAGCTATAGCCTCATCTCCCCAATAAGCAGTATACACCATTCTATGTAAATCTGCAGCAGTGCCTGTTATCTGATATAAGTCTTTATCTAAGTTTTCTACTTGTATAATTAAATCCCTATCTAGGACAGCCCCTGTATTATTAGTAATAACTTTTACAGTTCCATAGCTCCACTCTGGAGTTCTTAAATATAGAGAAGTGAGTTCATACGCTACTAGGTTTCTAACATAGTTTCCATTACTAGGATATGTAGCCGCTACAAATACAGATTTTTCTAAAGCATTCTCAGGGGTTACTGGGAATATTTTTAGTCTATTGGGTGCAGCAGAAAGCTCATAAGTAGGCTGAACAGAAATAGGGATAGAGGAGGGTAATTGTATTAACTCACCTATATTGAAAATATCCTCTATGGATTCTATCCCATAATAATCATCTTTATCCTTATCCCCAGTTACCTTTGTAACCCTAAATACTAAACTAGCCCCTGCAGTTAAAATATCATCAGAAAAAGTAAAAGCTGCCCCTAACATAAAGTCAGGAAAATCAAGGGGGCTAATATTAAAGGTTAAAGAAGCTAAAGGGTATGACTGCTTCTTGAATTGCATTGTTGTTAAATAAGCTAATGCCTCATCAGTATTTACACAGGTTAAATCCACATCAACATTTTTAACAAACCCAGCAACATTTAAATTAGCCTGATTTGTTAATGAAACGGTATCAATTTTAGGGATACCATCCCCAGTTATATTTGTATACTTGAAAGTGAATGTATTAGGTAAATCTGCTCTTGAAGACCTAGAAAATTTAATATTAGAAGCAATGTCCACTGATACGCTTGGTAGGTTTTCTACGGTATAATCATCTCTTAATAAGTTTAAAGAATACTTCCCAATATTATTATTAAAATAAACAACACCATCAATATATCTTAATATTTCCTTAATCCAATCTATTGCTTTTTTTGAGGTATTTATAACTATACTCATACCTAACTTTTCTGAATAAAGCGTTGCAGCAGCAGCAGAAAAAGAAGCTGAATCTAATAAGAATGGACTAACTTTAACGAGGTTTGTAAGTATATCATAGATAATGTATGCAGGGTTTGCATTAGTAACAGCAAAGGTTACAACAGTAGCATTAGCCGCTAAATCATCAACTATTGTTCCAGCATCTGGTGTAGTAACAGGGAGGGCTGGGGTACTATTTGTAGATATAGCAGAAGATTTACCAACAATATTTTTGTAAGTGGTATAGTTGGTTAAACTAGCACAAGAGGGTATACTTGTTTTACCTATTAACACCCCATAGGTTGGTACATTTCTTACATTATCCCCAATGAAAACCTGAGGGAATACTAAGTAAGCTACATTTTTATATATTAATTCTAGTCCTGTTTTTTGTGTAAGGTAGGAATTAGGGGAGGTTTGTGAACCTAAATAAACGTATACAGGAGAGGTAGTATTTGTTGACCCATAAGTTTCTGAGGTTTGTCCTGTTTTTGCTTGAAAGGAAGCACCATTAGTTGTAATATCCCCAGACCAAACTCTAGTTTCTTGGAGGTAAAATCCATATAAGTGGTCTATGCCCTCACTAAAGGCATATGCCATATCTAAGTAATATGCGTAACCTACTAACTGAGAACCGCCTCCGCTTTTTCCTCCCACAATTAATCCTTTAGCTACTAACTCTAATTTCAGTACTACTTAGGTTTCCATAGTACATACAGTTTCCTTTTATATATGTTGTCCCATATATAATTGGCACAACCCTGGAGGTGGAATTATCAGAAAACTGAAAATCCTCTAATCCAGAAGGCCTCATATCTTGCTGTTGGGCAGTAGGCATAAATAAAAATGCTACTACCATCAAAGCAACAGTAAAAATTAATATCCATTCAAAGGGGGTCATATGGACTCCGACACCGGGTTTTTAATAGGAATAAAAGGAAATCCACCAAAATTTAGGGAATTATTAAACTTATCTTTACAAGTAGTAAACAATTTATCACATCCTTTAATAACAGAAATGTTTATGGGTAAATTAATGATAGGTTGGTCTAAGTATAACATCACACTGGATTGTCTTAATATATATACAGACTCTCCATAGTTAGTTCTTAAATATCCTCCAGACATAATTCCGTCCGGATAACCAGAAAGCTCCGGTATTGTAACCTCCCTACGATTAACTGAAAAAGTAAAACTACTAGTAGTTATACTATGGGAAGCTTGGGCAACTCCACACTCTGCAGAGTATAAACCAAACGAACATGAAGTTCCATAAGTTCTATAAGGAACTTCTGAATCAAAGAAAGACTCTTTCCGTTGAAAGGTAACTTCTGCTAACCCAGATGTTCTATCAAATTCTATTTTGGTCATAATGCCTTGAAATACTTGATACCCGGAAGAGTAGTCAATTAAGGTTAATGTTAATTCTACGGAAGGTGAAGAAACTACGAAGTCTGTAAATGGTCTCATTTCTATAGGCACAGAAATTCTTACATCACTAGAATTTAGCTCTAGCCCTATCTCAGTTCTTGTAATAGGTGAGGCTAGGTATGTCATACTAGAAAACACTACATTATCTGACCCTGAACAGTAAGAGTAAGTAGAACCTAAAAATTCAATTTTATATAAATCCATTTAATCTCTCTTACTGTAAGTATGTTGTATAATTATCGTTATACAGCTCATAAATGGGAAGTCTTACTGAACTAAAATTAATATCCTCTAATTCAAAAGTTAAAGTGTCAGTATTGAGTCTACAAAAGTATAGAAAATTAATATCCCCACAGCTTCCTGCATCAGCAGCAATAGGGTCTGCTAAAAATAATTCATCACAAGCCCCCAATTCTGGGTCTTGTACTTCTCCCACAGAAACTACCTGGGTAGCAAATTGTATTGATGGGAAATATAACACCTTTTTAACGTAAGAATATGCAATAGTGGAATAAGATTTTTTTACTAAAATGCTAGTACTACCAGCACTTAGAGGTTGAACAACAGTAAATTCTGCTTTTCTTGAATTAAACATAAATGGTTTTACTTTACCCTGAATAGAAGTAAACCAATTTTTTAAATAAACCCTCTCCTGAACATTATCTTGCTTTAAGGTAACCTGAAAGGTTTTGTAAGGTTCACTATTACTAACAACCTGTTGCTTTTGGTTGCTATTTCCAATAATAGTATAATCTTTTTTTAAATCCTCTGTTACTTGGTCATATACTGTGAAAGGAAATAGTGTGTACCCATAGAATGGTCTGTATTGGTTTGGGATACTTACAAATGTGCTGGCTCCTGGTTGTTTCCATGTTAAAGCATAACCGCCAGAAGAGCTTCCTACAAATCTTAATTTTATAGAGGCCACACCGCTTGGTAAATATATTTGAGCTTCCCCGGAAGTAACATAAGTACCTGCCACGAAATTTCCATTTATAAATAAATCACACACTCCAGAGGTTCCCACTACTTTAAATGTGTATGTTCCATATGTAGGAATTATAATATCTCCTTCAGAAATACATAAAGAGGAGGTAGGGGTAGAATAGTAAGTTGATATAGTTTCAGATAAATTATCTTCCCAATGTGTTCTAATATGTTTACTAGTTATCTTATAGGCTAATTCTACACTATTAAAAGCAATAGTAGAACCAGGGGATGAGTACCCAGTTGCGTCATAGTGCCCCACTAAAAATCTTTTCATTATAACTCCAAGAAAGATAAGGTTAGCTTTTGGTCTGTAGCTACCGTAGATATATTAGAATTTGATGTTTCAGGAGTTCCCACCATAAGGGGGACTATCCAACTTCCAATAGGAACTGTAATCTCCTGTGCAATATAAATAGTAGTAGGAGTGACATCATATATTCTACTTAAAATGGTGGTTTGTTCATTAATATAAATACCAACATAGTCTCCAGGGTTGAATACTCCCATATATGTATCACAAATAATTGCAGTACTAGAAACTAGAGCCTGAGTATTTTTAGTGGCAAATGCCCATAAAGGTTGATACATTACATCATAGTATCCTGAATAAATTGTATTTTGAATAAATGTTGCATCTGAGGCAGATGTTGGGGTTACTTCATATCTAACAGCTCTCTTAGGCTCTTCCATCATAGCACGTCTTTTTTCTTTCTTATTAGTTGATTCAAATATACTAGTTTTAAAAGAATAAGACTCTGAGTATGAATTTCTATTAGGGTAAATTGAATATACAACAATAGGCTGTCTATAAATAGATACAGTTACATTCAATGTAACCTTATCAAAGACTAAAGGAAAACTATCAAATATTTCTGCCTCACCTCCAAGTAACTTGGCAGTTATCCTAATAGTTTTTTGGGCCCCTGAATTTATGGTTTCCCCAATACTAATACCAGATAAAATACAACCAAATTCTTCCGGAATAGTATTAGAAACTAAAGTAATTGAATCTCTTCTTTTATTATAAACTAATATTTCCAGATATTTATCAGAAGTAATAATACCATAGTATAACTCCCTATTGCCCGGTGAAGTTGTTACTTGATACCCGTATAATTCTGGGTTCCCCTCATTATAAATATAAGATAAAGGAGCACTATAGTATGGTAAAGTGTGCGTTAAGTTACCTTCAGCACCCGTTAAGTTACTGTAAAGTGGCTCAGGGATTGGGTTAAGGTAACTGAAAAGTCCACCAATAGCCTCACCAGCATTGTTATGTATAGGGTTTGGTAATAATTTAGGAGGAGTGAATTGAATGAAATCAATAGACATACCTGGGTGTCTTACAGTTACATAACAATCCCCCACTTTTGTAGTGGCTTTTACTCCAGTAATTGGTACAACAGAATCTAAAATTGTTTTTATTTTAACTGCAGTATTAACTGAAACACCTAAAGGTTTTGCAATAGTTGCTTCTACATTATATGCAGTAATATTAGGGATAGCAAAAGAAGCAGAAACTCCCGTTACTGTAACAGAGTAGCCCTGCGTGTACCCAGATACCACATAATCATCTAAAACATATCCCATCTAAGCTCCTATTAAGCTAATGGAGCAATCGTATCAACAACCCCATACACAGTAACTACACCAGCACTATCAATCATACAGTTAATATCGTAAGAAGGGCCTGTAATGTCTAAGGCTTCTCCTCCTACAAATTTAGTCCCTACAGGGAAAGTGATTGCATAAACCCCAGTAAAAGATAAGACAAAAGGCTTTCTAATTCCAGCAGTTGGGGGATTAGTAAAGGATAAAGTTATTGGAGCAGTTAAAGTACCTATAATGAATGTACCTAAATTTAAGTTAACTGCTACAGCTCCTGTTATATTCCCCAAAGAGTTTTCAATTACTTCCAGAGAATCTATACGACCAGAAAGGAATGTAAAGTTCCCGTCAAGTTCCCCATAAGTAAGCGGAACACCTTTAGTGTCCCTTAAAATTAATGCCATTTGCTATCCTTATACATTATCAACAGCTTTGAAAGCTATTCGGTTATTTGTATCAAGAGGGAAAGACCAGAACTCATCTCCATTAATTGTCAAGCTCATGGGGAGTGTTGGGGTCACACCATAATGTTTATAAAAGTTATGCAAAGTACCTATAGGTTTATATTCAAAATTGTCAGAAATCCCCAGGTTCACCCCAGCAACTTGCTGTGTAACGAAAATTTCCCCTGAATAATGATTATACCCTGCTGCTGTATAATTAGATGGGGTCACTAAATCAATATACCCTTGTTTATTAGACACAGAACTAGCAATTGTCTTTCCATACCATGTTCCCTCGTAGAGCACATAGTAATTGGAATTACCTGCTGCGGTAGTTGCAGTACTTACAGTGTATCTATTATAGTTACTGCCGGTTATTACAGCCCCTCCATTATAATTAAAGAACTTATCTAGTTGGCCTACATAAATATATTGAAGCCATTTTGACTGATTGCTTAAGTATGCTGAATATATTCCTAAATAAAAGTGGTTTGTATCAGCGATTAAACAAATATCTACAGGCTCTATGGGAAACCAAGGTTCTGGTATTTTTAAATAAAAATATTCGTAGACTGCTCCCGAAGAATCTACTATATTTCCGGGCTGCCTATCCACCGGTAGTTCAGAATTATACCCCATATTTATATAACATTCCAACCTTAATGAAGCATAGTTAAGATAAAAACTGCAGTATAAGGTTTCTCCTTGGGTAGTTGTTGTATGGGCATACAGCTTAGTAGATTTCTGCCCTAGGTTTATTCTATTTTCATTTTCTAAAATAAATAAAAAATAATCCATTTGAGCCTGATAAGTATACCCAGAGATAGTTTTCTGATTGGTTAAATATTTATGTTGGGAAGAATTAAAATTAGTTAAAAGAGGGCTGGTTAAGTATACACTAGGCCCTGCGGGGGTACTAAACGAAAATCCCAAAGTTTGCAAATTAGAAATATCGTCTGAACAAATAGCGGGTGTAACATATTCTGGGTATATGTGTGCTCGGCACGCTATCTTACAATTTTTACCTACTATTTGCTTACCAATTCTACCAAATACTACACTATGGTACCTATAAGCAACTCCATCTCCCCCAAAAGTGGAAAGATTACCTTTTCCTTTATACCCATATATATTGTTGGAGTTAATCCAAGAGCTCCTATCCTGCGTATAAGGAGAACCAAAAACCCCAGTTAAAGTACACATTGGATATAATTGACCAGCTCCTGTATCATATAAACTTTCTGACTCTTTTTTATCAATAGTCCACCCAGCAACGAGTAATTCTCTCTCTAATAGGTCAATAATAGTTTCTGGGTACTCATGATAAAACATATATGAATCTTTTAAGTATAATTTATGCATATAATTCCCTTAACTAATTTAATTTTACAGCTAGGTAGTATGACCCCGCTCCGGTATCGGCATTTGGGATAATTACATAGTCTGTTGTATTTATTGTTATAATATCTTCCGGAGATGCTTGAGTATTTGCAACAACAAACACTCCATCTACTGACCCAATAGCACTACTCCCATAAGAAACATTAATACCTGCTAAGAAGGCAGAGTTTGAAATGGAATATAAAGAAGATAAGGTAGTATTAATGTGCCCTATGGTTACTCCTAAATACCCATTATACCCCATTCGATAGGAGGAGGTAGTAGAATTTATAACCCCACTATTTAGCCCAGAGGTAGTCCATAAATATGTGGCAGTATTGGTAGTTCCCGCAGTAAATACCCCAATACCATCATTACCAAGAGTTTTTAATTTACCAATATAACCCACTTGATATAGTGGGGTAGTTCTTAACGCTGTAGGGTCATATAATTTATATGAGATTATAATCCTGTCCCTACTAACAACAAGCCAATATTTTTTTAATATGTTATATACATCAGAAACACCTGCTAAAACTCTTGTAGTTACTTCTGCTCCCACACTTTTAGCAATAAACTCGTCTGCCCCCAGTTGAGAGTTAAGGTTGGTAAATATAGGAGAGCTTAATACAATATTATATGAGGCATTTTGAAGAATGCTGATATATAAGGGAGACCCTTGTGATGATGTATTTTGAAAAATACCACCTTTATCCACTTTTATATAGTTTGTATATTTTTCAAAAACTCCAGGGTAATCTTTAGGTATAGGGACTGGGCTATTATATATAGAAACTACTTCTGCATCAGATAGAACTTTATTCCAAACTATCAGTTCATCAAATGTTAAAGCTGGGCAATAGTTCCCACCAATTTTCCATAGAGTCCCGTATTTAGTATAGGCCCCATAGGTAGTACCCCAAGGTAACTCTTCTATAAGTATACCATTTATATAAAGTTTTTGGGTTTTTAGAAGGTTTGAATAAGTTATTATGATATGCTCATACTCAATACCTAATTTATTATTAAAATATTCATTCATTAAGTATAATGTAGAATCGAACACCAGATAATCCCCGATAGTACCATATTTATCTACCTGAATATCTATTCCCATACGATTATTTGCTGAATTATAAAAAGAAGTAATAAGCTTATCCGAGGGTAGGGCTACCACTCCGTTACCTAACTTGAAGCCCCCAAATTTAAACCAAAAAGAAACTGAGAACTCTGTAGGGTAATCATTATAGAATGTAACAGATGGCGTTGTTGCTGCAGCATACAGGGAGTGCGTAAAATAATGAGAAGAAGTTTCTATTGTAACCCCAGTTGTATCTGGATATTTGCCTGGACTTGCTATAGCAGAACCAGTATAGGTATATCCCCTACTAGTAACTAGGGAGCTAATAGTATTTTTCCCTATCTTCTCCCAACCTTCTTGTAGCATCAATGTTTCTAAATCTTCAAACATCTGCCCCATATTTTTATTAATACCAACGGTAAAAGCCATTTCTGGTCTCCTTATTTCACTGCATTTTTAATGATTTGCCTTCCGGCTCTTGATGTCAAATATTGCTCTATAACTGAAGGGTCTAAGGAGTTAACAATAACTACCTCTGATTTTTGAGGGGAAGCTGAAGACCCACTAGTGTTACTAGTAGTATCATTAATAGCTTTTAAGTCATTTCTACTTAATACGTATTCCCCCGATTGAAGTATTGCTGGTACTTCATCACTTCTTAATCCTGCTCTATTATCGTCATAAACATAACCTCCTGTGTGGTATGTTTGTGCCTTAATTTGAGCAACATTGGCCATACCCATTGCTATAGCACCAGCTGCAGCTACTGCCCCCAACCCAGGGCCAACAAATGGAATACTTGCCATCGAATCATAGGCTTTTACTGCAGAGCTGTATGTTGAAGCAATTGTAGAAGCAACCTGCATTGCTTGCATTGCCTTAAAGGCAGTTTTACTTTTCTTCCCTGATAATAAGTAGTACGCATTAGCTATATTTGCCAAACTATCAAAAGTTTTTTGGGCATTAGCAGTGTCTGCCCCATAACTAGCAGCTTTTATTGCATTCTTTCTATCCTCTGTTGATTGAGCTAAAGCAACCTCAGCCTCGGCTAAAGAAGCTTGTAATTCTGCCATTTTTGCCCCTGCCTCTTCCTGTTGCTGAAAAGACATATTTAAACCATTTTGTTCTAACTCAACTTTTTGTTGATTTAACAAAGCCAAATCGTTTGCAGCCTTAGCCTTAATATCTGCGTCTAGTGTATCGAATGTTTTATTTATATTTTGGTTAGTTCTTTTTTGTCCAATTCCGGATGGATTACTTTCCCCCTGAGAAAAGAAACTAGTATCTTTAATATTATCTTGTTTATCCTCAATATCTATACCTAGCTTTTGAGATACCATAGTCCTAGCTTTACCTTCTGAAAAGCCAGCAGAGTTAACTAACCTCTCTATTTCCTTTAATACAGCTAAATCTTTTTCATACCCTGAGGTTCTATTAGTATAATTGGCATATTCAGCTTCAATATCTTGAGCCAATTTAAGCTCTTTAGTTTTAGTGGCTACAATTTGATTTTCAGTTGCTTGAACATCTTTCATAGCTGTTGTTTGGAGCTTATAAGCTTCTGCAATTCTTTCATTAATAGCTTGAGATTTCTTTTCTAACTCTTCCTGTTCTTTTTTATCTTTTACTCCAGATTTATTATGGTTAGCAATTTGAGCAGTAATATCTTCTCTTTGTTTTAAAAGACTAGTATAATACTCTTCGGCCTTAATTTGGTCAGCTTGACGTTCTGTTAATTTTAATTGTAGTAACGCTGACTCACTCATAGCAGTAACTCTTTTATTCATTACTGCTTCTTGTTGATATGCTAATTTTAGGGCCTCTGCTTCTAAGTCTCTTATAGCCTTTGCTCTAGCCGCTTCTTCCCCATGTAGGTCTGTCATTTCAGCAACTTTAGCTCTACTCATGCCTAAGAGTTTAACCTTCTCTGTTTCTAACTCATTGATAGTCCTATGCCCACTAACCATTTTACCGAGGGAAGAAATATATCCTGCGTAAGCACCTTCTATTCTAGTTCTTTCTACTTCTGTTTGAGCACCACTAAGGGCTGTGTCTCTTTGAGACTCTGCTTTCTTAGTATATTCTTCTCTTAATAGGTCTGCAGATATAGGATTACTAGTTTTTTTAAGGGCTTCTGAAAATTCTTTTACTAGCCCCTTAACCTCGATAGGTGCAGTATTTTCCATTGACTTGGCCGCAAACTCTTGGCTTTCTCTAACTTTATTAATTACCTCATTTAATCTATTTGAAGCTTGGGCAGTCATAGAAGATACATTTTCATAATTAGAATATTGAGATGAAATATCTGATACAATCTTTTTAATTGCTTCAACATCTTTATCTGAAACTATACTGCCTAAGTTCGTAGTTCCTACATCAGGTATCCCAGAGTATGCTTCTTTTTTAAAAGCTGGGAGGGGTTGAGTTTGTATCTGAGATGTATCCCCTATTATTTTAATACCTTCAGTAACCCCTGTTAAATTTTCAACTTTACTAATCAAAGAAGATAAGTGTTTAATAGTTTGAGACGCCTCTGACCCTGCCCCACCTTTAAAATCGGCAGAGCTAAGTTCTTTTATAGCACTAGCTAATTCTGCAGAAAACTTAGTTAACTCTGCCGCTTTTGAATCTCCTGGTTGCATTGCTTTAAGGGTAACATCAGCAATAGACTTAATACTATTAGCCGCTTCTATTAGGGATGATTTTGTTTCCTCCCCCATACTAGTTGAGGGTTGCCCTGATGTAATGGTTGAATTATAAGCAGAAGTATAAGACTCAGCTCTAAATAATGCTGATTTAGCATCTTTAATAGCAGACTCAGTCGTTAAGTCTTTTTTAGCATCAAGAAGCTCTCTTCTTGCATTTTGTAAAGCTACCATTAAGTCCCCAGTTTCAGTTGGGGATGCTCCTCTTTCAGCAGATTTAGCAATCTTCTCTTGAATAGCCTTTATATTATCCTCTGCTACTGCTACTTTGCCTTCCCTACCTAAATTTTGGACAGCCCCAGCTGTTTTATTTAAACTGGAGGTAGCATACACTGCAGCCGCAGCAATACCTGTTAATAATAATATTATAGGGTGCTTTGCAACAGTACCAACTATGGTGCCTAAAACTTTAAATACCCCAGTAAATGTGGTTAACCCAGCAGTAGCAGTTGCAATAGTTGCTGCTAGTGTACTAAATACAGCAGAAACTCCTCCAATTTGTACAGCTAATTGAAAAGCAATATAGGCATTTCTAGCCGCAATTAATAGAGGGCCAATTTTACTTAATTGTCCTACTAATAAAAGTACGCCAGTAGCCCCAGCAATTACTTGTAAAGCATTTACAAAGTTAGTTTTAAATGTTTCAAAGTTTCTATTAATATTAGTAAGTGTAGAAATTACAGATACTGTTACTTCTTTTGCAAATGGTAATAATTGCCCGATAGTTTGGTTGAAGGTTACCCCTAAAGTATTTCCAAGTTTCTCCCAAGTTATCGCAAAACTTTCTGTTACAAATGTAGCTTTTTCTACTTCCCCTTGTACACCAGAATTTAGTTTTTGTAAGTGTCTAAAAAACTCATCGGCATTATTTCTTAACAAAGTAATTGATTGTAAGGCTAGAATATCCATACCTCTAGTAATCTTACCAAAATCACCATCAGACATATTTTTTAGTTTAGCAACAAACTCAGACATCGCTGCATTTGATTCAGTAGTACCCATCTTCATACGAGCCATCATCATCTCTTGGTCAACACCCATTTGTCTAAAAAATGAAGTAACCTCAGTAGATGTTTCTGCTAAGACATTAGAAAATCTTCTGATTTGTGTACCAATAGTAGATGCATTAACACCAGCGTTTGAGAAAGAAATGGCCATTGCACTAACGGCATTTGCAGTAAGCCCTGAGGACTTTGCAGCAGCTAAAGCATAGTTAGAGAAAGTTCCAATATCTTGGGTTGATAGTCTTGATTGATTTGCAACATAAGCTAATTGGTCTGCTAGGTCTGTTACAGAGGGTGTTAGTCCTGTTGTAGCATCTTTTACGTCACCAAAAACTTCTCTGTATGTAATTAAGGCACTTGCAGAAACCGCAAAGGAATCACCAGTTAGCCTGGCCATTTTTATAATGTTTTCTGTTGCATCTGCAACTTCTGCTTTATCAAATCCTGCACGGCCTAAGGCTAAAGCGGCCTCATTGATGTCTTTTAAACTTCCACCAAATTTTACGCCTAAGTCTGATAGTTTCTTTTCTAATCTTCCTGCTGAAGCTGCACTCATATCTAATACAGCAGATAATGTATGTACTGCTTGGTCAAATTCTAATACATATTTAACGCCATTAGAGATTAAATTAATTACACTATAAATTCCACCATATAAAGATGCATACATTGAAGCACGGGCAGCAATGTTCTGTGCCCATTTAACAACTGAAATTCTATTTAAATTATCAACAACATCTTTACTATGTAATTTAGCTTCAGTAAGACTAGATGATAATTTTTTCGTCTCTGCAGTGGCACTAGATAGGGCAGCAGAGGGATTAGTAGCAAAAGATGCATCAAAGCCTTCCTTAGCTCTCCTTGCGGCCTGTAGCTCTGCTGTGAGCTTCTCTATCATCTTATCTGCACCACTCATAGAAGATTCTGATGCAAATTTTACTTTAGAGATTTTTAATTTTTCTAAAAGTCTAATTTGTTCCTGATAAGAAGCTATAATTTTATCATAAGACTTATCAAAAGTTATCTTACCTCCAGCAATATCACTTAATCCTTTAAGTTTATCAGATAAAATATTAACAGACCCAGAAGAAGAAACAACCTCTGCCCTAAACTTTTCTAACTCAACATTAATTTGTCTTACATCACTTGAGGATAGAGTAACCCCTTCCCCTGCTTGTGCTTTTGTTTGAATATTAGATGCTTCTCTAAGTAATGTTATTTTCTTATTTAGTAACGCCAACTCTTCTTTAGCTACATTGGGTTGTACTTTTCCGGACGCTACAGCAGACTGTAAGGAAACTAATTGGTTTTTCAAGGAGTCTAAAGATACCTTTGAAGCTGCTGTAAGATTATTTTTAAGAACATCAATTTCTGCTGATAAACTTTTAGTGGCACTCTTAAAATCTTCAAACTTCTTAGAGCTTTTTATATCAAATGATATACTTTCTGTGTCAACCTTTGTTTTAGGCATACTAGAAGTTATTCTATTAACTTTAGATACAAACGCACTAATTTGAGTAGAATCTACATCAATAGGAATATTTAATTTTGTGTTCTGAATCAATTTTAATTTAGATTCTAACTTATTTAGTTGTGCTTCCCCTCTTGCAATTTCTGCAGCAGATGCAACACCTCTTTGAGATTTAATAGTATTTTCAAGTGCAGTTTTTTGAGATAATAGAAGTCTTTCAGCCTGGTCCAAAGCTGTCACAGATTCTTTTTGTTTACCTACAAGTTTCTTTTGTTGGTCATTAAGTTTCTCATATATACCTGAAGATGTACGCAAGGCATTATTAGTTTCTTGAGGGTTTGCCTCTCCACTAACAATTTTATCTTTTAAGCCTGTAAGAGAAGAAATAGCAGATGTTTTTTTAGCAGAGGTAATATCTAAGGATGATAGTTTTTTAATAGTATCTTCAAGTTTTAATACATTCTTAGTAGAAACCTCTAATTCCTTGTTGAAGTTGTAAAGGTACTTTGAATCACCCGTCTTTTGCAAAATTTCATTGAGCCCAGAAAATCTGCCTAATAGCTTGCTTACAACATTACTACTAACCCCAAGTTTTTCAAAGTTTGCTATAAGATTATAAATATTTTCAGTAACCCCATAAGTTGTACCACTAAGAGCTTGTTTAAGGCCGCCTGCTTTATTGGTAATAACCCCAACTTCCCTCGATAAACTCTTAAGGCCCCTTAAAGCATTTTCATCTGAGAGTCCTCCACTTGCTATTCCTTCCTGAATTTCTGCAATAGCATCTTGAATTTTAGAGAAGGCACCAACCGCAGACTTAGATAATTTATTTATTTGGGATTCAAAACTTTTTAAACTTTTTGAGTCAGCTGGAAAGATAGAACTAGCAGATTTAGACATAGCCTCTATAGTTTTATTAGTACTAACTAAGGAACCTTCAAGGCTCTTTAGTCCCTTTTGTACAAACTGAATTTCGTAACTAACATTTCCACCATTATTTTGAGCCATCTTAGAACCTTTATAAGCTTATATTAATACCCTATAATCGTATTTAACGATGTTGTTTAGACTCTCTTATTTGTTTGTCCATCTGAGCCCTATTCCGTTCTTCAATCTTATTATTAACTAAAATAGATACTGAACAGAATGTTTGGGTTTGGTCAAACCAACCTCCAGCCTCTGGCAGAAACCCTGCTTTATGAATATTGTAAGCCTCTATTGCTGAATTAAGTAGAGTGTTGTCCAACTCATAAATAGGGCAATGAGTGAAAAGATTTCCAGCCACCACAATTTTAAAGTCTTTACTTTTTTGTTGTTCTCCAATGAATCCACAGTTTCTAGTTCCTTGAAGTCTTTTTGATTTACATATATCACACTTCCATCCATCAGAGGATAAAGCGTCAGAAAAATAAATATCTAAGTTAGTAGTAATTTTGTCAATAACTTCTGGAGAAAGAGTAGAAACTCTTAATATCTCTTTTGCAACATCATCAAGTATCTCTACCGATAAATCATCTAAAGTTAAAATACCACCAGAGGCGGTTTCAATTTTAATAAGAGCTAATTCACATGTTCTATAGGTGTATTGATGAGTTTTTCCAGAAGAATATAAAGAAGAGAGGGTGTATAGCTGCCCCATAGTAAGGGTTTTAAAAATAAAAGTAACCTCAGGCAAAGAGGACAACAAGTATGCCTGAGGGGTATAATAATGTAATAACCGATGAATTGAGTTCATGGTGAGCTTATATTAAGCTTCTTCTTTTTTTTCATTTCCTAAAAACAAGTCTGTATGCTCTGGACTTCTAGTAATGGAAGCAATAGTAGTTGCAACTTCTGTAACAACTTCTAAGGGTAACATCTCAATACAAGAATCATCCATAAATCCATTAGAATCTTTTTTAAACTTAACAGCAGCCCCTGAATCGTCTGTAATATTTTCCCAGCCCATTACTCCTCTTTTAACTAAGTTCCAGTTAAATGAGCCAGAAGCAAAACTAATTGTTGCATCTTCTTGGTTAATTTTTGTTAACCCATCTTCTAGTTTAGCAAAACTTTTAGAGTCAATACGTTTGATTTTTAATGTGAAAGGGGCCTCGTCTCCTCTGCAGGAAACGGGAATGTAGTCCAGTAACTGGTCTTTTTTTGTAGAAACAACTAAACCCATGATATTCTCCTATTTAATTTTAATCATAAAAGGCAAGGGGCCGAAGCCCCAATATTACATATGAGCTACTAAGATAGCCTCACCTAAGACCGCATCTTCATAAGCTTCAAACTCAATCTTATTTTCAAGGATACCATCTGCATCTTCAATAGAAACACCTGTATAACGTGCTTTAGGGAAGTAAATAGCAAATTTATGGGTTCCAGAAACCATCTCAAGATAGATTTTAGCATCAGTGTTATTTTTAAACTTATTAAGTTCATCATAGTTCTCAAAAGTAACAGACAATGAGCCTTTAACCATTTTCTTAGTTACCGCTTTAGAAGAAATACCACTAGAAGTAATTGCCTCACGGTCAGTTACTGTATTTTCAACAGTGAAAGACAAGTCTTTTGCTTCATAAGCAACCCCAGAAACAGTAAATGTAGCATTTTTACCAACATAAGGATTCTCAGTAATAACTGTACCTGTTAAAATTGCTTCTCCTGCAGCTGTACTATAACCAGATGCACCAACATCAAAGGTAATAGTAGCAAGGTCTGCAACAGGAAAATCAAATTTAACACTTGAAGGTACAATACCTGTATAAGTAATAGTTTGGCTATCACCAACAGTACATCCTAGGAATTGCTTAACTGCCAAAGACGGTTGTGAACCACAAGGCTTAGAAAGCTTATAAAGAATAGCTGTACCCGTTTCCCCTGTAGTTGCTGGATATATTTCCTTAGCTAGTGTAATTCCAGCATCAGAATATCCAATAAAGGCACCACCAGCTAACGCATTAGCAGAACGAATACCAAGAGCAACTTCCAGTAAGTCAGCACCATTAAGGTCTTTGTCTACACCACCTAGTGGTACTAATTCAACACCACAAGTTCCACTTCCATAGATTTTTCCTGCCATTTTAGGGGCACTTAAGAAAGAGTTTTTGATTGCCTTTCTTTCAATAGAGTCACCTTCAGGTTTCATAGAAGTATCTGAAGTTACCTCAACAACGTCTGCATTGGTAAATGTACCACCTGCGTTAAACGTAGCTTCTTTAATAATTGCATAAACTGCACTATTTGAGCGATAAATTGCCATTGTTGTCCTTTATAAGTTTTATCAATCTATTATCGTAAATAAAAAATATTTATGCTAGTCGCTTAATATATTTTACTTTAAGGTTTAATTGAGCTACTGAATATGGGTGTAGCATACCACCATCTCTTTTAAAGTCTGTAATAATAGATTCCACTGTATTAGTTCTTAAAAATTCATTACTTTCTATTGTTTTTTGTACTAACTCAACCAATTCTGATAAATTATCTTCATAGTCTGATGTTCGTTGCTTATTATAAATATACACTGGGATAACGGCATTTACCATAGCTTTACTATTAACCAAGTTATCTCTTTCCATCATATCTGACTCATAAACTAAAGCAACTGTAGGAAAATCCTTAACATCTGTCCACATTGGAATATTATTACCGTAAACACGTTTAAATTTTTTAGTTCTTTCTAAATCTTGAACTACAGAATTAATTATCTCTATTCTCATATTAAGCTCCCCACATTACCTATATTCATTCTCATTGTTATTAAAGAATCAATCACCTTTGACATAGTAGTAACTTCATTACCAGACCTATTTTTAAAGGCCCCTGAAGTTTTCTTTCCGTATCCTAAAGTAACTCTATCTAACCAACCTACCCAAGAAGCTATTGAGCCATCTTTTCTCTGTCTAAATCCTGCGTTAGTATACGAACCATAGGGATACTCTTCCGAGCCTCCTATATATCCTACACTCATTGTTACACCAATTGTATAATTTTTAGGGGTTTTATTAAAAGAAACGGAGGCCCTTATACTATCTCTAAGGTTTCCAGTATTGTAGTGAGGGAAAGGGGCATCGGGTCTTCTAGCGTGACTTTGAATTATACTTTCTGATACTTTTTTATTAAGTGCATATTGTAAAGCAGACTTCCAAGCATTAGCTCTTTTATTTGCTTCAACATACATCTTTCTGGCCATAGCCTCAGTAACTTTATCAATAGAAATTCTAACATTTTTTGATAAATAAGTAGTATCACCTGGAGTGTAAATCCCAGCAGAATATCCCATATTAAAGCCTAAAAATTCTGTAGGCTTGTAAAATACTGTCCGCTAAGAATGGAATTGAGTCGAGGGGTTTTACAGATTGTTTAGTATCTGAACTAATTAATGCAATAGAGTCGAAATTTTTAGTAGCATCAGTGTGCATTTTTCTTCCTATTACATACATGGCATTAATCAAACTAGGAGGAATTAAATCTACAGAAGAATATCCTATAGTATAAGTAACTTCAATATTATAATCGCCAGCAATAAAAGTATTATCTGGGTAGATTATTAAGTTTTTCTTAATTTTTAATGTATCTAAGGGAGTATCCTCTCCATCTATTTTCAAGGAGGTTACGGAGACTATTTCTCCCTTAGAAGTATACAGTTTTGAAAGGCCTGTTCCATTCAATGTTTCAGTAATTGTACGCTCTATAATAGAAACTCCGTAGATGCTATAGATATGACTCTCAGCCCAAGTAAGAATAGTGCTTAATGCTGTTCTTACTTGTACGTCCGATGCCTCTACTTCTATGTAGTCTATAAAGCCGTCCTCTAATTCTTGAAACATTTATTTTTCCTTATTTAGTTGAGGCTTTAGGCTTAGGGCCACTAACTTTTTCTTCAACGTCAACTACAGGTTCTGCAGGTTTTTCTTTAGTTTTACCAGCAACACTAAAAGCTGATGGGAATGTTTCTAAAACATAAGCTGCAGCTTTATCTGAGAGCTCATACTCACCTTCTTGAAAGTCTACACCAATTGTTGTAAGGCCTGGGCCCTCATACTTAATTTTTGGCATCTATATTCCTTATTTCTTAACTCAATTATAGAAATATAATTGGACTAAAAAATAATAGGGGCCGAAGCCCCTAATCCTCGTTAAAGGTTAATGATTGCTGATACTGGAGTAGCAACAATAGAAAGTTTTTTAAAGTCGATGTCTCTGTAACCAACATAAAGAGTTGAACTAGAAACCGCTTTTCTCTCGTCTTCAATACCGATTGTTCCTCTATCAGAAACACCAAAGAATCTCTTGTTAACAATCAACACTGCAGTTTTTGTTCCAGCAACATCGACAACACCAAGGTTAGTCAAGTTCTCTGGAAGTGCAGCAGAAGCAACAATTGGCATACCATAAAGTTTACCGATTTCACCTGTTAAAAGTGTAGCAGCTGAGCCATACTTGTCAACAGTCAATACTTGCTCAAGGCCAAGCATATCATAAGCAACTTTAACAGGAGCAATGATTACAAGGTCAGCAAGGTTAAGACCATATACACCAAGTTTCTTTCTAGCAGCAAGAATACCTGCAGCAGAAATAGCACCGGTACCATCAACTGTATTACCCGCAGCAACACCGATTTTCAATAAACCATCAAATGCTTTACGAACATCATTTGCATCAGCAAATGCAGTATCACCAGCGATAATACCTTTTTCAGAAGCACGAGCCAAAGAACTAACAAGCTCTTGCTTAACAAGGTCCATAACAGCAACAACTGCTTCTTGGTCAGCTTGGTCAGTTACACTAACAAGTGTTTTGATACGACTAGTAGCAAAAGTTACCTTACCAGCAGCAATTGTAGATTCAATAGCATCTGCACCAGGGGCGATTAAGTAAGCAACTGCATCTGTTGAACGGCCAGGGATACTAAATTGATTACGATTTGCAGGCATTGTAAGCTTTGTAAACAAAGGCTCAACCATCAATTCTGCTTCAAGTTTTGTCAACATTTGACCACTAAACTCTTCAGCTAACCAACTAGAAATATCAGCAGGCTTAATTGCTTTTTCAATAGTAGCAGCCATTTCTTTAAACTCAGCGAAAGAAGAAGCATTTCTACCTGTCAATACTGATTTCAAGTAAAGGTTTGCACCAACACTTTTTGCTTTAGCAACTTCTTTATCATCTACAGACTTGTCCTCAAAAGATGTCTTACGGTCAGTAAGCTTAGCTTCGATGTCTTTTTGTAGCTCTTCAAGTTGTTTTTCAGAAGCAGTTTTTTGTGCTTCAATAGTACCCTTAAGGACTTCGAGTTCCTTATTCATTTTGTCAATGGCTTCAATTCCCATTATAACTCCTATTTTAGTTTAAGATTGTGTTGACTCTTTGTTCTACTACCTGATGTAGGCGTAGAAGCTGAGAAACGCTGCTATCAGAAGCCTCAGTTGCCGTTATAAATGATAATACCTGTTCAAAAGTTATTGTGTCAGGTTCTTTACCATCTCCCTCAGCAGTTTGGGTTGAGCCCTCAGCGTTTTGGGTGTTTGGGGTTGAGCCATCTCCACTCTTACCTTCTTCATTATCGTGTTCGTTCTTATTATCGTTGTTATTTTCGTTTTCTGCTTCTTTACTAATAGTATCTTTTAAAGATGTAATCATGGATAATAAATCTTCAGGGACTCCCTCAATGATTTTAGTTTCTTCCATTTCTTTATAGTGTTTTAATAAGTGTTCAGATGCCTCTAACTTTTCCTCATTAGAAAACTTAGTATCTTCCATAGTAGATTTTAAAGCCGCAAAAGCAGAGTATACGCCTTCTTTACTAACCAATAATTTTCCTTCTTTAATTTCATGATGAGGAAATTTCCAAGAAGATTTCTTTTCTAAATCCCCTACAACTAAGAAGGCCTCTTTAATAACTTCAGGTAAGTTAATATCTAAAATTTCTTGTGCCGCAATTGACTTATCCACTTCACTCCATTTGCTTTCAGATATTTCTTTATTTCTGATTTTTGAGGAGCATTTGAAGGTGTGTTCATTTGTTGCCTTGGAAGCAAGCATACAAGTACCATTTGCACAAGGCGACTGAGTAAGAACCGTAAAGATAGCATCTTGGTTATCTGGAACAGAAACAATTGACACCTCCAATAATTCTACTGCCTTATAGTAATAAACATCAATGTGTGAGTCATACTGTGCATCAAGGGGTTTAAAACCAATTGAAAAAGTCTTTAATATTTTATTTTGTACTGCATAGAATACTTTTGGATTTAAAAGTTTGTGCACTTCTGCAGTTATTTCTAAACCATCCGTAGAAATTTTTATATCTATAATTTTACCAACAGGCTCTTGTTTGTCGTGATAAGATAATAATATAGGGTTCTTCATGAAGTTTTCTAAGTTATACCCATAAGGTAATACCGAGTCACCACTCCTGTCAATCACTAATTGTCCAGAGTTATCAAGGTATCTATTTGCATACCCTTTAATATACAAAACATTCTCATCTATTGGAGCCCCTAGCTCTTTGTTTTGCATTTCAAACTCTTTTACTATCAAAACTAACTTATCCATTAAACACTTCCTCTTACTTTTTATTTAAGACTATCTAAAATATTATCGTTGATTGCATAACTTCATGACTTATACACCCGCAGTAGGCATGTCTGGGTTACCCCCGGTAGCAGACGTACTACCAGCCCCTCCCGAAACAGGAGCAGTTGCGGCCGGTTGAATACCAACAGGGGTACCATCTTGTACATATTGAGCGCCCGTACCAAATAAGTAAGCTGCCAAGATATTTTTATCGGCATTATCTGCCTCTATTCGTGGAAGACCAATCATATCCCTTGCCTCATTAAGTGTTGATAATCCGGTAGAATAGCTATCTTTTGCAGCTCCAGATTTTACATCGAGGCTTGTTTCTAATTCTACTACTCTATCTAGGTCAAAGGAAAATCTTAAAGTTGCATCTTTAAATTTGTTTTGTAAAAATAATGAGATGTTATCTTCTATTTTATATAGGTAAGGCCGGACTGCTGTATTAAATACTGCTTTCATTAAGTCTTGAGGCTTAGAGGTAGAGGTGTTCTCTCCCCCTAGCGCTAATGCATTTATTTTAAATACCCTAAGAACTCTCTTATCACTAATATTCAATGAATCTAATATCTTAGCATCTTGTGGAGTAGACTGAATAGGATTATATTTTAGACCACTTGGTAATACTGCTGTACCACCCCTCTTAGTTCCGTCTTTGCCATATAACATTTGAAATTGTTCTTGTATTGCTGTAGTTTGCTCTGGGGATAGTGCATATTCAGACTCCAATAATCCAGTTAGTAAACTGGAGTTTTCATAGAAGCTCTTTAAATCATCAATTGCATAACTCTCTAGTAATAAAGTATCAAGCAATGGCCTTACAGCAGGAACTCCATAGTATAGGTTATTTAAGGTAGGATTTCTTACTACACATACTTCATCAGCTTTATATGCTGTTTTATCATTCCAGATAAAACCACTAATATATTTAGTAGCATCCGGGACAATTTTTACAGCAGAGGGGGCCCCTAAGAACCAAGATTCGTATCTACCTTTATTCATTTCAAATGTCATGAATGCCGTGCCTGATAAGAGTAATGCTTGTATTTGTAATTCTATCATTTCTCCCCAAGTAAAATGAGGGTTTGGGTTTTGTGCCCACTGTGCTAATTTATCAGTACTAGGCATAGGTACAAGCTTTCCTGTTTTATCAAGCTTTCCAACCTTTGGTACAGCCTGAGAAGCAGCCTTTGAAATATAATCTACACAACTAAAGATTAATTCACTTGTATGTAGGGTATTTTCTTCAGTACTTTTTGCTAATCTTCCATTACCATCAGTATATGAGGTCATTGCCTCTTTATTATTCTTAGAGGCCTTAGTAGTCAAGAAAAATGAACTACCTCTATCCGGTGACTTACTTTTAAAATAACTTAATATTCCCATTTTATCTCCAATAAGGACTTTACTGTTTAATAATCGTTTTTAAAAAGAAAATTATCGTTTTATTATCAGAAAACCTATAAGTAACCTTAAAGTAAGCTTAAAAAAGGGGTGTCCGGTTTCCTATTATTGTATTCCCTCTTTTGGGTTTCTTTTAGGCTACTTAAGAACACCTTTTCTAATTATGACGATTATTAAATAGAGATTAAAGAAGAGAGGAAAGTGATGAAAGTTAATTTATATAAATCTCCAGTTCATAAAGTTGTTTTAATAGATAATTTAGATTTTACGTTTGAATGTACATGTGGTAAAGAGTTTATAACAAACATGAAAGAATATTCTGAGTTGTTAAGATGTCCTATATGTTCTTCTGCTAAACTTTCCCATCCTTTCCTCTTCCCATCAGAGATAACAGAATTATTTACATATGTTTATGATGAAATACTTACACAATATCCAAATAAATTAACGAGGAATTAAATGAGTGATAATTTACCAACTATTCCAGAAGTAGGATTAACCCCAGATGTTGAACAAAAGCTTACAACAGAATTAGTGTTCACAGAAGGCGTGGCCTCTCAAAAGCCCATGACCTTAATAGAGAGAGCTATATGTGAGATGAGGGCAGATAGAAAAACAAATATATCAATTGCAACATATCTTGGTATAAGCCTAAATGAGGTTAAGAGAGTTCTCGCTAAGGAACATGTAAGAGAGTTTTTAAAAGAGTTAATTAATGCTCAGTATGATATGTCTAAAGAATATAGACTTGAAATGCTTGATAAGATAATTCAAGCTAAGTTAGAAGAACTTGGAGATGACCTTAAGGGTGCTACTAAAAAGGACATTGTAGATTTATTATTAATTCAGGACTCTATGCTTAAAGAGAGGGAAAAGAAAACTTTAGGTACTAATGAAGATACCTATATTACTTTATTACAACAGATAGTGAAACAATAATGATTAATAGAAAAGAGTCTTTAAAAAAGTATACTAGTAGTGAAAAGTTCAAAATTACAAACGCTAAATATGTAAACTCCGAAAAGGGCAAATTAACCCACAAGCGTTGTAAATATAATAAAAAGAAGGAAAATGAAAGGCTTATATCTGAATACCTTGGAGGATTGCAATGTGCTTCATGTGGTATAACCCATGATTCTTTATCATTTTTTGATTTTCACCACAAAGACCCAACTACAAAATCATTTAATATAACTAATAGAATAGGAGGTTCCTCCTTTATATTATTAAAAGATGAAATAGATAAGTGCGATTTATTATGTTGTACTTGTCATAATATTACACATAAGGTTAACTTTAATAAATTAAATACTGAATCCCCCTCATATAAAAGGTTATCTAGTAATATTATAAGATTAAAGAAATATTATAATATTGATATTATTTTATGTCATGATTGTAAGAGGTGTCTAGAATATGATAGGTATCATATAATAGAATGGCATCATGTTGACCCTCTAAAAAAAGAAGTGCATGTTAGTAGTTTATTAGGGAAGACTACTAATTTACTGAAAATTATTAATGAGGCCGATAAGTGTATACCTTTATGCCCAAACTGTCACAGACTAAGACACATAGGAGAACATGGTGAGTAACACTATTACTAATGAAGTAAGCCCAGATGTAAAAATATATCAATCTGTAGCAGATAAGATTGATTATAGTGCTGCATCCAAGGCATTTAAATTTAATCCACACCCTGCTCAACAAGAAGTATTGGATACAGTATCTAAAAGGGCTTTTGATGTAATAACTTTAGTTTGTGGCAGACGATTTGGAAAATCTGAAATAATGTCTGTTATCGCATCTACAGAATTACTAATTCCACAATCTCGAGTACTACTTATTACACCAACCTTTGCTAACGCTAAGGCTATTTATGATAAAGTAGAATTATCAATCATAAAACAGGGATTAAAAATTAAATCTAAGGATATAAAGCTATTAACCTTTACATTAGAGTACGGACAAACTATCATTTGTGCCACCCCTAAATCTATTTCTAATGTTCTAGGGTTTAAGTACTCTTTAGTAATCTTTGATGAGTCTCAAGATATTCCGGGAATTATGGATATTTGGGAAAATAAAATTGGACCAGCTCAATCAGATTATGGTTTACAGGTTGATGGTTTTATGTATTCTAAAACGATGTTTATTGGAACTTCTAGAGATTTTGATAACGACTTTTATATTCCTTTTGAGAGGGGAATAGATGGATTACATGGGTATATTTCCTTTAATTACCCAACATCGGCTAACCCATATATATCTAAAGAATACTTAGCTAAAAAAGAGGCTACCCTACCTAAAAAGACTTTTGATATGGAATATAAGGGTATTTGGCAATCCTTGAGGGATGCTTTGGTATATTATTCCTTTGACCCTGTAGAAAATGTAAAACCAATATCTGCCCTACCTACTGTTTTAAATAATGTTGGAGCAGAATTAGTAGGTATTGACTTCGGTTTTGCAGATAACACTGGTCAGTTACTGGGAGTTGTTGAAAAACTTACTGGAATCGTGACAATCATAGGAGAATATAAAGCTGAACAACTAGCACTTGAACAGCATGTAGCATCCTTTAAAGATAATGAAAAGATATATTTTAAGGGAACTCCTAATAGATATACAGACCCTTCTGCTGCTCAATTAATACATGATATGGCTACTTCCTACTCATATTATACAGGACCAGCCATAAATAAGATTGATGAGGGAATTGATACTATAAATGCAATGTTTTATCATAAAAAATTGTTTATTATGGAAAATTGCAAAGAGCTTATAAGTGAGATAAAAAATATGTCTTGGAAAAACCCTAAGACTAAAGAGGTTCAGAGAACTAAACGACATAAACACTTTGACTTAGCTTTATCTACTTTAAGATATATTGTATATACATGGCATATACAAAAAGATTTATCTATTCAAATTATAAAGAGTAAGAAGTAGATAATATATAAAAATCATATTTACTAGGAGATTAAATGAATTTTGAAGATTGGTATAGTATTAATCCACTAAAAGATAAATTAGAGGAATTAGATTTAACAGAAAAAGAAAAGAAAATATTGACACCTGTCATTCTAAATAGTTCTTTTATTATTGAGGCTAAACCTTTCTATCAAGAACTAGGTAAAATACAGAAAACCTATATTGTTCCTGATTTTTTATTAAAGCAATTTGCCTTAACTTATAAAAAAAGATTTTTAACTGCTTTTTCTTATTACGACTTAGAAAAGGAAATAAATTATTTAATTAAATTTGTCCCTGCTGGGGTTAAATTAAGAGATGCTGTTATTCCTACAGATAAATATGAGGATTTACTTAAAGAAGAGCTTAAATTTTTCTCTCATACTCCCGAAAAAGGATTTAATGAGCTTATAAAAATTCTTAATAAGGGAAAACTAATCGGATGGAAGTTCAAACAACCAAGACAGTAAGGCGTGAGGCCCTCTCAGAGCACGAAAAAGACTTTCTAAGGGAAAACTACCTCTATCTAACCGATGAGGCAATAGCGGACGTCCTAGGCCTATCAGGAGCTGTTACAGCAAGAAAGATTCGCTCTAATTTAAAACTTAGAAGGAATAGGAAGAGTACTCAGAGCTTTATTAAAGAAATACCTATGATTATTTGGTTACAACGAGAATTATATGATTCAACTTCTTTTGAAAATTTAGTAAGGATTAGCATTTAGTATTGACTCCTTTTCTTAATTATTGTATACTTATGTAAACTTTAAGAGAAAAGGAGAAAAAATGCTTTTAGACGTGTTAATGAAAAATCAGTTGGTGGATGGATTGGTGATGCCATTCTTCCCAGAGATTAGACAATGGAATTTCATTAGAAATGAACTTTCCTTTAGTGAAACTTTAGAAATGACTATGCTCAATGAAGAATATTATGAAACATTGAATGCAGAGAAACTGGTTGATAGGGTTGATGGACTACTTGATTATGGCTTTGTGCTCGGTGGTACAATTGCAAAATGGTTACAAAATCCTGATGATAGTGAAGATACAATGTTATTTATGGATAAATATTGTGGTCACTTCATAGATTTATTTATTGTAGTAAGTAAATATATGGTAAAAGAGCTTGGTATAGACCAACAAAAAATTCCTGAAGTTTTAGCCCACGGTATGAAGCTGGTAATTGAGGCTAATGAGCGTAAAGGTACTATCAAAAATGAGGCCGGTAAGATAGTAAAACCTAAAGATTTTGTAGGCCCAGAGGATGCTCTATCCTCTCTACTTGAATCTTATAGAGAAGAGAGAGAATAATTATGAAAAGAAGTCTAACAGAAGATGAAATTAGACTTCTTTTTCTTGGCTACTTTAATAATGGAGAATCCCAGGCTTCTTTAGCTAATAGATTCTCCATTACTCCTAAAGCAGTATATAATATACTGTATCTCCAAACATATCAAGAATATTCTTCTAATATACTATTCAATGATTTAAAAGTATCAAGTATGAATGAGTATATTAAAAAAAGAGAAGAAAGAAAAAAGCTTGGGTTAGGGAGAAAAGCATGACCTTAGAAGAGAAAGAGGCTTACCTTGTATCACAAATAGGAAATGAAAAAAATTTTATAGAGTTCGTTATGTTAGAAACAACCAAAGTTGTAAAAGAAATACATATCTTGTCTGGGGATAAGAAACTACTAATAGTAATTGAAAATTATTTTATATCACTAGAAGAAGCCTTAGACTTTGTTGGAGAGATTAAAGAAAGTAGACTTTTATACGGTTTTCCGTATAAAATAATTTATTAAAAAGGAAAAATAGTGGAAAGAATACCATTACAACCAACCTCGGTTGAAATTACAAATAAAAAATACCAATTAAAAGATGCTCAATCAAATCCAATTGATAAATCTCTTGATGATATTTACATGAGGGTAGCTACTGCATTGGCCTCTGTTGAGGAAAATCCCTCTGACTATATAAAGCTATTTTATTATGCTTTAAACTCTGGAGCAACACCGGCAGGGAGAATTTTATCAAACGCAGGTGCTGGGAAGTATAAACCAGCTACTAGTTTGATTAATTGTACATTATCAGAAACTGTTAAAGATAGTATGGAAGGAATTTTAGGGAGCAACCTAAAAGCTGGATTAACTCTTAAGGCTGGCTGCGGTATTGGTTATGAATTTAGTACTCTTCGCCCTAGTGGTAGTTTTGTAGCAGGGGCAGGTGCAAGTACCTCAGGACCACTATCATTTATGGATATATTTGATAGTACTTGTTTTACTGTATCAAGTGCAGGGGGAAGACGAGGAGCTCAGATGGGTACCTTTGCTGTTTGGCATCCTGATGTTTATAAATTTATTCAAGCAAAAAGAGAAAATGGTAAACTTCGTAACTTTAACCTATCTTTACTTATTGATGATGAATTTATGTATGCAGTAAACAATGAACAACCATGGGATTTAATTTTTCCGGTGCTTCATAAAGAAATAGAATTAAATTTATTAACATCAGATACTAGAACAGTATGGAAGAAACTATTTTGGGAGTTAGACTACTGTGAAGAAATGAAATATACTCTTAATGAGTCAAAAACTCATATTTTATGTAGAGTGTACGAAACAGTTGCGGCTGCTGACTTGTGGGAGACTATTATGAGGTCAACCTATGATTTTGCTGAGCCGGGATTTTTATTAATTGATAAGATTAATGAATATAATAATAATTACTTCTGCGAGGTTATTAGAGCCACAAATCCTTGCGGAGAGCAACCGCTGCCACCAAATGGTGCTTGTTTATTGGGGAGTATTAACTTAGCCTTTTTAGTAAAAAACCCATTTACACCAGAGGCTTCATTTGATTGGTTAGAATATAGAAAGTTAATCAAAATATTTTCAAGAATGTTAGATAATGTTGTTGAGCTAAGTGCATTACCTTTACCAGAGCAAGAAGAAGAATTAAAATACAAACGAAGACATGGTATGGGTTTTACGGGCCTAGGAAGTGCACTATCTATGCTAGGGATGAGGTATGGTGGACACCAATCAATTCATTTTGCAGAAGAAGTACAGAAGGTAATGGCTATTGAGGGGTATGCTGCTGGTATTGATTTAGCAAAAGAAAAAGGAGCTGCTCCTATTTTACAAGATACGACTAATAGAAAGCTGTGGGCAGAAAGTAAGTTTCTAAAACAAATTTGGGAAGAGAGACCAGATTTATTAATGGAAGCAATAGAGTATGGTTGTAGATATACACATGCTACAAGCATTGCCCCCACAGGAACAATCTCACTAAGTGTAAATAATAATGTATCTAATGGAATTGAGCCATCATTTAGTCATAAGTATACTAGAAATGTAATTCAGGAAGGTAAAAATAGTAAGGAAGCCGTAACAGTTTATTCCTATGAGATGCTCTTATATAAGCATCTATTTTGTAATGATGAAGTGCCAGAAAACTTTAGTACATCTGATACAGTAACAGTTAGAGAGCATATTGATATTCAAGCTGCAGTTCAAAAATGGTGTGATAGTTCTATTTCCAAGACTATTAATGTACCTACCGCTACTAAGTTTGAAGATTTTGGGGATATTTATTTATATGCTTATGCGTGTGGATTAAAAGGATGTACAACTTTTAGATTTAATCCAGAAACACTTCAGGGAGTTTTGGTAAGGGATGAAGACCTTCAAAATACAGATTATATCTTTTATTTAGAGGGTGGTGAGGAAATTGTTGTAAATGGTGCTGACTCAATTACATATAATGGAGAGACTAGTAAAGCAAATAATTTATATGACGCTATTAAGGAAGGTTACTATGGAAAACTTTAAGACAATTGAAATTACTAAAAAAATTGTAGGGGTGGGGCTTAAAAAGCCCCTTAATATAGAAGAAGTGCCCGAGGTTATTAAAGCAACGGATGTAAAACTTCCTAGTGATGCCCCTGCAAGAATGAAAACCCTTAAAGCAGAGGGTAAGAAGTGGTATTTAACTGTAGTACACCATGAGGGAACAAATATTCCATTTGCACTCTTCTGTCAGACCAACCATAAAGAGAAGTCCATATCTACAAATATAGCACTAGATGGCCTATTAAGTTTAGCTAAACAAAAGGGAATTTTAGAAGAGCACATTAGTAAAACTGTAGAAAAATGTCACTCAGAGCCTAATACCTCAAAACTTACTAGAGTTATTAGTCTTTTATTACGTCACGGTGTGCATATTAAGAATATTGTTAGTGAGCTTGATAAAATTGACCCAGGTATTGGCTCATTTTTATTTCAACTTAAGAAACTTTTAAGCTCTTATATAAAAGACGGAGAAAAAGTTGAAGGTAGTAGCTGTTCTGAGTGTGGGGGTACCATGATTTTCTCAGAGGGGTGTATGATGTGTACTAGCTGTGGTAGTTCTAAGTGTGGATGATATGCAAAAAGTATACCAACATTATAATAATAAGAAATATTATAAAATTGTAGATTGGTGTAAAATCCAAGAAGAGGGTAAATGGGTAGATGCCTACATATATAAGGAAAATACCCCCTCTTTTGGGGAGTACAGACAAAAATTTGTTAGAACAATAACAGAATTTCATCAAAAATTTATGCCGGTAATGGATGAAGAAGAGTATATGAAGACTTCAGATGGTATTAGCCTCCTAGATTCTATTAGAAATGAACAGTTATATAGCTTATTAGGTAAGTATAAACTCTTTTAGTTAAGAAATATCTAAGCTTTGGTAGAGTACAATATTGATACAAAACCAAAAGGAGATAAAATGTTAATTTATGGAAAATATGCAGTCGAGAAAGTAGATTCACTTAATTACCAAGTTTTTAAATTAGGAACTAATGGAAAAACAGGGGAAGATGCAAAAAGAAATATTACTTACCACGGTACTTTAATTTCTGCTCTTAGAAAAGTAAGAAGTGGACTACAGGCGGATGCCTTGTCCTCAGAGTCCATGAGCCTAAATGACTTAATTAAGAAACTTGATAAAGCGGATGTTGATTTTATGAAATTTCTTGATAAGTTTACAGTAAATAAAGCGTTAGAGGCAATTTATGCTCCCCCAAAAGAACCTAGAAAAGAAAAAGCATCCACTGATACGCCCCCTGACGATGAAGATTTAGATGGCGGAGATGATGAGGCAGCTTAATGACTTCTCATTTGTGTGTTTTATGTGGGGAGTGCTTAACACTTGCTATAAACTCCCCTTGCGAGTGTGGAAAGGTTGCTACTAAGGAACTAAAAGAACCTTATGAGTGTTTGTTAGTATTCTCCAATTCCCCTGAAAATTTAAGTTTAGGTAAAGCTTGGTTAAATGAAAATGGTATTTTATCATTTTTTAGAAGATATAAAGACCTTAAACTAGCTAGAATAACCCCTATAAATATAGAAAAGTGAGGTAAAATATGCAATATATTTCTGAAATAAAGAAAAAAGACTTAAAATATGTAAAATACTGCGGAACTAAAGAAGATTTATTTGCTCTAGGCGAGGGAGAAGTATCACTATACGATTTTTCAATGGCAAACTCATGTCTTGAGGCTAGAATAGAAGCAGTTACTCTAGTAGCTTCCACTTGCTACGCTAACCCTAATGCAATTGGGAAGGATACTCTATTTAATAGATTAGCACAAGAATCATTGGGGTTACCTAGCAGTTCCTTTGAGTTTATTCCAGTTTATCTATCAACCCCTCAGCTTAACTTTATTTTAGATAGGTATGACCGCAATATGGGCCTAAAAATACCTCATATTATTACATATGGGGAGGCAGTTAACGGTGTTTGGGTAACAAATTACCGGGCTTTATGTGCAGATTACGATTTTTTAATGGGAGTGGGAGTAAATGTAGAGGATTTTAGGCTTTGGTATGATGATACTCTATGTCAACAGGTTGGAAAAGACTATTTTAAGGTGTTTCTTTCCTATATTGATACAAATACTAGGGCTCAGTACATTAGACACAGAAACGCTTCTTGGCAAGAGCTAAGTAGAAGATATGTATCAGGCTCTAAGTTAGATTTTGAGTTTTACGTTTCTGATAATATGTCCTCTATTAAAACTCAGTATTTATTCCCCGGGGATAGAAAAATGAGGGAAATAGACTACTCTCAGCTACTAGAAATAGCAAAAGGTTTCTATGAAGCGTCTATAGATAAAGGAATAAAGGCCCAAGATGCTAGAAGATGTCTTCCACAGGCCATGTACACCCTTGTATGGAGTGGCTGGAACCCTAAAGGACTTAAAAATTTCTTTAATCTTAGATTAGACCATCATGCACAGAGAGAAATAAGATTATTAGCAGAAGCAAAACAAAAATTAATAGAGGAGTATAAATGAGAGTAAAATTTATTCCCAATTCGGGAAATTTGTTAATAATACCACTTACAGAGGTTAAAAGGGAGTCTGGTATTATCCTATCGGTAGGTGGGGATAAGGAATTACCCTCAGTGGGTACTGTTATAGCCCTACCAGAGGATTACACTGGTCCTATTAAGTTGGGTGCAGTTGTTTACTTTGGTAAATATTCTGGGTCAGAACTTGATATACACGGAGACAAATACCAAGTACTAAAAATTGCAGAACTATTGGGTTATTATAATGCCTGAGTTTTCTAAATTTGATAAAGCACATATGGAATGTGCTAATGTTGTATCAAAGCTTTCATATTGCTTTAGAAGAAAGGTAGGAGCTCTTCTGGTTAGTCCAGATAATAGAATGTTACTATCTGGGTATAATGGTACATCTCCCGGCAGAAGAAATATATGCGAAGATGATAAGACTGGGGAAACTTTAAGTATTGTACACCATGCAGAGGCAAACTTAATCGGTAATGCAGCAAAGAATGGAATATCAACAAAAGGGTGTAAAATGTTTATTACTACTTCCCCATGTATTCAATGTGCAAAGCTAATAGAGATTTCAGGTATAGCAGAGGTTATTTATAAGGATGAATATAAAGATACAAGTGGTATTATGTATTTAAGAGAAGCAGGTATTCCTGTTAACCAATTAAAGGAGAGTGTGTGAAAAAAGATTTTATGGTTATTATTGGTGGTCTAATGATTTTAGTAGGTTGGGCTTTAGCAGCCTTTGGTTTTATTACAGGGATTGGTGTACTATTGTACCACGTTGGTGTTTTAGAGATGGGTTTTGCTATTTCCGCTTGGATTGCATTTAAAGTTTTTATAACTATGGTTGCTTCAGGGGTTTTCAGTTTAATTTTTGGTTTTATTATAGCTGGAGTTTCAAGCAAATCTTAAGCTAATATACTGTAACATACTTTAATTAAATTTAAGGAGAAAGTATGTTACAGGCAATTCAAATAATTAAACAAATAAAAAATACACAGGGGACTCATAATAAGGAAGGCATTTTGACGAAGAATGCTGACGATAAGGCCCTCCTTACTTTACTACAATTGGCTTTTAATCCATTTATCACTTTTGGTATAACAGAGTTTCCTAAAAAACTAAAAACATTTGAGGGAAATCAAGACCATAAGTTTGACGAATTTATTACTCTCACAAATAAACTATCACAAAATAGTATTAATGCGGCTTCTTTAGAAGAGGCTACCTTATTCTTACAATCTTTGGATACACAAACCCAAGAAGTGTACTCAGCAATTCTAACTAAAAGCCTTTCTATAGGAATAGCTGCTAAATCTATCAACAAAGTAATTCCTAATTTGATTCCTACTTTTGATTGTATGTTGGCAAGTTCTGATGGTGACTTCTCGTTCCCTTGTCTTGTACAAGAGAAACTTGATGGTGTCCGTTGTATTATTATAAAGAAAGATGGTAAGATAACTGCGTTTACAAGACAGGGAAGAGAAATTCCTATCAAGAGACTTGCTAATATTTTAATACAATTCCCTAATGACAATATTGTTCTTGATGGTGAGCTTTTAATGGCTGGTGAGTTAAGACAAGATACTTCTGGAAAGATAAACTCACTTATCAAAACGGGGTATAAAGCAGAAATTGATAACCAGCTTGAATATTTTGTTTTTGATATAATGACCCTAGAAGAATGGGTGTCAAGGACAACTACCCTTCTTGCATTTGAAAGAGCTGTTGAAGTACAAGCAGTTGTTTCCATGTTAGGAAGTCCCTTCAAAGAACCTGCCCAGAAATTTGCCAGTTTCGAGGAAGATATTTTTAAGTTCTACAAAGAAATTAGAGATGCAGGAGGAGAGGGTGTTATTATTAAAACAAACACAATGTATGAATGGAAGCGGAGCAAGAACTGGAGAAAGCTAAAGGCTATTTGTTCTTGCACACTAGAAATAGAAGGGTTTACAGAGGGAACTGGAAAGAATGAGGGCAAGGTAGGGGCTGTAAGTTGCAAGAGTTCCGATGGTTTGCTTAGGGTTAATGTAAATCCTAAGACGGATGAAATTAGAGACTATATAACCGATAATATAGAAAGGTTATCTTATCAAAAAATTGAAGTGCTCTTTAATGAGCTGATAATTGCTAAGGATGATACATATAGTTTATTTTTACCAAGGATGGCTGACAATTGGTTAAGGGTAGATAAAGCGTGTGCTGATACTTTACCAGAAATAATAAAGGAGTCTAGGAAAGATGGTTCAATTTGATTACACTAGTGATTTGCATTTAGACTTTAGGGAAGGGACTAATTCCCCCTTCATTCAAGACTACTTTGCCAATAAGAAAAGTAAATATCTAATAATAGCAGGAGATATTGGACATAGTATTAATGGAAATATTGAATTTTTAAAATACCTTAAAGATGTCGTGGGTTATGATGAGGTTTTTGTAGTTTTGGGAAATCATGATAGGTATATTTTCAGAAATAAATATTCAGAAAAATTTAGAACAGGTAAAGAGAAGGCAATTGCTACTAGGAAGCTTTATACCGATATAGGAATTAAAGTACTTGATGGAGATTCCTATGAAGTTGGTGGTATCACCATTGGGGGTGCGGATGGCTGGTACGATGGAAAACATGGAAGTATAGATATAGATGAAAAGGATGGGTTAGAGAGATGGAGAAATACTCTCAACGATTTTCATTTTGGAGCTACCACTAACTTCTACGAAACCTTTCAGGAAGAGATAAGTAAAATAATAAGTCTACAAAATAAGGTAGATATTATGGTTTCACATGTAAGACCCACTATCTCCGATAAGCACACAAATTCTAAGTTCAAAGGTAGTAGAGCTAATAGTTATTTTGGGTTTGATTATGAACAACAACTTTTAGAAGATACCAAACTAAAAGTATGGGTATTTGGGCATGTACACGATGTTGGGAAATATATTGTAGGGAAGGTGAGTTTACTGACTAACCCTGTAGGTTATCCTTTTGAGTCTCATTCTAAAAAATTAATGACACTAACTGTCTAAAGGAAATATTATGGATACTTTCATGGGCCTTTTAGCAATAGTATTAATTATCATGCTTCTTCTTAGTTCTAATTTATGGACATATAAATTATATAAAAAAGAGAAGTGCGAAAGGTTTATGAAATCTAATAAAATTCAAAGTAAGTTTCAAGAAAAAATTGAAGAATTTTATAAGGTTAATAAGTTCTACCCAAGGTACTGTTTCGCACCTACAAGTTTCTATGAGGATACTGAATGGTTTCCTACTTGTTGTATATACCATGATGATGGTATGAAGTATTGTTTAGGAATATGTTTAGTAGAATTAAATGATATAAAAGAAATACAATTAGTATGAAAAGAAACTTAGATATAATTAAAAGCTACCAGAAAGAATTAAACTTGAATACAAAAGTAGTGCCTAGTAAAAAGAAATACAATAGAAAGCGTGCAAAATTGTGCCAAAACTTGCTTTTTAAGAAACTTCTAAGGGACTTTTCTTTATAATAATAACTAGCAAGTAGCTCTTGCTCCTTTGTTGGTTATGAGAAATCAACCATGAAACTATACATGATTTATAGTTGGGGGCTAGGATGTCTCCCTGAGTGAGGCTTATGGCTTTACGTCTTAGGGGTGGGTCAGCTAACTACCCCGAGCCACAATGAAAGAGGAGAATAAATGATAGTAGAAAAGTATGACAGAAAAGCTTTCAAAACAGGTTTAGAAACTTGCATGTTTGCTGATGGCAAACATGATTATATTGAAATAACTGAATGGGCTAGTGGGGAAGGATATGATGTTTTCATTTCCTCTTCGAGACTTGAACAAACCTTTCAGCTTACTCATGGAGAGTTTGAAGCTTTGTGTGCATTATTCAAGGTAGCTAATTAACTTACGGTAGTTTTTACTAAAAAAGAATGATTAGGGCAAGTATCATAACGGTAATGACAACGCCTCATAAGCGTCAATATGTAGGTTCAAGTCCTACCCTGCCCACCAAACCTCAGGAGAGAACATGAAAGAACACAAGTTTAGAATATGGGATGTGCAAAGTAAAGAATGGGTATATGCAGGTTTAAAGAATGGAAACAGAGCTTTCCTTTTAACTGTTGCCAACTTACTAACAATGCACATTCAAGAAACCCCTGACAACTATCAAGGAACTGTATGGGTAGTAGAGGAAGACCAAGATGAAAATGATGTTGTATGGTGTCAGTACATTGGCTTACAGGATAAGAATGGTTTAGACATCTACGAAGGGGACATCATTAAAGATAAACGAGGAAATTTTGAATCTATAAATGTAGTACAGTACCGTGAAGATAGGGCTAGTTTCACCTTTTCTGGTTGGTCGATACCTTCATACCCTGAAAAGTGGTGCGAAGTAATTGGAAATATCTACGAAAACCCTGAACTATATGATGCAAACGTACGCTAATTTATATAACCTTTAAGCAGCGTTACGCTATCCTTTAAGTAATTCAGGTTCTTAAAGGATACTTGTCGTGAGTGTATTACAGGAACCTCTATTAACCTTTCAGGAACCTCTATTAACCTTTCAGGAACCTCTATTAACCTTGTCGTAACCTTTCAGGAACCTCTATTAACCTTGTCGTAACCTC
>JFJP01002230.1_pt1 | contig 45825 bp, 51 predicted proteins | sample 431651 | NCBI WGS metagenome assembly JFJP01 (sample SAMN02602958, study PRJNA72255) | Microbial mat metagenome, whole genome shotgun sequencing project. | biome: fresh water; feature: sink hole; material: water; isolation source: purple microbial (photo- and chemosynthetic) mats found in...
GTGCTGTCGCTGACGGGCGGCTTCGACCCGGCCCGCTGGGCGCGGCGACCCTTCCGCGCGCCGCACCATTCGGCTTCCGCCCCGGCGCTGGTTGGTGGCGGCAGCGTGCCGCGCCCCGGCGAAATATCGCTATCGCACAACGGCGTGCTGTTTCTCGACGAACTGCCGGAATTCCAGCGCAGCGTGCTGGAGGCCCTACGCGAGCCGCTGGAAAGCGGCCACATCCATGTTGCCCGCGCCGCCCGACGCGCCGAGTTTCCAGCCCGCTTCCAGTTGGTCGCAGCGATGAACCCCTGTCCCTGCGGCCATCTCGGCAACATCAACGATGGCCGTTGCCGCTGCACGCCCGATCAGGTCGCGCGTTACCGCGGCAAGCTCTCCGGCCCATTCCTTGACCGTATCGACCTGATGATCGAGGTACCGGCGGTGGCGGAAAGTGAGCTTTCCGGCCGCAACGGCGGCGAGGCGTCGGCACCGGTGCGCGAACGGGTGACGGCCTGCCGCGAGACGCAAATCGCGCGCCAGGGCAAACCCAACGCGCTGCTCGGACCCGATGAAATCGAGCGTCACTGCCAGCCCGACCCCGCTGGCGCCGCCCTGCTCAAACAGGCTATGGTGCAACTAAAACTGTCGGCCCGCGCCTATCACCGCGTGCTCAAAGTCGCCCGCACCATCGCCGACCTGGCGGCCGCAACCACGATCCGCAGTCCGCACATCGCCGAGGCAATTCACTACCGGCGCGGATTCGGCGCCTGACGAACGGCCGCCGGCAGGTAACGCCGGTGCGCCTATTGTGGAAAGCGACCCGCCCACCACAGGCGGGCACGCAGTCCCGGTTCGGTGACATAGCCGACCAACTGGAAGCGAATATTGCCATGGCCATCGACGATGAAATGCGTCGGCACGCCCCGCACCTTCCAATCCGCGGCCAGCCGTCCATCGGCATCGATCAGCGTGGAAAATCGGCGATCCTGTTCGCCGAGATATTTCGCCACCGCCAGCACGTCGCCGGATTGCATCGCCACCGTCAGCGTCGGCCAGTCGCGGGCCACCGCGTCAATGTTGCCGGCCTCGGCCTTGCACACCGGACACCACGTCGCCCAGAACGCCACCAGCACCGGACGGCCAGCGGCAGCATCGATCAGCGCGGTCAGCGACGCCGGTCGGCCGTCGGTCAATGTTCCCGCCAGCGCCGGCGCCGGCCCTGTTGGCAAGCCGCGCGCCTGCCATAACTGCACGGCAGCCACCACGGTCACAACCAGCAAGACTTCAAGCGCCCAGCGCTTCCAGCGGAGAATCTTCCCTTACTCCACGGAGGAAAATCGATTGGGCTCTTTGCCTTCCTGGACAGCCCACACAACCAAGATAATCCAGCCAATCAAGGGGATGAACCAGAGCAGCAGAAACCACCCGCTGCGGTCCGTATCGTGCAGCCGCCGCACGCCCACCGCCAGCGATGGCAGCAACACCGCCAACGAAAATAGCCCTGACACCGACTGGCTCACGATGCCCGCTGCCGCCGACGCCAGGAAAGTAAACAGGAACCACCACCAATATTCCGACCGCGAGGCCCGCCCGTCGAACGTTGCATACTTTGAGAAACAGGTGCTGATTGATTCGCCGAACGTCATTTGATGCCTCCTGATCCAAGTTTGATGGAACAACAAAAATACGGCATTTCAGGGCATAAGTAGAGCACAGCTTGCAGATACCGGGTATCCAGCAATTTCCCGATTTACCCGGGCGCGCTTGACTTCCGGAATTGGCCTCCGGGCTTGCGTCTGCCGCGTTACCCGGAGCCGGTGGCGCGCATTGGGCTGCATGTCGAGTTGCAACGCACAACGGAACTCGATCCCGTGGCCAGTCTGGCCGCACGGCCCGCCATCGCCTCGGTGCCACCACCTGAGTTCACGTTAATTCCTTCAACAACTCGGGATGCCGGTCCAATAGCTTCAACAGCAGCACGGTGGATTTATGCGGTTGTGTCTTGCCACGCTCGTAGTCGGAGAAGGCCGACGCGCCACCGCCGAACAATCGCCCAGCATCGGCCTGCTTCAAGCCTAACTTCTTACGAATGACGCGCAACGATACAGATTCCGTAGTCCTGGCCTCTTCCCAAACCGCATTCATCGCAGCCATGTGTCGCTCGGAACCATCCTGATCGACAAACTCGATCTCGCCGCACTTTGGACAATGCCAACCAGCCACTTCGGGCACCATGCGGGTCACGCCATGTGCCTGCACCGTCACATCCTTGATCTTCAATTCGAACTCCGTGCCGTCATCGCACTTGAGGCAATATTTTGGTTTCCGGTTCGTCATGTCACTTCTCCTTGAACTGAATCACCACCGCCCCGTCCTGCATGGTCAGCTTGATGTAGGCGATTTTTCAGTTGGGGCAGGGCGCGTGATACACGTCTTGCCACAGCTGATGGTCAGAATGGGTCGTCATCGACTTGAAAAACATCCCTCCCGTCAGCGAAGCAACCACCGCCAAAGCCTCCGTCGCCGACAGGCCCATACTCATGAACCCGAAACGAGCCGTCGCCGTGAAGACTTGCAGGCCATCGCGGACAATAAGTGCTTTGACGGCGACTAGGCTATAGTGGGCTTTCTTCTTTTCCATGCCAACTATTTTATGTAATCCATGTAAATTGGTCAATTTTATTAATCGATTACATAAATTAACAAGAGAATTAAGCCCGGAACATCGAAATAACGCCCGCCCTCGCGGCAACTCGGTAGGCTAATATCCGCCTCCCGCCATCATGGCGTATTCCCCGTTTCCTCATGGCAGACTCCCTTCGATTGCCTGATCGCGTTCTTGATATTGCCACCCTCGGCCAGGTTTTCACCCCGCCGGCCATCGTCGAACGCATGCTGGCGCTGCGCCGCAATTCCGGCCGCGTGCTCGACCCGGCCTGCGGCGACGGCGCTTTTTCCTCGCGCATCGACGGTTGCGTGGCGGTGGAACTGGATGCCGCACATGTGCCACCGGGGGCACACAACGTCGATTTCTTCTCTTGGCCGGATACTGACCGCTTCGACACGGTGATCGGCAATCCACCCTACATCAAGGCGCGCGACATTCTGCCGGCTACCCGCCAGCGGCTGCGTTCGCGGCTGCTCGACGGCCACGCCAATCTGTATCTGTACTTCATCGAAAAGTGCATCAACCACCTCAATCCGGGCGGCGAACTGATCTTCATCACCCCGCGCGACTTCCTCAAGACCACGGGATCGGCGCGGCTCAATACCTGGCTGTACGGGCAGGGCACCATCACCGATTTCGAGGATCTGGGCGACGCCAAAATATTTGCCGGGGCGACGCCGAACTGTGCCATCTGGCGCTTCGAAAAGGGCAACATGACGCACCGGCTGCGGGACGGTCGGCGCATGTCGCTGGCCGGCGGGCAACTGCTCTTCACGCGCGGCATCTACAGCGTGCCACTCAATAGCGTGTTTTCGGTCAAAGTCGGCGCAGTATCGGGCGCTGACGAGATATTTACCCACGCAAAACTGGGTGACGTTGATTTTGTCTGTTCGAAAACGGCCCAAACCGGCGAAACGCGCCGCATGATTTTCCGCGACGGTCAGGGACCATTACCTTATCTGGAGCAGTTCAAGGAGCGGTTGCTGGCGCGGCGGGTGACCAATTTCGACGCGTCGAACTGGTGGAAGTGGGGCCGCCGCCATTTTGTGTCGAACGCACCGCGCGTCTATGTCAATAACAAGACGCGCAATGCCCGCCCGTTTTTTACCCATGCTTCCACCTATTACGATGGCGCGGTGCTGGCGCTATTTCCACACCGGCCGGCGGCGGACGTGGTGGTGCTGGCCGCGCTTCTCAACGAGGTCGACTGGCACGAACTGGGCTTTGTCTGCGACGGTCGTTTTCTCTTTTCTCAGCGCAGTCTTGAACAGGCCTTGCTGCCCGAGGATTTCGTGGCCCACGCCGTGCGGGGGTTGCCGTAGCGGGCTGCTACAATTTGTTTCGGCCATCTTCATTCCGGTAAATTCATGGTTCCCCAACTCACCACGGCGCTGAGCGGCCCTTTATTGGCGCTCGAACGGCGTTTTCTCGACGCTGAAACCACCATCGAGCAATGGCTGCGCGGGCAATGGCTCGACCATTCGCCGCCCTTCTATGCCTCGGTCGATTTGCGCAACGCCGGCTACAAGCTGGCGCCGGTCGACACCAATCTGTTCCCTGGCGGCTTCAACAACCTCAATGCCGCCTTCCTGCCGCTGTGCGTACAGGCGGTCATGACGGCCATCGAGAAGGTTTGCCCCGAGGCGCGTCGTTTCCTGCTGATCCCCGAGAACCACACCCGCAACCAGTATTATTTGATGAACGTGGCCCGACTGGTGCTGCTGCTGCGCCATGCCGGCATCGACGTGCGCATCGGTTCGCTGCTGCCGGAAATCACCGCGCCGACCACGCTCGACCTGCCGGACGGGCAGCAACTCACGCTGGAACCGCTCAAGCGCATTGGTCACGGCGGCCGCCGGCTGGGGCTGGATGGTTTCGATCCCTGCTCCGTCCTGCTCAACAACGACCTCTCGGCGGGGGTNNGGCACGCGCGACGCAAGTCGCGCCACTTCCGTGCTTACCAAGGTGTGGCGCGGGATTTCGCCCAGGAATTGCAGATCGACCCCTGGCTGATCAATCCCGAATTCGAGGTATGCGGCAAGATCAATTTTCACGAACGCACGGGCGAGGAATGCCTTGCCGCCAGCGTAGATACCCTGCTCTACCGCATCCGCGCCAAGTATCGGGAATACGGCATCGACCGCGAACCTTTCGTCATCGTCAAGGCCGACGCCGGCACCTACGGCATGGGTATCATGACGGTGAAGGACGCCAGCGAAGTGAGAGACCTCAACCGCAAGCAGCGCAACAAGATGGCGGTGGTGAAGGAGGGTGTCTCGGTGTCCGAGGTCATCATCCAGGAAGGCGTGCCGACGGTCGAGACGGTGGATGAGGCCACGGCCGAGCCGGTGGTCTATATGATCGACCGCTATGTCGTCGGCGGCTTCTATCGCGTCAATACCCAGCGCGGCATCGACGAAAACCTCAACGCGCCCGGCATGCACTTCAAGCCGCTCGACTTCGAGACTGGCTGCACGCTACCCGATGCCCACCTGGCGCCCGACGCGCCGCCCAACCGTTTCTACGCCTACGGCGTGGTGGGGCGGCTGGCCTTGCTGGCGGCCGCGGTGGAAATGGAAGAAACCGCCACCACGCAAGCCGATGCGGGGTAGGCTGCCGCGCCTGTTCGCCGCGGCGCTGGCAGCGGGATTGCTGCTGTTGCTGGCGGCCTGCGGGCGCGAGACGCTGCATTCGCAGGAATCCTACGTTTTCGGCACCCGGGTCGAAGTGCTGGTATGGGACGCGGATGCCGCCACCGCCCGCGAAGCGACGGCCGCGGTATTGCGCGAGTTCGACCGACTGCATCGCGCGTATCACGCCTGGCAACCCTCGGAACTGACCGCGCTGAATGAAGCCATCGCCGCCGGCCAAAGCCATGAAGTTTCCCCCGAACTCGCCAGCATGATCGCCGAGGCCAAGACGCTGGCGGCGCAGGGCGAGTATCTGTTCGACCCGGGCGTCGGGGCGCTGGTAAAGCTGTGGGGCTTTCACGACGACACCTTCAAGCCGCAATTGCCGGACGCGAACAAGCTGGCCGCGCTGGTCAAGGCCCGCCCATCGATCGCCAAGATCACACTGGCTGGCCGCCGTACCGCTAGCGCCGACTTTTCCGTGGCGCTCGATTTCGGTGGCTATCTGAAGGGCGTGGCGCTGGATCGGGCCGCCGCCATCCTGAAGTCGAAAGGCATCGTTAATGCGCTCATCAACATCGGCGGCAATGTCATGGCGCTGGGCAGCAAGGGCGGCACGGCGTGGCGGGTCGGCATCCAGCATCCGCGCCGAGCCGAGCCGCTGGCAACCCTGGACCTTCGCGACGGTGAAGCCATCGGTACCTCGGGCGACTATCAACGCTACTTCGAGCTGGACGGTCGTCGCTATTGCCACCTGATTGACCCGCGTACCGCCATGCCGGCCACCGGCACACAGGCGCTGACCGTGCTGATCCCGCCCGGCGCGAGCGCCGGCATGCGCTCAGACGCACTGAGCAAGCCGCTGTTCATTGCCGGCGATGACTGGCGGCGATTGCTGACGCCACTGGGGGTAACCCAGGCTTTGCGCATCGACGCCGCCGGCCGGGTGGAGATGACAGACGCCCTGCGTCCGCGCCTCAAGTTAGAATCGCACCCATGATCGGCCTGTTTCTCATTACCCATAGCACCTACGGCGAGTCGCTGATCCAGTGCGCCTGCCATGTGCTCAACAAACGCCCGCCGCAGATCGCGCAACTCGGCGTCGCCGCGCAGGACGACCCTCTCGACCTGCTGCCGCTGGCGCGCCAGTTGGTTGGCTGTGTCGATGACGGCGACGGGGTGCTGCTACTGACCGACATCTACGGCGCCACGCCGGCCAACCTGGCCCTGAAACTGCTGGAGCCCGGCCGCATCGAAGGCGTGGCCGGCGCCAACCTGCCCATGCTGTTGCGCGCGATCACCTATCGCGACAAGGACATGGGCACGCTGCTGGCCAAAGTCATCACGGGCGGTCGCGACGGTGTGCTCAACATGTTGAATCATTAAGGATTGTCAATGCCGCGCGATGAAGTCGAAATCGTCAACAAGCTCGGGCTGCATGCCCGCGCCTCGGCCCGTCTCACCCAGCTGGCCGGCACCTATCCGTGCGAAGTCTGGATGGAGCGCAACAGCCGCCGCATCAACGCCAAAAGCATCATGGGCGTAATGATGCTCGCCGCCGGCAAGGGGGCGAAGGTGATCATCGACACCGAGGGCGACCGGGCCGACGAGGCCATGACGGCGCTCAAGCGGCTGGTGGCCGATCGTTTCGGCGAAGACGAATGACATTTTCCCTGCATGGTCTGGCGGTATCGGCCGGCATCGCGATCGGCCGGGCGCATCTTGTCTCGCATGCCACGCTTGAGGTAGCCCAATTCGTCATGCGCGAGCGCGACGTGCCGGACGAGGTGCTGCGCTTCGAGAAGGCGCTGGAGACGGTGCGGATCGAGCTGGAGGCGGTGCGCGGCGAGGCCAGTTCTTCAGGCGCGCTGGCGGAGCTGGCATCCTTCGTCGACATCCACGTCATGATCCTTTCCGATCCGCTGCTCGCCGAGGTGCCGAAGCTGGCCATCCGCGAACGCCGCTGCAACGCCGAGTGGGCGCTGGTGCAGCAGATGGAAGAGCTTGTCGGCCATTTCGACACCATCGATGACGCCTATCTGCGCGAGCGGCGCCACGACATTGTGCAGGTGGTCGAACGCGTGCTGAAGGTGCTGACCGGTCAGCCGCGCAAGATTAGCCGGCGAGGCAAGTCAGGCGAGAAGGACGAGGGCGAACTGATCATCGTCGCCCACGACTTATCGCCGGCCGACACCATCCAGTTCAAAAATCTCAAGATCGGCGGCTTCGTCACCGACCTCGGCGGCGCCACCTCGCATACCGCCATCGTCGCGCGCAGCCTGGCCATCCCTGCCGTGGTCGGCCTCCACCACGCGCGCGCGCTGGTGCGCGACAACGACCTGCTGATCATCGACGGCCGCCGGGGGGTGCTCATCGTCGGGCCAGATGCCCGCGTGCTCGAAGAATATCGCCTGCGCAAGACCGAACTGGAACTCGAACGCTCCAAGCTGAAACGTCTCAAGTCAGCCAAATCCGAGATGCTCGACGGCGAGGAAGTCGCGCTGCTGGCCAATATCGAACTGCCGCAGGACGTGGTGCAGGTGAAACAGGTCGATGCAGCGGGTATCGGGCTGTTCCGTACCGAATTCCTGTTCATGAACCGCGACGACCTGCCGAGCGAGGACGAACAGTACGAGGCCTACCGCGCCGTCGCCAAAGCCATGGGCCACAGGCCGGTCACCATCCGCACGCTCGATATCGGTGCCGACAAGCAGGCGCGCGCGCTGCGCGATACCGGCGAGCGACAGGAGCCAAACCCGGCGCTGGGTCTGCGCGCGATCCGCTACTGCCTGGCCGATCCGCTGCTGTTCCTGAGGCAGTTACGCGCCATTCTGCGCGCTTCGCAACACGGTCGCATGCATATCCTCATCCCCATGCTGGCCCATGTTTTCGAGATCGATCAGACCTTGTCGATGATCGAACTGGCCAAGATGCAGTTGCGCAACGAACGCATCAAGTTCGACGAAAACGTGGCCGTGGGCGGCATGATCGAGATTCCGGCGGCCGCGCTGATGCTCGGCCCCTTCCTCAAGCGGCTGAGTTTTCTCTCGATCGGCACCAATGACCTGATTCAGTACACGCTGGCGATCGACCGCACCGACGAGGCGGTTTCCCATCTTTACGATCCGCTGCATCCGGCGGTGCTGCGGCTGATCGCACAGACAATCCAGGCTGGCGCCCGCGCCGAAATCCCCGTGGCCGTCTGCGGTGAAATGGCCGGCGACCCGTCGCTCACCCATCTCCTGCTGGGTATGGGCCTGCGCCAGTTCTCGATGCACCCCGCGCAGATTCTGGAGGTCAAGCAGCAGGTGGTGATGGCCGATGCCGAGCAACTCACCGCCAAGGTGTCGCGCATCCTGCGCTGCGACGAGCCAGAGAAAATTCGCGAAATGATGGAGCGGCTGTGATGCCTGCGCACAGCGTAGGACTGGTCGCAGCGCAAAGCGCCCGTTTCGACGCGCCGCTGGTTCTCAAGAGCGGCGCCGTCGTGCCGGCCTACGAGCTGGTCTATGAGACTTACGGCACGCTCAACGCGGCTAAGTCCAACGCCATCCTGATTTGCCATGCGCTGTCCGGCCATCACCATGTCGCCGGCTACACCGATCCCGAGCACATCAAGGAAACGCTGGGCTGGTGGGACAACATGATCGGTCCCGGCAAGCCGCTCGACACCAGGAAATTTTTTGTCGTCGGCGTAAATAATCTTGGGGGTTGCCACGGCTCGACCGGGCCGTCGTCGCTCAATCCGGCCACCGGCCACCCTTGGGGCGCCGACTTTCCGCTGGTCACTGTCGAGGACTGGGTACGGGCGCAGGCGCGCCTGGCCGACCGCCTCGGTATTGACGCCTGGGCGGCAGTGATGGGTGGCAGTCTGGGTGGCATGCAGGCGCTGCAATGGGCCATCGACCAACCCGAGCGCGTGCGCCATGCGGCGGTGATCGCGGCGGCCCCCCGGCTCACGGCGGAGAACATCGCCTTCAACGACGTCGCCCGCCAGGCCATCCTGACCGATCCCGATTTTCACGGCGGCAACTTCTACCAGCACCACACCAAGCCCGCGCGCGGCCTGCGGCTGGCGCGCATGCTGGGCCATATCACGTATCTCTCCGACGACCAGATGGCCGAAAAATTCGGCCGTAAGCTCAAGAACGATGCCATCGACTATGGCTATGGTGTCGAGTTCGAAATCGAATCCTACCTGCGCTATCAGGGTGACAAGTTCGCCAGCTGGTTCGACGCCAACACCTACCTGTTGATGACCAAGGCGCTCGATTATTTCGATCCGGCCCATGCCACCGACGGCAACCTGGCGGCGGCGCTGGCGCGGGCGCGGGCGAAGTTCCTCGTCATTTCCTTTACCACCGACTGGCGTTTTTCGCCGGCGAGATCGCGCAAGATCGTCAATGCCCTGGTGCGCAACGGCCAGGACGTGGCCTATGCCAGCATCGCCTCGCAACACGGCCACGACTCCTTCCTGATGATGGACGCGCAGTACCACGCGATCGTACGGGCCTACATGGAGCGGATCGCGGCATGACCGAAAACGCCATCACCCTCGGACGACCCGACTTCGACGCCATCGCCGAATGGGTGCAGCCGCAAGAGCGCGTGCTCGATCTCGGCTGCGGCGACGGCTCGCTGCTTCAACTGCTGATCGAATCGCGCGGGGCCCGCGGTTGGGGCGTCGAAATCGACCCACAAGGCGTGCTGGCAGCCATCAGGAACGGCATCAACGTGATCCAGAGCGATCTCGATGCCGGCCTTTCCGGTTTCGAGGACGGCGCCTTCGAGCATGTCGTGCTGTCGCGCACGCTGCAAACCGTGCGCAACACCCAGCAGATCATCACGGAAATGCTGCGGGTGGGGCGCGAGGCGGTTGTCTCCTTTCCCAACTTCGCCTACTGGAAGAACCGCATGGCCGTGCTGAACGGCCACATGCCGCTGTCGGAAGACCTGCCTTACCAGTGGTTCAACACGCCCAACGTGCGCTTTTTTACCATCGCCGACTTCGATGCGCTCTGTGCCGAGATGGCTATCGTCGTGCAAGAGCGCATGGTGTTCGACGAAAAGGGCAATCGCGTGCTGGAAGAGGAAAACTTCCTCGGCAGCCTCGCCGTCTATCGGCTGGCACGCCGGTAACGCGGTCATGAAGCAGGCCACCGTCACACTTGCCATCGAGACCCACGGTCGCGGTCTCGTCGAGATCACCGCAGCCGCCGGAGACTTCGTTCGCGGCAGCGGGATCACCGAAGGACTGCTCACCGTGTTCTGCCGCCACACCTCGGCCTCGCTGCTGATCCAGGAAAACGCCGATCCCGATGTGCGCCATGACCTCGATGCCTTTTTCGCCCGGCTCTCGCCTGACGGCGTACCAGGCTGGCGCCACAATAATGAAGGGCCGGACGACATGTCGGCGCACATCCGTTCGGCACTGACACAAACCAGCATCGCCATCCCCCTGCTCGCGGGACAACTGGCAATGGGAAGCTGGCAAGGTCTTTTTCTATGGGAACACCGCACCCGGCCGCACCGGCGCGAAGTCGTGCTACACCTCATCGGCGAATAGCGGGGCGGGCCGGAACCGGATGCGCATTCCCGGCCGAATCGGTTTATGCTCGCACCCATGAGCAATTGCCCACTCTGCGACGCCCCCGGCGGTGAAATACTCTGGCAGGACGAAACCTGCCGGGTAGTGCTGGTCGGCGGCGACGAGGGACGCGACTTCCCAGGTTTCTGCCGCGCGATCTGGCGCGAGCATGTCGCCGAAATGAGCGACCTGGCGCCTGCTTCACGCCGCCATCTGATGAACGTGGTGTTCGCCTGCGAACTGGCCGTGCGCGAGACAATGCAGCCGGACAAGATCAACCTGGCCAGCCTTGGCAATGTCGTGCCGCACCTGCATTGGCACGTCATTCCACGCTGGACTGATGACAGCCGCTTTCCGGCGCCCGTCTGGCTGCCCCTCATCCGCGCTGGTGCCGTACCGCTAGCGCCGACTTTTCTGGGCCTGCGCGCTGCCTTCGTCCGCGCCTTGGCCGAACTGCAAGCGGAGCCCTGAATGACCTTTGATCTTCCTGAAACCGGTACCGAACAGAAACCGGCCTTCACCAACGCCACCGAATGCCGCGCCTGGCTGGAAACGCAGCCGCTGACCAATCTGGTGCAGATGCAGGCGCAGTTGTTACGGCAGCTCAACCAGTTGAACCGCTACCGGCTGCCCGCCACCGAGCGCCTGGCCATACTCGAATTGCTGCGCGAACCGGTGTTCTCGACGCAAGAGGACAACGCCCGCAAATTCGCCGGCCGGCCGCTGCCACTGTCGCCGCCCGAGCAAGCCGCCTTCGACACCAGCCTGTCGATCTGGAACGCGCTGGTCATCGGCTACCTGCATTGCCTCGCCGCCTGCGTGGCCAACGAACCCGGCATGAAGGCAAACTGGCCGTTGGCGGCGCAACGGGCGCTGGCGGCGCTGGTCACCGTGCAGATCGAAACAGCCCGCGGCGGCCGCGCGCCCCCCGCCGGCTACTGGCTAACCCTGCACACAACTTATGCCACCGCCGAAAAGGCCGGTGTCGCCGAGCAGGAAGTGGCCGATACGCTGCGCATGGGCCGCAACCCGGCGACGGCCACGGCCACCTGGGTTGAAGGGCTGTTGCTGCACATCGCCAGTCCCTACGAAATGCAGCAGCGTCAGGTGGGCTGGGTGGCGCGCTGGGCGCGCCGCTGGGCGCCCAAGGTGCGCCCTTTTACGGCGCCACCGACGCTGTCGGCCCGCGCCATTCCGCTTTGCGTCGATGTAGACGCCGACCTGCCGGCGGGTTATCAACCCAGGTTCGTGCCGGGCGCTCGCTTCCTCGACACCGCTGCCCTGCGCGAGAGCCTCAAGAAGCGGGTGGTCATGCTCGAACGCGGCGATGCGCCGAAAGACCTGCAACTCGGCGAGGACTGCACCCAACCGCTCTGCCAGCAGGTGCTGATCCAGATGTACTACCGCTGGTGCAAGGGCGGCGCGCTGCGCAAGCATGAACGGCGGCCCGCCAGCGGCACCTGTACCATCGTCGGCGGCGTCGAAGCGATTCATTACTATATGTCGGGCCGCAAGCCTTTCGCGCAGCCGGGCATCGCGGTGACCGATACCCAGATTCGCCGCCAGCGCGACGAGATTGCCACCTTTGGTCGCGTCAAGGAAGTCGCGCCGAAAATGGATAATTTCAGCGAGCAGCACGGCTTCATGATCGAGGAATGGGAGGTCATGGAGGAATGGCACATGCTCGACCAGTCCGCCACCGGCGTGCGCATCTCGCGTTCTCTGGCCAAGACGGGGCACCGCTTCGGCGGCGGCCAACTGGTTGCGGTGCGGCCGAGCGACGCCAAGGCGCTGTTGCTGGGCAGCCTGCGCTGGGCCATGATCGACGCCAAGGATGCGCTCCAGGCCGGCGTGCAGATAATCGCCGGCAAGCCGCAACCGGTATCGGTACGCGGCACCGGACTGGATGCGCTGCGCGAGAAATACAGCCCCGGTTTCATACTGCCCGCCGTGGCCGCGTTGTCCGAACCTGGCAGCATCGTCATCCCGCCCGGCTGGTTCAAGCTAAACCGCGTGCTTGAGGTTTATATGGACAAACCCGGCCAGGTAAGACTGATCGGACTGCTCGACCGTGGCATGGATTTCGAACGGGCGACCTACGAGACCCTGACCAGCCTGACCGGCTAACTATTAGCGGAAGACGATGGTCTTGTTGCCGTGCATTAGCACACGGTCTTCGAGGTGGTAGCGCAGTCCGCGCGCCAGCACGGTCTTTTCGATGTCCTTGCCGTAGCGCACCATGTCCTCGGGCGAATCCGAGTGGTCGATGCGGATCACATCCTGATCAACAATCGGACCCTGATCGAGTTCGCTCGTCACATAGTGGCAGGTGGCGCCGATCAGCTTGACGCCGCGTTGCCACGCCTGGTGGTAGGGCTTGGCGCCGACGAAGGAGGGCAGGAAACTGTGGTGGATGTTGAGTATCTTGCCCGGGTGGGCGGCGCACAGTTCCGGCGAAAGAATCTGCATGTAGCGGGCCAGCACCATGGTGTCGCCGCGCGACTCTTCGAATAGGCGCTGCACTTCGGCATAGGCCTGCCGCTTGTTCTCCGGCCGGGTGTTGTCGATCGGCACATGGTGGAAGGGAATGCCGTGCCACTCGACGAAGCCCCTGAAGGTATCGTGGTTCGAGATGACGCAGGGAATCTCGATGTCGAGTTCCTTCGATTGCCAGCGCGCCAGCAGGTCGTAGAGGCAATGTTCCTGTTTCGACACCAGCACGACGACGCGCTTTTTCACCGCGCTGTCGCTGATATTCCAGTCCATGGCCAGTTCGGCCGCGATGGGACGAAACCGGTCGCGAAACTCGGACAACATGAAAGGCAGCGAATCGGCCTTGACCTCGATGCGCATGAAATAGCGCGCCGGCCGGCCGGGGGCGCCCGGCTGATCTTCGGTTGCATCGTCGGCGTGGAAGCTCGATTCGAGAATCCAGCCCTGATGCTCGGCGATGAAGCCGGTAACGCGGGCGATGATGCCCGTGCGGTCGGGGCAGGAGGCGGCGAGCGTGTAGAAACGGTCGCGATGCATCAGATGCGTTTCGACGCCTGGTCGATTTCGGCGCGCAATTCAGCGTAATTCATTGTCACTGGAAATTGCGGGAACTCGTCGATGACGTTTTGCGGCGGGTGGAACAGGATGCCGGCGTGAGCCTCGGCCAGCATCGCGGTGTCGTTGTAGGAATCGCCGGCGGCGATGACCTGAAAATTGAGTTCCTTGAAACGCTGCACCGATTCCTTTTTCTGGTTCGGCATGCGCAGATGGTAATTGACCAGGAAGCCCGCCGCATCGGCTTCTAGCTTGTGGCAGAACAGCGTCGGCATGCCCAGTTGCACCATCAGCGGCAGGGCAAACTCGTAGAAGGTGTCGGAAAGAATGATGACCTGAAAGTCGCGTCGCAGGGCATCGAGGAAGTCCTTGGCGCCGGCCATCGGGCCCATGGCGGCAATGACCTTCTGGATGTCGGGCAGACCGAGTTTGTGTTGCTTGAGCAGTGCCAGCCGGTACTTCATCAGCGCGTCGTAGTCCGGCTCGTCGCGGGTGGTGCGGCGCAATTCCGGAATGCCGGTACGCTCGGCAAATTCGATCCAGATTTCGGGAACCAGCACCCCTTCGAGGTCGAGACAAACCAGCTGCACGGCGGACTCCCCGAAAAAAGCGGCGATTCTACCGTACCCCGCTGGCGCTCATCGGCGCCAAATTCTCTCCCGTCGCATTTACCACGGGTATAAGCTGCGGTCTCCAATCCTTCGCCTTTCGACCCATGACCCTCACCGACCTCCGCTACATCGTTGCCCTGGCTCGCGAGCGCCATTTTGGTCGCGCCGCCGAAAAATGTTTTGTGGCGCAGCCGACGTTATCGGTGGCGGTGAAGAAACTGGAAGATCAGCTTGGCGTAGCACTGTTCGAACGTTCGCCGCAGGAAGTACGGGTCACGCCCATCGGCGAGCGCGTCGTGGCGCAGGCGGCCAGGGTGCTGGCGGAAGCCGCGCAGTTGACGGAGATCGCCAGTGCCGGCAAAGACCCGCTGACCGGGCCGCTGCGCATCGGCGTCATTTTCACCATCGCGCCCTGGTTGTTGCCGCGACTGGTGCCGCTGGTGAAAGAACAGGCGCCGGCGATGCCCCTGATCCTCGAAGAAAACTTCACCCACCGCCTGCTGGAAAAGGTGAAAAGCACCGAACTCGACCTTGCCATCCTCGCCCTGCCGGTCGAGGAACCGGGCTTGGTGGCGCAGGCGGTTTACGACGAGCATGGAAGCGCAATTGCTGATGCTCGGCGCCGGCAACTGCTTCCGCGATCAGATAATGGACCTTTGCGCCAGCGCCAGCCGCGAGGCCGGCGTGTCGCCCCATGTGCTTGAAGGCAGCTCGCTCGAAACCATCCGCCACATGGTGGCGTCGGGGGTGGGCGTCACGGTAATGCCGGCGGCGGCGGTCGATGGTATCTCGCCGCGCGATCCGCTGTTGCGGGTACGCCCCTTCCTCGATCCCGTACCCACGCGCCGTGTCGGCCTGGTCTGGCGCGCCAGTTATCCGCGGCATCGGGCCGTCGATGTCATTCGCCAGGCGTTGCTGGACTGCAAGCTGCCGGGAACCCGGCCCGTAGCGACACGATAGCCAGCAACCCGCGGGCACTTGGTAACTTTTTGCCACCTTGCGTTGCATTGCTGGCGACCGACCTCAAATGGCCTATTATTGGAAGCTCATCACCCCAAGGAGATTGTCATGGACATCGGCATCAACAAGAAGGATCGCGAAAAAATCGCCGAGGGCCTGTCGGGCCTGCTGGCCGACAGCTACACGCTCTATCTGATGACCCACAACTTCCACTGGAACGTGAAGGGCCCCATGTTCAACACCCTGCACCTGATGTTCATGGCGCAATATACGGAACAATGGACCGCCCTTGACCTGATCGCCGAACGCATCCGCGCCCTCGATTTCCCGGCGCCCGGCACCTACAAGGAATTCATCAAGCGCGCCACCATCAAGGAAGTCGAGGGCGTGCCCAAGGCGACCGAGATGATCCGCCATCTGGTCGCCGCCCAGGAAGCCACGGCCCGCACCGCCCGCGCCCTGTTCCCGCTGGTCGACAAGGCCAACGACCAGCCGACCGCCGACCTGCTGACGCAGCGATTGGAAGTGCATGAGAAAACCGCATGGATGCTGCGCAGCCTGCTGGAAGAATAGCCCGCCATGCCGGGACACGAGGACATCAAGGGCGCCGGCCTCAAAGTGACGGCGCCCAGGGTCAAGGTTCTGGAAGTTTTCCGCTCCTGCGGCTCGCGCCACCTGAATGCCGACGAGGTCCATCGGCTGCTGGTGGAGCAGGGCGCGGATGTCGGCCTGGCGACGGTATATCGGGTGCTGACCCAACTGGAAGAAGCCGGCATCCTCAGCCGCAACACCTTCAACGCCGGCAAGGCAGTCTATGAACTCAACGCCGGCAAGCACCACGACCACCTGATCTGCCTGGGTTGCGGCCGCACTGACGAGTTCTACGATTCCGTCATCGAAGAACGCCAGCAGGCCGTCGCCGCATCAATGGGCTATCTTTTGCAGGAGCATCAGATGGCCCTCTACGGTTATTGCGCCGACTGCGCGGCCAAACGCGCCAATGTTTGAGCGACGGGCCTTCCTGCTCGGTCAAGGCTTGCCGAGATCGGCGGCGGCTTTGCTGCGAGACAGCGGCTTCGACGCGCTTCATGTCGGCGAACTCGGCAGGGCGCGGGCCATCGATACGTAAATTCTCGCCATGGCGAGAGTCGAGGAGCGGGTAGTCGTCACACTCGACGCCGATTTTCATGCCTTGCTTGCCTTGGCCGGCGCCGATAAGCTGTCCGTCATTCGCGTTCGTATCGAGGGGTTGCAGGGATAGGAGATAGCCCGCCTGATCCAGCGGGTCATGCAATCCGTCGAAAATCAGCTTGCGCTGGGAACAGCGGTCGTTGTGACGGAGCGCAACATTCGTCTCAAAGGTTTGCCGATCACCGGCTGATTTCAGGGTAATTTCGGCTGGCACCGTGCCGCTAGCGCCGACTTATTGCGGCTGCCTCGCGGGACCGGCCCCACAAACAAGAACGCCCCGGCGGGCCGGGGCGTTACGTGCGGCGGAAGCGCTTACTTCTTGGCGAAGGGCTGCGGCCGCGGTGTGCTGTCGGAAGACGGCGGCAGGATCGGCAGCTTGAAGTTCGGCTGGTCGCCGGTCAGCGTCTTGAGGAAGGCGACGATCTTGGCGTTCTCGTCGTCGCTGAACTTCTTGCCGAGCTGGACGCGGCCCATGGTTTCCACGGCCTCCTTCAGCGTGTTGGCGGCGCCATCGTGGAAGTAGGGGTAGGTCATTTCCACGTTGCGCAGCGTCGGCACCTTGAAGTTGAAGCGGTCGGCGTCCTTGCCGGTCACGGCGACGCGACCTTCGGCGGCACTGCTGGCCTTGTAGGGCTCGACCACGCCCATCTTCTGGAAGGAGTTGCCGCCGACGGCCGAGCCGTTGTGGCAGGCGACGCAGCCGCTGTCCTTGAACAGCTTGTAACCGGCCTGCTCGTTGGCCGTGATCGCCTTCTTGTCGCCCTTCAGCCACTTGTCGAAACGCGAGTTTGGCGTCACCAGGGTTTCCTCGAAGGCGGCGATGGCCTTGGTCACTTCCTCGATGGTCACTTTTTCGACGCCGAAGGCCTTCTTGAATTCAGCGACGTAACCGGGGATCGACTGGAGAACGTCGACGGCCAGCGCGTGGGTGAAGCCCATTTCGCCCGGATTGGCGATGGGGCCGCCGGCCTGGGCCTGCAAGTCCTTGGCGCGGCCGTCCCAGAACTGGGCGAGGTTGAGGCTGGAGTTGAGCACCGTCGGCGCGTTGATCGGGCCTTCGTTCCAGTTGTGGCCGATGGAGGTCTTGATGTTGTCGGTGCCGCCCATCGACAGGTTGTGGCAGGAGTTGCAGGAAATAAAGCCGGATTTGGACAGGCGCGGATCGAAGTAGAGTTTCTTGCCCAGTTCGACCAGCGCCGGGTTGGCGACCTTGGCGACGGGGATGGGTTTGATCGGTTCGTCGGCGGCGGCCCAGGCGGTCGGAAGGCCGATAATCATCACTGAAGCAACAAGGGTGCGAATTTTCATGGTTTCTCTCCTGCGGTAAAGGACATCAGGTTTGCAACTGGCCGGACTATAGCCCTAAAATATTTAAGGCTATTGATGTAAGTCAATGATTTAATGTAGTATTCATCTATGCAGCCCATAGTCGTTTCCTATAAGGTGTCAGCATGAAACTTTCCGCTCTCCGCTATCTCACCGCCTTTGCCGACGAGGGTTCGATCAGCCGCGCGGCGGAAAAATGCCACGTCAGCCAGCCGACGCTGTCGGTGGCTCTGCAGAACCTGGAGTCGGAACTTGGCGTCAGCCTGATCGAACGGGCCAAGGGCCACGTCGCCTTGACGGAGCTGGGCTGGCAGGTGGTGGCGCAGGCGCGCCGTGCGCTGGACGAGGCGCGGCGGGTGGAAACGGTAGCGCAGATGGGCAAGGATCAGACGCTGGGCGAATTCCGCCTCGGTGTCATCCACACCATCGGCCCTTATCTGCTGCCGGAACTGATCGGCGCCATGCGCAAGGTGGCGCCCGATCTCAAGCTCTACATCGAGGAAAGCATGACGGCGCTGCTGGCCGACTATCTCAAATACGGCAATATCGACGCCGCTATCGTCGCCTTGCCCTTCGAGGTTCACGGTATCGAAACGCGGCCGCTCTACGACGAGCCCTTCGAGGTGGTCGTACCAACGCGCCACCCGTGGGCCAAGCTCAAGAAGATCAAGTCCGAGGAAGTGCGCGGCGACGACGTGCTGGTGCTCAAGGCCGGCAACTGCTTCCGCGAGCAGGTGCTGGACGCCTGCCCGGATATTTGCCACGCCGAGGGCTCGATGCACCAGGGCCATTCCATCGAGACCATCCGCTGCATGGTTGCCTCGGGCTACGGCATCTCGGTGCTACCTGCCGGCGCGCTGGGCGGCCCGTATCGTTCGGACATGGTGCGGGCGATTCCCTTCGAGGCGCCGGAGCCCGCGCGCCGTGTGGCGCTGGCCTGGCGACGCGGGTTTACCCGGCCGCAGACACTCGCAGCGCTGCTCAACGCGGTACGGCTCATCAATAATCCAAGCTATCGCTTGCTGGTCTGAACGCGGCGCGGCGCGACAGCCGAGTCGATTCCAGAAATGTGTTGCATATGAGAATTGTTCGCATTTATAATGCGAATCGTTCTCAATTACATATTTTAATATCCCATGAAAACAATGGCCCTGCGCGGCATGCGAGGACTGTGCGCCATGAAGCTGGAGGGCGTCTGGAGCCGCGACGACCGGGAACGCGGTGGTGAGTTGCTGTTTGGCTTCAGTCCCGTCGAAAAACTGGAAATGGAGATTGTCGTTTCTCGCGCCAGGGATGGCAGCGCGAACCCTGACACAGCCCTGCACGGCGCCGGCTTTGGCGTCAAATGGGTGCCTTACCAAAACGACACCGGCTGGGCGCTAGGCGCCCGTTTCGATCATGGCAGCACCCGCGTCACTGATGACGCAACACCCGCCCGCTTCACGGAAAAGGAATATGCACTCACCGGCCTGGCATCCTACCGGCGAGAAAACGGTCAGGTGCTGCACAGGAACCTCGGCACGCTGCAAACCACGGCGCAGGGCGCGCGCGACACGGTCGGCGCCTGGAGCATCGGCTACGAGTTCCCCCTGGTCGAAAAATTGCGACTCACCGCGGAAACCTTCGGCGTCAAACATGCCCGACCCGACATGGCGGTGGGTCTGCGTCAAGAGGTCTTCGACGGCATTACCAATCGAATCGGAGCAGACGCATGTCCAGCATCAGCGAACTGAAAGTCGGCGACCGCGCCACGGTGGCCGGTTACACCGAAACCGGCAAGGGCTACCGGCGCAAGCTGCTGGCCATGGGCCTGACGCCCGGCGCCGAGATCGGCATCAGCCGCGTCGCCCCGATGGGCGATCCCGTTGAAATCCGTGTGCGCGGCTCGTCCATCTCCCTGCGCAAGGAAGAGGCCGCCGCATTGAACGTGGAGAAATTGAAATGAAGAGCACCTACACCATCGGCCTGGTTGGCAACCCCAACTGCGGCAAGACCACTCTTTTCAATGCGCTGACCGGCGCCCGGCAGCGGGTCGGCAACTGGCCAGGCGTGACAGTCGAGAGGAAAAGCGGCGAATTTCGCGCAGGCGACGTGCGCATCGAGGTCGTCGATCTGCCCGGCACCTATTCGCTCGACGTGGTGGACCGCGCGATCTCGCTCGACGAGAAGGTCGCCCGCGACTATGTGCACACGGGCGAGGCTGACCTGATCGTTAATATCGTCAATGCCGCCAGCCTCGAACGCAATCTTTACCTGACGACGCAACTGGCCGAAATGGGCGTGCCGCTGCTGGTGGTGCTCAACATGACCGACGTGGCCGAAGCCAGGGGCCTGCGCGTGGATGCCGCCGTACTGGCGACGCAGCTCGGCTGCCCGGTGGTGCCGGTCGTCGCCGAGCAGGGCCGGGGCATCGCCGAACTGAAGGCGGCGATCACCGAGGCCGCGGCCGCGCAGCCGCGCGCCAGCGTGCGCCTCACCTATGCGGAAATCGTCGAGGCCGCCATCGACGCCCTCATCGGCCCGATCACCGCCAGCGTCAGCACCCACGGCGTCGCGTCGCGCTGGCTGACGGTGCGCCTGCTGGAAGGCGACGACCTGGCGAAGCAGGCCGTCGGCCCGGAAATCTCGGCGCTGGCGGCACGGCTCGCCACCGGCATCGCGGACGATCTCGACATCTTCATCGCCGACGCGCATTACAGCGTCGCCAACCGCATCACCAACGCCACCGTGACCGTCAGCGGCCGTGTCGAGCGCGACCTCACCGACCGCATCGACAGCGTGGTGCTCAACCGCGTGCTGGGCATCCCGATCTTCCTGTTGCTGATGTACCTGATGTTCATGTTCACCATCAAGTTCGGCGGCGCCTTCATCGATTTCTTCAAGGACATCAGCGGCGCGCTGCTGGTCGATGGCATGGCCGCATTGCTCGGCGGCATGGGTGCGCCCGAATGGCTGACGGTGCTGCTGGCCAAGGGCATCGGCGGTGGCATGCAAACCGTGGCCACCTTTATCCCGGTGATCGGCTTCCTCTACCTGTTCCTCTCCGTACTGGAAGATTCCGGCTACATGACGCGCGCCGCCTTCGTCATGGACCGCTTCATGCGCTGGATCGGCCTGCCGGGCAAGTCCTTCGTGCCGCTGATCGTCGGCTTCGGCTGCAACGTGCCGGCGATCATGGCGACGCGCACGCTGGAACACCGCCGCGACCGCCTGATGACCATCGCCATGGCGCCCTTCATGTCCTGCGGCGCGCGGCTGCCGGTGTACGTGCTGTTCGCGGCAGCCTTCTTTCCGCGCAGCGGGCAGGACGTGGTGTTTGGCCTCTACCTTATCGGCATCGCCGCCGCCATCTTCACCGGTCTCGTCCTCAAGCATTCGCTGCTCAAGGGGGAGGCGACTCCCTTCATCATGGAACTGCCGCCCTACCATCTGCCGACCCTCAAGGGCGTGCTGCTCCACACCTGGGAGCGCCTGAAGAGCTTTGCCCTCAATGCCGGCCGCATCATTGTGCCGATGGTGCTGGTGCTCAACTTCCTCAACGCCGTCGGCACCGACGGCAGTTTCAAAAACGAAGACAGCGACAAGTCGGTGCTGGCCGCCGTCGGCCGCGCCATCGCGCCGGCCTTCGCCCCCTTTGGCTTGCGCGAGGAAAACTGGCCCGCCGCCGTTGGCATCTTCACCGGCGTGCTGGCCAAGGAGGCGGTGGTCGGCACACTGAATACGTCCTACGCCGCCCTGGCGGAAAGCGATGCGGCGGCGACCGGCGAAGCGAAGAAGGAAGAGGAAGCCTTCGTCCTGACGGACAAACTTGCGGCCGCCTTCGCCACGATCCCGGAAAAGCTGACGGAAGCACTGGGCGCCTGGGCCGATCCGCTCGGTCTGAATGTCGGCGATCTCTCGGATCAGGCGGAGGTCGCCGAGGAAACGAACATCTCCGCCGGTACCTTCGGCGCCATGGCGGCGCGTTTCGACGGCGCGGCCGGCGCTTTCGCCTACCTGCTGTTCATCCTGCTCTACTTCCCCTGCACGGCGGCCATTGCGGCGGTGTATCAGGAAAGCGGCACCCGCTGGACACTGTTCGTCGCAGGCTGGACGAGCGGCATGGCCTACGGCCTCGCCACCGCGTACTACCAAATGGCCACCTGGGCCAACCATCCGGCGACGTCCGCCGCCTGGGTCGGCATCATCGGGGTATTTTTTGCCAGCGCATTTCTCGCCATGCTGCGCTACAGCCGGCGCGAAGAGCGCTGGGTGATCGTAGCACCCGCTGCCATGGCCAGCTGTGGCAGCGGGTGCGGCGGCTGCGGCGGCAAGCTCAATCCGGTGGCCGCCGTGTGTGGAGGCCAACGTGCGCTGGCAGACTGAGCGAGCGGCACCGCCTTGATAGCGTGAGGCGATCATCGGCATAGGATTTATTCAGTGGCCGCTGTTATGCCTTTTTGATAGGCTGGCGGAGTGTCATCACAGTCACCACTTCAAGGAGATACACCATGAGCAACGAAAGCAAGTGTCCCGTCATGCATGGCGGCGCGACCACGAGCAGTATGTCGAACATGGACTGGTGGCCCAAGGCCCTCAACCTCGACATCCTGCACCAGCACGACCGCAAGACCAACCCGCTGGGCGCCGACTTCAACTATCGAGAAGAACTCAAGCAGCTCGATGTCACGGCGCTCAAGAATGACGTCAAAGCGCTGATGACCGACAGCCAGGACTGGTGGCCGGCCGACTGGGGCCACTACGGCGGCCTGATGATCCGCATGGCCTGGCACTCGGCCGGCACCTACCGCATCGCCGATGGCCGTGGCGGTGGCGGCCAGGGCAACCAGCGTTTCGCGCCGATCAACTCCTGGCCGGACAATGCCAACCTCGACAAGGCGCGCCGCCTGTTGTGGCCGATCAAGAAGAAATACGGCAACCGGATCAGTTGGGCCGACCTGATCATCCTCGCCGGCACCGTGGCCTACGAGTCGATGGGCCTGAAGACCTTCGGCTTCGCCTTTGGCCGCGAAGATATCTGGCATCCCGAGAAGGACACCTACTGGGGTGCGGAAAAGGAATGGCTGGCCCCCAGCGGCAGCGAGGGCAGCCGCTACTCCGGCGAACGCGATCTGGACAATCCCCTGGCCGCCGTGATGATGGGCCTGATCTACGTGAACCCCGAGGGCGTCGACGGCAAGCCCGACCCGCTCAAGACCGCCCGCGACGTGCGCGTCACCTTTGCCCGCATGGCGATGAACGACGAGGAAACCGTCGCGCTGACCGCCGGCGGCCACACCGTCGGCAAGTCGCACGGCAATGGCAGCGCGGCGAATCTCGGCCCGGCGCCCGAAGGCGCGGATATCGAGGAACAGGGCCTCGGCTGGATGAATCACACCACCCGCGGCATCGGCCGCGACACCGTGACCAGCGGCATCGAAGGCGCGTGGACCACGCACCCGACGCAATGGGACAACGGCTATTTTCACCTGCTGCTCAAGTACGAATGGGAACTCAAGAAGAGCCCGGCGGGTGCCTGGCAGTGGGAGCCGATCAATATCAAGGAAGAAGACAAGCCGGTGGATGTCGAGGATCCCTCGATCCGCTACAACCCGATCATGACCGATGCCGACATGGCGATGAAGATGGACCCGGCGTATCGGAAAATTTCGGAACGCTTCGCCAAAGACCAGGCCTACTTCTCTGAAACCTTCGCCCGCGCCTGGTTCAAGCTCACCCACCGCGACATGGGGCCGAAGGCACGCTACTTCGGCCCGGACGTGCCGCACGAAGACCTGATCTGGCAAGACCCGGTACCCGCCGGCCGCAGCGACTACGACGTCGCCGCCGTGAAGGCGAAGATCGCCGCCAGCGGCTTGAGCATCAGCGAGATGGTCTCCACCGCCTGGGACAGCGCCCGCACTTTCCGCGGTTCGGACAAGCGAGGCGGCGCCAACGGCGCGCGCATCCGCCTCGCTCCGCAAAAAGACTGGGAAGGCAACGAGCCCGCCCGTCTCGCCAAGGTGCTGGCGGTGCTGGAAAAGATCGCCGCCGAGAGCGGCGCCAGCGTGGCCGATGTGATCGTGCTGGCGGGTAACGTCGGCGTCGAGCAAGCCGCCAAGGCGGCCGGCTTCAACGTCAGCGTGCCTTTCGCACCGGGCCGTGGCGATGCCACCGACGCGATGACGGATGCCGAGTCGTTCGATGTACTGGAGCCTCTGGCGGACGGTTTCCGCAACTGGCTGAAGAAGAACTACGTCGTCACTGCGGAAGAGCTGTTGCTCGACCGCACGCAACTCATGGGCCTGACCGCCCATGAGATGACCGCGCTGGTCGGCGGCATGCGCGTGCTGGGCACCAATCACGGCGGCACCCGGCACGGCGTCTTTACCGACCGCGTCGGCACGCTGAGCAACGACTTCTTCGTCAATCTGACCGATATGGCCTATACGTGGAAGCCGGTTGGCAGCAACCTGTACGAGATCCGCGAGCGCAAGACCGGCACGGTCAAATGGACAGCGACCCGGGTCGATCTGGTCTTTGGCTCCAACTCGATTCTGCGCGCCTACGCCGAGGTCTACGCGCAGGACGACAATCAGGCCAGGTTCGTGCAGGACTTCGTCGCGGCCTGGACGAAGGTGATGAACTTGGACCGCTTCGATGTGAAGTAATTCCAGCCAAAAAGTCGGCGGTAGCGGTACGGCTAGCCGCCGGCGTTCTTTGGTTGCTACCGCTGCCCCTTCTCCTTGACTTTTGCTCAGCTAACCATGCCGCATGTACTGCGAATGCACCAAACAATTCACGTTTCCGCATGAACAAACACGCACGACTCTTTCTCGCACTGGGCGCCCTGAGCGCGGCCGTCTCGGTCGCGCTTGGCGCGGCGGCGAATCACGCGCTGGCCGAACGGCTGGCCAACACCCTGGCGTGGTTCCAGACCGCGCTGCACTATCAGCAGTTTCACGCCTTGGGCCTGATGCTGGTAGGGCTGGTCGCCGCCCACTTCCCGACCTCGCGCTGGGTCGTGGCAGCGGGCGGACTAATGGTCGCCGGCACCCTGTTGTTCAGCGGTAATCTCTATCTGCGCAGCCTCGCCGGTTTTCACGATCTGCACGCCGTGACGCCCATCGGCGGTGGCGCCTTCATCCTCGCCTGGCTGGCGCTCGCGCTGGGGATTTCGACAGGCCGAAACAGCATGGACACATAGTGACATGCTGTTTCGCCGATTACGATTAGCGGCACCGCTCGCCGCCCTACTTGCCCTGCAGGCGGTACAAGTACTCGGTCAGGGCGAGCATGCGGCTACGGGCACCGGACTCGATGTCATGGGCCGGGTAGTTCTCGAAGAAAACCGAACTCTGCCTCCTGAACGCTGTGCCCCAGATCGGCATCTCGCGCGGACCGTGGGTCCCGGTTTCGATCCTGCCATCGATGATCTGATAAACACGGTCGAACGGAAAAACGTCCTTGTTGTTCTTGGCCAATACGGTGAGGTCCGGCATCCGATTGGCAAGCTTTGCCGCTACCGGGCCGTTGCCCTTGCCTGAAAAGCCATGGCATACGGCACAGGCCGCGTCGTACTCGCCCTTGCCGATATCCATCGGTTTGTCTCCTGCAAACGCGGTCACGGACACAACAGCAATCATCGTGGCCGCCGCGGCGCGGACTGCTGCAAACATTCTGATTTCCTTGGCGGTATTCATGGTGTCTCCCGAGATCGTATCGAACATTCAATATGTATGGACCACAGCAACTGAAGCTTGTGCGAAGCAAGTCTATCCCAATACTTTCCATGTGACGATTCGTTGAGCAGGGTTTCATGTGCGGCCGATGGTGAAGGCGACTGATATGAACGGAAAGCCCCGTACCGATGGGCGTCGGAGCAGCGGTGTCATGGCTGCCATCATGGCGCTACTGGCGCAGTTCTGGCTGACGACAGCGCAGGGCGCCGATATTTCCCTGGTGAGCGCCCTGCGCTTCAATACCGTCTGCGCCCGCTGACACGAGGGCGAATGCAGCGGCCGGCTCAGCTTTGATCTCGGCCGCGAGGCGGCGGCGAATCACATGCGGCGCTACGCCGGCGAGTTGTCGGCGGCCAGCACCTCCGCCTGCAAACCGGCGGCGCTGAACGAGTTGCGGATCGAGCTACAGCCCTGATTTTCGGGCTATCCGCCTGTTGCATTGCCGATGCGCCCAACGCGATTTACGATGTCGCCACGTTCCACAACGGCAGTATGATTGCCACAGAATGAATATCCTGTTATCGCCGACAGCAGGCTGGCTGTTGCCCGCCACCCTGTCATTTCTTCTTTCCGCTACCGCACCCATGGCGCTCGCGGCGGACATCGACTTTTCCGGTTCCGGTTTTCTCACGCTGGCTGCCGGCAATATGCTTGGCGGCACCACGCAGGCCGGGGGCAACGTCAATGATTACAACTGCCCCTGCCTCCCCACCGACTTCGGCCAGGGCGGTATCTATGACGGGCGCGGCGGTTTGCAATGGAAACCCGATTCAAAGCTGGGTCTTCAGGGCAGCGCCGCCTTGGGTGGCGGTGGTTTGTCGATGACCGGTCAAGTCGTGGCGCGCGGCGCGCGCGATGGCCGCGTCAATCTCGAATGGCTTTATGGCAGCTACGAGATCAACGAAAAGTTTACTTTGCAGGCTGGCCGCAAGCGGCTGCCGCTGTTTTATTACTCCGACGTGCAGGACATCGGTTTCGCCTTGCCCTGGGTGCATCTGCCACCGGCCGTCTATGGCTGGGACGCCGTCAATTACAACGGTGTCAGTCTGCTCTGGCGTTCACAATGGGGCAACTGGTCGTCGGCCCTGAACCTGCTGGCCGGTAACGAATCGCGCCGCGAAAGTGGCTATTACAAGATTTACAACGGTCGCCAGAACCGCACCGACGTGCGCTGGGGTGACATCGCTGGCGGCGACCTGACTCTACAGCGCGACTGGTTCGAGGCCCGCTTCAGCTATCTGCAATCAACGACACAAACGAAAAACATTAACGGCGCCTGGGACGCAACCACGCAAAGCTACGCCCCGGCCACCATCGATTCCGCATGGATGCCATCGCCAACGGCACGCCAGCGCGTTCATGGCCTGGCACTCAATGCCGACTTTCGCAATTGGCTGGCACGCAGCGAGTTCATCTACATCGACCGGCCCGGCAACGATTGGAAAGACTTCGCCCAGAACCTGAGCCTGGGTTACCGCCACGGCAAGTGGCAGCCGATGCTGACCTGGTCGAATTACCGTTCCAGCGCCAACACCCGTCAGGGCGCCGAGTCCGACGCGCAAGAGGCGTGGACGGTGACCAGCCTGGTGCTGCGTTACGATCTGGGCACTTCGAGCGCGCTCAAATTACAATTCGATAATTCGAAGGATCGCAGCGGTCCCAATTTCGGGACTGCCTTCGGCAATGCTCGCCTGCTTACCTTGAGTTACGATCTGGTGTTTTGATGCAACGTACCCAACGTACCACGGCAACCTCGCCGGTGGCGCCGGCTTTTGCCCTGCGCGGCTTTGGTACGCTGGCGGCTGCGCGTTCCTCGTCTGACCAGGCCGAATTTGTTCGCGATCTCTCGCAGCCCAGGGGCCTTTCTTCCGGCGAATGGTCTGGTCGCACCGATAGCGTGCTCGGACTGCAAGCCAACTGGCAGGCGACGCCAGAACTGGATCTGGTGGCGCAGGCCGTCAGCCGCTACCGTTACGATGCCAGTTACCGCCCCGAGTTGGTATGGGGCTTTGCCAAGTGGGACCCCAACGCGCATCTGAGCCTGCGCGCCGGGCGTCTCGGTACCGAGTTCTACATGCGCGCCGACTCGCGTTTGGTCGGTTATTCGCAGCTGGCGGTGCGGCCGCCGCCAGATTATTTCGGCGCCCTGCCCTTTGCGCATATCGATGGCGCCGACGCCAGCGCGACGTTGCCCGTGGGCGGCATCTTGCTGCGCGGCAAGCTGTTTGCGGGCATTTCAACCGAGAAGGTGCCGCTGGCCGACCGTCTGTGGGATCTTGATGGCTCGACCATGGCTGGCGGTCATGTCGACTTGCAGGCGGGCCCGTGGCTGTTCCGTCTCGGCCATGCTGCCTTGCGCTTCAAGCATGACTTGCCGGCGCCCGCCGCCACGGTCATCACGGCACTCAGTGCCACCGCCGTGCCTTCCGCCATCGCCGCAGCCAGTGCCCTTGGCGTGCGCAACACTGAAAGTCGCTTCACCTCGGCTGGCGTGGTCTATGACGAGGGACCGCTGCAAGTGCAGTTGATGTTTAACCGCACGCAACACGAGAGCACGACTTTCCAGAATTCTACCGGCGGCTATCTTCTGGCCGGCTATCGCGTCAATCGCTTTACGCCCTACGCCGGTTGGTCGCGTGTGATCAGTACGCCCAAATCGCTGGCCACTGGCCTGCCCAACGTTCCGCCGTTGAGCCAGATCAACGCCGGCGTCGCGGGCGTGCTTGCAGATTCGCGCTCGAATCAGCACACCACCACCCTCGGCGTGCGCTGGGATGTGCGTGACAACATTGCCATCAAGCTGCAGGGCGACGCCATCCGTGGCACGCCCGAATCGATCTTTCCCTACCGCTGGGAGAAGGCGGGCTGGAATGGCCAGACCAACGTCGTAACCTTTTCCATGGATTTTATTTTCTGATCCATGAAAACTGGACGCCATTTTTTCTTGATACTCGCCGGTTTGTTTCTGTCGGCACCTGCTTGCGCTGATCTGGTAGTGATTGCTCACCCCAAGTCAGGCGCTGAGCAGCTCAGCAAGGAACAGGTGGTCAATATCTTCCTTGGTCGCTTCCGCCAGTTTCCTTCCGGTATCGCCGCCGAACCCATTGACCAAGCGGCCACCAGCAGTGAAAAGGCGGTTTTTTACCAGAGGCTGGTGGGCAAGGAACTGGCGGAAATAAACGCCTACTGGGCGCGTCTGGTATTCTCGGGTCGCACCCAACCGCCGCGCCAGGCGGCCAGCGCGGCGCAAGTGCTGGAAATGGTCGCGGCCAACCCCGGCGCCATCGGCTACATCGAGCGTCCCAAGAATGAAAGCAGGGTAAAAATCGTGTTCGACGTTGAGAAATAATCGGATTTCGATGTTCCTTCACTTCCGCAAGAGTCTCGTTTTCGGCACCACGGTGGGGGTCGTTGGCGTCGCCTTGCTGATTGGCCTGCTTTTCAAACTTGTCGCAGCGGACTTTTCTTCAGAGCGCGCCGAGCGGAATGTAACCACGCACCTCGATCAACTGGTCGACACCATCGAGAGTACCGCCAGCGTTGCCTGTTTTGCCAAGGATGCCCAATTAGCCAAGGAACTGGTTAACGGCGTTATCAAGAACATCGAGGTGGCGCGCGTTACGATTACGGCGGACGGCGTGCCGTTGGCAAAGGCCGAGCGGCCGGCCGCATCTACGCGGGGTAGCGGCTTAATTACAACGCTCCCGACATTAAAGCGCACGCTGATGTCGCCTTTCGACGCTACTAAAGCGGTGGGTGAAATCAGCTTGGAGCCCAACTATCAGCACATGGAGCATGCCATTACCGAACAGGTGCGCTTTGTCGGCTTGCTGTTGGCGGTGCAACTTGTGGTGATCGCGGTTGCGGTTATGGGCGTTGTGTTCTGGGTTGTCGTGCGTCCCATCAAGGCCATGTCGGACCGGCTGCACCGCATGAATGCAACCGCCGGCGAGCAACTCGCCATCCCCGCGCGTCACGAGAACAATGAAATCGGTCGCTTGGCACTGGACATCAATGGCCTCGCCAACAAGCTTGTTCTCGCCCTGCGCGACGAGCACCAACTGCGTTTGCAACGTGAAATGGAAGAACGCAAGTATCGCGGCATTTTCGAGAACGCCGACTCGGGCATATTCATCGTGGATCGAAGCGGCCGGCTGACATCGTGGAATCATTCATTCTCCCGGCTGACCGCTTTGCCCACTGATGCGGCCAAGGCGCCCCCGCTGTGGGAATTGCCCTGGCGCGAGCCAGACATGATCACGACGCTGATCGATAGCTGCCTGGTTGATGACAGCACGCGAGAAGATGACTTTGAGTTGCTGCTTGGCGCCGAAGCCAGTTGTTGGCTGCATATTGCCGCCAGTCCCATCGGTCCTGAAACCGTTCAGGGCATCGTCAGCGATGTCACAACGCGCAAGCGCGCCGAAACCTCGGCCCGCGAAATGGCGGTAACTGATCCGCTCACTGGCTTGGGCAACCGCCCCGCGCTAGAGCAACACCTGTTGGAATCGATCCGCGCCGAGGAGCCCTTTGCCCTGATGATCGCCGATCTCGACGGTTTCAAGCGCATCAACGATGCCATGGGCTTTCCAATTGGCGACCAGATTCTGGTTATTGCCGCAACTCGCTTGCAGGACTGCCTCAAGCACAGCGACTGGCTGGCGCGCGCCGGCAGCGACGAATTCGCGATCATTCTCCCCGGCATCGGCACTGTCGAGGCGGCCAGCCGCATCGGTGAACGGGTGCTCGATGCGCTCGGTCGTCCTTATGACATTCCTGACGCACCCGCCCTGCTGGGTGCCAGCATCGGTATCAGCTTATACCCCCGCGATGGCGGCGACCTGCCAACCTTGCTGCGCAACAGTGAATTGGCGGTTGACCGGGCCCGCGCGGCGGGTGGCCGAAACTGTCAGTTCTTCGATGCACAAATGGTTGAAGCGGCCGCCCAGCGCCGCCGTCTTGAAGCTGATTTGCGCCACGCCATCGTGCGCAATGAATTCAGGCTCTATTACCAACCGATCATCGATCTGGCGTCCCATCGCATGATTGGTGCCGAGGCATTGATTCGCTGGCAACATCCGCAACGCGGGCTGGTGCCGCCCGATGAGTTCATCCCACTGGCCGAGGAGACCGGGTTTGTCATCGAGCTCGGCCTCTGGGTTGTCGAGGAAGCCTGCCGCCAGCTGGCGCTATGGCGCGCCGATGGACTCGATCTTTACCTCTCTCTCAATGTCTCGGCGCGACAGATTCCCGATAGTTTGCCGCTTTCGTTGCTGCTGGACATTTCCGGTCGCCACGGCATTCCGCCCAGCGCCCTCGCCCTCGAAATCACCGAAGGCGTGCTGATGGCCGACGCGACGCAGGGCATTGCCTGGCTTAGTGCCGTCCGCTCGGTGGGTTTTCGCACCTATCTCGACGACTTCGGCACCGGTTATTCGTCGCTGTCCTATCTCAAGCGTTTCCCGATGAATGTGGTCAAGATCGACAAGTCCTTCGTGCGCGACATGGGCGAAGACAGCAGCGACCGCGCTCTGGTTTCGGCCATCATCGCAATGACCCGGAGCCTCGGACTGGCGGTGGTGGCCGAAGGTGTGGAAACCACTGCCCAGCTTGGCCTGCTGCGCGGCATGGGCTGTAATTACGGCCAAGGCTATTACTTCTCCCGGCCCCTTCCCGCCGCCGAGATTCCGGCCGCCCGGGCCCGTATCGACGCGGCGGGCTAAATCAGTGTATCTGCCGGCGGAGACGGTTGATGGCGGCCAGTTGGGCGACAGCTTCGGCCAGCTCGGACTGGGCGCGGGCGTAGTCGAGTTCAGCGCTACGGTTGGACAGCGCTTCTTCAGCGCGACGCTTGGCATCGCTAGCCTTGACTTCATCGAGGTCGTGACCGCGGATGGCCGTGTCGGCCAGCACGGTAACCAGCCCCGGCTGCACTTCAAGGATGCCACCGGCGACAAAGATCAATTCCTCTTCGGTCTGGTTGGGTAACTTGAGGCGCACTGCGCCGGGACGAATGCGCGTCATCAGCGGCATGTGGCCGGGCAGGATGCCCAGTTCGCCAACTTCGCCCGGCAGGACGACGAACTCGGCCAGGCCGGAGAATATCTGCTCCTCGGCGCTGACGACATCGACGTGTACGGTGAGTGCCATGATCGGCGTCCTCTCAGTGAAGGCTTATTGGCGGGCTCATTGCAGAGTCTTGGCTTTTTCGAAGGCTTCCTCGATGCCGCCGACCATGTAGAAGGCCTGCTCGGGCAACTGGTCGCATTCGCCGTCCGCAATCATGCGGAAACCCTTGATCGTTTCCTTGAGGGTGACGTACTTGCCTGACGAACCGGTAAACACTTCGGCGACGAAGAACGGCTGTGACAGGAAGCGCTGAATCTTGCGGGCACGGCCAACCAGCAATTTGTCTTCGGGCGCCAGTTCGTCCATGCCGAGAATCGCGATGATGTCGCGCAGTTCCTTGTAGCGTTGCAGGGTCGCCTGCACCTTGCGGGCAGTGTTGTAGTGATCTTCGCCAACAACCAGCGGGTCAAGCTGGCGCGAGGTCGAATCGAGCGGATCGACCGCCGGGTAGATACCAAGCGAGGCGATATCGCGCGACAACACGACGGTCGAGTCGAGGTGGCCGAAAGTGGTGGCCGGGCTGGGGTCGGTCAAGTCATCCGCCGGCACATAGACGGCCTGAATCGAGGTGATCGAGCCGACGCGGGTGGAGGTGATGCGTTCCTGCAAGCGGCCCATTTCCTCGGCCAGGGTCGGCTGGTAGCCCACGGCGGACGGCATGCGGCCGAGCAACGCGGATACTTCGGTACCAGCCAGGGTGTAGCGGTAGATGTTATCGACGAAGAAGAGAATGTCGCGGCCTTCGTCACGGAACTTCTCGGCCATGGTGAGGCCGGTCAAAGCCACGCGCAGGCGGTTGCCGGGCGGCTCGTTCATCTGGCCAAAGACCATGCCAACCTTGTCGAGCACGTTCGACTCTTTCATCTCGTGATAGAAGTCGTTACCTTCGCGAGTGCGCTCGCCCACGCCAGCGAATACCGACAGACCGCTGTGCTGCTTGGCGATGTTGTTGATCAGTTCCATCATGTTCACGGTCTTGCCGACACCGGCGCCGCCGAACAGGCCAACCTTGCCGCCTTTGGCGAACGGACAGATCAGGTCGATCACCTTGATGCCCGTTTCGAGCAGATCGGTGGTAGGAGAGAGTTCGTCGAACTTGGGCGCCTTGGCGTGGATCGGGCGGCGTTCGTCGCATTTGATCGGGCCAGCTTCGTCGATCGGGCGACCGAGCACATCCATGATGCGGCCCAGAGTGCCGTGGCCAACGGGGATGGAGATCGGCGCGCCGGTGCCCTTGACGCTCATGCCACGGCGCAGGCCGTCGCTCGATCCCATGGCGATGGTGCGAACAATGCCGTCGCCCAGTTGTTGCTGCACCTCGAAGGTGAGGCCAGCTTCGGCGTTGCCCATATTGGCGTCGTCGAGGACGAGGGCATCGTAGACTTTGGGCATGGAATCGCGGGGGAACTGGATGTCCACCACCGCGCCGATGCACTGAACGATGTTTCCGTTACTCATGGTCGTTTCCTTAATGCGTTGAATTCTTAAACAGCCGCCGCGCCACTGACGATCTCGGAGATTTCCTTGGTGATCGCCGCCTGCCGCGCCTTGTTGTAGATCAGTTGCAGTTCCTTGATGACGTTGCCGGCGTTGTCGGTGGCGGATTTCATCGCCACCATGCGCGCCGACTGCTCCGAAGCCATGTTCTCGGCCACCGCCTGGTAGATCAGCGCCTCGGTATAGCGCAACAACATCTCGTCGATAACGACCCGGGCTTCCGGCTCATAAAGGTATTCCCAACTACCTTCGGGGGCGCCGAGGCGCTCGCCAGTTAGCGGCAGCAATTGCTCGATCACCGGCTCTTGCTTCATGGTGTTGATGAAACGGGTGAAGGCAAGATAGACGGCATCGAGTTCGTTGGCCTGAAAGGCGTCGATCATGACCTTGATCGGACCGATGAGTTTTTCCAGGTGCGGTGTGTCGCCCAGATGGACGACATGCGAGACAACCTTGGCACCGAGCCGTTGCATGAAGCCCAGACCCTTGTTGCCAATAGCGCTAACGCGAATCTCCGCGACGCCATCGGTCTCCCACTTGCGCATCTGGTTGAGCGACATGCGCAGGATGTTGGTGTTGAGCCCGCCACAAAGACCCTTGTCGGTGGTGACGACGATGATGCCAACCCGCTTGACCGGCTCGCGGTGCTCAAGGAAAGGATGGTGGTACTCGGTATTGTTGGCCTGCGAGAGATTGGCCGCGAGGCGGCGGATCTTTTCGCTGTAAGGGCGGGCAGCGCGCATCCGTTCCTGCGCCTTGCGCATTTTGGACGCGGCCACCATTTCCATGGCCTTGGTGATTTTCTTGGTGTTCTGGACCGATTTGATCTTGGTCCGAATCTCTTTACCGCCAGCCATGTTCGGTCCTTTAGGCCCAGTTCTTCTTGAACTCGGAGACAGCGCCGGTCAGCAGCGCCTCGGCATCCTTATCGATATCCTTGGTCGTCGCGATCTTGCTCATCAACCCGGCGTGGCTTTGCTTCATGTAGGTATGCAGCGCCGACTCGAAAGCAAGAATCTTGTTGGTCGGGACATCGTCAAGATAACCGCCGTTGACCGCGAACAGAGACACCGCCATCTCGGATACCGACAGCGGCGCGTATTGGCTCTGCTTCATCAGTTCTGTGACACGGCGACCACGTTCGAGTTGTTTGCGGGTGGTGTCGTCAAGATCGGAAGCGAATTGGGCGAAGGCCGCGAGTTCGCGGTACTGCGCGAGCGCGAGACGGACACCGCCGCCCAGCTTCTTAATGACCTTGGTTTGAGCCGCGCCGCCGACACGCGACACCGAAACGCCGGCGTTGATGGCGGGACGGATGCCGGAGTTGAAGAGGTCGGTTTCGAGGAATATCTGGCCGTCAGTAATCGAGATGACGTTGGTCGGCACGAAGGCGGAGACGTCGCCGGCCTGGGTTTCGATCACCGGCAGCGCCGTCAGCGAGCCGGTCTTGCCCTTGATCTCTCCGTTGGTAAACCGCTCGACCCACTCTTCGGAAACGCGCGCGGCGCGTTCGAGCAGTCGCGAGTGCAGGTAGAAGACGTCGCCTGGATAGGCTTCGCGGCCCGGCGGTCGGCGCAGCAACAGCGAGATCTGGCGATAGGCCCAAGCCTGCTTGGTCAAGTCGTCGTAAATGATGAGGGCGTCCTGGCCACGGTCGCGGAAGTACTCGCCCATGGTGCAACCGGTGTAGGGAGCGATGAACTGCATCGCGGCCGAGTCGGAGGCCGTGGCGGCGACGACGATGGTGTATTCCATCGCGCCGTACTCTTCAAGCTTGCGCACCACGTTGACGACCGTCGAAGCCTTTTGGCCGACCGCCACGTAGATGCAGATCATGTTCTGACCCTTTTGATTGATGATGGTGTCCACAGCCACCGCGGTCTTGCCGGTCTGACGGTCGCCAATGATCAACTCGCGCTGGCCGCGGCCGATGGGCACCATGGCGTCGATGGCCTTGAGACCGGTTTGCACCGGCTGCGACACGGACTTGCGCCAGATCACGCCTGGCGCAACCTTTTCGATCTTGTCGGTGAGTTTGGCGTTGATCGGACCCTTGCCATCAATGGGATGACCCAGGGAGTTCACCACGCGGCCGAGCAGTTCGGGGCCGACCGGCACCTCGAGAATGCGACCGGTACATTTGACGATGTCGCCCTCGGTGATGTGCTCGTAGTCGCCCAGCACCACGGCGCCGACGGAATCGCGCTCAAGGTTGAGGGCCATGCCGAAGGTGTTGCCGGGGAATTCCAGCATCTCGCCCTGCATGACATCGGTGAGGCCATGGACGCGGCAGATGCCGTCGGTCACGGAAACGACGGTACCCTGCGCGCGCAGTTCGGCGCCAACTTGCAGGTTCTGGATCTTGTTCTTGATCAGTTCGCTAATTTCGGAAGGATTGAGCTGCATGTTTAGCTCCAAAGTTTCTCTTTAAGTCCGCAGGGCCGTCGCCATGGCGGCAAGCTTGCCGCGCACGGAGGCATCCAGGACCTGGTCGCCAACCACCACGCGGACGCCGCCGATCAACTCGGGATCGAGCTTGATTTCGGCACTCAGTCTTGTCGTGAAATGGGCTTCCAGTTCGGTAAGCAGTTTTTGCCGCTGGGCATCGTCGAGTGGGAACGCGCTATAGACGACGGCCTCCTTGACGCCTTCCTCGGTGTCCTTGAGGGACTCGAAAAAGGCGGCGACTTCGGGCAATACACCGAGGCGTTCGTTGTCGGCCAGCGCATGGATGAAATTGACCACGTCGCCCTCGTTGCATTTCACCGCGCCACCGAGCAGCGAGACAACCAGATCCGCCTTCTTTGCCGTGGTCAGGTTGGGATTGCCCAGGCAGGCCGCTACCTCGGCGTTGCCGGCGATGGCGGACAACTGGCCAAGAAGATCGGACCACTGACCCAGCTTGCCCTGCTCCTTGGCCAGGCGGAACACCGCCTCGGCATAGGGACGCGCGATGGTGACGAGTTCGGCCATCTTGTCAGAGTTCCTGTTTCAGGCCAGCCAGCATGTCCGCATGGGCGGCGGCATTGACCTCGCGGCGCAGGATTTTCTCGGCACCGGCCACAGCCAGCTCAGCCACGCGGTCACGCAGCGCAGAGCGGGCACGCTCGACATCCTGCTCGAGTTCGGCCATCTTGCCGGCATAGACCTTCTCGGCTTCACCCCGGGAAGCCGCCTTGGCTTCCTCGATGATCTGCATGCCGCGCTTGTCGGCCTCAGTCATGATGGCGGCTGCCTTTTCCTTGGCTTCGCGAATAGTGTCGGCGGAACGCTTGGCTGCAAGTTCCAGATCGTGTTTACCCCGCTCGCCAGCCGCGAGGCCGTCGGCAATCAGCTGCTGGCGGTCGGCCATCGCCTTGTTCAGCGGCGGCCACACATATTTCATCGTGATCCAGATGAACAGGGCGAACCATATCATCTGACCGATGAGAGTTGCGTTGATGCTCACGCTAACCTCCTGTCAGGTGGGAAACGTCGAGAATCAACCCTTGACGATGGCGATAAAGGGGTTGGCGAACAGCAGGAACAGCGCGATACCGACACCGATCATGGTCACGGCGTCGAGCAGACCAGCGACGATGAACATCTTGACCTGCAGCGTGGGGATCATTTCCGGCTGGCGAGCAGCACCTTCGAGGAAGCGGCCGCCAAGGATGCCGAAGCCGATGGCGGTTCCGAGGGCACCCGCGCCGATCAGAATGGCGACGGCGATGGCGGTGTTGCCGAGCAGCATGGACAGAGCAGCTTCCATTTGTTTCTCCTAGTTAAGGCAGTGGGTTAATTGAAAATGAGTTGAAGACTTTGAATTCGAGAATATCAGTGGCAATCAATGTGATTCCGAGGCCATCGACATGTATACGATGGTCAGCATCATGAAGACGAAAGCCTGTAGCGTGATGATCAGGATGTGGAACAGCGCCCAAGGCAGCGCCAACGGCAATTGCCAGACGCCGAGCAGGGCAATGAGGATGAACACCATTTCGCCCGCGTACATGTTGCCGAAGAGTCGCAAGGAGAGCGAGATCGGCTTGGCGATGTCCTCGACAATACGGAAAAGCAGATTCACCGGGGCCAGCTTGGGGCCGAAGGGCACGGTAAAAATCTCGTGCATGAAGCCACCGATGCCCTTCACCTGGAAGTTCATCCAGATCATGATCAGGAACACCGTGATCGACATGGCGAAGGTGAGGTTGGGGTCGGTGGTGGCCACCACCTTGAAATAGACATGATGCGGATCGGCACCCGCCGCCGCACCTACCTGTTGCGCGACGATTGGCAAGAAATCGACGGGAATCAGGTCCATGGCGTTCATGATGAACACCCAGACGAAGATGGTGATGGCCAGCGGCGCGACGATGGGACTGTTGCCGTGGTAGGTGTCCTTGACCTGCTGGTTCACGAAACCCAGCACCATCTCGAAGAAGTTCTGCCAGCCGCGCGGTACGCCGCTGCTGGCCTTGCTTGCCAGCACAGCCATGGAACCGAAGACGATGAGGCCAAGTGCACCTGAAACGATCAGGGTATCAAGATGGAAAGTCCAGAAACCCGAACCGACCTTGAAATTGGTCAGGTGGTGAGCAATATATCCAGAGGTGGTGATGGTTTCGCCGGAGGCCATGTTTTTTATCTGGTTAGCGATTCTTTAACAGTGCAACCCAATAGACACCGAAGGTAAGAATGTAGGCCAGGAACAGCGGCAATGCCAACACATTTCGCCAGCCCAGAAAAACCACAGCGAACAACCCCAACGTGACCGCAAACTTATAGCCCTCGCCGAGCAATTGCGCCTTGTACAGCTGCCCTGGTTCGCCCTTACTAGGCCGCATCGCACGCCAGACATAGGCGGCACCTGCCAGCAACCCGATGCTACCGCCGATCAGGGCGGAAATGGCGGCGATGATGCCCGAATACATGCCCGCAATCGCCGCTGCCACCAAGGTTACTACTGCCTGCCGACTGAAGATCCAGACTAGCTGAGATCGTACATGCGTATGCTGCATGGCGAACCAAAAAGAGGCGAAATGTTAGCGGATTACAGTGTCAGCGTCAAGAAGTTGTGCAAGTGCACACACGGTAAATTTGTTCTCCCCCAAATGATCAAGCAGATTGTTGGCGAGACGCATTATCGGCATTATGTAGCAGCCACCCCAAGCCTCCGCCCGCCTGCCCGATCACAATACCGCTGTCTTCAACGAACAGGGGCTCATCATGGCCGAACTGCACGTCGTCACCGCCCTGGTCGCCAAGCGTGGCGAGATTGCCGGGCTCATCGAACACCACAAGAAGGCGATAGCGCAGCTATCGGGTGACTTGAGCCACGTCGCTGCCACCCTCAAGCTGTTCGCCCCGGAATTGGACCTCCGCACGCTGCGGCCCAAGGAGCACCGGGAGCGTAACCGCTACTTCCGGCCCGGCGAATGCCAGCGAATGGTTCTGGATATATTCCGCGATGCTGCCAGCGCCGCGCTCAGCAGTCGTCAGATTAGCGAGGCGCTGGTCGCCCGCAAAGGCCTGGATCCCTCGCCGGCGATGATCGAGCAGATGCAGAAGAATGCCATCGCTGTAGTTCGCCGACTGGAGCGGTCAGCAACGCTGGCGCCCGCCGGCCGCAACGGGCACGGCGCTACCTGGAAGGTGGCGTAAGCGCCTCGGGCGGGTTCCTCAGCCTGCGGCGTTACCGTGTAACGGAGAAGCACGCATCCCCCGCGGGCGTATCCAACGCCAGGGGCCGTAGCACCTCATCGTCGGCCGCCGTGGTCAGCCGTTCGATCATTTCTCGCTTCGTTACACCGTAACGCCTTGCCAGATGTTCGAGCGCCAAGTCGGTCGCGCTCCGGATCCACGTGTTCAGCCGACGATCACCCCGCCGCACCCGATAGGCGGTCTGTCTTTCCGCCGCTGTCTTTGCCATCGAACCTCCCCTGCCCGTTACGCTGTAACGTGGCTTACAGCGCTAGCGCTTCGCCCAAACGATGGTTTCCCTGCCAATATCCGCACCAGTCGCGGCTGACCAGGGCGCGGGCGCACTTGGTCACGATGTCGAGGAAGATGTGGCCGTTGGACCAGCGCCGGGTGTCCTCACGGTAGGCGATCTCGTTGGCGTAGTTGTCCAGGTACTTCGGCGCCAGCTTGTGCATATTCAAGACTATGGTTCACCCGGCGGACATCGTACTTGGCATGCAGCAGGTCGTAGGCATCCGATTCGTCGGCGCAGATTACCGACCCCTTGGCGATATAGGTGGGCGCGAACCGGCCAATGTCGGCTTGGTTCTCCTTCTTCATGATGAAGGTCAGGGTCCGTTCCGCGCCCACCTTGCCGCTGCGCTCGGTTTCCTCGTCGGTGTAGTTCTGGCGCATCACCAGAATGCAGCGCTTGTCCGGATCCTGGTTCTCCGCCAGGCGCAGGTCGACGCGGTCTTCCTTGCGGTTCTCCGGGCGCACGGTCCCGCCGACATAGGCGCCATCGATGTGGACGCTGCCGGCCAGCGCCGACTCGTTACGCCCGATCAGCAGGCTTTCGCGGATCTTGTGGATCAGCACATACGCCGTCTTGTGCTGAACGCCCAAGTCGCGCGCCATTTGCAGGGCGGAAATGCCCTTCACCGCATTGACGAAGAGGCTGACCGCCGCCAGGTAGATGCGCAGCGGCAGTTTGTGAAACGCGAAGATCGTCCCGGACGTCACCGAGAAATCCTTACGGCAGGCGATGCAGCGCCAGAGCTTGCGGCTGGCCTTGAAGTAGTGCCGATGCACGGTGCCGCAATGCGGGCAGACCACCTCGTCGCCCTCGCCCCAGCGCAGAGAAGAAAGTGAATGGACATGACTGGCTCACGGCTTGGGTTGGTGTGAGTCAGCTTACGAAACGCCAGGCTCATCAAGTGAGCCCTACGAAAAAATCTGGACCGAAATATCGGGACGTATAACTCATTGATTTAGCTTGGGGTACCTGCTACATAATGCCGCTGTAGTTGACGTAACAATTGAAAACCCCGGTGGCCGTTGATGGCTAACTGGAGACAGCCAGCACATTCATCGAAGCAGCGAAGCGTCATCTGCTGCGCCGCACAACGAAATATCAATCACAAAATCCGGGTAGCCGAACTTACAGAAAGAATATTGCCCTAAGCGAACTGTCAGAACAGTTCGATCTCGCCGCCGCTGCTTTCAACTTCCTGCATGCGGGCGTGCATGTAGGTTTCCAGGGCTTCCTGCACGGTGGCGCCGTTGAGCACCGCCTCGAACATGGCGCGCTCTTCGGCCATGGTGTACTTGGTGATGATCGTTCCCTGCAGATCGACCCATTCTTCGGGCCGATAACGCTTGCTCTGGTCGGATACCAGCGCCGACAACCCGGCCAGGCCATGGCAGACATGGTCGAGGCGCTGCACCAGCTTGTCGTAAAACTGGAAGGCGACGATGGCGTGATGAACTTTTTCCGCCACCAGACGGGTGTTGTCCTGAATTTCCACCTTGACCAGGCCGTTGCCAACGGTATCGGGCAAGGTGCCGACGGCGGCATCGATCAGTTGGAGGGTGTTGGCCAGCGAGGTGAACGTATCGGTGAGCACCTCGACTGAACTGTTCGAATCCTTCATCGCGGCCTCAACCTGGCCGGCCGCGAGTTCGAGCATCAACACGGTCTCGCGCACTTGGCTCCAATCAAGATCGGGCGAACCGGCGCGTGATTTTTTTTCGAGGGTCATGAGCTTGCGTGTCCTGTACGGGCGGAAGGCGTGGTGGCCATATTATCACCACGCCCGTCGCTCGTTAATCCGGCTTGCCGCCCTTGATGAAATGGACGGGAAATACAGCCTCGGGCCCCGCGGTCTTGATCGGCGTGTGCTCGTAATCGGGCATCTGGACGTCGATGCCGGCGGCCTGCACCAGTTTCTGGATCAATAGCTGAATCTGGTCGGTGTACCAGTCTTCCTCGACGCGGGTAGGCATGTAACGGAGGTCGCGAACGCTGGCGGGCACGTCCTCGGGGTTGATCACCTCGTTGGCGGCATAGGCGGCCGAGAAGAAGGGGCCGGCGATAAAGCGCATCTGCCAGTCACCATCGTCGTCGGGTTCGATGATGAAGACGCGCGCGCCTTCGGCGGTCTGGTTCTCGTCGTCGGTGAGGTCACCGAACACGGGCACGGCGGCAAAGACCGGTTGCTTGCGCTGCATGACGAAGGCAACGGCTTCCATGAACGTCAGGCGCTCGTCCGGCACTTGCTCAATCGCGTCTGGGGGGGTGTTTTCGGTAGTCATCGGGCAGGTCCTCGGGGCGGGATAGCGAAGTATGGTCGCGGGATGCTTATAAAAGTGGCGCCAGCCAGCGCGCCGCGTCTGCCTCGGCCATATGGTTGCGTGTCGCCCAGTCTTCAAGCTGGTCCCGGCCAATTTTCGTCACGGCGAAATAATGGGCCGCCGGATGGGCGAGGTAGAAGCCCGCCACCGCGGCGGCCGGGGTCATGGCAAAGTTTTCGGTGAGCGCCATGCCCGTATTGGCCGGGGCGTCGAGCAGGCGGAACACGTCCCCTTTCACGGTGTGGTCGGGGCAGGCCGGGTAGCCGGGCGCCGGGCGGATGCCCTGATACTTCTCGGCGATCAGCGCGTCGGGGGATAGTCGCTCTGCCAAGGCGTAGCCCCAGTACTCGCGGCGCACGCGCTCGTGCAACCATTCGGCCGCCGCTTCGGCCAGCCGGTCGGCCAGCGATTTCAGCATGATGGCGCGGTAGTCGTCGTGGGCGGCGGCAAATTCGGCCAGCTTGGCCTCGATGCCAATGCCGGCGGTGACGGCAAAGGCGCCGATGTGGTCGTCCGCCGCGCCTGTTGCCGTACCGCTAGCGCCGATTTTTTTCGGCGCGATGAAATCGGCCAGACACTCGTTGGGCTTGCCATCGGGGCGCTCATGTTGCTGGCGCAGGCCGTGCCAAGTCATCAGCGTCTTCGCGCGCGATTCGTCCGCGTAAATCTCGATGTCGTCGCCATTGGCCGCGCGGTTTGCAGGAAACAGGCCGAAAACGGCGTTGGCCACCAGCCACTGCTCGGCAACAAGTTGCGCCAGCATGGCCTGGGCGTCGTTGAAAACGTTGCGCGCCGCCTCGCCGACTTTCGGGTCGTCGAGGATTTTCGGGTAGGAACCGGTGAGGTCCCAAGTCTGGAAGAAGGGGCTCCAGTCGATGTATTCGGCCAGCGTGGCCAGATCGATGCGGCAGAGCGTGTGCACACCCGGCCGACGCGGCGGCGGCGGCAAATACGGCGGCGCAAAATCGACCGGCGCCGCATTGGCCCGCGCGGCGGCCAGCGCCAGCAGCGCCACGCCCTTCTTCTGCGCGTGTTGGGCGCGGACTTTCTCGTAGTCAGCGATCACTTCGGCCTTATAGCCGGCAGCCTGGTCGTCGGAGAGCAGCTTGGTGACGACGCCGACGGCGCGCGAGGCGTCAGGCACATAGATCACCGGGCCGCTGTAGTTCGGTGCGATCTTGATGGCGGTGTGGGCGCGGCTGGTGGTGGCGCCGCCGATCAGCAACGGCACCGCGGTTCCTTCGCCATAGCCCTGGCGCTGCATTTCGGCGGCGACATGGCACATTTCTTCCAGCGACGGCGTGATTAGCCCCGACAGGCCGATGATGTCGGCGTCGTGTTCCTTCGCCGCGGCAAGAATCTTGTCGGCGGACACCATCACGCCGATATCGAAAATCTCGTAGCCGTTGCAACCCAGCACCACGCCGACGATGTTCTTGCCGATGTCGTGCACGTCGCCTTTTACCGTGGCGAGCACGATGCGGCCCTTGGATGCCGCGCCCGAGCGCAGCTTTTCCGCCTCGATGTAAGGCACCAGGTGGGCGACGGCCTGCTTCATCACCCGCGCCGATTTCACCACCTGCGGCAGGAACATCTTGCCGGCGCCGAAGAGGTCGCCGACCACGTTCATGCCGCCCATCAACGGCCCTTCGATGACGCCCAGCGGCGGCTTGCCGGCGGCTTCGAGCGCGGCGCGGCATTCCTCGGCATCGGCCACCACGAACTCGGTGATGCCGCGCACCATGGCGTGTTCGAGGCGTTTTTCAACCGGCCACTCGCGCCAGGCGAGGTCTTGCACCTGTTCCCGGGCCGAACCTTTGACCGAGGTGGCGAACTCGACCAGCGCTTCTCCGGCGTTCAATCGACCTGCGCCGGGCTTCCGGTTCAACACCACATCCTCGACCTTCTCGCGCAATACCGGATCGAGCTGGTCATAGACGCCCAGTTGACCAGCATTGACGATACCCATGGTCAACCCGGCCTGGATGGCGTGGTAAAGGAAAACAGTGTGGATGGCTTCCCGCACTACCTCGTTGCCGCGGAACGAGAACGACACATTAGAGATGCCGCCCGAGATGCCGGCGTGCGGCAGGTTGGCCCTGATCCAGCGACAGGCCTCGATGAAATCAACGGCGTAGTTGTCGTGTTCCGGAATGCCGGTGGCGATGGCAAACACGTTGGGGTCGAAGATGATGTCCTCGGCCGGGAAACCGTCGGCCACCAGCAGATCGTAGGCGCGCTGGCAGATGCCCGTCTTGCGGGCAAAGGTGTCGGCCTGGCCGGCTTCGTCGAACGCCATGACGATCACCGCCGCACCGTAGCGGCGGGCAAGACGCGCCTGCGCCAGGAATTTTTCCTCGCCTTCCTTCATCGAGATCGAATTGACGATGCCCTTGCCCTGGATGCACTTCAAGCCAGCCTCGATCACCTCCCACTTGGAGGAATCGAGCATCAGCGGCACCTTCGAGATATCCGGCTCGGAGGCGATCAGGTTCATGAAGCGCACCATCGCCGCCTTCGAGTCGAGCATGGCCTCGTCCATGTTCACATCGACCACCTGGGCGCCGTTTTCGACCTGCTGGCGGGCAACGGCCAGCGCGTCGTCGAAGCGGCCTTCGAGGATCATTTTGGCGAAGGCGCGCGAACCGGTGACGTTGGTGCGCTCGCCCACGTTCACAAACAGCGAATCGGCGCCAACGTTGAAGGGTTCGAGGCCGGCCAGTCGCAGCTTGGCCTCGACGAGCGGAATCGCCCGCGGCTTGACGTTCGCCATGGCGGCGGCAATCGCCCTGATGTGGTCAGGCGAGGTACCGCAGCAACCGCCGGCGATGTTGATGATGCCGGCTTGTGCCCAGCCACGCATTTCGTCGGCCAGCATTTGCGGCGTTTCGTCGTAACCGCCGAAGGCATTGGGCAGGCCGGCATTCGGATGCGCCGAAACATAACAGTCGGCCACCCGCGAGATTTCTTCGACATACTGCCGCAATTCTTTCGCGCCTAACGCACAATTCAGACCGAAAGACAGTGGCCGCGAATGACGCAGTGAATTCCAGAAAGCCTCGGCCGTCTGTCCCGACAGCGTGCGGCCCGAAGCGTCGGTGATGGTGCCCGAAATCATCACCGGCCACTTGCGGCCGGCGTCGAGGAAGAACTTCTCGATGGCGAACAGCGCGGCCTTGGCGTTGAGCGTGTCGAACACCGTTTCGACCAGCAGGATGTCGGCGCCGCCTTCGGTCAGCCCCTTCGCCGAATCGTAGTAATCGTCAACCAGCGCATCGAAGGTGACGTTGCGAAAAGCCGGGTCGTTCACATCGGGCGAAAGCGAGCAGGTACGCGACGTGGGGCCGAGCACGCCGGCGACAAAGCGGGGTTTGTCCGGCGTCGAGTACTGGTCGGCGCAGTCGCGGGCGAGCCGCGCGCCAGCGACGTTCAAGTCATAGGCAACGGCTTCCAGCCCGTATTCGGCCTGCGATACCCGCGTGGCGTTGAAGGTGTTGGTTTCGAGAATATCGGCGCCGGCTTCAAGATAAGCGGCGTGGATGCCGCCGATGACGTCCGGCCGCGTCAGGCACAAAAGATCGTTGTTGCCCTTCAGGTCCTTGCCGCTGTCTCTGGCGTGTTGCTCGAAGCGGCTGCCGCGATAGTCGGCCTCGACCAGATTGTGCCGCTGCACCATGGTGCCCATGGCGCCGTCGAGAATAAGGATGCGTTGCGCGAGCAGGTCGCGTAGTTCGTTGCTACGGTCGGGTTTCATGAGGGAACTCTTCGGAAAGTAAAGGTGTTTCGTCCCGGATTCCTGCGGGTTGGCGTGTGCGCGTGCAGCCGGTTCGCTATTGTCTTACGTCTTGGCCCGGTGGAGTGCACCCGGGGCGTTTCATCGGTGGGAAGCCCGGGAGGGGGCCATCCCGCCCGACCTCCCGGTGCCCAAGAAGGCACATATCGGCCGACCGGGATGGCCCCCTCCCGGGCCGCGAGCGTGGCTGGGTATCGCGATCGTTTCAAAAAGTCGGCGCTAGCGGTACGGCAGCAAGGCCTGTATTCTTTGCCGCACTGACCTGCCTCGTTCGCGTAAATATTGCCCTATTATTGATGGGTGCTTTTCTGGGGCTCGAAGGTGTAATGCCTGTCAGTTTGACGATGAAAATTGATTTAATTCAACAAGATGGAATTTATTGGC
>JFJP01037110.1_pt1 | contig 45799 bp, 28 predicted proteins | sample 431651 | NCBI WGS metagenome assembly JFJP01 (sample SAMN02602958, study PRJNA72255) | Microbial mat metagenome, whole genome shotgun sequencing project. | biome: fresh water; feature: sink hole; material: water; isolation source: purple microbial (photo- and chemosynthetic) mats found in...
GTGCATTTTACCTCCCCAACCCTCCTTACCCGCGATAGCTATCGGGGGGAGGGCTAACTGTTGCTTCGAAGCAGCAGTTATAGCCCCTTTTCAAGGGGTTTGGGTTATAATCAGCTGAAAATTAACAAGATTAAACTGTTCTTATACCGAACTCACGTTAATTTAAATAAGAAACCTTCCAGAATTTAAATCCTGGAAGGTTTCAATAACATTCATTTTTAATACAATTGCTTACCACCAGCGGTGGAATTTTCTTCCAAATACACGTTCAATGGTTTTAGTTTCGCCGTCTTTCGTTATTTCGATGATGGTTTTGCAGCCATCCGATGAATACTTAATTACTGCAGGACTGTTATTTCCAACGGTATACTCCTTTGTTCCTTTCGTAATAACATTTACATTGTGTTTGTAAGGGCAATGGTTAATGATAATTGGGTTGGTAATTACATTGCTGTAGTTGAGGCCGCTGGCATTTACTCCGGTAACTTTTCCCTTCATAATTATAGAATCGTTGAAGAAGTAAGGATGCCAGTTGTGAAACTTTTCGAAGTGAAGAATGGCATTACGCGATTTTTCCACTATACGGGTCATGGTTCGAACAGTATCGTTATAAGCGATTGCAAAGGTGTAGTTTGCCGAAATAGTGTCGAGGATGTTATACCGTAATTTGTTAAGGTTGTCGTAAGTAGTAATTTGGATATCTTTCCGGCTCATTGTCCGCAATCCATTAAGGGTTACACTGGTACTGTCGGTAATAACCATGAAATTCTGAAACTCAACGGTACGCTTAACAAGTCGGGTCCAGGGTAGTTTTTTAACAGATGCTGTTTTTTCAACCGTAATTTTTATTACCCCTTTTTGGCCAAAAATTTCACCATTAATAGTATCCATGCAGTCGTAAGTAAGCGTGATAACTTTTGGAAACCTTACTGTATCGGGTCTATCTACGGTTACTTGCACGCAACCCCAATCTGATCCTGATTTTGTAGACGAAAAGTTGTTCGACTCAATTTCATCGGCAATTGCATCCGCATCTTGTTCCACCTTATCGCTTATTGCATCAACTGTTTCGTCGTCTTTTGCAGCAGCTACAGTGGCTGTTTGGGTTAAACTTGCAACATTGCTGTCGTCTTTTTGACAACTGCTAAAGCTAAATCCTAAAAGTAGGGCACCTGCCAGGAGTGAATAAAAAGATTGTGTTTTCATAAGCTTCAATTTTTATTAAAAAATTAATGGTTTCTAATTTTTGTTTCTGAAATCTTAGAATACAGTTTTTCAAAAAGGTTTAATGCACCTGCAAAAAAAATCATTATTTTAGATTTGATTGGTAGAATATTGATAAATACAGCCTCAAAGGCTTCTGAAATAAATCAGTATCTTTATCGGGAAATTTAAAATTGAATTTTTAGGATTCGTTTTTTATGCAAAAGGATGTATAAATGATTACCATCTGAAATTATGCCTGTTCAAAACCCTGTTAAAATTGCCGTCGCTCAACTGGATATAATTGCCGGTCATCCCGACGTAAATGCTGCGAAAATTATTTCGGAAATTCATAAATCCAAAGATCAGGGTGACGATATCATTATCTTTCCTGAACTGGCTATTCCTGGATATTTATTGGGAGATGAATGGGAGAATGCCTCTTTTGTAAAGGATTGCTTTTTGTTTAATAACGAAATTATTAATGCCACAACTGGTATTACCGCAATATGGGGAAATGTTGATATCGACGAAACCCTTAGAAGCGAAGATGGTCGTATTCGTAAGTACAATGCTGCTTTTATAGCATATGATGGCAATCTTTTAGAAAAAGGTTGTGTGCATAAAACCCTGTTGCCCAAGTATAGAGAGTTTGACGATCCCCGTCATTTCTATTCCGCCCGAAAGGAGGCTCAGGATTACGATTGGAGAATCGAAGCGCTTTTTAACCCGTTTAAGGTAAAAGTTTGGAAGGAAGAAATAAACGTTGGACTGATTCTTTGTGAGGATATGTGGAGTGACGATTATACCGTTAATCCGATTGCCGAGTTGCTCAAAAAGGATACCGACCTGATAGTAAATATTTCGTGTTCTCCCTGGACATGGCGAAAAAACAACAAACGACACTCTGTAGTTCGAAGCCGTGTAAAAGATCATCCGGTTTACTTTGTTTATGCTAATAATGTTGGGATTCAGAATAATGGTAAAAATATTTTTCTGTTCGATGGAAATTCAACAGTATATAATCCCGACGGCTCTTTGCACAAAGTAGCCAGCGATTACACCGAGGAAATTCTGCGTACCACCCTTTGGAATGGCCATAATCCTTCGGAACAAAGTCCGGAAGTTAGCAGAGCACAGGATAAAGAAGAAACCTATAATGGGTTGATATACGGGATTCGGAAATTTTTCTCGGTCTTTCCAAACCAGAAAGCGGTGTTAGGACTAAGCGGAGGAATTGACTCAGCATTAAGTGCAACATTGCTTGTTCATGCATTGGGTGCCGAAAATGTGTATGCCATTAATATGCCCAGCCGCTTTAACTCCGATACTACTAAAAATGCTGCCAGGTTGCTTGCGCAAAATCTGGGAATTCATTACACGTCCATCTCCATACAGCGCTCTTTTGAGGAAACAGTAAACGAAATAGAATCATCGGTATTTACCAGGTTGGATGGATCAAATCAGATAACAATGATACATTTGGCAGGTGTCAATAAAGAAAATATTCAGGCGCGCGACCGTGGTTCCCGTGTTTTGGCCGGAGTAGCTTCGGCATTAGGGGCAGTTTTTGTGAATAACGGAAACAAAACGGAAACAGCCTTTGGTTATGCTACATTATACGGCGATGTTAACGGCGCCCTGGCACCAATTGCCGATCTTTACAAAACAGAGGTTTACGAACTCGCCGCTTTTATAAATGCAAAACAGCCGGTGATTCCGCAAACTATATTTGATATTCCGGCATCAGCCGAACTTAGTGCCGACCAAAATGTAGACGAAGGCAAAGGCGACCCGATTTTTTATCCCTATCATGACAAGCTGGTACGGGCATTTGTGGAGTTCAGGATGGATCCCGAAGACATTCTGAAACTCTATGTAAATGGGAAGCTGGGAGAAACAATCCATTGCGAGCAGTTGCTTATTGACGATTACTTTAAAACCGCCAAACAGTTTATTGACGATTTGGAGCATAAATGGCGCTTGTTTAAAATTAATTATTTTAAGCGCATACAGGCTCCTCCTATAATTGCAGTTAGCAAACGGGCTTTTGGGTTCGACTTACGCGAATCACAAAACGGGGTGTATTATACCCGGAATTACCGGTATCTAAAGGCACAAATATTAAAATAAGAAAGCATCGTTACTCTAAACTTTCCAGTTTTCAAAACCTTGGAGAGTTTTCGCTGTTAAAATTTGCTCGCAGATTATTTTTATACCGGATAGAATCTTCATTGAGAAAAGCAATCTACCTCAAACTAAGCCATTCTATACAATATAACCTTTGCTCACTAATGGTATAAATTTGACTTAATTGGTTATGTATTCTGTTTTAACTAAATTTGTTAAGTAAAATATTTTTATATGATTAATTACAAGTCGATTATAAAACGAAATCCAAATAAACGTTTTGGAAAACCTTGTGTAAGAGAAACCAGAATTACTGTTTATGATGTTTTAGGTTGGCTGGCAGCTGGAATGACTTTTAGTGAGATAATTTTAGATTTTCCGGAATTGACAATCGATGATATTAGAGCTTGTTTGGCTTATGCAGCTGATAGGGAACATAAATTACAATACGCCTGATGAAATTGCTATTTGATCAAAATATTTCATTTCGAATTGTAAATAAACTTATTGATACTTATCCTGATTCCAAACATGTATCTCAAGTTGGATTAATGGATTGCGAAGACATTGATATATGGATGTTTGCACGTAATCAAGATTATGAAATTGTGACATATGATTCTGATTTTTATGATATAAGTTTAATTAATGGAATTCCTCCTAAAATAATCTGGATTAGGACTGGTAACTTGGTTACCGGGGAGATCGTCCAGTTATTAAAAATGAATAAGCAGGTAATTTTTGATTTTATAAATAATCCGGAATTCAAAGAATTAGTTTGCTTAGAGATAGAATAAAATCAAGTGGACAAGCTTGCAATTGAGTTTGATAGACTACTAACCTTTTAGTAAAACTGATTCAATAGATTTTGTTATCAATTTGATGAGACATTTGCTAGAATGGAATTTTTTGTGCAAAATAAACCTGTCGAAGTACAATCAGTTGTTAATTGGCTATACTTTTACAAGCCATTAAATTTGACATTAAGTGATCATAAAATCGTAAAATATGTATTTAATGGGAATAATTTAGGGAAAATAATAGAATGGTTGGAAAAAACTAATGCTAACGAGCAGTATTAATCCATTGCTAATTAGTTATGGTGACAAGTACCCATTAACATGTTTGTTTGGTTGAATGGAAAGTGATCACTAAATTTCTGTTTTTAAAACAGCTCATTATTATACTATTATGAAAGATTCAATCTTCCAAATTTTAATATCAAATCTTTGACTGAGCAATGGAATAATCCCGGAAACTCTTGGGTGCTAAATTAGAGAATTAACAGGCAATCAGAATTCCTTTTATAATCACTACCTTAGTTTGCAATAAATTACCGCTAACTATTTCCTTACAAAAATGAAAATAGCCATATTATCACCTATTGCCTGGCGGACACCGCCAGTTAAATACGGACCATGGGAACAAGTGGCTTCGGGTATTGCCGAGGGACTGATTGAAAAAGGTATTGATGTAACACTATTTGCAACCGGTAATTCGCTCACAAAAGGGAAATTGCAATATGTATCGGAAACGGCCTATGCCGAAAATACAGACATGGATCCTAAAGTGTGGGAATGTTTGCATATCAGTAATTTAATGGAACAGGCTGGCGATTTTGATTTGATACACAATAATTTTGATTTTCTGCCCCTTAGTTACTCGCGACTAATCAAAACCCCAATGGTAACGACCATTCACGGTTTTTCATCGCCCAAAATAATACCGGTTTATAAAAAATATAATGCCGATAATTTTTATGTGTCCATTAGCAATTCAGACCGCAGCTCTGAACTCGACTACATTGCAACAGTGTATAACGGTATAAATACCGATGAATTTACCTTTAACCCTGCTCCAAAAGATTACTTGTTGTTTTTTGGGAGGATTCATCCCGAAAAGGGCGCATACGAATCCATTCAAATCGCCAAAAAAGCGGGTCGCAAACTAATTATCTCCGGCTTAATTCAGGACCAGGAATATTTTGAGAATAAAGTAAAGCCTTTGATTAATAACGATGATATTGTGTATGTTGGTAACTCGGGGAAAATGGAAAGGGACAAATTATTGGGCGAAGCATTTGCACTTTTGCATCCAATAAGTTTTAACGAACCTTTTGGATTGAGCGTGGCAGAAGCAATGCTTTGCGGAACGCCGGTAATTGCATTTAACCGGGGTTCAATGCCTGAATTAATTGATGATACAAAAACAGGTTTCCTGGTAAATACAATTGACGAAGCCGCGACTGCCGTTAACAGCATAAAAACAATAGACAGGAATTATTGTCGTGTGTGGGCTGTTTCAAAATTCAGCCGTAAAAAAATGGTAGAAGGTTACCTGGAGGTGTATAACAGGATTTTAAACTTGAGGAAATGATATTTAGAGAAACGTATAATCGATATCTTTTTATCTTGCTTACTGATATTTTTAAAGGAATATTTCTTCTTAACGACTCCTCCTTAATAAAGAGATACTGTTAGAAATGTAAAAAACTTCTATGAACAAAGACCTGCCATTCCAAAACCATATACATCACCTAAAATCTCGTACCCAAAAGCATGCCAGTTACCCCGACCGGTTTTGGGTGCCAGATGAGATGGTAAGCTGGGATATTGATTTCCCGGAATATCGCCCGGTGAATTATACTTCGCCTAAAGTACTTGATCCATCCACCTCTTGGGCCGATCCTGCTGATGTTGCCAAAATACGATCCCGGTTTTCGAGTACTATTAAATTAAATGCTTCCGGCTTTCCATTAAACCCTATTGGAAGAACCGGGATATGCAGTCGCGGGGTGATTGGCAAATGGGGGCCAAACTTTGCTGCCGACGGATTGATTACTACCATAAATCCTCAGGGAAAAATTTTGGTTTTGGCGATTACCCGCAGCGATACCGGCGAATATGCTATCCCCGGTGGTATGGTCGATCCGGGAGAATCGCCCATTGCAACCCGTAACCGGGAATTGGAAGAGGAAATATCCTTGTCGGTTGATGATCTTAAAAACCCGGTTTTCGAAAACATTATTTATACCGGATATGGCGACGATCCGCGCAACACCGATAATGCCTGGATGGAAACCACCGTATTCCATTCGCACTTTAACTTCGAAGCTGCTTCTAACATGAAACCCAAGGCAGGTGACGATGCTGTTGATTTTAGTTGGCTGGAACTCTCAAATGGAAATATCTCAAAATTCTTTTCAAGCCATCCTTATTTTTTAATGCTTGCCCTGGAGAATTTAAAGAAGCACGGAATAAGTTAGTTGCCAAGGATATTTTTCTTATTTTAGCTTTTTTACAATAAGGTTCTATAACCATGCAATCCATCGATAATCCACAACTTCAGCTGGCTCACGATTTTGTTCAGTACACCAATGCCAATGTTTTCCTTACCGGGAAAGCCGGTACGGGCAAAACTACGTTCCTGAAAAATCTGCGGTATAATTCCATGAAACGCATGATTGTGGTTGCTCCAACCGGAGTTGCTGCCATAAATGCCGGCGGGGTTACCATTCATTCGTTTTTTCAGATGCCTTTCGGACCGATTATTCCAACGTCGCTGACAGGGCGAACGGATTACAGGGAAGATAGTAGTCAAAGCCCCATGAGCTTTCAGAAGTTTAGTCGCGATAAAATTAATATCATAAAAAGCCTCGATTTATTGGTGATTGACGAAATAAGCATGGTTCGGGCCGATTTACTCGATGGAATCGATGAGGTGTTACGTCGTTTCAAGAATCGGAATAAACCCTTTGGAGGAGTTCAGTTGTTGATGATTGGCGATCTTCAGCAGTTAGCGCCTGTAATTAAAGATGAGGAATGGAATATACTGCGAAAATACTACGACTCGGTTTTTTTCTTTAGCAGTCATGCCCTTCGGAAAACCAACCATGTTAACATTGAACTCAAACATATCTACCGTCAAAGCGACCAGGCTTTTATTAGTCTGCTTAATAAAGTTCGCGATAATAAACTCGATTCAGCCACTCTGGAGGAGCTTAATAAAAGGTATATTCCCAATTTCTCCCTCGATGCCGACGATGGCTATATTACCCTGACGACTCATAATTATCAGGCAAATTCCATTAATGATACCAAACTGGGAAAACTACCCGGTAATGCCAAAAAATTTTCGGCAACTGTTCAGGGCGAATTTCCTGAATATTCGTACCCCACAGAGATAGAGCTTACCCTCAAAAAGGGGGCTCAGGTAATGTTTGTAAAAAACGATATATCGCGCGAAAAGCTGTTTTATAACGGTAAAATTGGAGTAATCACTCGTCTGGATGATAGCGTTATTATGGTAAAATGCCAGGATGATGAAGAAGAAATTTCAGTAACTCCCATGGAATGGCATAACTGCCGATACTCCATCGACGAAGAGACGAAGGAAATTAAAGAAATTGTTTTAGGCACCTTTACGCAACACCCTTTAAAATTGGCGTGGGCAATAACCATTCATAAAAGTCAGGGTTTAACGTTCGAAAGGGCTATTATCGATGCCAACGCTGCTTTTGCACATGGGCAGGTATATGTGGCGCTGAGTCGTTGCAAAACTTTGGAAGGCTTGGTTTTAAGCTCCCAAATTTCAACGCAAAGTGTAAAAACCGACCATACAGTTTCGGCATTTAACCGGAATGTAGAAGAAAACCAGCCGGGTAACGAAGTGCTGAGTGAAATGCGACAAGCATATCAGCAACAATTGCTGCTGGAGTTGATTGATTTTGTGCCATTGGTTTACCGATTAAACTATGTGTTGAAGTTGGTTCAGGAACACCGGCAGAGCCTGCATATAAGTGTTGTAGATGCATTTGAGCGAATGAATACATCCATAAGCAATGAATTGATGAGTGTTTCGGGCAAGTTTAAGATTCAGCTCTACCAATTGTTTTCTGTTTCAGGGAACTTAGAGGAAAACGCAGCATTGCAGGATAGGGTAAAAAAAGCCTGTGCTTATTTCGAAGAAAAAACAGATGAACATGTTGGGCAGGTACTCCACGATTTATCTATTGATATTGACAATAAAACTATTCGTAAATCGATTTTGGATGCAGTGGGCCGCTTAAAAGAAGAATGCGCAATTAAACTTTCTTCGTTCCAGGTATGTAAGGATGGGTTTACGGTTTCGAAATTTTTGGAAACCCGCGCTAAAGCCGCAATTGAAACTCCTGAACTGAAAAGCAGTGTTAAAAAGAAGGAAAGCGTTTCTACATCAGGGCACAGTCACCCCAAGCTTTACGCCAGTTTAAGAGCGTGGCGCGACTCCCTGGCCAAAGAACTGAATCTGCCGGTTTATATGATCTTGCCCACAAAAACCATGGTCGACCTGGAAACCTACCTCCCTGTTTCATCCAAAGAACTAGGTGAAATTAAAGGATTTGGCAAGAAAAAGGTAAAACAGTTTGGTGTCAAAATTCTTGAAATTATTAAGGAGTATCGATTGGAGCAAAAAATGGAGGTGCCAGCCGGTGTGTTTCATGAGGAGCAGTTGGAAATGGAGGAAGAACCCAAACCTGAAAAAATACAATCGAAACAGGAGAGCTTAAATCAGTTTAATTCCGGGAAAAGCATTGCTGAAATTGCTTTAAGCCGGGATATGGCCGAAACTACTATTGAAGGCCATTTGTCTTATTATGTTGCCATAGGGGAATTAGATGCTTCTGAGATTGTTTCTCCCGAAAAAATAGAGAAAATCTCCCAATACTTTCTGGCTACTGAAAGTAAATTACTCGGACCAGCCAAAGCTGCATTGGGCGATGATTTTTCTTATGGTGAACTGCGAATTGTTTTGAAGCATTTGGAGTTTAAAGGATTGATTGGAATTAACTAAAAGTAGCGCTTAGACTGGATTGAAATATTTTTGTTTTGAGAATGCTATAACGCGGAGGTTCACAAAGATGCCGCAAAGGTTCGCAGAGTAAGAATTCCAGATTCTCTCTGTGGCTCTCCGTGCTTTCCTCTGTGAATCTCCGTGTAACTATTTTATTGATTTTTTTCTTAAGGCCTGAGTGAAATCAATTAGTATATTTTTTTTTACTAAAGCTCATAAGACTTTGTAGTCGCGCTTAAGCTGTATTGAAATGTTTTTAATTTGAGGTTGCTATAACGCAGAGGTTCGCAAAGATGCCGCCAAGGTTCGCAGAGAAGGAATTCCATATTCTCTCTGTGGCTCTCCGTGCTTTCCTCTGTGAATCTCTGTGTAACTATTTTATTAATTTAATTTCTTAAGGCCTGAGTGAAATCAATTAGTATATTTTTTTTACTAAAGCTCATAAGACTTTGTAGTCGCGCTTAAGCTGTATTGAAATGTTTTTAATTTGAGGTTTCTATAACGCAGAGGTACGCAAAGATGCCGCAAAGATTCACAAAGTAATAATCTGCCATTTTCTCTGTGGCTCTCCGTGCTTTCCTCTGTGAATCTCCGTGTAACTATATTTTTAATTTTATTTCTTAAGGCCTGAATGTAATCAATTGGTATATATTTTTTTACTAAATCTCATAAGACCTTATAGCAGCACTTAAGCTGAATTGAAATATTTATAATTTGAGAGTGCTATAACGCAGAGGTTCGCAGAGATGCCGCAAAGATTCGCAGAGAAAGAATTCTATATTTTCTCTGTGACTCTCCGTGCATTCCTCTGTGAATCTCTGTGTAACTATTTTATTAATTTTTTTCTTAAGGTCTGAATGTAATCAATTGGTATATATTTTTTACTAAAGCTCATAAGATTTTATAGTCGCGCTTAGGCTGGATTGAAATGTTTTTAATTTGAGAGTGCTATAACGCCGAGGTTCGCAAAGATGCCGCAAAGGTTCGCAGAGAAGAAATTCCATATTCTCTCAGTTGCTCTCCGTGCTTTCCTCTGTGAATCTCTGTGTAACTATATTTTAATGTTATTTCTTAAAGGCAGGGTATGAGCCTTTGGCATTTCTTTGCAACCATTTGTTACTCATAACTTGCAACCTGTATTTATTAACTCAAATCTCAAAACTCACATCTCACATCTCGTAACACTTAACCCGCAACAGTCTGAACTATGATTTATATGATTCCACGAAGACTTTAATTTTCCGCTGTAACTCGCAACCTGTAACCCGCAACCTGTATTTATAAACCTGCAACCATTTGCAACCCGCAACCCGCTCCACGATAGTCCCGATAGCTATCGCGGATCGGGATCGTAACCCGCATCTCTTTCTTCTAATCCTCGTATTGCATCGTTATTTTCGATCCGAATTTTTTATCGGCCAGTTTAGTGGCTTCGGTAATAACACTTTTCTTTCCTCCATTTTCAATAAACTGAATGGCTGCCCTTATTTTTGGTGCCATTGAGCCTTCACTAAAAACGCCGGCATCCAAATGCTTTTGAGCATCATTCCGATCTAAAAATTCGAGAATTTGTTGATTTGGCTGTTTATAGTTGAGGTAGATATAGGGTACATCCGTGAGAATATAAAACTCATCAGCTCCAATATGCGACGCAAGCATCGACGAAGCCAAATCCTTATCAATTACCGCTTCCGCAGGTCGTACGTTTCCCACATCGTCAATATATACCGGGATTCCACCACCCCCCGAGGCAATAACAATGGTTCCATGCCGTGCCATGGTTTCTATTACTTTTTCATTCATTATTCCAATAGGTTTAGGTGAAGGTACCACTCTGCGCCAACCTCCCTGAGTTTTCACTTCTTCTTTAAAAATCCATCCTTTCTTTTCGGTAAGCTCGTTTTTTTGCGTTTCGTCATAAATCATTCCCACCCGTTTAGCTGGATTTTTAAATGCTGGGTCGTTAATATCCACCTCTACCATTGTAACAAGGGTAACTACCTCGTGGGGGAGGTTGTGTTTGTGCAATACCATGTGCATCATGCGCTCAATCATGTAACCGATGCTTCCCTGCGATAGGGCTACACAAACATCCAATGGCATTTGGGGAAGGTGGTAAACCGTTTCGCCGGCATCGTTTTGCATCAGGATATTCCCAACCTGAGGCCCATTGCCGTGTGTAATGACAATATTATATCCCTGTTTTAAAAGAAATACGAGATTCTCAAGAGTGTCCAGCGTATTCTGTTCCTGTTCGTCGATGGTTCCTGCCTGGTTGTCCCTCAGCAGGGCATTTCCTCCTAGTGCTATAACGGCTAATTTTTCCATACTAAACCTTTTGCTTCCCTAAAAAAAAGAATACACCCTGTTTGGCGGATTATTCTTTTTTCGAAGAACTATTTATTGCTAATTTAAAAGAAGTTAGAATTGTTTTTACTGTTAAAAGTCATTGGTTGTTTCCTAACATGAATATATTATTATAAAAATAGTTGTATTACTATAAAAATAGTCATACATTTGTTTTATGGAAAGTAAAGAACTAACAAAAGCAGAAGAACAAGTAATGCAATACCTTTGGGCGGTAAAAAAGGGGTTTCTGAAAGATATTGTCGACCAGTTCCCGGTTCCGAAACCTGCATATACAACTGTTTCTACAGTTATAAGGGTTTTAGTAAAAAAGGAGTTTATTGGTTACACTACCTATGGGAAAATTCACGAATACTATCCATTGATTTCCAAAAGCGATTATTTTCAGAACCATGTTAAATTATTAATTAATAATTTCTTTAACGGTTCTGCCCCTGAGTTTGCTTCATTTTTTGCAAACGAACAATTGAATTTGTCGGAATTGGAGGAAATCCAAAAAATGATTGAAGAAAAGATAAAGGATATTAAATCGAACAAGTAGAATTATGAATGTTTATTGGTTATACATGCTTAAGGTAAGCGTGTGCATCGGCATATTTTATTTATTTTACACATTAGCGTTGCGAAAATGTACTTTTTTTGCAATTAATAGATTTTATCTGGTTTTAGGACTTCTGCTATCATTCATTTTACCAGTTCTTACATTTTCATTTTTTGAAGTTCAGTCGAGCATCGTTTTTACGAAAATTATTGATTCTGCTTTGATTGAGCCGGAGTACGATTTTTTTAAAACTCAATATTTATCGAATGGTATAAACTCTGTAAATTATCCATTAATGATGTCGGCCGTTTATTTCTCCGGCATAACAATTTTGTTCTTTAAGCTTTTATTTTCCATTGTCAGAACTATTCGGATTACGGATACTTCTGAAACCTTCAGGTTTGGCAATGCAAAGGTAATTAAAACAGATGGTGCTATACCTTTTTCGTTTTTCAACCTTGTTTTTTTGCCGAAGCACGAAAGCAATCCGTTGATAATTAATCATGAATTGGCCCATGTGCGTCAATTTCATTGGTTCGATCTGGTTTTAACCGAGATTGCTTGTGTGTTACTGTGGTTTAATCCTTTTGTTGTTCTTTACAAACGTTCGCTTAAACTTCAACACGAATATCTGGCTGATTTAAGTGTAATTAAGGATAATTCTAAAATTGAAGATTATCTGGTAATTATGCTGCAGCGGATAAAAACTGAGAGTGGCAGCGGACTGGTGAGCCATTTTTATTGTAAAACATTTAAAAAGCGTATTATTATGATCACTAAAAATAAAACATCGGTTAAATATTTAGGAATCTACCTGTTGGTGATTCCAATCGTTTGCATGTTATTGTTTGCCTTTACAAGCAATTATAAACCTGCTTTTATTCCCAACACTAACCAAATTGTGTCTGAAGATGAGTACGTTCCTTCTATTTACCCCGTAAATGCGAAAAAAATAACTATGACTAATGGTTATGGAGAGCGGATGAATCCCATTTCGAAGAAGAAGGATTTTCATTACGGAATTGATTTTGCCTTATCGAAGGGCGAAAAGGTAATGGCCACAGCGAATGGGGTTGTAGTGGAAGCAAAATTTGATTCGGAACAGAAAAAAGGAAATTTCGTGATAGTAAAGCATAACGAAGAGTTTTCAACTTTTTATTCTCACTTAAATAGTATTTCGGTAAAAGTGGGAGATACACTAAAAAAGGGTCAATTTATTGGGGAAGTTGGAAGTACTGGTGTTTCAACAGCTCCTCACTTGCATTACGAAGTCATTAAAAATGAAAAGCGAGTAAATCCAAAGGATTACTTGCCCAAATAAATAGTTTAGGGGTAATAGGAAGATTTAAGCCTTAGCTAGCTATACTTCTACCTGCCCAGGTAATAAAAACCTTAAATACGAAGGTTTTTAATCTGCTTAACAATAGGATATTTTGCTTTGCGAACCTCTGCGATTCTTTGCGTGACTCTGTGGAGTAACTTAAAAACTATTCCGCAAAGGTTGCGCAAAGATTTTTTCTTACTACTAATTACTCGCGACTTACGACTGCTATTCTAATCTCGAAAGCATATCAATCGCTTGCTTTACCGATTTTATATTTTCAACAACCATCGATAGTTTGTCTTTGGCTTCTTTCATCTGAAAAGTCCGTGGATTCTTCTGGATATAGCGAATTAGTTTGTCGAAAATCTCTGATTGATAAAATTTCGATTCCTGGTTTGAAATAAAGTATACCAGCATTTTGTTGCCTTTAAGAATGATTTTTTCGATTCCAAGCATTTCGGCCTGCCACCTTAAACGCACCTCATCGAGCAATTCTTTCGATGCTTTTGGCAGGGCTCCAAAACGGTCGATGACCATTTTCTCAAATTCGGCCAGTTTTTCGTTATTGTCAATATTGTCGAGTTCCCGGTACAATCGCATTCGCTCGGTAATATTCGAGATATACGAATCGGGGAAAAGCAATTCCATATCGGTGTCAATTTGTGTATCGGTAACAAAATGACTGTTTTGCTGGTGTTTCGCTTGCTCATCTTCCTGCGAGAAAAATTCTTTGAATTCGGTTTCTCTTAGTTCCAGCATAGCTTCGGCCAGGATTCGCTGGTAAGTTTCGTAACCAATGTCGGAGATAAAACCGCTTTGTTCTGCACCCAAAAGATTTCCTGCCCCGCGGATATCCAAATCCTGCATGGCAATATTAAAACCGCTTCCCAGGTCGGTAAAATCTTCAATGGCCTTTAACCGGCGTCGTGCCTCGGGTGTTAACACCTGCACCGGTGGCGCCAGCAGGTAACAAAATGCTTTTTTATTGGATCGCCCAACGCGTCCCCGCAACTGGTGGAGATCGCTCAGGCCAAACATATTGGCATTGTTAATAATGATGGTATTGGCATTTGGTATGTCGAGCCCCGATTCTACAATGGTGGTCGAAATTAATACATCAAAATCGCCGTTGATAAAATCGAGCATTATTTGTTCCAGCTTTTCACCTTCCAACTGGCCATGCGCCGATATTGTTTTTACCCCGGGACAAAGCTTATTGATCATTATTTCGATGGATACAAGGCTGTCGACCCGGTTATGGATAAAGAAAACCTGCCCGTTGCGCGACATTTCATAATCAATGGCTTCCTTAATAGTTTCTTCATTAAACGTATGAAGTTCAGTATGGATAGGATGACGGTTTGGGGGAGGAGTATTGATAATAGAAAGATCGCGCGCACCCATAAGCGAAAACTGAAGTGTTCGGGGTATGGGTGTTGCGGTTAAGGTAAGGGTGTCGACATTCACTTTCAAATGTTTCAGTTTCTCCTTAACGCTTACGCCAAATTTCTGCTCCTCGTCCACAATCAATAAGCCCAGATCTTTAAATTTTATGTCTTTCCCTACTAATTTATGGGTGCCGATTAATATGTCTATTTCACCGGTTTCGAGCTTTTCAAGTACTTCTTTTTGCTGCTTGGGGGGTTTAAGCCGCGAAATATAATCTACTTTGCAGGGGAAATTCTCTAGTCGGTCCTTAAATGTATTGTAATGTTGCAGAGCCAAAATGGTTGTAGGTACTAAAACTGCGACTTGTTTGCTATCGGCAACCGCTTTAAAAGCGGCGCGAATGGCGATTTCGGTTTTTCCAAATCCCACATCGCCGCAAACCAGATGATCCATAGGGTAGGGGGCTTCCATGCTGTTTTTTACTGAGCGGGTAGCTTTTTCCTGATCGGGAGTATCTTCGTAAATAAACGAAGCTTCCAGTTCTTCCTGCATATATGTGTCGGGCGAATACCGAAAGCCTTCCTCTCCTTTGCGTTTGGCATATAAGTCAATTAGCTCACGAGCTATGTCCTTCATTTTTTTTTTAGTACTCTGCTTCAGGTTTTGCCAGGCTGGGGTTCCCAACTTGTAAATCCGGGGAGTCTCTCCTTCTTTCCCTTTATATTTGGAAATTTTGTGAAGGTTGTGAATACTAACAAAAATGACATCATTGTCTTTGTATACCAAGGTGATTTTTTCCTGGATCTTCCCGTTTTCCTCAATTTTTTGAAGTCCGCCAAATACGCCAATACCATGATCGATATGTACTACATAATCTCCGGGGTTCAAGCCGCGGATTTCGTTGATGGTAATTGCTTCGCTTTTCGCAAAGTGGTGGCGGATGTTATACTTATGGTACCGCTCAAATATTTGATGATCGGTATAAATACAAATGTTGAGGTCGTTATCAACAAAACCTTCGTGCAAGGCGGTTTCAACCGGAATAAAAGTCACCGGTTCGGCCATTCCTGCAAAAATATCCTTCAACCGCTGAATCTGACGAGGATTATCGCTTAAAATAAAGTTGACGAATTTGTTACTCTGGTTCTCTACCAGATTTTGGGCAAGTAACTCAAAATTCTTTTTAAATGCAGGTTGAGGTATGGTTCGGAAATTTACAACTTGTTTAGTGGAGAAGGAGTAACTTTGCCCAATTTCAACCTGTTGAAATGGCTCAATTAGTATTTTAAGCTCTTCGGCAGAGTTTATTACAGCCTCTTTCAAGACTTTCTCTTCTCCCTGAAAGGTTAAGATTTTTCCGGGGATTGCAGGGTATGCCTTCTCAATCTCAGAATAAATCAGTGGTAAATCTTTGGTCCATAACGATGTATCCTTCGGCAGAAGGTTCAATATATTGGTATTATTCCCTCCGCTTAGCATGTAGCCAATGTTTGGAACAATAGAGATCTGTTGCAGTTTCTCCTTCGAAAGTTGGGTGTCGGCTTCAAATGTGCGGATCGATTCAACTTCTTCCCCAAAAAAATCGACGCGATAGGGGAGGTTGTTCGAGAAGGAAAAAATGTCAACAATACTACCCCTTACAGAAAACTGACCGGGTTCATATACAAAATCGGACTCTTCGAATTTATACTCATACAATACTTCGCGAATAAAACTGATAGAGATTTTTTCTCCTACCAAAAGATCCAGGGTGTTATTATTCAGGTTTTCTATGGTCGCCACTTTCTCAATCAGTCCTTCGGGGTATGTTATAATTGCCAGGGCGTTATCTGATTTATCTTCTTTTTGAAGCCTGTTTAAAAGCCGGGTGCGTAAAATTATTCCTGCTTCATCGGTTTCCTGGTGTGCAATAGTTCGTTTGTACGACGAAGGGAAAAAAAGTATTTGCTCTTCGTTAAGAACATTAGCCAGGTCGTTGTATAAGTATGCCGCCTCCTCTTTGTCGGGTACCAGAAAAAGATGGGTATTTTTATTGTGGGCAAGAACAGTTGCAGCAAAAAGGGCAGTGGCCGAACCGTTTAATCCTTTTAAGTGAATCGACTTTTCCTTATTGTTGGAATAATCCTGAAACAGTTTAAAATTGGGATGTTTAAAATATATCGATTTTAATTCTGGCTTGTCCATTTAAAAAAATATGAAGATGCAAATTTAACTTAATGTTGCTTTGCTTATTAACATTTTTCGTATTTATTATAAAAACAAGATTGTAATGATTTGGAACATTTTGTCTTTGTAAAAAATTTTGAGGGATTTATCTTTTTTTTTAACTAACTTCTGATTTAAAGTTAATAGGCTGAATGTTTATGAGTAATCCAATTTTCTCGGACGAAATTTTATTTGCTTCGATGTTTGATTCGCCTTCCATTTATATGTGGATAAAGGATACCAATAACAATTTTGTTAAAGTTAATGAACAGGCAGCTACTCTTGAAGGGAGAAGCAGGGAAGAGATGGAAGGGAAATCGTGTTTTGAGTTATATCCGAAAGAAATGGCGTATAGATTCTGGCTCGAAGATCAGGAAGTGATCCAAACAGGGCAGCCAAAACATACGTATCACGAATTAATTATTGATACTAATTATTTTGGGAAACAATCCTTCCAGGTTGTAAAGCTTCCAATAAAATCTGAAAATAACGAAGTTACAGGAGTGCTTATATATAGTGCAGATATTTCTGAACAAAAAAAAGCGGAACAAAGTTTTCAGCGCAAATTAGAGGAGTTTCAACTTGTTTTTGAAAATAGCAGCGATGCCTTAATTTGGGCCGATATAACTACTGGTATTCTGGTCAATTGCAACCGCCGCGCTGAATTGATGCTCGAGATGGACCGAAGCCGAATTATTGGAATGCACCAGTCTTTACTTCACCCCCCTGATAAGTTAGCGGAATATATGTTGAAATTTCAGGAGGGGATAAAAAACAATAATTCCTTAGGAATACCTGCCGAAGTAGTTAGTTCTTCCGGAAAGCATATTCATGTTATGATTACCACTACCCTGGTTGATTTAGGAGATCGGAAGATTATTCAGGGTACTTTTCACAATATTTCCGAACGGATAAAATTTGAAGAAGAACTCAAAAATTCAGAAGAAAAAAACAAGGCTCTCATAAATGCTATTCCCGATCTAATGTTTGTATTTAATTCGAAGGGGATATGTGTTGAATATTATGAAGCGCTCAATTCTGACTTGTTTGCCCTTCCGGAATTATTTCTGAATAAAAATATTGTGGAATTTTTACCCGAAGAGGTTGCCAGTATAGCCTTAGATGCCATTAAAGAGTGCCTTTCTGCCGGAAAGTTACAGCAGTTTGAATATTACCTGAATATTGGTCAGGAGAAAAAGAGTTGCGATGCAAGGATTGTAAAATTGAATAAAGATCGGGTTTTTGCACTTATTCGAGATATTACGGAACGCAAAAAAGCGGAATCGGATTTGAAAGAGTCCAGAAAGATGATGCAATTGGTTTTAAACGCTATTCCCGTCAGAGTTTTCTGGAAGGATCGTAATTCAGTATACTTAGGCAGCAATTACCTTCATGCTCAGGACAACGGATTTAATGACTCCGCTGATATGATTGGTAAAACAGATCTTCAAATAGGATTCTCGAAAGAAGAGGCTCTTTCTTTCGTTACAGATGACAGACAGGTTATGGAATCAGGTATTCCCAAGCTCCATTACGAGGAAAAATTAACTACTCCCGGCGGAATCACCTGGATTAACACGAGCAAGGTTCCCTTATATGATGAGAATAGCGAAGTGGTAGGTGTGTTAGGTACATATGAAGATATTACTGAGCGAAAATTGTCTGAAGCAGCATTAAAGGAAAGTGAAGTAAAATACCGGCTGATGGCTGAAAACATGAAAGACGTGATATGGCAGATGTCTCCTGAAATGATATTTACATACATTAGCCCATCTTATGAACTATTAACCGGTTTTAAGCCCGAAGAAGTTATTGGGAAATCAATTTGGTCGGTAATTACAGAGGAATCAGCGAAAACACTTCGTAAATTATTACAAAAGAGACAAGAAGGGAAACTTTCAAGTAAACAGTTGACCAGTCTTTCATTTGAAACTTCTCAAATTACTAAAAAGGGGAAAATGATTTGGATTGAAATAGTGTCAAATCCAATTTTCGATGATCAGGGCAAGATGGTATATTTTCAGGGGGTTAGTCGTGATATCACACAACGTAAAATTGCGGAAGAAGCTTTAAAAGAGAGCGAAGAGAGATTAAGGGCGGTAGTTTCTAATACTCCTCTGGTATTGTTTCAGGTAGATGAAAATTTAGTTTTTAGGATTTCGGAAGGCAAAGGGTTGGAAAAACTTGGGCTTAAACCGGGTCAGGTAGTGGGGATGTCGGTAAAGGAAGTTTACCACGATTACCCTCAGGTTATTAACAATGTTATGAGGGCACTTAACGGTTCCATTGAAAAAGGGGTACTTTGTGTGAACGATCTCGTTTTCGAAACCCAATATCGACCTATTTGGGATGCGAATGGCACAATAACAAGTATTATCGGAACTGCCCTCGATATTACTGAACAAAAAAATGCAGAAAACGCTCTTTTGGAGAGTGAAAAGCGTTTCAGAACTTTGTTTGAGGTGATGTCCGAAGGTGTAGCATTGCATAATTTAGTGTATGATGATTCGGGTAAGCCGGTAAATTATAAGATACTCGAGGTAAATCCTTCATTTGCAAAGCAAACAGGTTTAAATCAGGGAGAGATACGTGATAAGCTGGCAACTGAACTATATCGTTCTGATTTTCCTCCATTCCTCGAAGAATATTCCAAAGTTGCACTCACTGGGGAAGCATATTCCTATGAAACTTATTTTGAATTATTAGACCGATATTTGAAAATTTCAGTTGTTTCTCCTGAAAAAGGCCGTTTTGCTAAAGTTTTTGAAGATATTTCTTCTCAAAAACGCCGTGAAAAAGAACTTCGTGATAAAAATGCCGAATTGGAAAGTTTTAACTATACAGTTTCGCACGACTTAAAAAGCCCTTTAGTTACCATTAAAGGATTTGTTGGAATGTTGGAACAAGATTTAGTTCAAGAAAATAAAGAAAGCATAAAGGACGATATTCTACGAATTAAAATGGCCACGGATAAAATGACCAGTTTATTAAACGATTTGCTCGAATTGTCGCGTATTGGCCGTATAATCAACAAGCCTGAAAAGGTTCCCATGCTTAACATTATTACCGAAACCTGTGAACTTTTAGCCGGAGCAATTAGCAACCGGAATGTTAAGTTGAAAATTTCCAAATCTTTTCCCGACGTTTTAGTCGATAGGCAGCGAATAGGGCAAGTATGGCAAAATCTGATGGAGAATGCGATTAAATTTATGGGGGATCAAAAAGCTCCGGTAATACATATCAGTTATTTCAAAGAGGGAGATAAATATATTTTTACAATTTCGGACAACGGAATTGGTATTGAGAAGCAGTATCAGGGAACAATTTTTGGCCTTTTTAATAAGCTTGATAATAAAACCGAAGGGACAGGAATCGGCTTAGCCTTGGTAAAGCGAATAGTAGAAGTTCATGGTGGCGAGGTTTGGGTTGATTCTAATGGGAAAGGATTGGGAACTACGATTAGTTTTTCAATTCCTATAAAATTGTTTAAGAGTTAGCTATATTTTTTGTTAAAAAATAAGTACTATTAAGGGATAAAAAAATGGAAAAAATGAGTGGCGATCCAATTACAATTCTGTTGGTAGAAGATAATCCAGATCATGCAACACTGGTTATTCGCAGCCTTAAAAATTTTCTTGTTGCCAACCATATAATTCATGCCGAAGACGGAGAAGAGGCATTGAACTATCTAAATAAAATTGGAAATGGCACAAAGAGGCCACATTTGGTTTTATTGGATTTAAGGCTTCCTAAAATTGATGGATTGGAAGTTCTCAGGCAAATAAAAACGAATAAGGATTTAGTTGATATACCGGTAGTTGTTCTAACTACATCCGATGCAGAAACCGATATGGCGAGGGCCTATGAATATCATGCTAATAGTTATTTGGTTAAACCTGTCGACTTCTCAAAGTTTACTGAATTGATGAATGCACTTGGTTTTTACTGGATTTGCTGGAATAAGAATCCCTTTAGCTGTCAATAATCTGATGAGTAAAGCGTATCCGTGATAGTCACTATTCGCGGCAGCTATCGCGGATACGGTGCATGAATTGGCCTCAGCCACCAGCATAATTGTATATAGAGGTAAAACCATCCACCGAACTTAAATAAACCTACACTTTTTTTAGAAATGTATCCGGTACATAATATTGGGAATCATATTTAACTGACGGTAATAATCAACTTTTCCGGTGTATTCATTATAGTATTCCCATGTTCGGGCTTGGGCATTGGTAATATTCATCACATCAATAATAAACTCGTGTGAAGTTTTGGGGCGGTTCATGCGGTAAGTGCACGAAAAATTTAGTTGCGCAATATCATCAAGTTTCTTCTCCCAGGCTTGGGAGTAGTCGTATACAGATGTTCCTTTTGCTTTCGAAGCATCCAAATCAATGGGCAAATACCTTCGGCCTCCATTGTAAAACAACTTGATATTTACACCAATGGTATTGCCTTTGTCCCGTTTCCCTAATTTAAATTCTTTTCCCGTCAGGAAGTTTACAGCGTAATTACCATTGTATTTGGTATTACGGGTTATTCCGTCTTTTGCTTTGTATTTTGATTCGTATAATGACCCTGTGAGCATAAAATAGAAATTTCCGGCAAAGTAGCGTTCCAGCGTATATTCCAATCCATAATTATAACCGGTACCCGAGTTTACCAAAGCTTTGTTAATGTATCCTTCGTCGCTGTTTAACAATGTGAAACTGCTGGTGTCGATGTTCTCCACCGGAATATTATAGAGGTCCTGATAATAAAAATCGAGCTTGGAGTTAAGATTTTTTGAAATCCGGTATTCGTATCCCAGCACATAATGGCGGGCTTTTGATAAACCCAGTCGGGTATTGGGAGTGATGCTTTCGCCATTTGGCAAGTTAATTTGGGTAAAGTACGAAACAATACTTTCCGTTTTGCTATGCATGCCAAAGCCAAGGTTTAATGCATGTTTTGGTGCAAGTTGCCAGCGCATGGCCAACCGTGGTTCAATCGAGAATTCGTTGTTGAGCGAGAAAAGCGTCCCATGTAATCCACTTACAAAAGTAATGTCGTCGTTCAAACGGAATTTCCAGCTAACATAGCTTTGAAAGTCACGGGCGCTTTTATTCATATCAATACCGTTGGCGAAGCGGTTGAGGTCTTCGTCGAAATACGTTTCGTACATATCGTAAAAATGGGTAGTGCTTTTTAGCCCAGCCACCAACCGGTGGCGGGCATTTAGTTTGGAGCTGACCATAACTGCACCACGCAGGCTGCTCTTTTCCCAATGGCCTTTCCCGTCAAAATTAAAATTATCCAATGAGTCGATTTTCTCCGACGAATAATTGCTTCCGTTGTTTGATGCTGAAAAGGTTGTTTTTATAAACGTATTTTGCGATAGGGGAAGTGTATGATTTAGTCCAACCACTCCCAACTGAGAATCGAAATTTCCTTTTTCAACCACTTTCTCGCTTCCTTCCCCCTCCGTTTCGGAATTCATAATGTTGCTCATTCCGCCTAACCCAAATACCGAAAGGGTGCCCATTCGTTTGGTGGGGAGGATTACCTTAAAAGCAGCATCCTGGTATTTTGGCACGCCATCAAAATCAACCAGTCCAACCTGATTGAGAAGCGACAGGGATGAGTACCGGTAGTTAACAAGGTACGACCCGGCATAGTTTTGCTTAATAGGCCCTTCTAAAGTCAGATCTGTTCCTAAAACCCCTATACCAATAGACTGCTCGTGCTTTTCGTTATTTCCCGATCGCATCCGCATATCGAAAACTCCTGAAAGGGCATCTCCATATTCCGGGGCAAAGGCACCGGTATAAAAATCGGAATTTGTTAGAAGTTCGCTGTTTAGAGCATTTATAGGGCCTCCGGTAGCGCCTTCGTTGGCAAAGTGATTCGGGTTGGGAATTTCGATTCCTTCCAAACGCCAAAGAATGCCTTTGGGAGAATTTCCTCGAACCACAATATCGTTATTTCCGCTCGGGTCGCTTGTTACCCCGGCGTATGACGATACCATCCGCGACGGATCCTGCACTGCTCCCGCAAAGCGTTTGGTTTCTTCTACCGAAAAGGAACGCGAACTAATAATAGCCATTTCGTTTTGCACATCGCCTTTATTTTTTTGGGCCATTACTACCACTTCTTCCATTTTTATGACCGATTCCTTCGCTTCGAGGCTTAAAACTACTTCTTTGCCCGAACTAATCAGAATGTTTGGGATTGTCTTTTCTTCGTATCCCAGGTAACGAATTTGTAAATCAATTCTCCCTACCGGGATGTTTTCGAACCGAAACTCCCCTTCGGCATTGGTAGTTGTTCCTTTCAGAGGATTCGTTCCCGGAATAAGAATATTTGCGCCGATTAATGGGAATTTTCCATCTTCATCGATAAGGGTTCCCCGGATGGTTTGGGTTATCGCTTGGGAGTATGTAGCTATGCTGTTAATAATGAGCCATGCGAAAAGAAAAAAATGGGGGATTATAAGAGTTAATTTTTTCATATAGGTTTGATTAATATGATTAAAAGGAAAATTTAGAAAGATGAGTGGTTAAAAAAACCGTAATCCTATTTTTAGCCCCACCCAGCTTTTTAGGTTAAAATGACTGTAATTCTGGTTTGTGAGCGAGTAGGGGGCAATATCCGAAAATTGATTGCTGTAATTCGATTGATACGTATCGGTTACCAGGATATTATAGGTTACACCAAATGAAAAGGAGGTTTTGGCATATAACTTCCTGTCAAAGCCTAAATACGCTTTGTATAAATGGTTATTATAGAAATGATGGCTTTTAACCAAATGCTGAAACGAAAAATCAAAATCGATAGCGGTGTTTTTCGAAATCATCTGTGAGGTTCCTATCCCACCTCCATACGACCATAAGGGATTTATGAGAGTATTGGGCTTTATGCCGGCGCTTAAAATTGTGTAAAATGACCGAACTCCGGAACGAAAGGATATGTTTGCAGGTAGCAACTCATCGGCCGATAACTCGAGCTTATGGTAACCGTTTTTAATAAAACTGAATACTCCGATAGGAACGCCCTTACACGAATCGGCCAAATTGATGACTCCAATTTGAACCCCTTTAAAATAGGGTGTTCTGTTTATTAAACCCGATATTTGGCTACCCGAAGGGGTTTCTGACAGATTCACCAATCCGGCTAGTTGTATTCCGGTGTTTTGTTTGGCACGATTTACCAATCCTGCTATCTGAATACCTGATTTTTCACCGGAATTATTTACCAAACCTCCTATTTGAGAGCAGTTGCCACCGGGAGCCTGATTTACAAGTCCTGCGATTTGCAAACCCGATGCATAACTTGTGAGGTTTACCAGTCCTGCAATTTGAGTCCCGGTAACTTTATTTGCGATGTTATAAATACCGGCGCATTGCATACCCGTTGCAGATCCCATAACGGTATTGCCTATTCCTGCAATCTGACAGGCACTTACATCGTACCGGTCGATATTTATCAAACCACCAATTTCACAACCGCTTGTGCCGCCATTATATCCAGCCAGAATGTTAAGCGAAAAATTATTGATAAACTCTCCCGATTGCGCTCCATTGGTTCCAAAAAAAGGAATAAACGAAACCTGAAAGGGGCGGGGAGAGATATCAATGGGATGGGTTGTTACCTGTATACTATCGCCTGAAAGGGCGATCACCGGTGATATCCGGAATAAATGGAGGAAAATTATTAAAGCTGCAAACAGTGAGAATTCAAACTTTTTCATACGACTATTTTTAAAATTATAGCCTTATGACAGCTTGATGTTTTTCGACCCCTATTCGGAGAATAAATTTTTTTGAACTCTAGTCAAACTTTCTAAGTTTTTAAAACTTGGAAAGTTTTTTAATACAAAAGGTGATTTTTAGAAAAACCTCAAAGCAACCTTTCCCCCTATCCAAGATTTTAGGTTATGGCCATTGGGATAGGTTTTCTCCCACAGGGTATAAGCGGGGATATGGGCGTTTATTTCGGGGTAATTTGTATTGTAGGTATCCGATAGCAATACATTTAACGTAACGCCAAATGCCAGACTAATTTTAGGGGAAATCTTCCGGTCGATACCGCTGTAAAGTCGGTACAAATGGTTTGTGGCGCTAAAGTTTTGGTTAATAAAAACTTCGTGATTGGTAAAATCGATATCCACCAGTGTTTTGGGCCAATTCCCCAATGATGTTCCCAAGCCATAGCCCAAATTCCAGACTTTATCGCCATTTTGTGCAGGTAATGCTCCTGCAGTTAGCATCGTATGAAAACGCGTTACACCTGTCCGAAATGCAATGTTTATCGGAAATGTTTCATCGGCCGAGAATTCCAGTTTGTGGTAGCCGTATTTAACAAAACTGATTAATCCAAGTGGTATACCGGTGCAGGAATCGGAAAAATTGAACAAGGCAAGTTGCATTCCTTTAACCACCCGGGCTTTGTTTAAGAGTCCTGCCACCTGAAAGTTGACACTACCCGAGGTAGTATTTATTCCACCTGCAAGTTGCAATGCTCCAGCTTCTTTTGCAGTGTTTAAAAATCCGGCTATCTGGAAAAGGTTTTTTTGTTTTGAATGGTTAAGAAATCCAGCGACTTGAGTATTCGATTTTTCAGTAAGATTCATGAAACCACTTATTTGTAAGGCCGATTTTTTGCTTCGATTGATTAACCCCGAAATTTGAGCATTGTTTTTGGTGGCGAGATTCATTATCCCGGCGAATTGAATAAAGGCGGTATCCGAAGAGTAATTATAAATCCCCGCCATTTGTGCTCCTTTGGCCGAATGCACCTGATTGAATATCCCGGCAGCCTGGGCTCCTTTTACAGTGTGCGTAATATTAAAAATTCCGGCGGCCTGAAAACCTGTTACATCGCCACCTACATAATTTCCAATTCCCCCAGCTTGCATAAACCGTACGTCGTTTTGGACCATATTTAAAATTCCTCCAAACTCAGCTATCCGCACTCCTTTTACATAGCCCGCCGTAGCATTGATGGACACCTGATTTACAGCGACCCCGCCCAGAAAATGATTGGTACTAAGTCGGGGGAAAAGGGAAAACTGAATCAGGCGAAATACCGGCTGGGTGATGTTACGGGAGTTGATTTTAACATTTTTAGGAACAAGCCATTGCAATCTTTCTTTTTCAAATAAAAAAACAGATTTGGTTTGATGGTTGGCAGAGTCTCTTTGTTGCAACCTGATCTCAAGCGATTTTATGCCTTCATTTTGTCCCAAGGAAACCAAAAGCGTGTCGCTGTATCCCACTTTACTTATTTGAAGCGACGAAAGAGGAGTATTCGTCGGGAGTTTCATGGAGAAATAACCATAATTATCGGTTACGGCCGATGCTAATAACGACTCATTATAAATACTTGCCTCGGTAAGTTTTTTTCCTGTTTTTGAATCGTACACATAGCCTTCAAATATCCGGCTGGTTTCGTTGGAGTTTGATTTAGCCGGATTCTTTTTAAGGATTACATACTTCCCTTTTACCTTATATTCAACCTTATCCTGGAAAATTGTTCCTAAAACATAGCGTACCGATTTGTCCCGGGCGTTAATAGAAACCTTGGTATAAGGTTCGATTGCCTCCGGGCTGTAAGAAAAAACAAAACCCGCCTGTTTCGAAATACTATTCAAAATGGTTTCGATGGATTGATTTTCGGCCGAAATACTTATTTCACGCTCAAGAATTGGGACAACGATTAATTTTTCCTGTGCATCCAGAAAAATAAATAAGGAAAGAAAGAGGCAGATGAATATGTATTTTATCATAGACTTAACGACTAAAACAACGATCGCCTTTTAAAATATACCCATTTGCAGATTTAGCCACTTGCAGGCCTAGTGTTTCGGCAATTATTTCAGCAATTGCGGTTGTGTTTTCCTTATCAAAGGTTACGGTAATGGTGCAGTTGGCCAAAACTGGATTCTCAAGCGTAATAGTTTCCTGATAAACGGCATTAATTTCGCGCAATGCATCTCCCAGTTTCGTGTTTCTGAAAACGAACAATTTAGTTTTGTAAACAATTACATTGATGTCTTCTTCGGCCTTTTTGCTAAATGTTTTTTCCGCTTTATTGAAAATCCCGGTTTCTCCTTGCTTTATAGATATTCCAGGATTACTGGAGGTGTAAAAAATCACTTCGCCGCTTTCCACATACACTTCGACCGTATTGCTTTCGGGATATGCCTTCACATTGAACGATGTGCCAATATCGCGGATAAATGTTTCTTCAGCCTTAACAATTAACTGGGTGTCGGGCGAATGCGTTACTTCAATAAATGCTTCCCCGGTGAGGGTGAGTTCTTTTTTCTTACCGCTTTGTTTTGATGCGTATGAAATCCGACTATTTCGGTTTAGAACTACCTGGGTGTTTGGGTCAATAGTTTGTTCCATCACATCGTCGGTACTGCTGACGGTAATTTGGTTAAACTTACGAGTTGAATTATTGATATTGTAATATAAGAAGAATGATAAGCCTGCTACCAGGATAAATGATGCTGCAATACGAAACCAGCCTGTTTTGTATATCGGTAACGAAACGGTTTTGGGTTCCGGAGCAACAGCAGGTTTAGCCTTCATTTGGTCCCTTACTTTCTCCCAGGCTTTATTTGAATCGACCTTAATATATGGATGTGAGGCCACCGCTTTGTCGTGTACAAAGGTTATTCCTTCAAAGTATTTTTTGTTTTCGGGAGCGTTTTCCATCCAGCGCATAAGCTCGTCGTGCTCCTCTTTAGAGACTTCGCCGGCAAGATACTTTGCTATTAAATTGTCAATATGTGTACTTTCAAGTTCCAATAAATACTAGTATTAATTGTTTCGAAATAAAAACCACATTAAAACAGGGAGATAATCTTTTAACCGCTCGCGCATTATCCGTAATGCTTTACCCATATGGTTTTCGATTGTTTTAACGGATAAATCCAAATGTTGAGCAATTTCTGCATACGATAATCCTTCGAACCTGCTTAACTTAAAAACTGCCTGGCATTGCGGCGGTAGCGAATTTATAGCTTCTTCAATCTGCTTTTCCAGTTCATTCGCAATAGTATTTTGTGAACTCGAATCGATTCCCGTTTCGGCATTATGGATATAATAATCGCGGTGAGTTTTACGCACCTTTAAATGATTGAGATGGTTAAGGCAACTGTTATGCACCGCCTGATAAAGATAGGGCTTCACACCCGTATGAATTTGGATGGTTGAACGTTTTTCCCATAACCCTAAAAAGGTACCTTGTACTATTTCTTCTGCCTCATCCATATCGTTCAGTATTGTATTGGCATAATTGCACAGCCGCTCATAGTAGCCTTTGAACACCTGTTCAAAAACCTCCATGTTCCCATGTTGTAAGGCGTATGCAAAATCTTTTTCCAATAATAACACTACTTTGAACTTTGATGCTAAAATATCCAAAAACCACCACCTATCCAAAAGAGTGTTGTAATTATAACCTAAGACAGGTTGGGGAGGGATTACCCCTATTGCAATTTGAAAATATTTTTTTAAAAAATTGTTATGGTTTTAGCTCATTCTTCAAATCAACGAATTAACCAGAGCGATCACTCCACCCATTCCTGCCGTTTCACAAGGGCGAAAAAATCGTTTTCAAGCTCCAGGTAACCATATTCATAGCAAAAGAAATAGAGATTGCCAGTTTTTGTTTGGTATGTGTTGGTAAAGTAATTAAAATTATAGCCTTTGGCTGTCATTCTATCGCGGTGGATTTTTGTTTTCCCTTCCGGATTTAGTTCCTCGAGGATACGGCGGTTTTTGCGGAGGATGTTATTGATATTCCGCATGTAGTTATTATTATCGCTGTTGTTTCGGTTATTATAACTATTACGGCAGAGGTCGGAGCAGAATTTTTTATCGACTCTTCCTTTTATTGATTCACCGCATTCGGGGCATTTTCGTTCCATAATTCATTGGTTAATTGGTGAAAGATAGTAAAAAAACTGGTTGTTATCTATTTGCATGAAATAGTATTCGACAACACGTATTTGATTTCGCAATACATTGTGTTATCCATTACAGTTAAAATGATTTCATATTACTATTGATTTTTTGGTTTGGAATCATGAGCTTTGTCAAGAACACTTTTTTATTAATTTAACCATGAAGAAAATAGTTATTTTAGCTGCCTTGCTAATTGCGGGCATTTGCTCTTTAAGCGCCCAATCTAAAACTCTGCCCGGCAGTCTTAATTTCCTTAAATGGGCTCCAACTCCCCCAATGGGTTGGAATAGCTGGGATTGTTATGGCCCTACCGTAGTCGAAGAAGAAGTGATGGCGAATGCCGATTATATGGCCACGCATCTAAAGAAATTTGGGTGGGATTATATCGTAGTGGATATCCGCTGGTATGTGGAGAATGATAAAGCTCACGGCTACAACGAAAAAGACGCTATTTATGTTATGGATGAATATGGACGCCTTCAGCCCAGTCCATTGAGGTTTCCTTCTGCAACAAATGGCAAAGGCTTTAAAGTGTTGGCAGATTATGTGCATAGCAAAGGCTTGAAATTTGGTATCCATGTTATGCGTGGAATTCCAATGGAAGCCGTTAAGAAAAATACTCCAATTCTCGGAAGTAAAGCCAGAGCAAAAGATATTTATAGTACTGAAAAACAATGTCCCTGGTTAAGGGATATGTATACTATTGTTGCCGGAAGAGAAGGGGCACAAGAATATTACAATTCAATTTTTCAATTGTATACTTCGTGGGGCATCGATTTCATTAAAATTGACGACCTTTCTGTTCCTTACCATCAGGGAGAAATTGAAATGATTCGCAAAGCCATTGATAAAGTTGGCCGAAAAATCGTTTTAAGTACTTCTCCCGGTGAAACTCCAATAGAAAATGCTGAACATGTAAAAACACACGCCAATATGTGGCGCATCGTGGGCGACTTTTGGGATAACTGGACACAGCTTAAAGAGCACTTTGAAGTTTGTAACCGTTGGGCACCGCACATTGGCAATGGTCATTTCCCCGATGCCGATATGTTACCATTAGGCAGAATCGGTATCCGTGCCGAGCGGGGAGATAATCGCATGTGTGCCCTTTCGCACGATGAGCAATACACATTAATGTCATTGTTTTCGATTTTCAGGTCACCCCTGATGTTTGGTGGCGATTTGCCGAGCAACGATGCATTTACGCTTTCTCTGCTTACCAATAAAGACGTTCTTTATATAAACAAATACAGCCAAAATAACAAACAGCTTTTCAGAAAGGACGACCTTATTGCCTGGGTTGCCGACGATCCCAAAACCGGCGACAAATTTTTAGCCGTTTTTAATGCCCAAGATCAGTTGAAAATTGACGAAAGCCGTGCCCTTTGGAAAAGCGAAAACATTACCAGCGATTTGCCTTTGCAAAGTGTCGATTTTGATCTGGATATCACAGGAGCAAAGAAATTGTATCTCGCAGTATCTAACAATCACGACGAATTTTCCAGGCATCATGCCAATTGGATTGAACCTGTTTTATATAACACCAACGATTCCCTAAAACTTACGGATTTTAAATGGACGAATGCTACATCCGGAAGGAATAATCCTCAGCTTAATAAAAGCAGTTCTGGCAAACCATTAACAGTAAATAATAAAATTTATGCAGATGGTATTGGTACCTATGCAAACTCCATTATTGAATATACTATTCCCGAAGGATATAGTCGTTTTAAAGCTAAAGCTGGTTTGGATGTGGACGCTGTAAATCAAGAGCAATTTGGGGGAAATGCAAAATTTCTGGTTTACACACACGATCCATCCGGACCGGTACCTGCCGATGTGGTAAAAATTCCGGTAGATCTCGAACAACTTGGAATTACCGGCGAATGTATCGTTAAGGATGTGTGGACGAACCAAATTGTTGGAAGTTTTACCAAAGAGTTTGCTCCTGGTATTAAGCGCCATGGTGCAGGACTTTACCGAATATCGAAAAAGAAATAAATTGACTGATTGAATCTTATGAAATATCCATGCTGTGAGGTTTAATATCCCAAAATTATAATCGATGCCAACTAACAAGAATTCACGCAGGATCTTTTTAAAGACAGTTGCTGCCGGCAGTCTGACAACACTTATTATTCCAAATGCATTATCTGTTGCTGGAAGTGATATGTATAGCCCTGTTAGTAAAAAGGAGAAAGACCTTGTATTTTTGTTTCAGGGCGACTCAATTACCGATGGCAACCGGGGGCGCAACAGCGATCCAAACCATATTATGGGACATGGATATGCATTTTCTATTGCCACCCGGCTTGGTTGCGATTTCCCTGAAAGAAATCTGACGTTTATTAATCGCGGAATTAGCGGGAATAAGGTGACCGACCTGGAAAAACGCTGGAAAGAAGATTGCCTTGATTTGAAGCCGGATGTGTTGAGTGTTTTAATTGGTATAAACGATTCGAGCTCTGCAATTGCAACTAACCCGATGTTGTTACCGGTGACACCGAAAATTTTTGACGAGGTATACAGGTTGGTTCTTGATCAGGCGGTAAAGCAAAATCCTGACATTATCCTTGTTTTAAATCAACCCTTTGTTTTCAAAAGTAAGTCAACAGAAAAGAATTGGGAACAACGACTTGCTGATTTAACGGAGCGACAAAAGATTGTGGAGAAAATAGCGGAAGATTATAACGCAGTATTTGTTAAACTTCAGGATGCTTTTGATAAAGCCTGTAAAAGAGCCCCAGCCGAATATTGGATTTGGGATGGCATTCATCCTACTGTGGCAGGTCACGAACTTATAACCCGCGAATGGTTGAGGCAAATAAGGAAAAGGCTGAGATTTATAAAATATTAAATTTAATGTTCGCAATATAGAGCGGTGCCTTATATGGAATGAAATTGTTATTTACTCGGTATTTTTTTGAACATTATCCCACGAAGGAATTTCTGGTATTGCGTCTTATCTTCGCTAACCAATGGTTTTATGGGTTAAAATTGAGTGGGTTATTTTTAAAAAAGCAATATATTCGTTAACGAATTTCAATAGTATTGACAACTATCTCTTACACCATGAAAAACCTAATCATCAGCTTATCACTATTAGTCGCTTTAAGTTGGGGAGCCAACTTATCAGCGCAATCAGCCAATACCTTGTGGTATAATCAACCTGCCCAGTATTTTGAGGAAAGTTTGGTGCTTGGCAATGGTAAATTGGGCGCTTCTGTTTTTGGCGGGGTCAATTCGGATCAGCTATATCTGAATGATGCGACCCTTTGGACAGGTGGTCCTGTAGATGCCAATATGAACCCCGAGGCTTACAAAAACTTACCGGCAGTTCGGGAGGCTTTGAAAAACGAAGATTATAAACTTGCCGACCAGTTGCAACGCAAACTGCAGGGGAAATTTTCCGAATCGTATGCCCCGCTGGGTACCCTCGCCATTAATTTTAGTCATACCGGGGATGCGAAAAACTATTACCGGGAATTGAATATCAGCGAAGCCATTTCAAAAGTAAGTTATGAGGCAAATGGGGTAAAATTTACCCGCGAATATTTTATTTCGAACCCCGATCAGGTTATGATTATAAAACTTACTAGCAGTCAAAAGGGAGCGCTAACCTTCAATTTGAAATTTAACAGTCAGCTTCGCTTTAAAACTTCGCAAAGTGAAGGAATGCTCAAGGTAAAGGGGTATGCGCCGCTTCATGCTGCTCCGAATTATCTGGGCGACATTCCTAACGCGGTGGCTTTCGACGAGAATCAGGGAACCCGTTTTTCTACTTTCCTCAAGATTCAAAATATAGATGGTTCTATTGTCGCCACCGATAGTACACTTGGATTAAAGGATGGAACCGAAGCCGTTATTTTTATTTCGATTGCAACAAGTTTTAATGGGTTTAACAAGAATCCTGCAACAGAAGGGTTGAATGATGATAATATTGCCCTGGAAGCTATGAATAAAAGCTTTGTAAAACCTTTTCTTACTATAAAGAAATCGCACCTTCAGGACTACCAATCATTTTTTAACCGGGTAAGTTTAAATTTAGGAGTAACTTCTGCACCAAATTTACCGACCGATGAGCGTTTACGACGCTATGCCGAAGGGAAAGAGGATAAGAACCTCGAAGTGCTTTATTTTCAATATGGCCGTTATCTGTTAATCAGCAGTTCCCGCACAAAAGGAGTTCCCGCTAACTTGCAGGGGATTTGGAATCCATACCTTCGTCCACCCTGGAGCAGTAACTATACCACCAATATCAATGCTGAAGAAAATTACTGGCTGGCCGAAAACACCAACCTTTCTGAAATGCATGCTTCACTTCTGAGTTTTATTAAGAACGTTTCGGAAACTGGTGCCATTACAGCTAAAACTTTTTATGGTACCAATGGATGGGTGGCTTGTCATAATTCCGACATATGGGCAATGAGTAATCCGGTAGGTAATTTTGGAAAAGGCGATCCCAACTGGGCAAACTGGAACATGGGTGGTGTTTGGCTCAGTACACACCTTTGGGAACATTATGCCTTTACAAAGGATATTAATTTCCTGAAAAACGAAGGGTATCCCCTAATGAAAGGAGCGGCTCAATTTTGTTTGGAGTGGATGGTCGAAGACAAAAATGGAAACCTGATTACATCACCATCAACCTCACCCGAGAATATTTATATTACCCCCGATGGCTATAAAGGCGCTACGCTGTATGGTGGAACTGCCGATTTGGCTATGATCAGAGAATTATTGCTGCAAACCATAAAGGCGTCAACGGTTTTAAATGTCGATGAAGAATTCAGGGCAAAAGCACAGCAGGTTCTTGACCGATTGTATCCTTACCAGATTGGCAAAATCGGAAACCTGCAGGAATGGTATTACGATTGGGAAGATGCCGAGCCGCAACATCGCCATCAATCACATTTATTTGGCTTGTTCCCCGGCAATCATATTACTCCATTTAAAACACCCGATTTGGCCGATGCCTGCCGGAAAACCCTGGAGATAAAAGGAGATGAAACTACAGGCTGGTCGAAAGGCTGGCGTATTAATCTATGGGCCCGGTTGGCCGATGGTAACCATGCCTATAAGATGTACCGCGAACTTTTGAAATACGTGGACCCCGATGGTGTAAAAACCAGTTATCAAAGGGGAGGAGGTACGTACCCGAATTTATTTGATGCACATCCACCCTTCCAGATTGACGGTAATTTTGGCGGCGCTGCTGCTGTAGCCGAAATGCTGGTTCAGAGTGACGAAAAGGAAATACGCTTGTTAGCTGCCTTACCCGATGCATGGGACACTGGCTCAGTAAAGGGATTATGCGCACGCGGAGGTTTCGAAATATCAATGGAATGGCAGAACAAAACCCTCAAAAAAGTGGTTGTCCTTTCGAAACAAGGCGGAAATACAACCTTGGTATGCGGTGATAAACAAAAGCCTATTTCACTGAAAAAGGGAGAGAAGAAAGAAATTGAATGGTAAAAAATTTTGAAGGGTGGGTAAAAAGTAAGACAGGTTAATTGTCATAGCACATCCGTTTTTTTTAAAGCAGCAGTCAAAATCAGGTTTGTTTGGGTTAAAATAAGGATAAATTATTATTATCCAAGGCTGAAAGCCCAAAACAAGTTCAATTCTGATGCGCTGCAATAAACTCCGATGGGGTTTTAGCAAAATGATCCTTAAAAGCCCTTGTAAAATAGGAATGTGAATTGAAGCCTGTCATTACACTTACTTCATCAATATTATGATGACCTTCTTTCATTAGCCTGGCAGCACGTTCCAAACGAATTGTTCTTATAAAATCGGAAGCCGACTTATTTGTGAGCGCTTTCAGTTTTCGATGCAGACTGCTTCGGCTCATGTTCAGAAATCCGGCAAGATTTTCGATATCCAGGTTTTCGTTTGTAATGAATTCTTCCACATAGCGTATGGCTTTAAAAAGAAGCTTTTGATCTAGTGTTTCAGGCACATCGTTCATTAAATTACCGGCCAGCGAAGTGGAAATTTTCTTTTGCAGCCTTTCACGAGCCTTAAAAATACTTTCGATTTGTGCTAATAATACCTTACTATCAAATGGTTTCTCAATGTAAGCATCGGCACCTGACGAAAGTCCCTCAATCTTGTTTTTGCTGGATGTGAGCGCCGTAAGCATAATAACCGGAATATGACTGGTATTGATATCACTTTTCAGCTCGCGGCAAAACTCCACACCATTCATATTGGGCATCAGAACATCCGAAATAATCATATCGGGCAGGTATAACTGCGCTTTCTGAAGGCCTTCCCTTCCGTCCTCAGCAGTAATAATACGGTAATTATCCGTAAGGATTTGTGTAATAAACTTTTTGAGATCGTTATTATCTTCAACTACCAGGATGAGTGTGTCACTTTTTCTATTTTTTTCAGTATTCTTATCATTTTCATCAGAGAAGTCAGCCAAGTCGGAGGTTTCGGTTATTTTGCCTCCGGAAGAATCGTTAGGGGTAGCATTAACATGAACGCCCAGATGATTTTTCAGCTTTTGAAACGAAGCAAGGTTATGCGGGATGCGAACTATGAAAACACATCCTTTACCTGGTGTAGTTTGCAACTCAATTTCACCTCCATGCATCAGCACGAGTTGTTTCACCAAATGCAAACCAATACCACTTCCGCTGCCAGCGCCTCCATCAATCTGATAAAACCTTTCGAAAATCTTTGGAACCTGATCGGGTTCAATACCCACACCATTATCCTCGACTGAAATCTGTATAAAATTGTCCGAAATTAATTCACCCACCAGAAAACCTGTTTGACCGTTTAGCTTTTGATATTTTTTCCCGGAACTAACCTCAACTAGTATGGTGCCGCGCTCCGGTGTATTTTTAAAAGCATTCGAAATGATATTGAAAATAATCTTATCGAGTTTCTCTGCATCAAACGTTGCTATCAGGTGATCTTGCAAACTTGTAAAAGTGAAATTGATCTTTTTCTGTTTGGCTATATCGTTAAAACAATCGAGAAGCTCTTGAACAAAAGAGTTCACATCCATTTCATTTACTAGAAGTTCTTTTTTACCGAACTCCAGTTTACGGAACTCGAGTAACTGGTTAATCAACCTGAGCAGCCGTGTGGAATTGCGTTTTATAAGCGACAGCATATCGCGTTCACGTTCGTTGAGCCGTTCGGAGGTCTGCAGGGTTTCGAGCGGACCAGTGATGAGCGTAAGAGGAGTTCGCAGTTCGTGCGAAATGTTAGTATAGAAATCAAGCTTTACCTGATGCATTTCTTCCTCCTGAATACGCTTCAGCCTTTCCATTTCCACCTGACGCACCATTCTTGCCCGGAATAACACAAATCGCCATACTGACCATCCCAGCAGTGAAAGAACAATAGCATAAATCAAATATGCAGGCCAACTTTTGTAAAAAGGAGGTACAACAAAAACCGACAGCTTGGTTGATTCTGAATTCCAAACCCCATCGTTATTGCAGGCCATAACCTCAAAAACATAACGCCCCGGTGATAAATTTGTATAATTTGCCTTGGATATGAAGCCCGACTCAACCCAGTCCTTATCAAACCCCTTTAACCGATAGCGGAATTGGTTTTTTTGGGGATTCAAATAATTGAGCGCAACAAACTCAATGCTGAATGAGTTTTGAGTTGGCCGAAGATGAACTTTCTCGAGCTCATAAATTGGTTTTTCAAGCGGAGAGCCTTTTTCATTGGGCCTGACCTCCTTGTAATCTATTAAGAACTTGGTAAGATAAACTTTAGGGCTATAAGAATTAATGCGGATTTTGGATGGGTCGAATGCGACAAGGCCACTGGTTCCTCCAAAATAAACCTGGCCACTTACCGACTTGCAGGCAGTACCCGGAGTAAAGAGGTTTCCCGGAATCCCATCCAGAGAAGAATAGTTTTGATATTTTCCTGTTTCGGGGTTAAAGGAAAAGATTCCGGTGTTGGTCCCTAACCAGAGTTCACGTGCCGAAACCGAAACTATACCATAAACTGAAACATTTTTCAGGTTAAAATTGATCGGGATACGTTTGATATTTTGGGTTTCTGAAATATGCAGCAATCCGTTGCTGGTACCTGCCCAGATTGTTCCGTTGGCACCGCTAACAATGGTATGAACCCTGGTGTTTATCTCCGAGTCCTTATCGTCGATATAAACAGGCTGAAACCACTCCTGGCTGGCTGGTTTCCGGCACAAACCACCTTCTGTGATAATCCAGAGCGACCCGGTTTTATCCAGGAGCAGCGTTCGTAACTGATTACTGCGAATCGAATTGGGATCGCCAATCTGTATAGAATAGGTTTTAAGCGACTTATCTGAATACCTGTAATAAAATAATCCTTTATTAAATGTTGCAATCCACAGGCCTTTACCATCAGATAAAATATCGTACACGTTTTCGCTTGTCAGAAGAAACTGCCTGAATTCCTTTTCTCCCTTCCTCCTTACAAACAACCCCTGACGGAATGTTCCCAACCAGATATTGTCATCAGGATCCCTATAAATTCTTTTGATATTTCCCGGACTTGTATTGTTGGGGCCCTTCACATTTATGAGAGCAAACTCTTTGGTTTTCGGATCGAAGGTATTAAGCCCTTGGCTTTCGGTTCCTATCCACATCAATCCACTTTTATCCTCTGCAATTGCATTGATGATGTTATCGCTGACTGAATTCAGGAATGGAGAATGTTGATATTTCTCGAAAACATTGGAAAATTCGTTCAGATAAGCGAGTCCTCCCCGCCAGGCACCAATCCAGAGACCTTTCTGCCGGTCTTCATACAAGCTCATGATCGAGTTATCCGGAATGCTGAACGGATTGTCGAATTCCGACCGGAATACACTGAGCTTATTATTATGGAAAAGAACCAAACCTTTGTAGGTACTTATCCACACTTTTCCATCGCTTGTCTGAAGCACATCCCTTACCCTATTCGATGGAATGTCTGTAGTCAACCCTCTTTTTCCTTCAAAATAATTGAGAAGATTACCATTTAAATCGTAATGAACTACCCCTTCACCATCGGAGCTAATCCAGATTGAATTCTGAAAAAAGTAAATTCCATGAATTATTCCGGGGATATGTTTAAAATTGAGCTGCTTGGCTTCGAAAGTTCGGGCATTGATATGATAAATCTCACGCCGGTTGTTTACCGCATAAATATTATTATTGCTGTCGAAACAAAATGCATTTACATCGAGCCTTTCACCATTCAACATCACATACCGGAGCTCACGCTTTATGGTATCGAGTTTTGCAAGCGACACCCCTTCAATGAGCCATATTTCTTTATCGCGGCACTGTTTCAGAGCCCTTATGTTCTTTACCCGTAACGGATTCGTAGGATCGTTTATAGGAAAATATTCCAAATGCCCTTTTGAATCATTAAGCAGGTTCAGCCCAACACTGGTACCTATCCACTTTTTATTCTGGCTGTCAATTAAAAAACATGTGATGGTGTTGCTAATATGTATAAAATTCCGATCGGATACGGTAGAATAACTAATAAAGTCCTGTGTATTATATTGATATAAATTGTAGTGCGTAACAAACCAGATAAATCCATACTTATCCTGACTGGTAGCACGAATCGGAAAAAAGGAAAAGCCACCCTGCGGTGAAATTCTGCGAAATTGATATATGATATCAGCCTTACCCGGAATAGTTGATCCCAGAATAAGGAAAAGCAATAATACCAATCTAAGCAACCGCTGTTTCATCGAAAGTTTTAATATCTAAAATTAAGCATTTTTCAATACGTGCAATTTCACTCATGTTCCAATCTTGACACAGGAGTTAAAATCTGACATCATTCTTATATAATCTGAAATAAAATTTAAATAGTCCGAGACTGCTCAATGGTAGATTTACAAACACATTTAATAACTAATTGCAAACTATTATGAACTATCGATTAACAAAAGAGAGACTATGGCCGCAGGTTTTTTTTCTGGTGGCCTTTCTGCTGTTTACTGCTAATGTAAGTTCCCAGGAAATTACCATTCAGGGGAAAATTCAGAACAGCGAAGACAAAGAGCCGCTGATAGGAGTGAATGTAACTATTGAAGGTACCACTCTTGGAGTTATCAGCGACGTTAACGGGAATTTTTCTATCAAAGTTCCAGGCGCAAATTCTATCCTTAATTTTTCGTACATCGGCTTCTTAACTGAGAAAGTGAAGGTTGCCAACCAAAGCACTATTAATTTATTAATGGTGCCCGACTTAAAAACATTGGACGAAATTGTGGTAATCGGTTATGGTGCTCAGAAAAAGAGAGACATTACCGGAGCAATTACCTCGGTTGATGAAAAAATGATCGAGAAACGTCAGGCCATAAACGTTTTTGACGTTCTGCAGGGCGAAGCGCCAGGGGTGCTGGTTGTTAGTAATTCGGGTGCACCCGGCGACGAAAATAGCATTCGTATCCGCGGAACTTCAACTTTTGAAGGCGGAGTTAACCCGCTTTATGTAGTAGATGGCGTTCCTTTGAGCGATATCAGCTCTATCAATCCCAGCGATATTAAGGCAATGGAGATTCTGAAAGATGCTGCCTCTGCTGCTATTTATGGTTCCCGTTCGGCAAACGGAGTAATCATTATTACTACCAAATCAGGTGAAGCGGGAAAACCTAAAATCGATGCCCGCTATTTGCAAAGCTGGAGCGTCCTTTCGCACAGAGTTCCACAATCGAACGCTTACGAACGCAAGCTTTTTGAAAACAGAGCCAAACTCGACTTGTACTCTTTAGGCAACGATTCGCTTGGTATTAGCACCAATGCCAATAACGATTATCAGAAATTAATTACCAAAGTAGGAAAGCGTCGGCAAATTGACTTGAGCATAAGCGGCGGGTCGGAAAAGATAAAATACTTTGCCAGTCTTGGTTACCTCGACGAAACCGGTATTGTACACAACAGCTTCAACAAACGTTTAAGCGGGCGCATCAATACCGAGTATCAGGCCAACGACCGTTTGAAATTTTCATCGCGTATTACATATTCATTCCAGAATACCAATAAAATTAACGAAGGAAAAGTAATTCAGCAGGCCATGCAACGTCCGCCTCACTTTATCCTCAATTTCCCCGATGGCTCCTATGCTTTCGATATTGGGGGCCGGAAAAATCCCCTTGCCGAAGCATATTATCGTAGAAACGACAACAAAATTTACAATGCCAGTATTTACGAAATGATTGAATATAAAATCAACAAATATTTAACTTTTCAGGCGGATGTAAACGGAAATTTCGATCTCCGTCGCCGTAACTACTTTAATTCAGCACTCTTAACCACCTCCAATCCTCAGATTGCTGATGGTGGCGACGAAACTGATTTTGCCAGGAACCTTGCCGGAGAAGCTTATCTTTCGTTCAACAAGGATTTTGGGAGCCATACCCTTTCGGCTGTTGCCGGTTCGATCCTTGAGGACTGGAACGATGAAAGGTTGACGTTTGGCGGTTCCAATTATGTTACCGAAGACGTAACCACCATCAATGCCATACAGTCACTCGACCTTTTAGGTACTACCTCTTCGGGAAGTTCGCACTCCATGGTTGGTTTCTTTGGTCGTTTGAGCTACAGCTATAAAGGGAAATACCTTTTTAACTCAAATATCCGCCGCGACGGTTCATCGAGGTTTATCAACAACCGTTGGGGAATTTTCCCGTCAGCATCAGTAGGATGGCGGTTCTCGGACGAGAAATTTATGGAATGGGCACAACGGTTCTTAAAAGATGGTAAACTGCGGGCAAGCTGGGGTGTTACAGGAAACCAGAACATTGGCAACTACGAATCGCTGAACCTTTACACCTTTGGTTCCTATTACTATCAGGGAATATCGGGAGTAAACACTTCCACAACCTTTGGTAACCCCGACCTGAAATGGGAAGAAACCACCCAAACGAACTTTGGAATTGACCTTACACTGTTCAACGGTCGTATGTCGGCTAATGCCGATTATTATATCAAAACTACCAACGGACTTCTCTATAACTCCCTGTTACCTTCCGAACTCGGTTACACTTCCATGAAAGTGAACCTTGGCTCCATAGAGAATAAGGGATTAGAAGTCATTATAGGCGGATACCCCGTTCAGATGAGAAACTTCTCATGGCAAACTTCTGTTAATTTCTCGGTGAACAAGAACAAAATATTAAGCCTTGCGACCGATGATTATGTTCAAAATGGTGCATGGCTTGTTGCTAAAGGGCAGCCTATCGGTCAGTTCTACGGATATAACGCTCAAGGAGTTTATCAGTACGATGAATCGAATGCCTATACTTCCGATTTTGCAACCCGCTTAATACCCTCGTTTGAACGCGACGATATGGGCAATGTGATTCTTCAGGAAAATGGGCAGCCTATCCTGCGGGGTTACCAATATCCTGATGGTACCGACTATGGCTACGATCTGGCAACAAATCCCGTGTATCAGCTAAAAGTTGGATCGGTTCCTTTTAAAGGTGGCGACATGATTTGGGAAAACACCGATAAAAATGATGTTATCGACGACAACGACCGCAAAGTTCTTGGAGATGGACTTCCGAGCTGGTTTGGAGGTTGGAATAACATGCTGACATATAAAAATTTCACCTTCACCTTTGGCTTTTATGTTAACTGGGGTAACATGATTTACAACAGTGCCAAATTTGAATTAACCAAATACTCGACCACCAACGTTACTCCCCAACCCTATGCCATTTACAATACATGGAGGTTCCCGGGTCAGATAACCGACGAACCTAAGGCTGAAAAAGGTACAGTTCAGAATACATCGCGCGAACTCAGCAGTGCATTTCTTGAAGACGGCGCTTTTATAAGGTTGCGTAATGTTCGGCTATCGTATCAGTTTAACAGTGGGTTGGTTAAAAAAGTCTTTATAAATGGCCTAACTGCCTATATTTATGCCAATAACCTTTTTACATGGTCTAACTACACCGGATTTGACCCCGAACTGGGCGGTGGCAGCGTTCTTACTCCCGGCAAGGACATCGGTTCATATCCAAGAAAAAGAGAATTTGGTTTTGGTGTCAATTTAAATTTTTAAAATAGTTAGAAATGAACATCTATGACCCTAAATTTTGACACACACACACACACACACACACGATGATTATTGTCATGGATGCTGCATCTGACCTTAAATAATAAAAAATATACAGATGAAAAGAACATTTAATTATTTAATAGCTGTACTGATATTAACCGGTTTTGCATTATCAGGGTGCGAGGATTTTCTCGACAAACAGCCTATATCGCAACTTTCGAGAGACAAATTCTGGAATACTCCAAAAGACGCTGATATCTGGATTGCCGGAATGTACGACGGTTTTCAGAAAACATTAGGCGACAATTATTATAACTGGGGCGAAGTTCGTGGCGATAACTCCCAGCAGGCAGGTACCGGTACTGCTCAGCTTAATTTCCTTACAAACACCATAACAGCAAGCATGGGCGAGTGTAGCTGGAGCAATCTGTACAGAACCATTTCAAGCGCCAATTTTGCCATAAAGTATATCCCAACAATACCCAATGTTCCGGAACCTCAAATAGCCAGTCAGTTGGGTCAGGCATATGCCATGCGGGCATTAATGTACTTTTACGCTATCCGTATTTGGGGTCCGGTCCCGCTGGTTCTGGTACCCTACGAAGGATTGGAGGGGCAGGAGAAATTTCCGGCGCAAAGCGATGTGGATGTTATTAAAGCCCAAATATTGAGCGATATTGACAATGCTTTGTTGAAATTCGATAACAGTTTTCCTTCCATTTACAAATTGAGCCGTGCTTCAACATTGGCGCTCAAAGCCGATGTTCACATGTGGTTTAATGAATACGACCTGGCGATTACTGCCACAGACAACCTCTTGTTGATGAACAAATTTACCCTGGCCACCAACGAACCTGATTGGAAAAAGATTTTTACCGATCCGGCCTCTTCGACAGAATCGATATTCAACATGTATTGGGATTTCCTGCAGGATGGCGGTGGAAACGGAGTCGCATCTTTTTATGGCTCAGGAAGTAACACGCCGAAATACAAAATCCGTCAGCCACTCTGGGATACTTTAATATCCAGAGGATCCGATGCCCGCTTATGGAACATGTACGACACTGTTGATTTATGGTACCGGGGCGATAAGGTAAAAGTTACCTACGAATCGTACAATCTCAACTTTAGCTGGGTGTCGTGCAAATTTGTTACCTGGGATCCTGCAAAACCCAGTACAACATACAATTATCTGGGGGGGTATAACTACCCGGCTAACAGCGAAAGTCAGACACATATTCCAATATATCGTTTGTCGGATATAATGCTTTTACGTGCTGAAGCACTAAACAAAGCAGGTCGAAGAACCGAAGCCCGGGATATTGTAAATAACATCAGAAAACGGGTTGGTTACAACAAACTGCTCACCGCTGAAAATACACCTGATGAAGCTACGCTCGAGTACGCAATTCTTGTTGAAAGACAAGTTGAATTGTGGGGTGAAGGTAAGCGCTGGTTCGACCTCATCCGCACGGATAAAGTTAAAGAAGTACTGGATCCTGTTTTAAAAGAAAGAGGCGTTGCCGACGGATTCGACGATATAAGGAAAATAAGATTCCCGATCCACACTTCAGTATTCGAATCCAATCCTAACATAGTTCAAAACGAGCCTTATACTCAAAATTAATAGCCATGAACCATCCATGAACGTCAATTTTGACACCCAAACAAATGATTATTCTCATGGCCCCGATCTGCGATAGTCCCAATAGCTATCACGGATTAGGACTATCGGGACTCCATTTTATTTTAAAAAAATCAAAAAATAGACACATGAAAAAGACACAATATAATTTCCTATTAGCTTTGCTGGCATCGGTGGTTATTTTTACCGGTTGTGAGCTGGCAGGACTTGAATATCAAAAAGATGTACCTTTTGATGCTTCCATTCGCAATTCAAAAATAAATATGAATGCACTGGAATTTATGAAATCGCGTCCCGACCTTTTTTCGAGTATGATTGAAGCAGTGAATTATGCCGGAATTTCAGAAGAATATACCAAACCCGGACGAACTTTCCTGCTTCTTACCAACAGGGCGCTTGCAGATGAAACATACTTCCCCGTCGGATCGAGTATTATGGGCAGCTATTTCAGTGTGAATAAAATAGCTAATCCTAATTACAACCCTGCCGATCCATCAAAAGGTCCAAAATTGCTTTCCCCCGATAGCTGGATTGTGTATCCGCACGAACAGGTTATCAGGTTTCTGGGATATCATATCATTAAAGAAGATATTTCGTTCCGGAACTCCAAGACCTTCCCGTTTTTTTACGAGAGTATTGCATACACTGGTGATGGCGATACTGCAAAAGTTAGCTTTCATCTGACAAACGACCGCAATGCTTCGTTAAGGGTAAATGGCTATACAGGTTCGCGTAAGTCCGATCTGTCGCCAAGAACTTCAGGGCTCGATTGTGTAAATGGAGTAATCCATGTACTTGACGATTACCTGATTCCGCCTACAAAAGCAATTCTTGGAAATCAGTAAAATTGATCAGAATGAACCATTAAAATTTAGAACAATGAAGAGATTTTTTAGCTTAATTATATTTTTCTCTATAATTCTCGTTGGATGCACCAAAGAGGATGGAGAAGTGGTTATTGACTCGGTATATAAAAATGGAAATGAATTTTTCCAGGGTCAAAAAATACAGGTATGGGTGGGAGCCCAAGTGAGTGATATGTCGGAAGCCAATTATAAATGGGAGTGCAGCGGCGGTTACTTTTCCGGCCCAACGGGTCTGGTCCAGAATGTTTGGGTAGCACCCCGCGAGGCTGGTGAATATCTTATATCCTGTACATTTGAATGCGAAGGAAAATCGGCGAAACGGTCGACCAAAATGACTGTGGGAGAGTATTTCTTCGATAAATTCAGTGTTGCTTCCACTAATTTCTCGGTTACTAACTTCAAGGCCACCTATGCAGATGGGGAAGCTCTTCTTGTAGGAAGCAAGTCGAATACAAGAGGCTCTTACAGAAGAGATTTTGGTGACACTTCGCTTTACAATCCAGTTACTTTTAGTGCCGATATGGCTTGGAGAACCAAATATAAAAACACCTCCAGCTCCATGTACTACCGATTGGCATTTAATAAACCTACCCGTTACGATGGTTCCAAAGTAAAGTCGTACATCCGCGAAGTACTGCTTGAAATATGGCCTACCTCAACCGGTACAGCCAAAAATTACTCACTTGATTACGAAGTTTTCAATTCCGAGTTTTCAACTGCCACCTGGACTAACATCATTTCGGGTCGTAAACCGGAGTTTGTGTTTGCCGATGGAGCTAAGGCAACCGATAAAAAAGGAATGCGGCCAATTACTTTTGCGGTGGACGGAGAATATAACATTATTGTTACACTCGATGGTATGAAGGCCCTGGAATCGGCTGCCATAAAAACCTGGAAGACTGCAAATACAAATACGGATAAATTAAACTTAAAGAGTGCCGCTATAGAAGTTTACGAACAAACAAACTTCTACCTCGATAATGTAATTTTAAAACTTCAATAGAGGATTTTGATAGTTGTGTAAGTAGTTAGTAGATTTTTGCAGGGGAGTAAATTAATTTGCTTTCCCTGCATTATCTTAATTCTACTTAAACAGATTCGAAAATCAACTCGTTTTACTCTAATCCCTAAAGGGAACGAGTTGGTTTTTCAGGTTCACACTTTAGGGCTGGGTCGGAAAACCTGAAAAATCTTTAATGTGTTAAAGTTCCTATGTTTGTAAAATGACAAATGCGATAGTAATAGCATAAGCTAAAGAGTATTATTTTAGAGGTTCACAAACTTTAACAATAA